>Ga0316231_1002796_pt1 | contig 16086 bp, 11 predicted proteins | sample TBH18027metaG_FD_206002 | JGI IMG/M metagenome (GOLD analysis project Ga0316231, IMG submission 206002) | Freshwater microbial communities from Trout Bog Lake, Wisconsin, USA - TBH18027 | ecosystem: Environmental > Aquatic > Freshwater > Lake > Hypolimnion/Profundal zone | place: USA: Wisconsin...
AGCTGGGCAACGAGAAGTTCGTCGCCCACCTGGCCGAGACCCCCAGCCGCAAGCGGCTCATGGACCTGTTCGCCCGGGAAGGGGTGCCGCTGGGCATCGTCATGGAGCTGTCCAGCCTGGAGACCATCAAGGACTTCGTCAAGGCCGGCGACGGCATCGCCATCCTGCCGCGCATGTGCGTCACCCGGGAACTGGCCTCGGGCGAACTGTGCTCGCCGCCGGTGCGGGGCATGGCCATCGGCCGGGACATCCGGGTGGTCTACCCCAGGAACCGCACCCACTCCCCCGCCGCCGTGGCCTTCCTGGGGCTGCTGGAACGGCATTTTCCCACCCAGGAGCAGGCCGAGGCTTGACAGGGCCCGCGCCGTCCGCTACACTGTCCCCTTCAGAGGCCCCATGACCGTTTCTTCCGCTTATACCCGCGCCTACCGCTTTTTTAGCGGCGGCGGAACGGTACGAGTGGGGGCCCTGACCTAAGCCCGAACGCATCCCACCAACCCGTCCGCCACCTCCTGGCGGGCGGGTTTTTCGCTACCCCCCGGGACCCGGCGGACCAGCACTGGAGCAGTCCATGGAAGTCAAGCCCACCCCCGATCCGCTCGATCCCATCCGCAAGGAGATCGACGAAGCGGACCGTCAACTGATCCAGATCCTGGCCCGCCGGTTCGAAGCCGTGAAGCGGGTGGGCACCCTCAAGCACGACGAGGACCAGCCGCTGCTGGACACCGAGCGGGAACGCCGGGTCCAGGCCAGCTGGATCCAGGACGCCGAGGCCCTGGGCCTGTCGGCCCCCTTCGCCCGCCGGGTGCTCAAGGAGATCCTCAACCACTCCCGGCGCATGCAGGAGTCGCTGATCGACCACCGCCCGGGCCCGGGCCGGCGGGTCCGCTGCGGCTACCAGGGCCAGGCCGGCTCCTACAGCGCCCTGGCGGCCTCGCACCTGATGGCGTTCCGGTCCACCGCCGAGAGCGGCCTGATCGGCTACGGCTCCTTCCAGGAGGTGGGCAAGGCCCTCATCAACGGCGAGGTGGACTACGGCCTGCTGCCGGTGGAGAACAGCATCGGCGGCAGCATCGCCGACGTGAACCGGCTCATCTGCGACCACGCCCTGCACATCGTCGACGAGGAGGTCTGGCAGGTGGAGCACGTGCTGGCCGTGCCGCCCGGCATGGAGCTGGCCGACATCCGGGTGATCCGCAGCCACCCGGCCGCCCTGACCCAGTGCGAAACCTTCCTCTCCAGCATGGAGGACGTGCGCCGGGAGCCCTGGTCCGACACCGCCACCGCCGCCGAGTCGCTCAAGGAGGGCCCGGCCCGGGAGCGCCGCGACACCGCCGCCATCTGCTCGGAGGAGGCGGCCAGGCTGCACGGCCTGGACGTGCTCGCCCGTTCCCTGGCGGACCGGGAATGCAACGAGACCCGCTTCCTGCTGGTGGCCCGGGAGCCGGAGATGCCCGACCCGCGCCTGCACTGCAAGACCTCGATGCTGTTCCGGGTGAACCACCACGAAGGCGCCCTGGTGCACGCCCTGGAGGTGTTCGCCCAGGCCAAGGTCAACCTGACCCGGATCGAAAGCCGGCCCCAGCCGGACATGCCTTGGGAATACCTGTTCTTCGTGGACGTGGAAGGGCACATGGAAGCCCCCAACCTGGCCGGGGCCCTGGTCAAGCTGCGCTCCTGCTGTTCCCACCTGCGCATGCTGGGCTGCTACCCTTCCCGCACCCGCAAGCAGGACGGCCATCTGGACGCGGCGCCGGCGCCGGTGCCGGCCCTGGTGCGCCCGGAGCCCGTCTGCATCCGCGAGGTGCCGGCCGAGACCGCCCCGGTGGCCAAGCCGCACCCGGCGCGCAGCAGCGTGCGCATCGGCCCGGTCACCCTGGGGGAAGGGCGCTTCGTGCTGATTTCCGGCCCCTGCGCGGTGGAAAGCCTGGAGCAGATCGTCGACGCGGCCCGGATGGTGCGGGCCAACGGCGCCACCATGCTCCGGGGCGGCGCCTTCAAGCCGCGCACTTCGCCCCACGCCTTCCAGGGCCTGGGCCAGCAGGGCCTGGTCTACCTGCGCGAGGCGGGCCGCCAGTTCGAGCTGCCCACGGTCACCGAAGTGCTCACCATCGAGGACATTCCGGCGGTGATGGAATATGCCGACGTGCTCCAGGTGGGTGCCCGGAACATGCACAACTTCGCCCTGCTGAAGGAGCTGGGCAAGCTGGACAAGCCGATCATCCTCAAGCGCGGCATGAGCGCCACCATCAAGGAGTTCCTGCTGGCCGCGGAGTACCTGCTGAACGGCGGCAACCTGCAGGTGATCCTCTGCGAGCGCGGCATCCGCACCTTCGAGACCAGCACCCGGGCCACCCTGGACCTGAGTGCGGTGCCGGTGCTCAAGCGGCTCACCCACCTGCCGATCATCGTCGACCCGTCCCACGCCGCCGGCGACCGGGAGCTGGTGATCCCCCTGGCCCTGGCCGCCGCCGCCGCGGGCGCCGACGGCCTGATCGTCGAAGCCCACCCCCGGCCCGCCGAGGCGCTGTGCGACAAGGAGCAGGCGCTCAGCCCGGACGACCTGGAGCACATGGTGGCCGGGCTGAGGCCGATCGTGGCGGCGCAGGGGCGGGTGTGGTGAGAACAAGATAAATTGTTGTTAATTAGCCCCGAAGGGTTGCTGACCGCTTGGCCGGAAACCTTGGAGGAATGCCGCTAATCCAGGACATGAGGAGCCGTCGGCGCGTTTGGGCCTTGACCTGGGCGAGTGCAATGCCATGTTTAAATTATATTAATCCGGAGGATTGCTCCCATGGCCAAATACTCACCCCTCGCGTTCCTGCTCCTGGCCGGGATCGTGGCGGGTCCCGCCCAGGCGGCGAATCAGCGGTTCGGCAGAATCCGGATCGATGTTCCGGGCAGCTGGACCTTGAAGCTGCTGGACCGGGAAGAAGAAGCCGGCGGCACCTACAAATTCCCCTGGTATCAAAATGACCAGGTCGGCAGTTTTGCCCAGAACTTCAGTTGGGGAAAGCCGCTCAAGAGCCCGGCCGGGAGTTTCACCATCTGGCCCGCGGGCGGCACCGACGTCAAGCTGCTCAGCAGAACCGGCGAGGATTGCGAGCTCAAGGGCCGGACCGAATACCTGGTCGCCTTCGAATACGGGACCATCGGACTGAAGGCCTTCAACCATGTGTTCTACCTCTACGGCAAGGACAAGTCCGCCTTCCTCGTGAAGGTCGAAGCCAGGCTCACCGACCGGGGCAACGCCATGAACGTCAAACTCCTGGCCCAGGCCGACCACAGCGACACCAGCAAGAAATTCCAGTCCCGCAAGCACGACGCCTACCTGTTCCATGCGAACGGCACCCTGGTCAAAGCCGAAGACAATGACGGTTCTTCGGCCTACTCCATGTCGGTCAAGAAAAAATGACGCCACGCTGCAGAGCTGGCAGCATCAGGCCAGCAGCTGTTCCAGCATCCCGTCCCGGAACCGGTAGCGCTCAGGGAACAGGCCCACCGGCTCCAGCAGGTGGTTGAGCCGGCGCTGCACGGCCTCCCAGGGCAGCCAGGTCCGGCCGGCTTCCGTGTCCAGGCAGACCCGGTCCGCCTCCGGCAGCCAGGCTTCGCCCATCTCCCGGGACCAGACGGTGAAGCTGCCGGTCTGCCCGGTCGGGGTCTTCTCCAGGTGGAACGGCGCCACGGTGATGCTCCGGCCCAGGGAGCCGTGACGGCGGTCCAGCAGGAACTTCTGGTGGTTGTATTCGTCCTTGAGCCGGCGCTTCTGGATCCGCCCCAGCAGGGGCCGGAGCTCCTGCTCCTCCCGGGCCAGGAACGGCTCCCACAGGTAGTTGCGCAGGCGCAGGGGACAGCCGTTCAGGGAGCGGGGATCCTCGTTCAGGAATTCCAGCGCGCCCTCCAGGGCCCAGCGCAGGCCCAGGGGATCCTCGGAGCCCACCACCAGCAGGGTGTCCCGGTTGGGCAGCAGCACGACCGGATCGCCTTCCAGCGGCAGCCGCTGCAGGATGCCGGGCAGCAGCATGCGGCTGCCGTCCAGGTTGTCCTGCCAGGTGGAGCGGTAGCGCCCCGGCCCCATGCGCCGGAACCCTTCCTCGCCGCCCCTGGCCAGCAGGTTGCTGCGCGCCTTCTGCATCAGCCGGTCGAAATCGGCGTTCCAGCGGAGCAGGTCGGCGGCCTCCACGTCCAGTTCCTGGTCCGGCAGGTCCACCACCAGGCCCACCGCGAAACTGCCGGCCAGGGGCCGGAATTCCGCACCGGCCCGGCCGGTGCGCAGGGCCAGGGCCTCGTACTCGAACCTCGGCTGCACCTTCGGCACCAGCCAAGGCAGGGCCTCCGCCAGGGAGATCGGCCCTGTGGCCGCGGCGGGCGGCAGGATGGCGGAGAGCATGCGGTCCAGGTGGGTCTTGAGCCAGTCGCAACGCATGCCGTCCCTCCTGAAGACCAGTGTAAAGGGAAAAATATTTTCCTTTATATTATTTTTATGTGATCAGGAGGGCCTCCAGCAGCCAGGCCCTGGGGGTTTCCCTGAACCGATAGCGCTCCGGAAACAGGCCGACCGGCTCCAGCAGCGGGCTCAGCCGTTCCTGCACCCGGGCCCAGGGCACCCAGGCCCTGCCCCGCTCCCCGCCCAGCACCCAGTCCAGGCGCACCCGGTCCGCCCGGGGCAGCCAGGCCTCGCCCATGGCCGGGGACCACAGGGTGAAGCTCGCGGGCTCCCCCGCGGGCGTCAGCGCCAGCTGCAGCGGCGCCACCGTGATGGCCTTGCCGGCCGCGCCATGGCGCAGGTCCAGCAGGGCCTTCTGGCGGGCGTACTCTTCCATGAGCCGGCGCAGTTCCACCTTGGACAGCAGCGGGCAGACCGGATGTTCGGCCCGGGCCTGGAACGGCCCCCATTGATAGTGGCTGAGCCGCAGCGGGCAGCCGTTCAGCGAACTGGGATCCTCGTCGAGGCATTCCAGCGCGCCCTCCAGGGCCCAGCGCAGCCCGGCCGGGTCCTCGGAACCCACCACGATGAGGGTGTCGCGGTTGGGCAGGAGCACCACCGGGTCACCGCTCAGCCGCAGCCGCTGCAGGATGCCGGGCAGGAGCATGCGGCTGCCGTCCAGGTTGTCCTGCCAGATGGAGCGGTAGCGCCCCGGCCCCTCCTGCTGGAAGCCCTCCTCGGCGCCCCGGTCCAGCAGGTTGGTGCGCGCCCGCTGCATCAGCCGGTCGAAGTCCACGTTCCAGGTTTCCAGCTGGGCGGCGTCCACGTCCACTTCCCGGTCCGGGAGGTCCAGCACCAGGCTCACGGCGAGGATGCCGGCCAGGGGCCGGAATACCGGGCCGGGACTGCCGGTGCGCAGATGCAGGGCCTCGTACAGGAACCGCGGCCGCACCTTGGGCAGCACGAAGGGCAGCGCCTGCTGCAGGGTGAGCGGCCTGCGTCCGGGCAGGGCCGGGGCGATGGCGGCGATCAGACGGTTCAGGCTGCTCTTGAGAAAGGACTCGGTCATGACCCACAAGTTAGGTAAAACAGGGCGGAAGACTCGTAAAAATGCCGATATTTCCGAACCGGGCGGCTTGCGTGCGGCAAATTCCCGGACATCATTTGCCTACGATGCCGATGCACAGCCGCCTTCCCCACCTCCCGCGCACGGCTCGCCGCCTGCTCTCGGCCCTGGCCGGCCTGGTTCTGCTCTATGCGGTCCTGGGCTTCCTGGTGGTTCCGGCCGTTGTCAAGGCCAGGCTGCCCGGCACCCTGTCCCGGCTCCTGGGCCGGGAGGTGGTCGTGGGCCGGGTGCGGCTGAACCCCTTCACCCTCGCCGCGACGGTGGAGGGGTTCGCGGTGAAGGAGCGGGACGGGAGCGACTTCCTGGGCTGGGACCGGCTCCGGGTGCGCCTGGGCCTGGCCACCCTGGTCTCCCGCACCGTGGCCTTCAGGACCATCGAACTGGTGCGCCCGTTCGGCCGGGTGACGGTGGAGCGGGGCGGCAGGCTCAACTACGCCGACATCCTGGAGCGCCTGGGCGGACCCGCGCCCGGCCCGTCCGGACCGCCCAGGAGCCTGCGGATCGACCGGCTCGCCATCCAGGAGGCCCAGGTCAAGTTCCTGGACCGGAGCCTGACGGAACCGTTCGCCACCACCCTGGGCCCGGTCTCCCTGGAGCTGAACGGCTTCAGCACCGGGCCCGGCAGCCGCAACCCCTACGTCTTCGACGGCCGCACCGAGGCGGGGGAGCAGTTCCACTGGACCGGCACCTTCTCGCTGGATCCCCTGGCCTCCCAGGGCAGCTTCCGGGTCGACCGGTTCCTGCTGCCCAAGTACCACCCGTTCTACGGCGACCAGGTCGCCTTCCGGGTGCTCGAGGGCACCGCTTCGGCCCGGGCCGGATACGTCTTCCAGTGGTCCGAAGGGCACCACGCCATGAAACTGCTGGACGGCTCCCTGGATCTGCAGGACCTCAAGCTGGCCCAGGGCCGGGCCCCCGAGGTGGAACTGGGCCGGGTCGAAGCCCGCGGCGTGGAGGCCGACCTGATCGGCCGTTCGGCGCAGATCGGCAACCTGGGCCTGCGGGACGGCCGGATCGCGGTCACCCGGGCCGGCAACGGCGACATCGACCTGGTGAAGATGCTCACCCCGAAGACCAAGCCCAGCCCCGAACCCGCCGCGCCCTTCAAGCTGGAGTTGAAGGAACTGCGGCTGCAGGGCTTCCGGGTGGCCTTCCAGGACCTGGCCATGGCGCGCCCGGTGCGCGCCCTGGCCGAGGATGTGGCGCTCACCCTCAAGGGCTTCTCGCTGGATCCCGCCGCCCGGGCGGAGCTGACCCTGGCCATGAAGCTGGACGGCGGCGCCAGCCTCAGCGCCGAAGGCACGGTGGCCCCGCTGCGTTCGGCGTTCGATCTGGCGGTGAAGCTCGACCGGCTGGGCCTGCCGGGGTTCGACCCGTACCTGGCTCCGGCCACCGACATCCGGCTGAACCGGGGGCTGCTCGGCCTGGACGGGCGGATGAGCGCGGACCCGGCCGGGCACCTGGCCTTCCGCGGCACCCTGCGCCTGGATGGCTTCGAGGCCGCCGACGGGGCCAAGGGCGAGCCGTTCCTGAGCTACCGGCGGCTGACCCTGTCCGGGCTGGAACTGCATACCAGCCCGGACACCGTCGCCATCGAGCGCATCGACCTGCTGGAACCGAGCCCGCGGCTGGTGGTGGCCCAGGACGGCAGCACCAACGTCAGCCGGGCGCTCAAACTCGAAGCCGCGCCGGCCGGCAAACCGCCGCTCTCGGCGGTGGGTGCCGCCCTGCCGCCCAGCCAGGGCCGGCCGCTCCGGCTGACCATCCAGCGGACCCGCATGGCCGCGGGCCGGCTCAGCTTCATCGACCGCAGCGTGGAGCCCAACGCGGCCCTGCTCATCACCGGCATGGAAGGCAGCGCCACCAGCCTGTCCACTGAACCCGACAGCCAGTCCGCGGTGGACTTCCGGGGTCTGGCCGGCGGGCTCGCCCCCATGCGCATCCAGGGCCGCGCCATGCCCCTGCGCAAGGACCAGGACACCGACGTCAGCATCACCATCCAGGCCTCGGAGCTGACCGATTTCAGCCCCTATGCCGGCAAGTTCCTGGGCTACACCATCCGCAAGGGCAAGCTGGACGTGGACGCCCACGTGGTGATCAAGCAGCGCAAGCTGGAGGCCCAGCTGAACAGCCGCCTGAACCAGTTCTACCTGGGCGACAAGGTGCCGAGCCCGGACGCGGTCAAGGTCCCGGTGAAGCTGGCGCTGGCCATCCTGCGCGACCGCAAGGGCGTCATCGACCTGGAGCTGCCGGTGACGGGCGACCTGGACGATCCCGACCTGCACTACGGCCGGATCATCCTGCACGCGCTGCTCAACGTCATGGCCAAGGTGGCCGCCTCGCCCTTCACCCTGCTGGGGAAACTGGGCGGGGCCCAGGACCACGATCTCAGCTATGTGGCCTTCGCCGCCGGCAGCGCCGCGCCGGACCCGGTGGCGGTGACCAAGGCCCAGGCCCTGGCCAAGGCGCTGGAGGAGCGGCCGGAGCTGAGCCTGGAGGCCGAAGGCAGCGCCGATCCCGCGGCCGACGCCGCCGCCCTGAAGCAGCAGCGGCTCGAGCAGACCCTGCTGGGCCTGAAGCCCGCCCCGCCGGGTGCGAGCCTGACGCCGGAGGAACGCGGCCGATGCCTGCGGGTGGCCTTCGGGCGGGCCTTTCCCGGCGTCGCCCCGACCCCGGTGCCGCCGCCCGCGGAGATGGAGCAGCGCCTGCTGGGCACCTTTACGGTCAGCGCCGACGACCTGCGCCAGCTTGCCGCCGCGCGGGCCAAGGCCCTGATCGTACTGCTGCTGGAGGCCAAGGTGGACCCGGGCCGGCTGTTCGAGGTCAGCGGCGGCGAGCGCGCCGCCAAGGAGGCCGGCGGCAGGGTCTATTTCGGGCTAAAATAGCGGATGCCCAACGCCATCATCTTTGATCTGGACGGAACCCTCATCGACTCCCGGGCCGATCTGGCCCTGGCGGTGAACCTCACCCGTGCGGACCTGGGCCTGCCGGCCCTGCCCCAGACCCAGGTGGTGAGCTATGTGGGAGAAGGGGTGCGCTCGCTGCTCAGCCGCGCCATCCCCGAATTGCCGGACCGGCTGGAGGAGGCGCTGGCCATCAACCAGCGCCACTATCGCGCCCATCTGCTGGACCGGACCGTGCTGTACCCAGGGGTGGCGGCAGCGCTGGAAACCTTCCGGCAGCGCGGCAGCCGGCTCATGGTGGTGACCAACAAGCCGAGGGCCTTCACCGACCTCATCCTGGACGGGCTGGGCATCGGCCCGCTCATGGCGGCGGTGGTGGGCGGCGGCGACTGCCCCGCGCTCAAGCCGGATCCGGCGCCCCTGCTCCTGGCCCTGGAACAAGCTGGGGCCGCCATCGACGGGGCATGGATCGCCGGCGACCACTTCACCGACCTGGAAGCCGGCCGGCGCGCCGGGGTGCGGCGCTGTTTCTGCCGCTACGGCTTCGGTGACCCGGGCCGGGAATCCTGGGACCTGGCAGTGGACGAGCTCACCGAACTGGCGGCCTTCCTGACCTAGGGCTGGCCTACCCGACTAAAAACAGGCCTTTGCCCCGACGGAATTCGCTTACCATGGGGGACTTGCCCCAGGCTCCACCCATTTACAGAAGATCCCTTTCCTCCATTCAGAATTTAGAGACTCCCATGCGCAGCCCCTTCGCTCCGGCCCTGCTGACCCTGGCGTTTTCCGCCCCGACTCTGCTCGCTTGCCGCGGCAGTGGCGCTCCGTCCCCGGCGGCGGCCGAACCCATGACCGCCGTCCGGGGCCCCGGCGACCGGGTCCGCTTCAGCTTCCGCAACGCCACCCTCGGCCCCGCGCGCACCACGCCGGTCTACGCCACCTTCACCGGGCTGGACGCGGCGGGCCGGTTCTGCCGCCTGGACCGCGATGGCCGGTTCCTGCCCTGCTCCACCGCCGACAACGTGGTGCCCAGGGACGGCCGGACCTGGTGCGCCTACGCCATCCCGCTCCAGGGCACCGCGTTCCTCGAACTCGACGCGCGCCAGACCGTGGCCAGCGGCAGGCTGTACCTCAGCGTGGGCGCCCCGCTGCTGCTGAGGGTGGATGAAACCACCGGCGGGCTGGTCCAGCCGGATCCGGCCAACCCCATGGATCCCAACCGGTCCATCCGCTTCGACTGGATCGAGTTCACCCTGGACGGTTCCGGCTTCCACGGCAACACCACCTGCGTGGACCAGTTCGGTCTGCCCATCGCCATGACCGTGATCGACCGGGCCGACCCGGCGCGGCCGGTGGGCCAGGTGGGCATCACCGAGGCCCGGTCGGCGCTGTTCAAGGCCTACCGGGCCGCCACGCCGGCCGGCTTCGCCGCGCTGGCCGACCCGCAGGATCTGCGCATCGTGGCTCCGGCCCACGGCGGCTTCGCCGGCGCCGGGCCCGAACGCGACTACCTGCAGCCCTACATCGACCAGATGTGGACCCGCTACCGTTCGGAGCCGCTGGAACTGACCCCCGACGAAGGCCGCTTCACCGGGCGGGTGGACCCCCAGGATCGCATCGTCTTCACCCGGGAGGGGGACGCTGCCGCCTATCTGATCCAGGGCAAGCCCACCAGCCAGGAGGCGTTCCTGGGCAACGGGGTGCTGGCCCGGGGCAACGCGCTGGAAAAGGTGCTCGGGGCGCAGATCGCCGCCATGCTGAACCGCCACGTGCTGGAGCGCCCCAGGGCCTGGCGCGAGGCCGCCGGCTACTACCAGCAGGATCCCTGCAACCGCTACGCCCAGTTCTGGCACGAGCACAGCCTGGGCCAGCTGGCCTACGGTTTCTCCTACGACGACGTGAACGGCCAGAGCCCGTCCCTGGTCACCCCGGCGCCGCTGGAAATCAGGCTGGCGTACCGCTGGGATTGATCACCATTCGGCCCGGGCTGCCTCGAGGCGCTTCTGCTGGGCCGGGTGGGCCAGCCAGGCCTGGGCGATGGCCGGGCCCAGGAGCTGGCCCGCATCCACGTCGGAAGGGTAATGCACCCCGCCGATCACCCGGTCGTAGCCCACCAGCCGGCCGCGCTCGAGGATGGACTCCTTGCGCTGCGGCTCCAGCGCGCTCAGGAGGGTCGCCTGGGCCATGCCCCAGGTGGCGTGCCCGCTGGGGTAGGAAAAGCTGGACTCCAGCGCGATGGCCGGCTTGATCTCGTGGAAGGCGTTGAAGGGGCGGGGGCGGCTGAACTGCAGCTTGAGCGGGGCGGTGACCTGGCGCACGGCCTTCTGCAGATCCTCGGAGAGCGCCCGGGTGAGCGGGAACGGCCCCGAGGTCAGGTCCTTGCCGGTGACCTCGGAAAAGATCCCCAGATGCAGGACCACTTCGTTCTCCGCCCGGCTCACCTGGCCCGGGCTCCGGGTGCGCTGGAGCCAGAGCAGGATGGCCACGTCCGCCTTGGCGCCGTCGCTGCCGGGCTGGGGGAAGCCGCCGATCAGGGCGGCGTAACTCTGCAGCGGGTCGGGCGCGGCCTGCACCGCGGCCGTCTGGGAAGCCAGCGCGGTGAAGCCCGGGGCGAGCGCCAGCAGCAGGGCGAACATCGGAAGGTACCAGGTGCGGCGCATGAAACTCCTCAGGGGCATGGGGATGGATGGCGGGTTTGGCAACACCCTACCACACCGCCATGCCTAGGAGGTGGCTTCGCAGACACTTATAAGCAAATCGGATGACCTATTCCGTCGCCTCGGGGACCATGGCCAGCGGCAACCCGCCGGGGCTGCTGGGATCGTGCGGCAGACTGCCCCGGGGCGAGCGCAGGTAGACGAACGGCGAGGCGTGCAGGAAGTTGGACACCCGCGAGGTGTAGACGTCGGCGTAGCGCTCCACCTGCCGGGCCAGGTGGCTCTTGTCGTTGCCGGCCCGGGTCAGCAGGCCCCAGCGGCTGTTGGTGAGCTCGGTGGCGGCCCGGGCCAGCGGGGCGATCTCCCCGTCCAGCGGCAGCAGCCGCATGCGCAGATCCTGCATCCGGCCCTCCAGCTGCGCGGCGGTTTCCGGGGGCTGGGGGCCGTAGCACCCGCGCAGCCGCTGCAGGCTCAGCCGGGCCTGGGACAGCTGCGACTCCAGCCGCTCCTTCTCGTCCATCTTGGCGGCGATGAGCTGTTCGGCTCCGGCGAACGATTCCAGGGCCGCCACTTCGGATTCCAGCTCGCGCAGGATCAGGGCCGTGCGCCAGCGCAGGGTGCTCTTGCTCACGTGCACGTCGCCGAACATGTGATCGCCCACGTAGAGAATCTCGTCGCCCTCGATCCCCAGATCGCGCTCCACCTGGGCCGCGCTGCCGCCCATGTAGGCCGCTCCGGGCCGCAGCGGCCCCTGGGCCGGCCGGAGCAGGCCGTCCTCGGTCACCACCTCGAAGAACGGCGCGTGCGCCTTGAAGAAGTCCGGCTTGCGGGCGCCGACGATGACCAGGTCGAACAGGTCGCGCCAGCCCTTGCCTTCGGGCAGGAAGGGGTCGAACGCATAGGCCATCATGGCGGCGCTGAAATTCCAGTCGGAGTTGGTGATGAGCAGGAGCTTCTTGCCGGCGTGGCGCTGGTCCAGCAGGGTCAGCGGGATCTCCGGGTCCAGCACCACGCAGCTGTCCGGCTGGGCGATGATCTGGGCCTTGAGCTTGCCCTCGATGTGCTGGGCGTCCACCATCGCCCGGACCCTGCGGTACAGGTCCCGGTAGCCCATGGCGCCCGGCAGCCGCCCCTGGTCCAGCAGGTCCACCATCTGGGCGTACAGGCAGCCTTCGGACAGCGAGAACAGGGTGTTCAGGAATACCCAGCGCGGCTCCGCCAGATCGACGATGGTGCCGGAATAGGTGTCGCGCTGCCGGGAGAACTCCATCGGCACGGTGCCGTGCTGGGCCCGGCGCACCAGGCCGAACCGGTTGGCCTTCACCACGTTGCCCAGTTCGGTGTCGATCACCAGGCCGCGCGCCACCATTTCCGGATCGAAGACCAGGTCCTGCACCGGCCAGCCGTCAGCCAGGAAACGCTCCCGGGCGAACTCGAACACCTGCCGCTCGAACACGTCCACCCGGTAGTCCACCAGGGTGTAGTCCATGTCATAGCCGATGGCGCGCAGGGAGCGGAAATTGAGGGTCCGGTTGCAGAACACGCCCCGGCTCCGGGGCAGGTCATTGGACGGGTAGTCAGCATGCATGGGTCATCAATCATGAAAGGGTCCGAAACGGAGGGAGTCGGTCCACCCGGCCGGACCTGGACAGGATAGCCTCCCGGGCGATGCGCGGCATCCGCCGGCGAACCTTGGAAAGCAGCAAAATATGAACTATCTTTTCCATGGTTGGAGAAACCTTTTGATCTGCGGCCGTGAGATGTGCAAAATAAGAGGGCCGAGATTGCACACTAGGTCTTGCGCTTTCTGCTATTTGATTGTTCCATGTGGCAAATGACGAATTTGTGCCGCCCGAGGAGTAATGATGGATGCAATGTCCTCCGGACCCAGTAGCACCTTCGGCGCCCTGCCCGGCCAACGGCAGTCCGGGTTGTTTGACAAGTGCGATAACTTCACCCGCGCCGATGAGTTGAAGGCCAGCGGCCTCTACCCCTATTTGCGGATCATCGAGACCGGACAGGACACCGAGGTCCAGGTCAACGGGCGCAAGATGCTGATGCTCGGGTCGAACTCCTACCTCGAACTGACCACCCACCCCCGAATCAAGGAGCGTTCGGCCGCGGCGGTGTTCCAGTACGGCAGCGGCTGCGCGGGTTCGCGCTTCCTGAACGGCACCCTGCCCATCCACGTCGAGCTGGAGCGGCGCCTGGCCGCGCTGGTCGGCAAGCCCGCGGCCCTGGTGTTCCCCACCGGGTTCCAGACCAACACCGGCGTGGTGGCCAGCCTGGTGCACCAGGGCGAATACGTGGTCGTCGACAAGTACATCCATGCCTGCATCCTGGACGGCTGCACGCTCAGCCAGGGCACCCTGGTGCGCTTCAACCACAACGACATGGCCGATCTTGAAGAAAAGCTCGCCCGGCTGCCCCGGGAAGCCAACAAGCTGGTCGTCACCGACGGCATCTTCTCCATGGAAGGCGATCTCTGCGACCTGCCGGAGCTGGTCCGGATCTCCCGGAAGCACGGGGCCCAGGTGATGATCGACGACGCCCACGGCATCGGCGTGCTGGGCCAGGGCGGGGCCGGCACAGCGGCCCATTTCGGCCTGACCAGCGAAGTGGACCTGATCATGGGCACCTTCTCCAAGTCCCTGGCGGCCATCGGCGGCTTCATCGCCGGCAGCGAGCGGGTGATCAACTACCTCATGCATTTCGCCCGGCCCTTCATGTTCTCGGCCTCGGCCTCGCCCGCCAGCGTAGCGGCGGTGCTGGCGGCCCTGGACATCATGGCGGAGGAACCCGAACGCTTCGACCGGCTCTGGGACAACGCCCGCTTCCTCAAGCAGGGCTTCGACGAGCTGGGCTTCGACACCGGCCGCTCGGCCTCGCCGATCATCCCGATCATGGTGGGCGATTGGGAGCGCTGCCTGGGCATGTGGAAGGCCCTCCAGGACGAGGGCATCTTCGTCAACCCGGTGCTGCCGCCGGGCGTGCCGCCCGGTCACTGCATGATCCGCATCTCGGTCACCGCCGGCCACACCCGCGAGCAGCTGGCCTGGGCCCTGGGCCGGTTCGCCAAGGCCGGGCGCCAGTTCGGCCTCCTGGAGCCGCGCTCGTGAACGGGCTTTGCCAGGTCCGGCCCGTGGCTTCAAGCGCGGACCTGGACGCCTTCATCCGGTTCCCGTACCGGCTGCTCCGGGCCGAGCCCCACTGGGTTCCGCCCCTGCTCATGGAACGCCGGGAATTCTACGACCCGAAGCGGAATCCGCTCTACGAGTACGCCCAGGTCCAGCTGCTGACCGCCTGGCGCGGCGCCGAGGTGGTCGGCACGATCGCGGCGGTGCGCAACGACCGCTATGGCCAGTTCCACCCCGACGAGGCCGGGGTGGGCTTCTTCGGCAGCTTCGACTGCGTGCCGGAGCAGGCGGTGGCCGACGCCCTGTTCGGCGCCGCCGGCGCCTGGCTGAAGCAGCAGGGCAAGGAGGTCATGCGCGGACCGGTCAACCTCACCACCAACGACGTGGTGGGGCTGCTGGTGGACGGCTTCGGCGACGACCCGGCCCTCATGATGCCCTACAACCCACCCTACTACGCCGGCCAGTTCGAGGCGGCCGGGTTCCGGAAGGTGAAGGACCTGTTCGCCTTCGCCCTGACCACCCGGGAATACCGGGGCCGGCTGGAGCAGGTGTCGGCCAAGCTGGCCGCCCGCGGCCGGGTCAGGATCCGTCCGGTGGACCTGGGCCGCTGGAAGGCGGAACTGGAATTCGTCCGCACCTGCTACAACGAGGCCTGGGCCAGCAACTGGGGCTTCGTGCCCTGGACCGACCGGGAACTGGATTTCATCGCCAAGGAACTCAAGCCGCTGATCGATCCCCGGCTGGCCTTCATGGTCGAGGTGAATGGCGTCTCCGCCGGGTTCGCCATCTCGGTGCCGGACGCCAACGAGGCCATCAAACTGGCCCGGGGCCGGCTGTTCCCGCTGGGTCTGCTGAAGCTCCTGTGGAAGCTCAAAGTGACCAGGTGTTCCCGGCTGCGCACCATCGCCATGGGCGTCCTGCCCAAATACCGCAAGCGCGGCCTCGACGCCCTCCTGGTGCAGCACCTCGTCGACAACGCCACCCGGATCGGCTACGGCGGATCGGAGATGGGCTGGATCCTCGAGGACAACCTGCCCATGCTCGCCGCCCTGGAGCAGATCCGGGCACGGAAGACCAAGACCTACCGGGTCTACGACCGGGCAACCTAGTCATGCTGGCCCTCGTCACCGGCGGCCAGGGCTTCATCGGCTCGCACCTGTGCGAGCGGCTGCTGGCGGCCGGGCACCGGGTGCGGGTGCTGGCCCGGTCCGGGAGCAGCCTGGCCAACCTGGAGGGCCTGCCGGTCGAGACGGTGCGGGGCGACCTCGGCGAAGGCGATCTGGCGCCGGCCCTGGCGGGCGCGCAGTGGGTGTTCCACCTGGCGGGCGCGCTCAAGGGGTTCCGGGAAGCCGACCTGATGCGGGTCAACCGCGACGGCACCCGGCACCTGCTGGCGGCCTGCCTGGCCCAGGCGCCGCAGGCCCGGTTCCTGCTTGTTTCCAGCCTGGCCGCGGCGGGGCCCAGCGCAACCCGGCCCCGGACCGAGGCGGACCCGCCGCTGCCGCTGACCTGGTACGGCCGGAGCAAGCTCGCGGCGGAGCGCGAAGTGCTGGCCTCCGGGCTGGCGTCGGTGATCCTAAGGCCTCCGGTGGTGTTCGGTCCCCGGGACCGGGACGTCCTGGGCTATTTCCGCATGGCCCGCAGCGGTCTCCTGCCGGTCCCGGGGGCCGGCGGACGGCGCTACTCCCTGATCTACGCGCCCGACCTGGCCGATGGCCTGCTCAGGGCGGCCGAAACCCCCTGCGCTCCGGGCACGGTGTTCCACCTCACCGGGCCGGACCGCACCTGGGCCGAGTTCGGCCTCGGCATCGCCGCAGCCCTGGGCCGGCCGGCCCGG
>Ga0316231_1002800_pt1 | contig 16070 bp, 9 predicted proteins | sample TBH18027metaG_FD_206002 | JGI IMG/M metagenome (GOLD analysis project Ga0316231, IMG submission 206002) | Freshwater microbial communities from Trout Bog Lake, Wisconsin, USA - TBH18027 | ecosystem: Environmental > Aquatic > Freshwater > Lake > Hypolimnion/Profundal zone | place: USA: Wisconsin...
AAGATTATCAGCGCCAATGTCGACAATCGCACCGGCGAAGACGCCGCGCTGGAGATTTTAACCTGGCGGGAGGGGACCTTCCGGATCGCCCCGTTGAAGAGTTCCGCGGCTGTCACTGTGACGGCCACGACCGACACCCTGCTCCTCCAGAGCTGCGTTCGCCGCGATCCGCCAACGGCCCAACCCGCGCCTCTCCCAAGCCGTTAGTCAGGCTGTATGGAAATTTGGGATTGCCTCCGTTCTCCGGCCGCTCCGGCGGCCCTGAATATGGCCGTGGACCATGCGCTGCTCCGGTCGGCGGTGACGCGCGGCCGGCCGTTATTGCGGCTCTACACCTGGTGCCAACCGGCAGTTTCCTATGGGTACTTCCAAAAATATCCGGCGCAACTGGCCGGCCCATACGAAATTGTCCGGCGCCCAACAGGGGGGGGATTGGTCTACCATGGCCAGGACACGACTTACACGCTTGTCATCCCGCCCGGTCATGCGCTGTATCAGCTGAGCACTCCCGCCGCTTACCTGGCCATCCATCGCGCCGTCGCGGCCGCGCTCACCACTCCGGCCGAACTCCTGGCGCACGCCCCGGCGCCGCATGGCCAGTACGAATGTTTTCAGAACCCGGTCGCTGGGGACGTGGTGGTGGGAGACCAGAAACTGGCGGGCGGCGCCCAACGGCGGGGCCGGGCCGGGGTGTTGCATCAAGGCTCGATTGCCGGTCCCGTGGACGCCGACCGATTGCTGGCCGCGTTTCGAAGTGAATTCAACATCGAGTTTGCGCCCTACCGGCTCACTCCGGCCGAACAAGCCGAAGCCGATCGTCTCAGCCGTGAGAAATACGCGACCTCGCGCTAGGAACCTTGCGAACTGCAACTGGAGGGCGAGGCTCCCGTCGAGCCGATGCTTCTCTGTCCCGCAAGCGGCTCGGCGGTCCAGCCCTACCAGTCGCAGAGTTTTTTTGGAGTGTATCGTATTTTGGTGGTCGTCATTTTCGTCACGCCGCTGGTGGCAAAGACAATATTGCTCGCCAATGAGGAGTTGGGCTTCGTCGTCATCTTCGTAGCACCGATGGTTTGTCAATTGTCAAAGTCTGACCCTTTTGACTGATGTCTGCCCCCGTAAAATCAACTCAATTGTTGAATGTTAAGACGTGACCCACATGGCAGTGCTAACGATTAGTCGCTGTCCGCCAAATTGGCTAATTTTGGCTTGGGACTCGGTTTTGGGTAGTGTCGTCATCTGGAGCGGATGTTTATTGGTTCCTGCTTTCGCTCTTTTTCTATCCATTGGTAGAGAGCGGCACCTGCTTGGGACGGCAATTCTTTTGCTATGGACAACTATTACAGGTGCCTTCGGATTTTGGTTTTGGCTGCATGCAGTATTCAACGCCTATCCAATCGGCTGAATGTCCCTGACCCAACCCCATGATTGACATGGCTCCGCCCCAGTTCCACAATCGCCCCATGAAGCCGAGCGGTAGAGCGAGGTTGTATTATAAATCTCACATCTCTGCATTGGCAGTTTCAGCCTTTGCGATTGCCTTCGCAAGTTCAGCCCTAATTTGGTTTTTCTGGTGCATAATCATTTATCCACGAATTAATATAGGCGGACTTAGGACGCAGCAGGAAATCGAGAGTAGTTACGAACTCACTGAGAGCCACCTGCCTGCAGAAGTGAGGGCAGAACGGAAGGCAGAACGGTTGGCTGAGGCTAAAAGGGGGGAATTGGTACGCAACCGTAATGGGCTCATTACAACTAATATTGGAATCTATGTATGCGTTTTGTTGGTTACGCCCGCAATGTTTGTGCTTTTAGAATCGCTCCGCAGTTCGACGGGGCGAAAGCGACGTGGCTGTGAACGGCGTTGTCCCTCTCGCTGACCGCTGATGTTCCGCTGCCCCTAATTGTCCCAAGCCACGGACAATTACGGTTCAACTCCTCAACCGCCAAATCCCCATCATTGCTTCCAAACTGCCGTTGGACGCCCGCCGAAGGTTTTGCCCCAGCCGGTTGTGGTCGGCAGGTAATAGATGGTGGTGCGCAAACCACCTCTTCCACCTGCAAACACAAACCGACCAAGATTTGGGGCGTCCCCTTGAAAATAAACTCCCGACAAACAGAAGCAATCTTGAAACGCCCCGTCCCCGATGGTGGTGACGCTGGCGGGGATGGTGATTCTAGTCAGTTCACCGCACATATAGAACGTGGTCGCCTCAATGTTGGTGACGTTGGCGGAAAACGTAACGTTGGTCAGGTTGTGACAGACATAGAACGCTCCCTGTCCGATACTGGTAACGTTGGTGGGAATCGTGACGCTGGTTAGATTGACACAACTCTCGAACGCCATCTGTCCGATACTGGTTACTCCATCAGGGATCGAGTAATTTCCAGTTTTCCCTGCCATCGGATACTGGATGAGCATGGTCTTGTCCTTGTTAAACAAGATTCCATCTTGACTGCTATAGGCTGAATTGAATGCGTTCACTGAGATCGATGTCAATTTTGGGCAATCATTGAACGCCCGCTTCCCGATGTTGGTAACGCTCTCAGGGATTGTGATGTTGGTCAAGTTGGCGCAATTCCAAAACGCCACATCTCCGATGCTGGTAACACTGGTTGGAATCGTTACGCTAGTCAGATGTTTGCATTCTTGAAACGCACCGCCCCCGATATTAACGACACTGGCAGGAATCGTAATATTGGTCAGGTTGCAACCAGAAAACGCACCTCCCCCAATGTTGGTAACGCTGGAGGGAATCGTGACGTTGGTAAGGCGGGTGCAGGACAGAAACGCATTTTCCCCGATGTCTGTAACGCTGGTGGGAATCGTGTATGTTCCGGCTCTGCCCTCCGGACATTTGACGAGTATAGTCTGGCTCTTGTTGAATAAAACCCCATCCACACTGCTATAGGACGGATTATTTGCATCCACCGTTATCCCCGTCAGGTTGGGGCATTCCCAAAAGACCGGTGCCATGATATTGGTGACGCTTTTGGAAATTGAGACATTGGTCAGTTTTTGGCACCCAAAAAACGCTTCCACCCCGATGTTGGTAACACTGTTAGGAATTGTGACCTTGGTCAAGGGGCAGTACATGAACGCCAAGTCCCCGATACTGGTAACGCTATTGGGGATCGTGACGCTGGTCAGGCTGATACAGTTCCAGAACGCCGCCTCTCCGATACTGGTTACGGGCAGTCCATTTATTTTGCTTGGGATTTCCACTGCACCACCAACCCCTTTGTATTTTGTGATGGTTATTGTGCCGTTGTTGGTTGTGAAGTTGTATGGGGAGCACATCCACTTTACCAGTATCACCCCAGCAATTAACCCCACCACCACCAGCAACCCCATCAGCATCCATTTGGCGGTCTTCCCCATGCCAGAAATCATAGAACCCTCACCCCAGTCGGTCAATCGCATTCCCACCGACAGCACGCCAATGATCGGGAAATGCGTCTGCCTGATCCAGCTCCACTCGTCACCGAGCGATGAAAAATCATGCCAGAAGCCCATTTCTGGCAACCGGGCATCAGCCTTTCCGTTAGTGTGCGGAGATAAACCTTTCGACTTACACCATCCATCTGCCGTGCGTACAAGTGGGCAATGGCTGGGGAGGACAGATTGGGGACGCCAATGATATCTGTCTCATTCGTGGCCACCGTGCTGCCGCAGCAACGCGATTAACTTCGCCGGCTGGATGGCATGATGCATAGCTGTGGAGATTGGCGTCTCACCTCTGTTGTTCTTGGCATTGACGTCCGCGTTGTACTTCATGAGCAATCCTGCCACTTCCTCGCGGCCCATTCCCGCTGCATAGTGTAAGGCCGCGCTACCGGAATCATCGGTAACATTGACGTCGGATTTGTTGACCAATACTTCCAAAACACCCCAGGAGCCTTCAGCTGCCGCCAACATCAATGGCGTGATGCCATGGATGTCACGGGCATTGATCTCCGCTTTGTGAGCCAGCAGCAATTCAATTAAGTTTCCATCACTCCGTTCTGCCGCTTGGTGCAATGGCGTGCGCCCATCCTTGTTCTTGGCATTGATATCGGCTTTGTTTGCCAGCAACAATTCCACGATGTCCTTCTTACCGAACCGCGCGGCATAATGCAGCGCGGTTTTACCATTTTCATCGCTACTCCTAATTAGTTCAGGATTCTTATCCAGCAACGTCTTGACCGTCTCAACATCACCAACTCTGGCAGCGTCGAAAAGGGTATCTTCGGCGTTGTGGGCCTGCAGTAATTCCACGATGTCCTTATAACCCCTCTCAACCGCCAGCATCAAAGGCGTCCGGCCATAGAAATCCCTGACGTTAACTTGAGCTCCCCTCGCCAACAATAATTCCACAAGCCACTTTTGCCCGCTTCCTGCCGCTGATCCCAGTGGCGTTCCACGGCCCATGTGTATGCCATTGGTGTAATTGACCTCGGCCCCATGATCCAACAACAACTCCACCACCGCCCGGCGGCTCGCGGCTGATACCGAACAACGATCGCTAAAATCCCAATTAGTATAGCAGCCATAAATCGCATTTTCCAAAGGAGTCCCGTCCTCACTCGCGAAATTGACCTGAGCTCCTTTTGCGAGCAGTAATTCCACTATCTCTTTATTTCCGCCATATGCTGCGCCCCCAAAAGGTGATCTGCCGTGACGGTTCATGGGATTGACCTCGGCTCCGTGCGCCAGCAACAACTGCACGATATCCTTGTGTCCGCCGTTTGCTGCTGCGCATAACGGCGTCGTGCCGTAATTGGGGTCAGCTCTGTAAACTGTAAATTTTGCTTGTCGGCGGTAGTCGCTAGCAGGCTGGTAAAAAAACGCAGCTGGCCCAGACAGCCGACAAGTTAGACGAGACGCCACGCGCCGTATACCGGCAGTGGTTCAGCCCTACCTCGACTGCGGGTTTGGAAGTTGTTGGTAGGCGATCACCGGGCTGTTTGAAGTTATCCTTCGGTGAGGTTGCTGGCAATCGAGAGAGAGTCCCGAAGCCAAAAGGACAAAGTCAGCGCCAGCCCGAGCCCAATCATTGCCGCAGTGGACGGGTGCCGAAAATCAGGAACGAAATAAGGTTGATCCCCATGTCAAAGCGGCTACGATACGGATCGACAAAGCCAATAGACCTCGCTCGTCGCGGAACGTAAATCAGATGCGAAATATCAGTTAAACCCACGATTGACTCAATGAATGTTTCCCCGAAATCGTCCCGGGCCAACGACGCTACCGAGGCAGCGGCCCGGGCCAAGCGCGAGTTCCTGGCCAATCTGAGCCACGAGATCCGCACGCCCCTGAACAGCATTCTTGGCATAACCAACCTGTTGCTGGACACACCGCTCGCACCGCAACAGCAGGAGTTCGCCGAAACCATTCGCGCCAGCGGCGACGCGCTGTTGACCATCATCAACGACATTCTGGACTTTTCGAAAATCGAGGCCGGCAAGACCACGTTCGAGACCTTGGACTTTGATCTGCGCGCCCTGGTCGCGAGCGTGACGGATTTGCTGGCCGGTCAGGCGCAGGCCCAAAAACTCGAATTCTCGTCGCAGGTCAGTCCGGACGTGCCGGCACTGTTGCACGGCGACCCCGGCCGTGTGCGGCAGGTGCTCACCCATCTCATCGGCAATGCCCTCAAATTCACCCAGCAGGGCGCCGTGGCCGTCCACGTCACCCAGGAGCAGGCGACAAATTCGAGCGTCGTCGTGCGGTTCGCGATCCGCGACACCGGAATCGGGATTTCACCGGAGGGACAGACGCAATTGTTTCAGTCAGTCTCGCAAGCGGACGCCTCGGGGACGCGGAAATTTGGCGGACCGGGGCTAAGCTTGGCCATTTCCAAGCGGCTGGTGGAGATGCTGGGCGGCCAGATCGGCGTCGAGAGCACCCCCGGTCAAGGCTCGACCTTCTGGTTCACAGCGCGCTTCGAGAAACAGAGTGGCCCGGCCCGGCCGGCGGCACCCCCTCCCGAAGCCGGGTGCCCGCCCCAACCGCAAACACAGGACCCCCACCAGGCGCGCGGCTTCTGGCGCGGACGCATTCTCGTGGCCGAGGACAACCTGATCAATCAAAAGGTGGCGTTGCTGTGGCTCACGAAGCTCGGCTACGCTGCCACCGCCGTCACCACCGGCCAGGCGATTATCGAAGTCCTGGAGAAAGTCCCCTACGACCTCATCCTCATGGACTGCCAGATGCCGGAGCTGGACGGCTACGCCGCCACCGCCGAGATTCGCCGTCGCGAAGGCCCGCAAAAGCACATCCCCATCATCGCCATGACCGCCTACGCGCTGCCCGGGGATCGCGAGAAATGTCTCGCCGCCGGGATGGATGATTATCTGAGCAAACCGATTCAGCTCGCCGTGCTGGCGGCAATGTTAAGCAAGCACATGCCCGCGGTGGCGCTGACTTTTACTGCCAGCATCGAGCAACTCCGTAACGATTTTGGCAACGCCAACGCCCTGGAGGTGCTCACCATGTTCCTCCATGACACGCCGCCGCGCCTCATGGAGCTGCGGCAGCTTGCCGCCGGATCCGATCGCAAGACGTTGGGTCGCGCCGCCCACACACTGGGGGGCAGTTGCAGCCTGTTTGGCCTGACGGAGCTGCGCCGGTTGGCGCTGGAAATCGAGTCCCGGGCTGGGAATGGAACTGACAGCCGGGACCTGGTGGCCGAACTGGAACGGGAATTTGCGGCCGTCCGCCCACGACTCGAACAAGCGGCGGCCCAGCTGCAGGCGGAGAGCAATCCGCCGGTGGATAGCCCAGAGAACATTTAATTCCGGCCCTATGAACTCAACTCCCAGCATGGGACCCTCCCCGACCACCCGGTCGGGGGGGTACCACGCTCTGACGAGCGCGGCTACGTGCTGATTCCAGCCGTCACTGACGCAATCCGCCGGCGCGCCCCAAATCCACGGCCAATTATTCAAATCGGTTGATTTCTCCAATCAAATGAAGACCCCCATGTTCTGTGTCAAAACTACAATGTGTCGATAACTCCCGATGGGTCAGGTCGCCCCAGACGGCGCGGTCGGGACACCGCGCCCTACCCCGGATTTTTTCGGTAGGGCGGGCTGTCCCGAGCCCGCCGTTTGCATCGCCAATAATTCTTACCCGTGGATCAGGGGGCGTAGTTTCCAGGTGCAAAACAAAATCGGCGCGGTTATACTCGCTGCCGAAAAGAGAGGCTGATGGAACAGATCCGCGAACCGGCTATGAATAACATGCGGGAGTCGCCCATTCGGACTCCGTGGCCTGCCTGGCTGCGCGGCAGCCGGCCGGTGACATCAGATGATTCCCTGGGCGAGATCCGTACCATCGCAAAGCCGGCGGCGCTGGCCGACGTTTCAATGAAAACTGGGGCCCATGAATAAATTGGGTAGGCCGGATAGCCACGAGTCACCACCGCACGAGGGACAGTGGTAATGGCAATGTTCATGCGCGCGATCCGCCGGCGTTTCGGTTGGAGCCCGCTGCCCGCCGCCGGCAAACCCCCATCGCCGGCGCAGAACCCGAGTCGCGAAACGCGCGTGGTCCACAGGTTGACCGGACGGGTGGCTCTCGTGTTGGTATTGGTGATTGGGCTGTGGATCGGGTGCGCCTGGCTGATTGCCGGGTATTATTATGGGCAACGTTCGCAAGCGTTGGTCCGCCGGGAGTCGCGGGAAGTGGAGGAGCAGGCGGAAAATATTGCCCGCAATCTGCACCGCAGCCTGGCGTATCTCCACGGCATTCCCATCGCCGCCGCGAAGGATGAGGACATTCGCCGTCCCTTGCGAGGCTTCGGGCCGGATGTGCCGTGTTCCAAGCTGCCCCAGCCGGCCCAACAGAAAGTGTGGGAAGCGGACCCGCGGTTGTCCCCCTTGAATACTTTTCTGGCGGAGGAGGCGCGGGACTTGATTGTGGACACCATTCACGTGATCAATGCGGCCGGCGATTGTGTTGCCGCCAGCAATGCCGGCCGGTGGGATAGTTTTGTCGGCGTCAATTACCTGGATCGTGAATATTTTCAGCAAGCGAAGACCGGTTCCGCCGGCCGGCAATATGCCATGGGCCGGCGGAGCAACATCCCGGGCTTATATTATTCGGCCCCGGTCATGGATGGCGGTCGTTTCCTGGGGGCGGTCGTCGTGAAAATCTCCGTCCCGAGTCTGGCGTACTGGATTGAGGCGACCGATGCCTTCCTCGCGGACAGCGACGGGGTCATCATTTTGTCGCACAACAAGAACCTGGAAATGCACACGTTGCCGGCGGCGACGGTTTCACAATTACCGAAAACCCAGCGCCTGTCCCGATACAAACAGACCGATTTTAAGAAAGTCCACATCCGCTCCTACGGCGACGAGCAGTTTCCCGCGCTGACCCAGTTTGAAGGCGAACGAGGACCCGTGCTTGTGGCTTCGCGCGCACTGACCGACGACTCGATTCAAGTGTTTGTCTTGCGCCGAATGGATGGCTTGACCACGCTGAACGACGACCGGTGGTGGCTGTTTTTTCTGTTGGCAGCCATGGGGAGTTTGCTGACGGCGGCCATGGGCGGGTTGGTTTTGTATTTGCAGACCATTCGCCAAGCCAGGGAAATCGCGGAAAATGCCAACCGCATCAAGAGCGAGTTTCTGGCTGTGATGAGCCACGAAATTCGCACCCCGCTCAACGCCATCATCGGGATGACCGCCTTATTGCAGGATACCGCGCTGACCCCGGACCAGCAGGAGTATGCCCAGACCGTTCACAAATCCGGCGAAGCGCTGCTGGCGGTGATCAACGACGTGCTGGACTACTCCAAGATCGAGTCGGGCAAGCTGGAACTCGACGAACAAGACTTTGACCTGCACAAATTGGGCGATGATCTTGCCGAGGTGATGAGCATTCGCGCGTACGAAAAAAACATCGATTTCAATGTGATGATCGACCCGCGCGTGCCGGGCCGGCTGCGGGGGGACCCCGACCGGCTGCGCCAGATTTTGTTGAATCTGACCAGCAACGCCATCCGCTTCACGGCCCGGGGCGAAGTCACCGTCGAGGTGCTGCCCGGCCCGGCCGCCGCGCCGCTGCGGCTGCGGTTTGAGGTGCGTGATACCGGCATTGGCATCCCGGCCAATCGCCTCCAGCGCTTGTTTCAGTCGTTCTCGCAGGTCGATTCCTCGACCACCCGGCGGTACGGCGGCACCGGTTTGGGGCTGGCCATTTCCCGCAAGCTCGCCGTCATCATGGGGGGCGAGATTGGGGTTGAAAGTCAGGAGGGTTCCGGCTCCACCTTCTGGTTCACGGCCCAACTCCAACCGGCCCGGTCGGCTGCGCCGACTGCCCCCGCCCCGCCGTGGCCGTCGCCCCTGATGATCCTCGGCGTGGATGACAGCGCCACCAATCGCCGGGTGTTACGCCAACTGTTGAGCGTGACGCCGTGCGAATACGACGACGCCAGCAACGGCGGCGAAGCCCTGGCCAAGTTGCGGGCCGCCCGTGACGCGGGTCGCCCGGTCCATGCCGTCCTCCTGGACATGGAAATGCCCGAGATGGATGGGATTGCGTTGAGCGCCGCAATTCATGGCGAGCCGGGCTTGCACAACGTGCCGCTCATCTTGCTGACCTCGCGCTGGCACCAGAGCCGCCAAGCGTTGCTGCAAGAGCACGGGTTCCGGGCGGTGCTCACCAAGCCCATTCGCCGTCACCAACTGCTGGAAACCCTGAAAGCCGTTTTGGACGGCCGTGGCGGCGAACAACCAGTTGCGCCCGCGGCCAGCAATTATTTCGGTGCTGCCCGGTCCGGCCGCATCTTGTTGGCCGAAGACAACAAGACCAACCAGCAGGTGGCGGTTGCCATGCTCAAACGGATGGGCCTAGCCGTGGATGTCGTCGAAAATGGCCAAGCGGTCTTGCTGAATTTTCAGCAAAACCGGTCCTACGATCTGATTCTGATGGACGTGGAGATGCCGGAGATGGATGGTCTGGAAGCCACACGCCGCGTGCGCAATCTGCCCGGTCCGGCCCGGGCCACCCCGATTGTTGCGATGACGGCCCATGCCTTGTCGGGATTCAAAGAACGCTGTCTGGCGGCCGGCATGAACGATTACCTGATAAAACCGATTAGTCTGCCGGAACTGACCGCCGTCATTGATCGCTACACCCGGCCCACCCCCGCCGCCGCGTTGCCGCTGGCAACGGCCGGACCGGCGGCAGTCGTGGATCTCGCCGAATGGCAGGCGCGGACCGGCGCGGATCGCGAATTCTTGGTAGAACTTCTGCCGGCCTTTCTGGCGGACACCCAAACCCGGCTCGACCGGCTGGCCGCCGCCATTGCCGGTGGCGCTGGTGAGGAGATTGCCCGTCAGGCGCATACCCTGAAGGGCGCGTCCGCTTCCCTGAGCTTGCCGGAAATGCAGCAGCTGAGCACTCAGCTTGAGGAACAAGCCGGCCGCGGGGATTGGGTCGGCACCACTGCTACGTTGGCCAATCTGGTTGCCGCCTTTGGCCGCGTCCGTCAATGGCGAACAGCGGCCGAACCAGTCTCAAAAACGGATTGACCATGGCCCAATTATATCTCAATCAACTCGACTATATTCTCTTCCTAAAAGGCCTGGCGCTTTTATTCGCAGGGATCGTATGCTTTGTGATGGGACGCAGCTTGGGGCCGATCTGGCGCCGCTTTGGCGTGGCGCTCCTTTGCCTGGGACTGCATGGTTGGTTGGAGTTGCTCACCTTGGCAATTGGCAATCCGTTAGTGTTGACGGGAATCCGTGTGTTCGTCGGGGGGATTGTTTATCTGATGTTGATCACCTTCGCGCTGGCCATGACCTCGGCCGGCAGTGGCTGGCCCCGCGTGTTCCGTCTGGCGGGGCTGGTGGGGGCCGGTTTGTGCGCCTTCGCAAGCTGGTGGTGGAACGGCCGGGAGGCGGCGATTCTGTTTGCCGTGGGTTTGACGACGGGATTGTGGGCGGCGTTTGCCTTGTGGTCTGTCGCCATCCATTTGACCACTCCGTTGCCGGCACGACTGTTGAAAGGAGCCGCGTTGGCGCTGGCAGCCTTTGCGTTGGCGGGTGGGTCGGCCACCCATGCCGTGCCATTTTTCCCCGCCTGTTGGATGAATACGGATAGTGTTTTCCCGTTGCTGGATCTGCCGTATCAAATGTTCCGCGCGATTCCAGCGATCTGCCTCATGCTCTACCTGGCATTCGGATTACAGTCCGCCCGGAACAGCGAATTGCGCGGATCGAAACATTATCAGTCGGCCTGGATCGGCAACGCTTTGCTATGCCTGTGTGCCGTGACCGTGGGCGGTTGGATCCTGACCGTCTTGGCGGGCAACTTTGCCGAGCGGACCTTGCGGCGCGAGCTGATCAGCCGGACCACGACGACGGCGGCGGCGGTGGATCCCGCGACCGTTGCTTTGTTGCAGGGCGTGGCCAGCGATGTGAATCTGCCGGCATACGTGCAATTGCACACACAGTTGGCGCGGGTCCGCCAGAGTTGTCCCGACATCCGGTTTGTGTACACGATGGCGGCCCGCGGCAGAGATGTGATTTTTCTCGTCGATTCTGATCCGATGAACGGCACCGACTGGTCCCCCCCGGGCCAAGTCTATCGCGAAGCGAGCCCCGCATTGCACGGCAGTTTCACAACGGGCCAGCCGCTTCTGGAGGGGCCCTATCGCGACCGCTGGGGAACCTGGGTTTCCGCATTTGTGCCCGTGTTCACTCCCGATGGAAAACACCTGCTGGCCATGGTGGGAGCCGACATTCAGGCGGAGCACTGGAAGCACACGGTGACCGTCTACCGCTTGTGGTCCATTCTCTTGACACTCGGCCTGAGTCTGCTGGTCATCGGACTGTTTGCCGGACTCCATTTGAACCAGGAAGCCGCGGCCGCCATTGCCCAATCGGAAAACCGACTGCAAGCCCTGTTGAATGCCATGCCCGTGGGGGTGGTGCTGGTCCATCGGGAGACCCACGTCATTCAGGACATCAATCCGGCCGGGGTGCGACTCGTCGGCACCCCGCGCGAGCAGATTGTCGGCCGCACCTGTCATCTCTTCATCTGTCCGGCTCAGGCGGGCAAGTGCCCCATCACCGATCAGGGCTGCCTGCTCGACAACAGCGAGCGGACGTTGCTGTGCGCCGATGGCCGGCAGGTGCCGATTTTGAAAACCGTGGTCCCGGTGACCCTCAATGGCCTGGACTATCTCTTGGAAGCGTTTGTGGATCTCTCGACGCAAAAGCAGACGGAGGATCAACTCCGCCAAGCGCATGATGATTTGCGCCAACGGGCGGTCGAACTGGAAGAGAACCGGCGCATCATGGTGAAAATGATGGCCGATCTGGAACAGTCGCACCGGCACCTCCAGCGCGAAATGCAGCGGACCAATGAGCTGGCCGCGACCGCCGAGCAAGCCAACCGGGCCAAGAGCGACTTTCTCGCCATGATGAGCCACGAGATCCGGACCCCGATGAACAGCATCATCGGAATGACCGGGTTGTTGCTCGATACAAAACTTGATTCCGCACAGCAGGAGTTTGTGGAGACGGTCCGGCACAGCGGCGAGGCGCTGCTGGAAATCATCAATGACATCCTGGATTTCTCGCGCATCGAGTCCCAGCGGCTGACGTTGGAGAGTGAGGAATTTGAGCTGACTGCGGTCACCGAGGGCCTCCTGGATTTGTTGGCGCCGCAAGCCCAGTCCAAGGGACTGGAACTAACCGCGATCATCAGTCCGACCGTGCCAGTGCGGTTGCGCGGCGATCACGGGCGGCTGCGCCAGATTTTGCTGAACCTCATCGGCAACGGCATCAAGTTCACCGAGGCGGGCGAAGTGGTGTTGCGCGTGGATTATCTGCAGTCCGCACCGGAGCGCAATCGGGTGCGATTCCGGATCACGGATACGGGCGTCGGAATTGCGCCGGAGCAACTGCCAAAATTGTTTACGCCGTTTACGCAATTGGATCAGTCGGCCCGGCGCCGATACGGCGGCACCGGTCTCGGGCTGGTGATCTCGCAGAAACTGGTCGAGATGATGGACGGCACCATCCAAGTGGAGAGTGCGCCGGGCCGGGGAAGCACATTTTCCTTTGCGATCCCGTTGGAGCCGGTCGCGGTCAAGCCGGCGGTCGACGCGCATCCGGAACCGCTGGATGGATTGCGGGACCTGCGGGTGGTAGTGGTCAGCCCGCATGCGGCGACGCGCAATGCGGTGAGTGCGATTTTGCAAGCCTGGCAGATGGACTGTGTGCAAGCGGAAGGGACGGCGGAGGCGGTGTCCCGCACCCGGGCACTGGTCGGTGGTCAGCGGGTGGTCATCTTGGATGACTGTCTGGAGCAGGCAGGCGGCCCGGATTGCGCGCAGGTATTGCGCGACGACCCGGAACTGACGGGGACGCGGTTGGTGCTCCTGCTGCCACTGTTGCGGTCGGGCACGCTGGCGGAGCGGATGCAGGGATTGTACCAGGGAGTGCTATTCAAACCGCTGCATCATTCACAGGTATTTGATTGTCTGATTGCCATTGCCGCGGAGCGCACTTTCTGGGGGCGCACTCCGGCCGGTGCCCCAGTGGATGCCACACCGGAACGAACGGGGGCGAACCTCCGGATTCTGGTGGCCGAGGATCACGACATCAATCGCCGGCTGGCCATGTTGCTGTTGCAGAAACTCGGGTACCGCGGCGATTTTGTGGCCAACGGCAAGGAGGCGGTGGCGGCGGTGGCGAAAGTTCCCTATGATGTCGTCCTGATGGATTGTCAGATGCCGGTGATGGATGGGTACGAGGCGACCCGCCTGATTCGCGCGGCGGAAATGGCGGCGGCACCCACCGCCCGCCGGCACCTTTACATCATCGCAATGACAGCGAGCGCGTTGCGCGGCGACCGCGAGAAATGCCTCCTCGTCGGGATGGATGACTACATTAGCAAGCCGGTGGCTCGCGAGGCGCTGCACGCGGCACTGACCCGGGCGACCCGGCCCCAGGCGCCGGCGCCGCCGGTCGAGACCGTGGCCGCAATCGTGGCCGAACTCGGGCGCGACTTCGGCGCGGCGACGGCGGCGGAGATTGTGCAGGCGGTGTTGGACGACATGCCGCGCCGGCTGACCGAGCTGCGCCGGTTGGCCGGATCGGTCGACCCGAAAGTGCTGGCGCTGGCCGCGCACTCGCTGGCCGGCAGTTGTGGGATTATCGGGTTGTGGAAAATGCGCGAGCTCTGCCTGGCGCTGGAAGCCGCGGTGACGGCCGGCGAACCCCAAGACGCCGAGTTGCTCATCAGTGAACTCGAACAGCAGTTTGCCGCGGGCCGGCCCACGGTGGCGGCGGCGCTCGATCACCTCCGGAGTCCGTCATGAAAATCCTCTACGTCCACGAACGATTCGGCGCGCTGGCCGGTGCGGAGGCGAACGCCCACATCACCGCCACCGAACTCGGGCAGCGCGGCCACAGCCTCGGGATTCTCCATGGCCCCGGCACCGGCAAGAATGAAGCCGCCTGGGAAAAAACTTTCCCCGCCCGGTTTGCGCTCACGGCCGGTGACAATCGCGCCGTGGTGGAGCGGGCGGTGGATACGTTCCAGCCCGACGTCGTCTATGTCCATAAGACGGCGGACTTATCGGTCGTTGAGGCGCTGGTCGCCAGCGGCCGGCCGCTGGTGCACATGGTGCATGACCATGACATCTATTGCATGCGGAGCTACAAATATAATTTCTTTACCCGCCGCATCTGCACGCGGCCGGCCACGCCCTATTGCATTTTTCCCTGCCTCGCCTGTGTCGTGAAGAACACCGGCGGCGGGTTCCCGCTGAAGTGGGTCAGTTACGCCGCCAAAAAACACGAGATTGAAATGACCCGGCAGTTTGACCGCATGGTGGTGGTCACCCGCTATATGCAGGCGGAACTGCTGCGGAATGGGTTTGACCCGCGGCGGATCGAGATCCACGCGCCGGTGCCACGGATGGGCGATCCGAATCTGCGCAGCAGCTTTAGTGACCGCAACCTGATCCTTTACGCCGGCCAGATCATCCGCGGCAAAGGTGTGGACGTCTTGCTGGAGGCGCTGGCGCAGCTCGATGTGAAGTTCGAGTGCGTCATCCTCGGCGATGGCAATCACAAAGCGGACTGCGAAAAACTCAGCCGCAAGCTGGGTCTGGCCGATCGAGTCCATTTCAAAGGTTTTATCCCGCAAGACGAGCTCAAGGGCTATTACCGGGAGTGCAGCGTCGTCGCACTCAGTTCGGTCTGGCCGGAGCCGATCGCCACCATCGGATTGGAAGTCATGCGCTACGCGCTGCCGGTCGTCGCCTTCGATGCCGGCGGGATCCAGGACTGGCTGATCGACGGCCAAAATGGTTTTCTCGTGCCCTGGATGGACCGCCGGCAATTTGCGGCCCGGCTCAAACAATTGCTGACCGACAAGCCGCTCGCGCGCCGACTCGGCGAGAACGGTTTGAAGTTCGTGAGCGAGCGGTACGATTTCGACCAGTACATCCGCGATCTCGAAACGATGTTCACGCGCGTCATCCAGGAGCACCCGCCCGCATGAAGGTGCAACTCATCGCGGTCGTTGGCGGCAGCGGCTCCGGCAAGAGCTGGCTGGCCCGGCAACTGCAACGGCGCCTGGGGGCCCGCGCGGGAACGGTGTCGCTGGACGCGTTCTATCGGGATCGGTCGGCCCTGCCGCCGCGGGAGCGGCAGCGGGTGAACTTTGATCATCCGGCGGCCATTGACTGGCCGCTGGTGGCCGAAAAACTCGCCGCCATCAAACGGGGGGAAGACGTTGAGCTGCCGCGCTACGATTTTGTCACCCATACCCGGTTGGCGCGGGCGCGCCATTGGCGGCCCAGGCCGGTCGTGGTGGTGGAGGGTTTGTGGCTGCTGCACCGGCCGCAGTTGCGCCGGCTCTTTTCGCTGAGCATCTATCTGGATTGCCCTGCCGCCGTGCGGCGAGAGCGGCGAATCGCGCGGGACCAGCGGGAGCGCGGTCGGACGCGGGCGTCCATCGTGCGCCAGTTCCGCCAACAGGTCGCGCCGATGCACGACCAATTTGTCGCGCCGCAGTCCCGGCGGGCGGACCGGGTGTTCACGACGGCGGTGACTGGGGT
>Ga0316231_1002803_pt1 | contig 16053 bp, 13 predicted proteins | sample TBH18027metaG_FD_206002 | JGI IMG/M metagenome (GOLD analysis project Ga0316231, IMG submission 206002) | Freshwater microbial communities from Trout Bog Lake, Wisconsin, USA - TBH18027 | ecosystem: Environmental > Aquatic > Freshwater > Lake > Hypolimnion/Profundal zone | place: USA: Wisconsin...
CAAGTATTTGCGAGAACATTTTTCCGGAGTTTTTGACTCTTTCACACCTTCTTCGCCACGACCGGAAGGACTTGGACCTTTTTACCCATTACCAATAGGGAGAAACCTCTTTCTGCCATCCATCCGGCTTCATTTCGCGTTATCTTTGCACGCTTTGATCCCCTCCTGCGCGGTGATATCCGCAGGATCCAGCTTGAGGGCCGACTCGAAAGCCGCGAGCGCCTCCGGGCGGTTGCCCTGCGCTTCCAAAATGCGGCCCCGCAACGAATAGGCATCCGCCGTGGGGTGCTGGTCCAGACTCTTTTGAATATTGGACAGGGCGTGTACGTAATTCGTACCCGCGAATTGTTTCTCCGCCAAGCGAAAATATCGGTGGGCCACGGATGCCTCCCCGCTCAGCGCGGCGGCCGGCGGATTGAGCACCTCCGCCAGCTCCTCGTCGGGCATTTCCTTCAGGGCATGACGAATTTGCGCGCGAATGACGGCCTTATAATTCACCTTGGCGAAGGGCTGATAGGCCACGAGCCGGCGCTCTTGGTCCGTGATGCCGACCACCGGATGCAGCACCACCCCGAATTTGCCGTACAGGGCGTCGCCCTGATCAATCAGCACGGGCATGCCGATGCCGCTGGCCTGAACCTGGGCCTCGACCTCGGCCTTGGGCACGCGGTCGGAGACGATGGCGCACCAATGCACCGGCTTGCCCGCCAGTTCCTTCTCGCACTCGGCGATTTGTACCAGAGCCCGGTTGGAGTGTTCCAGCGCAGGATTGATGAAGATGAAAACACTGACATTGGTGTCGCTCAACAAATTTTGTTCGCCGCCCGCAAGCGCCGGCAGCGCGACGTTCTCTACCACGGTGCCGATGGGCACATTGGCAAACGCCATGGCCGACAGCGACCAGAGCAGCCCAGTCGCAAGCCCGCAAAGTCGCAAAGAAGAGGATGGAAGACGGAGGATGGAGAATAGACGCGGATTTCCACCCCGTGACGATGAGGGCGGCAACGGGGCGGGAGCGCGGGCCGCCGCATCCGGCGCGATGGCTCGCAATCTGAAGCGAGCCGGGTCGGAGACCGGCGCTCCGGGAGCGTCCATCCTCCATCCTCTACCGTCCATCATCTTCTTCCTCTTTACCTTAAGTGGCTTCTACCTTGTCACGAGCTACTGCGCTTTGGCCGGTTCCGGCGCGGCCGGCTTCGCCGCAGTTGGCTCCGCCGCGGCTGGCTTCGGCACCAGCGCCGCCACCGAATTGGTATAGCTGCGGGTCACGTGGCAGGTCTTGGCGCAAGTTCCGCCCGTGGGGGTCTGGGTAAAGTTGACCTTCAGCATGTAACCGGTGGTGCCGTAGGGCACTGCGGCCCGAATCTGGTGTGGCTGCTTGGCGGCATGCACCTCATGGCAGGCCCGGCAGGTGCGACCGCGCTCATCCTTGTTCACATGCACATAATGCAGATTCTGATCGCCGTTGCGGAACTTGGTCAGCGTGGTGGTTTTCGGATCCTTGACCATGGACTCCTCGTGGCAGTCGAAGCACAGGGCGTATAACTTGGGATCGTAGGGAGAATAGAATTGAGCCGGATATTCCTTGGTCAGCAGGCGGAAATTGTCCCCGCCGTGGGGGGTGTGACAGGCGCTGCAATCTTTGTCGGCCACCGGACCGTGATGGGCGGAGTTTTCCGCCAGCAGCGTTTTCATATTGGTGAGCACTTTGCCATCGTGATCCTTGACGCCGTCCTTGCCATGACAGCCGACGCAGAGGTCGAAGGGCAGGCGGGTCAGCAGATGCTCGACATTGGCGGCATGGGGATTGTGGCAGTTCACGCACTTGGCATCCACATTCAGCGCGTCGTGCTTCACTTTGACGCTGGTTACCAAGTTGCTGATGGCCGTATGGCAGCTCAGACACAGCGCGCCGGATTCCTCCACCAGCAACTTGGGTTGCCGGGAGTTATGCGGATTGTGACAAGTGACACAGTTCACCCGGGCGGGGACATGGCTGGACTTCCGCGCCATGATTTTTGCAAAATCATCATGACAATCCAGGCAGAGCTCATTGACCTGCTTGATGATCGGGCCAGGATCGCTCGCATCCTTGCGCTGATGGCACAGGCTACAATCGCCATCCACATAGGGGCTGTGTGCGGACACCGGCTTATCCACATCGGGGAGCGGAGTCAGGTTGTTCTTGCGCATCTTGGGTATCGGCGGGATTTCCTTCGGTTTGGCGTCGGCTGCCGCCGCCGGATAGCCGCCCGCCAGCAGCAGCAGTCCCGCCACCGCGCAAAGGCCGATGCGTTTGAGTCCGGTTTGCCAGCCGGTCTTCCGAATAGTCGCTGGATGTGACTTGGAGTTTTCTTTCATAATTGGCCGGGTCATTGTCGCTTGTATGACCAGAATAGCAGAGCCGGAAAACAAGACTCACCCTAAATTGGAAAAACTCGGACAAATATTGGCCAAACCCTCCACCTTTTATGAAACGCTCGCTGGAAGTGGTTGTTTTCCGAGCGAGTTCGAGCCGCACCGGTTGACGAGCTGGCGTCGAAAAGGTGGCGCATCTGGTCAATCGGCGGTCAAATAATCCAGATCATCCTCATTTTCTACAACCGGCTTTGGCGCATCACCTGTAGCGACGAAATTCGCGCCGCTGTCCGCCTTGCCCGGAACCGACATTTCGCAAACATTTGTTCTCATGGGTCTTGAACCAGCGCTGAACATGCCAAGTGTTTGTTCAGAGATTCGAGTTATCCACAGCGTTGCCCCAGATCAAGCCGGTGTCCGGGCGGGTTTCTTCGTTGGACACTGTCCCACAATTGTCTTTTGCGGTTGTGTTATATTGGCCGCAGTTTACGATTTCAGCGTCATAACTAGCGCACCTTGGGACATGAGTGCATCGCATAAATCCGGCGGCGCGTCGTTCATCATTGATAACCGGGATGAAATGATCTTCACCCTGCTGTTCTTGGCCTGGTCACGCGCGCGAACGAACGGGGTTTGATTGACCGGCATCATGGAACCGCCCGAGCACATTCGCATTCCAACCCGCACGCGCCACCGCACGATGGATTGGGGGCTGGTCTTGATGAGCCAAGGCATTGTCGCGACAATCGATGAAGGCGCGGAGGGCGCGGGCTGGGGCTTATGGGTGTCGGACGCGGATTATCAGGCTGCGCTTCAGGCCATCCGCTTATACCGGTTGGAAAATCGCCATTGGCGCTGGCGACAGCCGCTGCCGTGGCGGGGGTTTACTTTCGATTGGAAGGTCTCTTTCTGGGGATTATTGCTGGTCGCATTTCATGTGACCGGCCTCAGCGCGCCCGCAAAATTTCAGTTCGCCGGCGGTATGGATAATTCGGCGGTGCGGGCCGGGGAGTGGTGGCGGATTTTTTCGGCCATGCTGTTGCATGCGGATGTCGTCCACTTGGTGTCCAATGTCTCCTTCGGCATGATCTTCCTGGGCCTGGCGATGGGCCGGTATGGCAGCGGCTTGGGTTTGTTGGCGGCGTATCTGGCGGGCGCCGCCGGCAATGTGGCCGGGCTGTTAATCTACCCAGAAACTCATCTAGGATTGGGCGCCTCCGGCATGGTCATGGGCGGCTTGGGATTGCTCGCAGCCCAATCGCTGACCCTGCTGCGTCATGGGTTCATCGGCCGCCAGCAAATGCTCCGGGGCCTGCTGGCCGGGGTGATGCTCTTTGTCCTATTTGGCTTGAGCCCGGAAACGGACCTGCTGGCCCACTTCACCGGGTTCATCATGGGCCTGGCGTTGGGCGTAGTCCTGCTGTGGCTGCCGCCAAGCTGGCAAAATCGCCGGACCAACTCGGCGGCCGCGATCATCCTGACCGGCTTGCTCGTGGCCACCGCCTGGCTGGCATTCCGTTAAAGATCCGCCTTCAGGAAGGCCAGGAATTGCTTCATGGCGGGCGACAACACCCGGGTCCGCTTGTAGATCGCAGCGAGCGGCCGGAAGAATTTTCCATTTTCAAGGTTCGCCGACGCCAGCGTCTGGTTTTGAACTTCCTGGAGGATGGAGCTTTGGGGAACGATGGCGATTCCGGAGTCAATTTCAACCGCGCGCTTCACCGTCTCCACGTTGTCAAATTCCATGACATGCTTCACGCCCACATGAGCTTCGCGGAGGATTCGGTCCACCGCCTTGCGCGTGGGGATGTCCCGCTCGAAGCCGACCATGTTCTGTCCCTCCAGCGCCTTGACCTTGAGGTTGGTGTGGCGGGCCAGGGGATGCTGCGGATGGCAGATCACTACCAGCGGATCCTTGCCCAATGACACGATTTCCAGTTCGGCATTCCGCGTGGGATATGCGACCAGCCCCAAGTCAACGACATTGCTCACCACGTCTTCGTACACCTGGTTCGAGCGGCGGTACTCAACATGGAGGTTCACGGTCGGATAGCTCTGCATGTATTGCTTGAGGCGGGGCGGCAGGATGTGCAGGCCGATGGAATAAACCGTGGCCAGCCGGATGGTGCCGGAAATGATATCCTTCAATTCCTGCAGCCGGCTATCCAGCGTGGCATAGGTCTGGAGGATTTCCTTGCTGTAATCGTACAAGACCTGGCCCTCACGCGTGAGGCGGAATTGCTTTTTGCTACGTTCCACCAGCAGCGATTTGAAGGTGCGCTCCAAGGCGCTGATCTGCTGGCTGACCGCCGATTGGGTGACGTGGTTGATTTGCGCGGCCTTCGTGAAGCTTTCAGTTTCCACGAGGTCGCAATAAACCTTGAGACTGTCCATTTGCATAAGCCAAGTTAAACATAACTCGAAGCGCAGGTCAACAACTGTTGCCGCGATTTTTCGCGCGCCATTAAACCTCGTCCGCCGGGGTCCGCCCGGAGGGGGGCAGCCGCCGGCGTGGGGAGCTCAGAACCCACTTGGGACGGGCAAACGAAAGAACGCTGGCGTGGTCACGAGGTAGCGCTGCCAGTTCGGGAAACGGGCGCCGGGACGGTGCCCGAACCCGCAGGCGGGACGCCTGTGCTACGAGATTCAAGGACAGCCTCCACGGCCGATTGCCGCGCGTTGGCGCCAGGAACTAGGCGATCGGAACGCCGAGCATTGCTCGGCATTGTTGGAGAAGTTTCGCTTTCTCTGGCCGAGCAATGCTCGGCACTCCCCTTCATGGATAGATCAGCGCAGGCGCGGCGAGGTAGAGAGCGCCATCGCTCTTTTGTCTGGAAACATCGTCGAGCAGAAACAGGGTGTCCCAATGAATGGGGTAATGCATCACCCCGTCGTTGGCGCCGCCCCAGTGGCCGGCAGGCACGCTGAAGTCGAACGTAAGGTGGCGCCAGCCCGTCCAGTCAATCGGGGCCGCCGTGGGCTGGAATGTTTGTCCGGTCGCATCCACCACGCGCAAACGCGGACTGGCATTTTGCCCGTCACCGTATACCCAAAGCCCAAAGCCCGTCGGTTGGCCCGTGATTTCACGCGGCTGCCCCCCGGCCGGAACGACGCGGAAAAATTTCCAGCCCGCGTCACACTGATAGTTCAGTTTCACGATCGGCGAATTAAGCCCGGGCAATGGTTCCGGCGCAGGGGAGACGGCGAGGGATTGGTGCGCTGCAACCTTGGCGTCCCCATCCGGGACCACCCGGCTCGCCGGCAAGAGCCCGCCGGCCAGGGGACAAAATCGGCGCGGGGCCAATTCCAGCATCACGGTGTCTTCACTGCTGATGCGCAGACCGGCAATAATTTCAGAGTTGGTCGCGGGGGCAACCGTGAAATTCATAAGCGGTGAGGTTTCGCCGGGCTTGAGTTTTAGGCGGTGTTGTCCGGAATTGCCGGGACTGGCGGATTGCGTCAGCAGGAAGGCGCCCTTGAAGGCGGTATCGCTCAGGTTTTCAATTTGAACCGCGAGCGTGCGGGCATCCACGAGGCCCAGGCGGGCACGCAGGGGATGAGCCGCCAGAGCGGCACTCAGGAGCGCATTGGATTTCCGAATTATAAAATACTGCGGGGCGTGGGTGGGCGTGAACATGAACGCGTTTTCTTTGGCGACGATGGACTCGCCCCGTTCGCCAGTGTGGGTGATGACTTCAAACTCGCCCGGGCTGCAATGGAGCCGCACCGGCTGCGGCTGGGACGAGGTGGTCCAGATGGCCAGCCGCAACTCGTCGCCCTTGCGGAACAACAGCGCGTAATCTTCCGAACGGCCGAGGGCCAGGCGTTTGTCGAATTGAAAACCTTGCAGCACGGAAGTCAGGGTTTTCGCGGCAAGATAGGCCGGTTTCGGGTCGTAAACCGGGGAACCGCCGGCGTGATACGCGTTGGCCACCGTGCCGAAATGATGCTCGGGCTCCCGCGGATCCGTGCCGTCTTCGTGCCAGTCATACCAGATGGAAAGCGGAATATGGTTGGCCAGGTTGACGAGCCACTCGCGCGCGAGCATCTGTCCCTGGGTCGCCTCGTCATAATTCTGCCACGCGCTGGAGTAACCCCATTCGCCGGAGATGATCGGAATGGATTTCCCCTTCGGCGCATAATGCGCAATCCGCTCGCCCAACTTCAGATATTCGGCGGCCGCGCCTTCGGGCGCTTCCTGCCGATAGGGATGCACCGAAACCGCATCCCAGCAGTCCAGCAGACCGGCTTTGAAGCAGCTTTCAAGAAATTGCATGTCTACTCCTGACGTGGCCGGGCCAATGACGGCTTCGCCCGGGGCGGCGGCATGGATGCCCTTCGCAGCGGCGAGCGCTAGCGCGGCGTAATCATCCACGTTGGCTTTCGGTTTCCAAAAAGTGCCATTGGGCTCATTCCAGATTTCCCACAAGATGCCGTGTCCTTGGAAATGCACCGCCGCGGCGGCCGCCCAGCGCGAAAACGCGCCCCGCCCCGCCTCCGTGGCGACGCTGCTGCCCCCTTCGTAAAGCCCGTTCCCGTAATCGAGGATGAAGATCGCGCGCAGTTTGCGGGCTTCCAGCGCGGCCAGCAAACGGTCGTAGGCGGAAAAATCATAAACGCCTGGCCGCCGCTCCGTTCCGCCCCAGAAAAAATCCATGCGCACCCAACGGAAACCCGCCCCGGCGAGCATATCCAATTCGCCGGGGCGCGCGTCGGTGAAGTGGATGTTCACGCCCAACCCGTCCGGCACCACTGCGGAAGGCAGCGCAGGATGAGGGAGCGCCGCCAAGACGGGCCAGGCCACAATGAGCGCTAACAAACAGGCGCGGATTTTGTGCATCCTTTTGGTATAGCCGACTTTACCGGCAAGGGAAACCCTTTTGCGTGGCCGCAAATGCGAGCAACGATTGACCACTGCGAAGCGCGAGACTGGCTTTGCACAGGCTATCTCCACGTCAACATATAACCCAATGACTGCGAGGCTTCATGCAACCGTTGCAGATAATTGGCGACCCGGTCAGGCGATACCCAATCGGCGACCGACCTATACTCATATTCCATGACCAACCGGTTTCCGTTGCACGAGGCTGCTTTCCGGAAGGAAAAGGCGGGGTCGTCCACGGTTTTTCTCTCCGAACCGGCAGCGCCACCTTGATCTGCTTGGTATCCAGACGCTCCAAGTGCTGGCCGCCGCGCCAGAGGCGCACCCAATGGAAGGTCAGGTTCTGATAGCCGGGGTTGAAATTGGTGGTTTTTTGGAAATAAAATTTCCCGGCCCCGGATTTCCTCGGGCGCACGCCGATTCTCCCAGTCAGATTCACGCCCGCAAAAATGCCTTGAACCGAGGCCCTCGCGATGCTTCAATCGAGTCTGAAGGCGTTGAGGCAAATGGGGCCGAGTTTGGAAATGCTCGTTTGGCCGGCCGGGGTACAGGTGCGGAGTTTGCAGATCGGGGACATCGGCGACGTCAAAGCATCCCGGTCTCGTCCGTTCGGTGCCATAAAGCGTTGCCAGACGAGGAGCTGGGTTTTGGGAAATTCTTGCATCTTTGCGACTTGGCGTCTTTGCGTTAAAAATCTGTTGCATCGCCCCGATCTTGACCCCGCACCATGAAATCGGAGCGCCGACCTCGGGTGCGGCTCGACGTTGACCATTCTCCATGAGCGGCCAAAGGCGCCCGACTTCTTGCCGACGGCTCCGCGGCTCCGAATCAGCCTCGGTCAAACCAGGTCACGTTCGGCCCAGCCCAGCCCGAGCAGATTTCCACCGCCGCCATGAGAAAAAAAGCGAAAAAATGTAATAGCCAAACCCACGGGAAAGCTTCAGACTGCCCTCGCTGATCCGTTTTCTCAAGGCCGGAGTAGAATGCCTTGCGAGGCAGCAACATTGGACGATTGGAGCAATGTGAGATTATTTATCAACATGTCGCCGAACCCGATCGAAAATCGGCCGATGGCTGGGTGGCCACCCAGCCGGCTGGCGGACTGGATGTCGTCCGGTTTCATCTTCCCCCGGCGATCCCTAAAACCCCAATTAAAGCTATGAAAAGACTACTGGCTGCCGGCCTCTGCATTTGGTTCGCCGCCTTGGGCATCAACACCCAAGCGCAAACCAACAACGCCCCGGCACCGACCAATGGCAGCAGCATAGCGGTTTGCATTGTCTATGATGGATCCGGCAGCATGAAGGATCAGGTGCCTGGCACGGATCGCCAGCCGACCCCAAAATACGTCATCGCCAACAAGGCCATCGGTTCCATCATCCGTCAACTGGTGGCGTTCAGCCAGGACAAGCACGTGCCGATTCAGGGCGGTTTGGTCTATTTTGTGGATGGCCACATCCATGAGGGCATTCCCTTGGTGGATTTGACACCGGCCACTGGCGGTTCGTTTACGGATTGGGCGCGCAATTTCACTCAGCCCGGAGGCGGCACCCCGCTGGGTCAGGCCATTCAAGCTGCGCGACGCCAATTGGACCGATCGCCCAGCCTCCACAAACACATTCTGGTGATCACGGACGGAGTCAGCAACGTGGGGGTTTCCCCCGATCGCGTGGTGCATGACATCCGCGCGAGCGACCATCCCATTCCGGTTTATTTTGTGGCCTTTGACATAGCCGCGAGCGTGTTTGCCCCCATAAAGGCGGAGGGCGCCACCGTGGTCAGCGCCAGCGATGAAGCCCAGTTGAATGTTGAAATCAACCACATTTTGGGGCAGAAAATACTCTTGGAAGCCGAATAAATAACCGCCAGACTGCAACCGCAACCAAAAATAAATCTATGTGGAAATCATTCAAACGCCTGCTCATCTATTTCAACCTAATGGCCGAAAAGGCCACGGAAACCGATGCCATCAACGAAGCCCAGGTGGAAGCGGGCATTCGCGCGCAAAAAGAAAAGGCCGGTAAAGCCAACTTCGCCAATGGACAATTGGCTGGGCAAGTAGCGCTGCTGAAGGACCAAATCCGGCGGCAGGAGCAGAAGAAAGAAGAACTCACCTCCATGCTGCAAGCGGCGGCCAATGCGAATGACGAAGCCAACGGTGCGCAATATGCCGAGGAACTGGCCAACCTGGAAAGCGACCTCAAAGAAAACAACGGCCAACTGCAGATCATCCAGGACACGTACAAGCAAAACGTGGAGATCATCGCCAACAGTTTGCGCGAAATCCAAAAATTCCAGCGCGATTTCGAACGGGTCAAGACCCAGGTGGCTATTGGCAACAACATGAAGAACCTGTCCGGTTTGATGCAGAGTTCCATTGCCGAACTCCAAGGCATGGGCGGCGAAATGTCCAAATCCATGGATCAATTGCGCCAGTCGGCCGCCGGCGGGGTGGGACAAATGACCGCCACCATGGATCTGGCCAAGTCCATGGGTTCCGATATTCAACGGCAACAGGAGGCCCGCAAACTTCGCGGCAAAGCCTTGTTCGAACAATTCAAGCAAAAATCCGCCGCGCAAGTCAGCACCGAAGCAGCGGCGCCCCAAGCCACACCAGCCGCCCCTGAACGGCAGAAAATTGCGGTCAACTGATCTTCCCTACTCAAAATCAATCCAAAGAATATATGACCAAAACAGCTAAAGTTCTCCTGACCGTCGTCATTTTGGCCGTCATCGGCTTCGGCGCCTGGCGCTGGCGCGACAAACTGGCGCCCAAGGAAGTCACCACCACGGTGGATCAGGCAGCCGTCAAAAAACAGATCGACGCCCAAAAAGCGGCGGTGGCCGCGCAGGCCGCGCCGGCTGCGCCGGACATCACTTCCAAACTGCTGGCGGGCACCAACGCGGCGGTCCTGGTTTCCGCCGCCACCCTGCCGCCCGTGCAGGGCACCAGCGACTATGACCGCCCCATGAAGAATGGCAAGCTCGTGGTGCAGTTTCCCATCAATGTCTGGCCGGGCTGGGCGCCCATCATCGTCGCCAACAACGGCTTGGAGCCGAACGATGACAGTTGGTTCTTCCGGCACTACGGTTTCTACGTGAAGCTGGCCGTGGTGGACGATCCCATCAAGGCCCGCGATTTGTTCGCTTCGGGCCACAGCCACGTCCTCTGGGGCACGTTGGACATGATTGCCCTGTTTGCCCCGGCCCTGTGCGCGGATTCCCGCACCGTGCCCATCGTGGCGCAGCAAGTGGACTGGTCCCAGGGCGGCGACGGCATCGTAGTGCGCGGCGGTATCCGCAGCATCAATGATTTCCGCCCCATTAACGGCGTGCGCAAGAAGGTAGTGCTGGCGCAAAACTCGCCGAGCCATTACTTCTTCATGTCCGTGCTGCTGGATGCCAACATTGATCCGGCCACCATTGACTTCAAGTGGGCGGCGGACGCCCCTTCGGCCGCCAAGATCTTTGTGCAGGACCAATCTTTCGACGCCTTTGTCGGCTGGTCCCCGGACATCTACACGGTTTCGGATGGCGTTCCCGGCACGCGCATTGTATTGAGTTCGGCCAGCGCCAACCACGCCTTGGCCGACGTGTGGGCGGTGCGCAATGACTTCTACCGCGACAACCCGGAAATCGTCAAGAATCTGGTGCGCGGCATCTTCGCCGGCATGGATATGGTGCGCAAGGATCCCACCAACGCCGCCACCATCCTGTCCCAGGCGTTCAGCATTCCCGTGGACGATTGCAAGAACATGATTGGCAAAGACGGCGGCATTTCCTCGGGCGACGCGCATTTGGCCAACTACCGCGAAAATTCGGAGTTCTTCCTCGACCCGCTCAATCCGTCCTGTTTCGAGAACGTGTTTGACAAGGCCAGCACCATCTATAAGTCCCTCGGCGCCATTGACACCACGGTGCAACCGGGCAAGGTCAAGGGCGGCGTCATCATTGCCTCGCTGGCGGCCGAATTCAAAGACGTGGTTGACCTGTCGCAGCCGGTCTTCAAGCCCGGCGCGCTGTTCAAGAATGCGGAAGCCACCACTTCCGAAATCCTGACCAAATCGGTGATCATCAAGTTCGAACCCAACTCGGATGTGCTGAATACGGCCTATGACTTGAATATCCCGGGAGTCCTCACGGAAATCGGCAAGATGGCCGGCACCTTCGGCAATGCTTACATCGTGATCGAGGGCAACACAGACGCCAGCAAGAAAGGATTGGTGCCCGCCGATCTGGTCAAGCAACTCTCCTACGACCGCGCCAACGCCGTCAAGAAGGCGATCCTGGCGAAGTACGTCAACTTCAATCCGGATAAGTTCAAGGTCATTGGCAACGGGTGGGACAATCCGCTCCCGGGCTTGAGTGACGCAACCAACCCGGATAACAATGCGAAAAATCGCCGGGTGGAGGTCAAAGTCTATCCGCTCGAAGATTGAGCCACGGTTCACGGAGGTGGGATTTCCCCGTAAAAAGATTGCACCTTGCACTTAACCAACACAGGCCGCGAAGTCGTAGTGCAGACTTCCAAGTCTGCTGTATCGCAGGTTTCCAAACCTGCGAGCCGTGGATGGTATGGACGTGCAGCCCGTTCTCACACCCCGCCGATTTGGAAATCGGCGATACAGCAGGTTTGGAAACCTGCGCTACGAGGAGCAGCAGCAGCGGGCCGGGGTGAGGTATCCGGTTTCACCATCCCCTCCCAATAACCAGAGTCGCAAATGCTAATCTTTTTTTTCTCGATTGTCGGCCTGGTGGCGGTGCTCACCGGACTCATTCTTTTCCTTAAATGGCACGTCAAGGCTCCGGTCTCGCGGCAGACTGAAGTACTGCTAACCTGTGCCTTCCTAGGGTTGGCCCTGGGCGCCTGGTGGTATGTGACCAAAGGCGACCGCGTCGAAGACCGAATCCTGTCGCCCTTGATTCTGGCTTCACCCATGGAAGTCTTCCTGCAATTCCCGCAATTGCACACCCATCAGGCTTTGGTTCGCAACGCGATGGTCTCTTTCACCCGGGTGTTCTTGGGCTTCAGTTTCGCTGCCTTGCTGGCGGTGCCGCTGGGCCTTTACATGGCGTCATTTTCAAACATCGCGGCCTTCTTCCGTCCGTTGTCCCTGGTCGGCTCGTATGTGCCCATCGTGGTATTTATTCCCCTGACGCTGGCTTGGTTCGGCATGTCGGAAATGCAAAAGGTGGTGTTCCTGTTCATCGGCTGTTTTGTGGTGCTGCTGCCCTTGGTGGTCAAAACCGTCAGCGACGTTCCCAGCGCCTACCTGGACGTGGCCAAGACCAAAGGGGCCACGCAATGGCAACTGGTTTCCAGGGTGTTGTTTCCCATTGCCCAGGCCGATATCTGGGATCACCTGCGCGGAGTTTATGGCGTGGGCTGGGGCTGGATCATTCTGGCGGAGGTGGTCAATGCCGAGAAAGGTCTGGGCTACCTGATTTCGCAATCGGAACGCCGGGGACACATTGACGCTTTGTTTGCGGTGGTCATGGTCATCATTATCATCGCAGTCCTGTGCGATCAAGTTTGGAAATATGTGGGTTATTGGCTGTTTCCCTATCGCCAGCGTTAAGACCTCCGCCAACACAAAATCACCAGCATGGCAACATCCTCTGAACCAGTTCCAGCACCGGCAGACGCCGCCGGCCAGCCAGCCGGCGCCGCCGCCCCCGGAACGCCGTCGGCCGCAACGGCTTCCGGTTTGCCCATCGTGGTCAAGTTTGACAAGGTCACCAAGGTGTTTGGCCAGGGAAAACAGGCCATGACCGCCTTGCACGACATCAACTTCGTGGTGGAAGACCTCCCCGACACGGGAGAAATGATCGCGGTGGTGGGACCTTCGGGCTGCGGCAAATCAACCCTGCTCCGCATGATTGCGGGCTTGCAGCCGCATTATCCCCAAACCACCGGGGCCATCGAAATCCTGGGCCATAAGGGCACCTTGGAGCCGTCTTCCGATCGCGGATTGGTGGACCAAAAGTATTCGCTTTTCCCGCACTTGACCGTGCGACAAAATATCATGTTCGGCCTCTCTTTGCGAGGCGAATCCCGGTCCGCCCGGCAGGACAAGGCCGACCTTTGGATCAAGAAAATTGGCTTGGAGGGAAACGAGGACAAATATCCCCAGGAGTTGTCCGGCGGCATGCAACAGCGGGTGGCCATTGCCGCCACCTTGGTGCTCGGCCCGCGAATTTTGTTGATGGATGAACCCTTTGGCGCGCTAGACCCGAAGATCCGCTTGAACATGCAGGAGCTGCTGGTCCAATTATGGCAGGAACAGCAATCCACCGTGTTTATCGTCACGCATTCCGTGGAGGAGGCGCTGTACCTTGGGGATCGCGTCTTTCGCATGGCCGCCCGGCCCGGCCGGCTGGTGGAGATACTGCAGGCGCCGCGCCCCGACGAACCACCCGAAGTCATGCGCCAAAAACCATGGTTTGTGGACATGACCCGCGATTTGTTATACCGTCTGGAACAGGATAAGAATGCGATTGGCGAATTGCACAGCTACGCCGATTATGTCAAAGAACACAGTGACTCAAGCCATGCATCTGCCGCCCGGACAAAGGTGAATTAATGTTTGATCCCGCCGACAACTTCTTCAAACGATTCCTCAAGAGTCCGCATCATCTGTGGCTCGCCGGTCTGACTTTGGGCGTCGGTTTCCTCAGCGCCAACGTGGTGGTTTTCGGTATCTGCATTGGCTTGTATATTTTGGGCTGGATTCACCTGCCCGACACGGCCATGTATCAAAACTGGGTCAAACGGCATCTGGATGCCTTGGCTCAGCAAGCGGACAACACGAAAATTCAGGCGTTTGTCGCGCGCCGAACCTCCTTGATCAGCCAGCTCTCCCGGGAACGCCGCGGTCGTTATCAGGAACTGGGAAGTGTCTGCCAGGAAATCATCAAAGCCACCCAGGACAACAATCAACTGGAGGGGGACGATCCCCGGCTGCGCAAGCTGGACGAACTGATGTGGACCTATCTGCGCCTGCTGGTGATGGAAGGCTCGCTGGAGGGCTTCATCCAAACTGAAAGCCAGGAGGATCTCCCGCAAGAAGTGGCCGGCTGCAAGAATGAAGTCGCTGACTTGGAGAAACAGGTGGCCGCCACGCCCGCCGGCGGCAATGTCTCCATCAAGCAGCGGTTATTGGATTCGAAAAAGGAAAAGCTGGCGGCGCTGGTCAAGCGGCAGACGCGGCTGGAAGAGGCCAAAGACAATCAAACGCTGGTGGCCTCGGAACAGGAACGGCTGGTGGAACAAATCAAGCTTCTGCGCTCGGATGCCATTGCCTCGCGCAACACGGATGCCTTGACGGATCGGATCAACGCCACCGTGGATCATCTGAATGAGACCAACAAACTCATCTCAGAGATGGACCAGTTCAAGGACCTGGTCGCCGATGACCTGCCGGTGACCGCCGCCCGACTCGGCTTCGATGCGAATGTGCCGGCAACGGAAGCAGCCGATGATCCCGGCGTGCCTCCCCGCCTTCCCCCACGGCGGAATCGCACCTCGGCCTGACCCCATGAACCCCAAAAACATTCAACATTCAACATTCGACGCCCAACTTCGAAGTGTTCGGAGCGTCGGTCTCCGACCCGGCTCGTTGGATGTTGGATGTTCCCTTTGGTCTCTTTCCACGAGCCCTCGTAGCAGCCGACGTGAGGAGGCTCAAACTATTTCGCGTGGTAAAAGTCAGAGCCTCCTCACGTCGGCTGCTACAGTTCGGGTATTCAATGCGCGAATGTTTCCTTTGATTCCTCTCCTATGAGCGACTTAAAGCCCCTCCCGTTGCAATCTTGGGCCAGGGATCTGGCCAAACGATGGAATAGCGAGGCGTACTCGGTATTTCTCCTGTCCGGCAATATCTTCGACATTTTTGCCATTCAAGATGAGCCGGGGATCAGCTATGTTCCGCTGAAGACTTTCCTGTGCCAGCGCTTGTTTCCCGACCGCAAGCTGTTGATGTTTTACGACATTGGCGATGGTCTGACATTCGCCACCAAAGCCATGCAGCAAAAGTTCGCCGAATGGCTCGATATCTACGACTCCGTCGAAGGCACGGCTTATGCAGCCAAGGGTGCGCCCAAGGATTTCTCCAAGCTGGCGCCGCTACTACGCCGTTTCTTTCTCCAAAGCGACAAAGAAGGCGCCAACGCCACCTTGATCATTGATTTCCCGGAAAAAATCATCCCCGCCGCCGAGGATTCCGGCAGCACCTACGATGAACGCACTTCCCTGGTCGCGCTGCTCAAGTGGGCCACCTCGCAGGAATTCAGGCAGCATGACGTCGGAGTCATTCTGGTCACGGAAACACCTTCCAAGCTGCAATCCGACCTGCTGCAAAATCCGCACGTGGCCCAGATCAAAATCGAGCTGCCGGATGCCGCCGAGCGCCTGCGCTACTTGGGTTCCGCCACCTATCGCAAGCTGATTGATGGCAACCTGCCGTTGCCGGGGAGCCTTACTGCGGAGGATTTGGCGTTGCGCAGCTCGGGACTGAATATCATCCGCTTGCAGAACTTGGTGGCCGAGGCCGTTCGCAACGCGCTGCCCATCACCCAGGAGTATGTCAGCAAGGGCAAGAAGATCCTGATCGAGGAGTTTTGCCAGGGATTGGTTAAATTCAAGGATCCCAAGCCCGGACTGACGCTGGAGGCGGTGGCCACCCATACCGCTGCCAAAAAGAAATTGCGGGAGCTGGCTTGGCTGTTCAAAAACAACAAGAGCGATGTCATCGAGAAAGGCGTGCTGCTGCCCGGCCGGGTGGGCGTCGGGAAATCCTTCCTGGTGGATGCCT
>Ga0316231_1002806_pt1 | contig 16046 bp, 12 predicted proteins | sample TBH18027metaG_FD_206002 | JGI IMG/M metagenome (GOLD analysis project Ga0316231, IMG submission 206002) | Freshwater microbial communities from Trout Bog Lake, Wisconsin, USA - TBH18027 | ecosystem: Environmental > Aquatic > Freshwater > Lake > Hypolimnion/Profundal zone | place: USA: Wisconsin...
GTGCCCAGATCTTGCTGTCACTTTGATTGCCATTCGCTCCTAAGTCTTTTGGAATGAATGGCGGGGACGACGGGGCTCGAACCCGCGACCTCTGCCGTGACAGGGCAGCGCTCTAACCAACTGAGCTACGTCCCCAAGTTCATCTTCTATAGGCTGCCCTAGCTTTGAAGAAATTCAAATCCGCAAGGACTGGAATCCATTCTTGCCTGAACAACATAATCGAGTTTATCAGAAAGGAGGAGCTTTGTGAGCCATGCTGGGAGTAGAACTCACTTCTTGCTACAGAAAAAATTTGCCCTGGCCATTCATGCGATTTGGATGTGCCGCCAAACTAGGCCGACCATGTAGCACGATTGCTCCGCGTAGCAGAGAGATAGCCCATATCAACCGAAATCCCCCGCACGCACTGCAATAGATGATTGGCGATCGCAGGCAGCTTTTGTGCTGTTACGCGAAAAGACGGTCCTGAGATACTTACCGCTGCTACCGGCAGCCGTTGTGCATCCAGCAGCGGCACGGCAATGCACCGCAACCCCTCTTCGAGTTCCTCATCGTCAACCGCATAGCCACGACGCCGAGTCTTCTCTAACTCCGTACGCAACGCCTCCGCTGTCGCAATTGTGCGATGCGTAAATCGCTCAAAGCGTGTGCGCCTTATGACCTCGGCTACCCGGTCCTCTGGCAGAAATGCCAGAATTGCTTTCCCCACCGACGTGCAATGCACAGGATTGCTGGCTCCGATACGCGTAATCATGCGTACTGACCGGGCCGGCTCTATTTTGTCGATATAGATCACGCGCGCCGCCTCAAGAATACAGAGGTGCGCGGTCTCTTCGGTCTCGGTCACCAAGCGCCGCAGATGCGGTTGCGCGCGATCACGCAGATCGTATTGCTCGATCGCTCGGTTGCCGAAATCGAACAACCTCAACCCAAGCCTGAACTTCCCCGTTGAAGTGCGCTCCACCATGCGGTGGCGCTCAAGCACCATCAGAAAGCGGTGAGCGGTACTCTTGTGCAACTGCAACGAGGAGGCAACTTGCGCCAAGCCGAGCGGTGTGTCGCTCTCCCCGAGCAAGTCCAGAACGGCAAACGCCCGGTCAAGGGCTTGAACTTTGTAAGTTCCATGAGGTGCAGCGTCTCGCATATTGGTCCCCTATTCCGCCTAATGGTCATCTTAAGGTTCTCAAAATATGAAACACCCGTCAACTGCTGATACGTTGTTTCCATAGGTGGGATGGCCGTCAAGCCAAACAATGGCAAAGAGATGCACAATCTGGAGGGAGAATTCAGCTTGAACTATATTTGCATCGAAGTTCGAGACGACATGACAGAAGCGGGCTTGGATCTGTTTAGCTGCAACAACCAACTACGCATGTATCCAATAGCCGACGTCTGTGTCAGGCCTCGGCCCTGCCTCTGAAATAATCTCTGCGGTGTCATCCAGACCACCGCAGCTAGCGAATAGCGGCCTAATCCAGCCTGCCTGGGAAATTTCGAGTTTCATCGAGATGTGAATGATATCTACAAGGGCTTCTTCGGCATCAAGCCGCCAAGGCCACCAAAGTCCGTGCCGTGAACTTTCCCAGCAGGATTCGAAAGGTGGCCAGGCATAAGCACATCATGGAATTCCATTCCGTCAGTATGGTCTCCCCTGTTGCCAGCACTGACAGCAAGCCAAAAGATATTTGCCTGCAAAAATCCGCAGGAAGCGGGATGGAGGAAGTGGCCATCAAGGCAGCAGTAGAATATAGCCTTCAACCCGCTTTGGAAGGAGACAGAACCCCGGTCGCAATGCGCATCGCAATTAATAGAGACTTCCGGCTACACTGACAAAACTTCGCCCGGACACCTACTCCTCCACTACATCACCCTCGCCCGGCGCCAGGAAGAGGTTTGCTTCCAGCCCATGCTGCCGCGTGTAGAGGTCGTAGTAGCGTCCGCCCATTTTGAACAACTCGGCGTGATTGCCGCGCTCCACAATCCGACCGCCTTCAACCACAAGAATCTGGTCGGCACGGCGAATCGTAGAGAGCCGGTGAGCGATTACGAACGTTGTTCGCCCTTGCATCAACTGATTCAAACCCGCTTGAATCATCGCCTCTGACTCGGAGTCGAGCGAACTGGTCGCCTCATCCAGAATCAGGATGCGCGGTTCTGCCAGCAGCGCTCGCGCAATCGAGAGCCGCTGCCGCTGTCCGCCAGAGAGCTTCACGCCGCGCTCGCCAACAATCGTGTCGTACGCGTCAGGGAAGCGCTCAGCGAACTCGTCTACGCGGGCAGTGCGGCAGGCAAACAGAAACTGTTCTTCTGTCGCTTCCGGACGAGAGAACAGAATGTTCTCTCGAATGGTGCCATCAAACAGAAAAGAGTCCTGAAGCACCACGCCCAACTGCGATCGAAACGTATTCAGGTCCACAGTCGACAAATCAATATCATCCACCAGCACGCGTCCTGTTGATGGCGTATGGAAAGCGCAGAGCAGGCTGATAATTGTGGACTTACCGGAGCCCGAGGAACCCACCAGCGCCGTTACCGTGCCCGGTTCGGCCACAAAGCTGATGCCGTGCAATACCGGCTTCTCCGGATCGTACGCAAACTCCACGTTGTCAAACCGCACCGTCCCCTCGATCGGCAGCATCTTCGCCGTGCGTCCGGGCGTGCGGTTCTCTTCTACTTCCGTCATGATCTCGTTGGTACGGTCCAACCCAGCAAAAGCCTCAGTCAACTGCGTGCCGATGTTCACAATCTGGAAGACTGGCGCAATCATGAACGCGAGAAACATGTTGTATTGAAAATAGGTTCCCACAGTCCATGTATTTCCCAACACGCGATGCCCGCCCAGCCACATTACAAGCGCAGATACCAGACCCAGCACTGTGGTCGAGGCCGCCGAGAGAGTGCTGGTCATGGTCAGCGACTTCATCACGTTGGTCAGCAGCCGCTCCACGCCGACGGCAAACACGCCCGCTTCGCGCTCCTCGGCATGATACCCCTTGATCACGCGCACACCGCCCAGTGACTCGGTGAGCCGTCCCGTAACTTCAGCATTGATCTTGCCCCGCTCGCGGAAGATGGGCCTAATCACCTTGAACCCGTACTGTAGAACAAAGACGAATGCGCCCATCACCGTAAACACCGTGAGCGTAACGGTCACGCTGAGATGCAGCAGGTAGAGAAAAGCGAGCACCGCTGTCAGCAGGCCGCCCACAAACTCCACCAAGCCTGTGCCCACCAGGTTGCGCACGCCTTCCACGTCGGTCATGATGCGCGCCACCAGCGTACCTGTGCGGTTCTCGTCGTAGTACGCAACTGAGAGCAGGCCCACATGGCGCTGCACCTGCCTGCGCATCTCGGCGATCAGCCGCTGACCTGCCTTTGAGAGCAACTGCGTGAGAGAAAACGAAGTGATAGCCTGCACCAGCATGGCCGAAAAGACGATCGCGATAAATCGGGGCAGCAGGTCGGGTCGCGGATGGAGCGGAGAGAGCACTGTGTCCAACAGCGGCCGTGAAGTTATCGGCAGCACCAAGCCCGCGCAGCGATTGATTACCATCAGGCCCATTCCGCCAAGCAATAATCCAATGCGCGGCACCACAAGTGATCGAATCTGCGGCCACAGCTTCTTCAAATTCGGCTTGCGCTTGGGCAAGTCACCCAACGCGGCACGCGCGCCGCGCCCGTGCGGCGAGCGCTCCGCTCGCATGCCCATCCCACCACGCATGGTTCCCAAAGGCTAGACCTTCCCCGTTCGGCGCGCGGCGATGAAAGAACGCACGCACAAGTTGATGTAAATGAGCATCAGAAAGGCCATGGCCAGCTTCGAACCCAATGCCAGCATGTCAGGGTCAATCCCCTCTGACCGCGCATGCGCATAGCCACGCAACGCCTCAATCGCTCCGCCAAGAAAACCGAGCAGACCAATAGATACATTCACGTGCATGAAAAGCTTGCGACGACTCTCATTGGGGCTGATGGCCAGGAAACCAAAGATGCCCAATGCAACGCCAAAACCCGCCGGAATCAGCGCGGTAGGATGCATACTGCCAGTGCCAAGGTAACCAGCCAGACCCAGAGCAACCAAAAGAAAAGCGAAAACCAAAGTGACTTTTGCCATGCGAGACCTCCATCCCTGTGCATGGCAAGAATATCAGCTACGAGCGAACAGTGGCCGACTCCCCGTGCGGGGCAAGGAGAAGCCGGCCACAGTTCACTGACACACTCGTTACCGCTGAATGCGCGCCGAGCCGCCCTTGGCAAAGGCGCGAACCTGATCCACAGTTGCCATGGTCGTATCGCCCGGGAAGGTCGTCAGCAATGCGCCGTGCGCCCATCCCAGCTTGATCGCTTCCTCGGGTGTCTCCCCGGTCAGCAACCCGTAGATAAAGCCGGCCGCAAAGCCGTCTCCACCGCCCACACGATCCACCACGTCCAGTTCCGCCGTCGGCGCGGTATAGGTCTTGCCATCCATCCATGCAACTGCACTCCAGCTGTGGCGATTCGTGGAGTGAACCTCGCGTAGAGTCGTTGCCACAACCTTGGCCTGCGGAAGCTTCTTGGTCACTTTCTCGATCATGCCGAAGAACACGCTCGGGTCCAGCTTTGACTTGGCTGCCACCTCAGGCCCCGGGATTCCCAGACCCATCTGCAGGTCCTCTTCATTGCCCACCAGCACGTCCACGTTCTCCACGATCTTGCCGATGGTCTCCACTGCCTTCTCGTTGCCGCCCTGGATATTCCAGAGCTTCGCCCGGTAGTTCAGATCAAAAGAGGTGACCGCGCCCGCGGCCTTGGCTTCCCTCATCATCTCCGCGGCCAACGCGGCTGTGGTGGAAGAAAGAGCCGCAAACAGCCCGCCGCAGTGAACCCACTTCACGCCCTTGGCAAAAATCGCCTTCCAGTCAAAATCGCCCGGCTTCAGTTGCGCGCCCGCTTCGTTACAGCGGTTGTAAAAAACCACCGGAGGACGCACGCCATGGCCCTGATCGCTGAACACAGTCGCCATGTTCGGCCCGTGAACGCCGTCATGCTTGAAGTTCTTGTAAATCGGCTTCACGCCCATCGCCCGCACCCGCTCGGCAATCAGATCGCCAACCGGATAATCCACCATCGCCGAAACAATTGCCGTCCGCATGTGAAAGCAGTCTGACAGGTTTGCGGCCACATTGAACTCACCGCCGCTGACGTGAATCTTGCACTCCGTCGCCTTGCGAAAGGGGATAATCCCCGTGTCGAGCCGATGGATCAACGCTCCCAGCGAAAGAAAATCCAACTCGGCATCCTTGCGAATATTCAGTCCACCACTCATCGACCGTTCTCCTTTGATCTTCGTGAATCTCATCCGTATATCTGATCTTTGTGAAGCTATTTCTCGAACTTGCAAACTCTTCAGAATTATAAACTGGTCTGACCACTTGCGCTCAAGATCAGCCTGCAATTCCGGCTGAGTGCTTCACATCCGCCAGCACCTGGTCCGCCGTCCACTCGTTTCCGGGATAATAGCGCACCACTTTGCCGTCCGCGCCTATCAGGGTGGTTGAAAGCGTATGTGTAATCGACTCGTCTTCTCCGCGGGTAATGCCTACGTCAAAGAACTTCGCCATCTCTAGCAGTTCCGGCTGCGCTGGCACGGCAAAGTCCCAATGCGCAAAGGCGCTTTTCGCATCTGCGCCAATATAGGTAGCCCCATAGGCCCACAACCGCTCGGGCGTGTCGTGCTCCGGGTCGAAGCTTACGCACATCAGGTGGGTTTTGGCATAGAGCGCCGGATTGCCAGCCAGTTCCTTGTTCACCATGGCAAAGTTGCGCGTCACCAGCGGGCAAAAGTTGGGCAGCGGGCAACGCGTATAGATGAACGTGACCAGCAGCGTCTTGCCCTTGAACTGGCCAAGATGAATCGCATGTCCGTCCTGGTTGCGCAGTTTGAAGTCAGGCACCGCATCGCCGGGCGCAGGCACATGGTAAAAGACGGTCGGCTTGTAGTCCGGTTTGGCCTGTGCAACTACAACAATGTGGTCCAACAGCACATCGGCATCGGCATCCTGCGAAACCAGCACGTCCGCGGTAATCACGTCACCCGGATGCAACTCGCCCAGGATGCTGGAGTCCTTCAGTTTGTAAGGCATGGTCATCGCTTCCATGAAACCCTGAATGGCCTCATGATTCAGCGTCACCTCGCCCTTGGCGGCATTGGTAGACACAACCTTGCCGCGCAGTTTGTAAACCTTGAAGTTTGTTCCGGCGGAGGACTGCGAGCCAGACTTCTGGCCGGGATGACATCCGGCCAGAAGCAGGCATGCGAGCAATGAGCATGATAGAAGTCGGCAATTCACAGACCCAGTGTACAACCGGTTCCGTCGAATCGCCCTGAGTCCGCTGCAGTTCCCTACCGGCAGCTGGCGTTATTCGCCTTCGGGAAGGCAAGGAACGTAATGCTGGCCGGCGCGAGTGTTACCTGCCCGGAACGAACAGACTTCGCATTCAATTTCGGCAAGGCATCTCCTGCGCCCAGTTTGAGTTCGCTCCCGTTCAGGTCAACCTGCAAACCCAGCAGTTCCTTTGCCGTAAGCGTGTAGCTCTCAGCACCGGTGGGAATTGCCAGCGATTGCGATACGGTCTTGTCTGCATTGATGGCAAGCAGCGTTACGCCCCCTGGCTTACCGCGGAGGCATTGCGCATACAGGTACAGGTTTGGCGACGGAGACTTGCCGGCATCCAGCACCGTCGTCCCCATCAGTTGCCGCCACAGCAGCGCAGCCCAAAAATTGGGACGCGGCTCATAGGTCTTCTCGTCCAGCAGCCCGTAGTCGCTTGCGGCCAGGGTATTGTGCAATTGCACCTGCACCCCGGCCCTCGCCAGGCTACCCAACTGGTTCAGATAGCGGAAGCTGTCGATAAACGTCTTGGCCCAGCGGTCACCGCCGCAGGCAGCCTGCGCGGTTTCCGTGTTCCAAATCAGCTTGCCAGGCAACAGGCGGTCGCGAATATCGGCATAAAAGCCTTCCATGCCCTTGGCCCGCGCCAGCCACTCCTCGCTCAGCGCTGCGTCGGAAGTGGTAGTAGCCGCCGCGCCCATCCGCCCGCACCTGCTGGAGACGCCGCCATACGAGTGGTAGGAAAACACATCGAACACCGGCCCTGTTGCGGTCAGGATGTCGTCACTTTTCACCGGATGCATGAATGCAGGAACAATCGCAGTTCCCTCCCCCACACCCCCCGGGCCTAGAACGATCAGGCTCGGAGCCTCGGCCCTTACCACCTTGTTGAAGATTGCGAAATCCTTTGCGAAGGCCGCTGCGTCATAGCCCTGGGGTGCGCCGCCAATCGCCGCAAATGTGGGCTCGTTCATGTATTCAGCCGCGGCAATGCTTCCGCCGGACGCCTTCGTAAAGGCAAGGAACTGCTTCGCTTGCTCTGGAGTCCACACGCCAGCCGCATCGCGCGTTCCGGCGCTGGTGGCAAACGACGTTACGATCTTCGCGTCCACCGCCTTTGAAAAGTCGATAACGCCCTTCCATTGCTTGCGGGTCAGTACGCTGCCAAAGCCCTTCGGCGGCGTTGCCGGAGCAGCATCGTCCGAATCCTGAAAGTAGGTCGAGTTCATCCACGTGCCGCTAACGCGCACATATGCAGGCCCTAGAGCCGCAGCCAGTTTGCGCAGCCGTGCGTTGCTCAGGTCAATCGGCTTTCTGTATTCGTAAAGCGATGCATCCATACCGCCCGGCAGCGCCGGTCCAGATGAACTCGCATTCGCGGGACCCGCCGAGGGCGGAGCGTCAAACGGCTTCCAGAACCTTCCGCCCGTCACTTCAACTGCTTCAATATTGAAGGACTGAAAACGCTCATCAATCGTCCCCACGCGCGGCATCGTCCCCGGAGCCACTGGAACCGGTTTCGAGTCGCTCTGACCCGCACAAAACGCCGCCGCACTCAGAATCAATGCCGCGCTGCTGGCCCAAATCACCACCCTTTTCATTTCGTTCATAGATTCGCTTCCTTTCCAATCCTTCTTTTTCCAATAACCAAGTATATTCGTCGCGCTGCACTCGGGAACGGAATCCGACGATTCCAAACTGGGCAATCAAATGTGGAAATCCCATACAGTAAGCCCTTTGTTGAAGGTCGCTGAGAGTCCAATGCTGTATGGAGATCTTCCACAACCACCGCATATCCGCTGGGAATGCAGCCTGAATGCGAGAGATCAGGCCCCGACTTCCGCCCAAAATAGCTTCTTCACTCCCTGGGGGCCCCTGTTCCGTTGCGAATTGCTACTTCCAGCCTTCAAGCATTTTTCCTGCGAAACTGACCTACTTGCGGACTCGCGAGTTGTGCTAAGTTCAAACCGTGAAAGACGAGACGGTAGGTCGTGAGACAAAGAGTGCCAGGCGGATGTTGCCGGGACTGACGGTTAAGGATGGGTTTACGCGGCACCCGTTCGACCTGGAGTTCGGTGTGAGGACGAGCGGGCTGGTTGCCGGGCGGAACTTGAAGATCGGGCACAGGCACGACCGGCACAACACGGCTTACTACGGGGTTGCCCCCTCAGTGTTTCGCGAGTTGGTAGCGCGCTGGCGACGGTCAAGACCGGCGGCGATGATCGACGAGTACTCGTTCGTAGACCTGGGCGCGGGCATGGGGCGGGCGATGATGCTTGCTACCGAGTATCCCTTTCGCAAGGTAGTGGGGGTGGAGCTAAATCCGACGCTAGCGCGAATTGGACGGAAGAATATGGCGCTATGGCGGGCGACAGGGCGGGCGCTTGCGCCGATGCGGATGGTTTGTCGGGATGCGACGGAGTTTGAATTGCCTGCGGGACCGTGCGTTGTGTTCCTCTTCAATCCGTTTGGCGCGACTGTGCTTAAGCGGCTGCTGGCGGCATGGAGCGACCGCAGAGAGTTGCTGGACATTCTCTATGTGAACAACGAACAGGAACGGCTGCTTCGCATGCAGCCGGGACTCACCCGCTTGTTTGCAGGAGAGGTGAAGCGATCGCGTGCGGATGCGATTGCCGACCACAAGATTCTGGCCAACCAGTTGGACGGGGAGTATGCGTCGACGAACTGGGAGGACTGCTCGATTTACCGCTGTGTGGGGAGGAAGTAGGAACCAGCCTGGATTCAGGGAGCGGGGATCAGGAAAATTTGGGAATATTTATAGGCCGGTGTTGACGAATGTGCGGTGGAGGGGGAAAGCTGGTAAGACCTTTGGCTGGCCCTCCGTTTGGATTGGCCGACTATCGGGAAGGCAGGCGCGTTGGGCGGCTGAAGGAGCACGACTTTGAAAGAACAGCACCTGGTTTTGGGGATTGGAGAGTTGTTGTGGGATATTTTACCGGAAGGGGCGCGACTGGGCGGCGCACCGGCAAACTTCAGCGTGATGGCGGGACGGCTGGGGAACCACTCCGCAATTCTGAGCCGCATAGGCCGGGACGATCTTGGGCGACTGGCCATGGACCGGCTGGACCCAATGCCCGTGGACGCGAGCTTGCTGGAAATTGACGTGATGCATGAGACGGGCCGCGTGACGGTGAGCTTTGCGGACGGCGAGCCCAGATACAGAATTCACGAGCCAGTTGCGTGGGACTTTCTTGAACTATCAGACGAGTGGGTGCGGCTGGCAGAGCGCGCGGATGCTCTCTGCTTCGGATCACTCGCGCAACGCAGCCTGGAGTCGCGACAGACAATTCAGACGCTTGCCGCACAAAGTTCAGCCACGTGCATACGAGTCTTCGATGTTAACCTGCGAGCGCCGTACTACTCCGGCGAGGTGATTCAGGAGTCGCTGGAGCTGGCGACGGTGCTGAAGATGAGCGATGGCGAGTTGCCGGAGGTGCTGAACCTGCTGGGCATGCCGATGGAGGACGAGCCGGTGCCGGAAAGGCTGCGACTGGAAGCCGAGCGGCTGCTGGAGGAGTTCCCAACCCTGGAGATGGTGGCGGTGACGCGGGGCGGCAGTGGAAGCCTGCTGGTTAAGCGCGACGAATGGAACGAGCACCCCGGATTCCCCGTGAAAGTGGTGGACCAGATCGGTGCTGGGGATGCGTTTACCGCAGCGATGACCCACTACCTTCTGCGGGGGGCTGACCTGGCTACACTGAACGAGGCCGGAAACCGCTGGGGCAGCTGGGTGGCTTCGCAGTCCGGCGCCATGCCGGCACTACCGCAGACGGTAAGGGCCTCAATTACTGCGGCGATTGAAGACTGAAGCCTGCGTTGATTCCATGGTGCTTGCGGCGCAGCTGAGGGGGCGGCTGGGCAATATGCGCTGGTCTGCAGCCTGTCTCAGCCTGCTTAAGGAGTTTCCGGTTTCATTTGTCCGCCTCTCCATGCCTTGAGTAAACGTTATCCAGATTGTCAAAGGTTGCGCTTTGCAACTACTATGGCGTGGTTATGAAAAAACAATTTTCCGCGCTCGCTATTCTCGCTGCCCTGACATTGCCTCTGGGCCTGGCTGCACAGAAACCATCCCTCACCATCAAGGTGGATCAACCGATCGCCAAGATCAGCCCGATTCTATATGGGTTGATGACCGAGGAGATCAACTTTTCCTATGACGGCGGACTATACGGCGAGTTGGTAAAAGACCGCGTGGTTAGCCGCGGCTTTGGCGGGCTGACGCACTGGCCGATGGTGGCGCGCGGGAACTCCGCCGTGAACATATCGCTGGACGAAAAGACAGGACCGAGCGCAGCGCTGCCGCGCAGCCTGAAGGTGAGTGTGACTGCGGCGACAGAGACTGCGCAAGCCGGCGTGGAGAATGACGGATTTTGGGGCATTCCAGTGCGCCCGAACACAACCTATACGGGCTCGTTTTATGCGAAAACCGATAGCGCCGGGGTTCCGGTAACTGTGAGTCTTGAGAACGACCAAACGGGTCTAACAGCCGCAACGACAACTGTAAAGGGGTTGACGGGCGAGTGGAAGCAGTACACCTTTACGCTGAAGACCGCGGACGTACCGGTGACTTCAGGCAATCATCTGATCCTGACGATGCCAAGGCCCGCGACGGTTTGGTTCGACCTGGTTTCGCTGTTTCCGCCGACGTATCAAGGGCGGTCAAACGGTAACCGCATCGACATCATGGAGAAACTGGCAGCGATGCATCCGAAGTTTCTGCGTCTGCCCGGCGGAAATTATCTGGAAGGCGACCACATTGCCGAACGGTTTGACTGGAAGAAGACGATTGGCCCCTGGGTGGACAGGCCAACACATGCTAGTCCCTGGCGCTACCGCTCATCGGATGGGATGGGGCTGCTGGAGTTTCTGGAATGGTGCGAAGACCTGAAGATGGAACCGGTACTGGCTGTGTATGCCGGCTACTCATTGCAGCAGGAGCATGTTGATCCGGGCCCGGCACTGGAACCTTTTGTGCAGGATGCGCTGGACGAGATAGAGTACGTAACCGGCGGGACCGATACCAAGTGGGGCGCCGAGCGCGCCAAGAACGGACACACTGCGCCGTTTGCGCTGCACTACATTGAAGTGGGCAACGAAGACGAGTTTGACCGCTCCGGCTCGTATGATGGCCGGTTTGCGCAGTTCTTCAAGGCGATCAAGCAGCGGTATCCGAATCAGCAGGTGATTGCGACCGCTCCGATCAAGAGCGTGGTGCCGGATTTGCTGGACGAGCACTTTTACATGTCGGCAGAGAAGTCCTTCTCTGAAGCGCACCACTACGACAAGGCCGACCGCAACGGGCCGAAGATCTTTGTGGGCGAATGGGCAACGCGCGAGGGCGATCCGACTCCGAACCTAGAAGCGGCGCTGGGCGATGCGGCCTGGATGACCGGTATGGAGCGCAACAGCGACCTGGTGATCATGGAGAGTTATGCGCCGCTGTTTGTGAATGTGAACGCGGGCGGCATGCAATGGGCCAGCGACTTGATCGGCTATAACGCACTTTCGAGTTATGGTTCGCCGAGCTATTGGGCGCAGGTAATGTTCGGCGCCAACGTGGGCACCGAAGTTGTGACCAGTTCGCTCGAGAACACAGGCGTGCGAGTGTACGCATCAGTGACGCGCGACGAGAAGCTGCGCAAGCTGTTTGTGAAGGTGGTGAATGCCACTTCCGCGACACAACCGCTCACCATTGCACTGGAAGGCGTTGGCAAGGTTGCTTCGCAGGCTCGGATGATTACCCTGAGCGGGAAGACACCGAACGCGACGAACAGCATCACGCATCCGGATGTGATTGTGCCGGTAGAGCACAAGATTCAAGTGTCAGGGCCGAAGTTTGAGCAGAGCTTTGCGCCGTACTCAGTGAATGTACTGGAGCTGAGTTACTAAACTCGGCTGTTTAGTAAAGGTAACAACCTGGTCCCGCCACTCGTACCTAGCAAAGGAGTGGCGGGATTCTTTCTTGAAGCAGGCTGGCGGGGGGTATGCATTGAGCAACATTTCTAGAAGAACCATCAATTCAGTTTGGATATCCGCATTGCGTTTGATTGTTGGAGTAGCGATCCTGCTCTCGATTTCGACAGAACTGCGCGCACAGAACTCTGGGGCGGATTTGCGGCAGGGCTTTCTAAATCCGCCAGCCGATGCGAGACCGATGATGCGCTGGTGGTGGTTTGGCCCTGCGGTAACAAAGCCGGAACTGAAGAAAGAGTTGGAGTCAATGCGGAGCGCAGGGATTGGCGGCGCCGAGATTCAGCCGGTGTATCCCATGATGGTGGACTATGCTGCCAAGGGTATCAAGAATCTGAGTTACTTATCGCCAGAGTTTTTGAGCGATGTTAGCTATGCCAATGCGACGGCGCGGTCGCTGGGCTTGCGGGTGGATATAACTCTTGGAAGCGGCTGGCCCTATGGTGGGCCGAAGACTACTCTGGCGCTGGCGGCAGGAAAACTAAAAGTAGAGGCTGTTCCTGTCAGTGGAGCCGCGGCAGCTTCGCCCCGACTTGCCGAAGGAGACAGCCTGATTGCCGCATTTGTTGTGAACGGCACTGAGAATAGATTTGATACAACTTCTGCCCGGCGTTTTGATCCTACTGGAGGGGGGCTTCCTCCAGGTAATGGAGATCGAATAGCACTCTACTTTATTGCTAGCCACACGCGACAAACGGTGAAGCGCCCGGCAGCAGGGGCTGAGGGCCTTGTGCTCGACCACTTTTCTCGAGCGGCCATCGATGAGCATTTGACGGACGTGGCTACTCCACTGCTGAAAGCATTCAGAGATCAGCCGCCTTACTCGGTTTTCTCTGATTCGCTGGAGGTATATGCGTCTGACTGGACTGCGAACTTGCCTGCTGAATTTCAGCGGCGACGCGGCTACGATCTGATTCCGCATCTGCCGGAGCTGCTGGCTGGCGGAACGGCGCAAGCTGAGTCCGTGCGGCACGACTGGGGCTTGACGCTCTCAGACCTTATCCGAGAAAACTATCTTGCGCCGCTTACGAAGTTCGCTGAAGCGCATCAGACCCGGTTTCGCTCGCAGACTTATGGCGAGCCAGCGGTAACGCTGGCTGATGAATCCGTGGCCAACTTGCCGGAGGGCGAAGGGCCGCAGTGGCGCGCCTTCTCATTTACGCGCTGGGCCAGTTCGGCAAGCCATTTGTATGGCCGGAATGTTACTTCAGCAGAGACCTGGACGTGGCTGCACTCGCCTGCGTTTCGCGCGACGCCGCTGGACATGAAGGTGGAGGCGGACCGCATGTTCCTGCTGGGCGTTAACCAGTTTGTGGGGCACGGGTTCCCGTATTCGCCACCGGGCGCGGGCGAACCGGGGTGGTCACTTTATGCGGCGGCTGTGTTCAATTCGCACAACCCGTGGTTCCCGGTGATGCCGGATATTACCAAGTATCTACAACGAATGAGCTGGCTGCTGCGGCAGGGAAAGCCCGCCAACGACGTGGCAATTCTGTTGCCAGAGGATGATGCGCAGGCAGCGTTTGCGCCGGGCGGGCATGATTCAGTGACCGACGAAATGAAAGTGAGAATTGCTCCGGCGCTGATGGAAGCGATCCTGGATGCGGGCTATAACATTGACTATATTGATGCCACCACGATTGATATGCTGGGAGCGATTCCCTACCCTGTTCTGGTAATTCCGGCGACGGAGCGAATACCGCTAACGACTTACAAGAAGATCGAGGGCTATGCGGCGGGCTCAGGGAAGGTGATCGCAGTTGGGAAGCTTCCGTCGTTGGCGCCGGGGCTGATGGAACAGGGCAGTTCGCCAGAGATTGCGGCTACATCGGCGAAACTTTTCAATGAAAGCGGGCACAAGGGTCTTGTTGTGGATTCCCTGGCACAGCTGGGCACGGCACTGCACCAGGCGCTTGCTCCCGATATTGATGTTGCGGGCAAAGCGGAGGGGTTTGGATTTATTCACCGGAAGCTGGCGGAAAGTGACATATATTTTGTGGTGAACTCGGGCAACAGGCCTATCGAAGCGACTGTGCAATTCCGCTCTACTCATCCGGTGGTAGAGGCGTGGAACCCGGATTCAGGGAAGGTGCTGATGGCGGGTTTGCAGAAGGCTGGGGCGCTGATTCCGTTGCTGCTGGCACCCTATGAGTCGAAGGTGTTTGTGCTGAAGGAACATGCGCAGGCGGGTGCGCCGAGTATGGACTCGCAAACGAAAACAGCAGATATTGAGGACTTGAGCGCTGGATGGCAGATAAAGTTTGCGGATGCACTGCCGGGTGAGGCACTCGGTAAGTTGACCTCGTGGACGGAGTTGAAGGGTAGGCAGTACTTCTCAGGAGAGGCTAACTACTCGCGCAGCGTCACGATCGCAAGCGCTCCGGCGGCGGGCGAAAGGATGTTGCTTGACTTTGGAACGGGCACAGCTACGATTGACTCGCGGCGTCCGGGCTCGAGCGGAATTCGGGCGCTTCTGGATCCGCCAATACGCGAAGCTGCCATCGTACTTGTAAATGGCGTGCGGGCTGGTTCGCTGTGGCATCCACCGTATCGGATCGACATTACGAAGTACGTTCATACCGGCAGGAATGTGGTGAGCGTGCGCGTCTTCAACACGGCGATCAACATGATGGCTGGGCAACCGCCGCGTGACTACTCTGCATTGAATGCGAAGTATGGAAGGCGGTTCGATATGCAGGATATGGATAATCTGCAGCCGGTACCATCGGGAATGATGGGGCCGGTCAGCCTGGTGAGGGAGAGTTTTTAGTAGTTCTAGCGGGTGACTCAGTAATGCCCCAGGTCCCGAAACTGGACCTAGGGCATCGTGATTCTTTATTGGCTGAGAGTGGAATTACGGGTGGCAATCAGCGCGCGGATGAACTCTGGGGTGGAGCCGCAGCAACTGCCTACGAACGATGCACCTGCATCGCGCAGAGCCACGAAGTGGGAGGCAAAGTAGTCGGCCGAGGTGGCATAGTGAATGGCTGAGCCTTCCATGACGGGCAGGCCCGCGTTCGGCTTGATCCAGACGGGGAGATCGCAGGCTTCGCGGAAGCGCTTGCAGATGGGCAGGGCAAGCTCAACGCCGACACCGCAGTTTGCGCCGATGCCCTCCGCTCCCGCTTCAACCATGGCTGCGGCAACTGCTTCAGGGGTCGCGCCCATCATGGTGCGGTCTTTGTTTTTCCCCGAGTCAAATGCGAAAGAAGCGATGACGGGCAGTCCGGTGCGGCGTGCCGCCTCTACTGCCAGGCGGGCTTCGTCTATCTCACTCATGGTCTCGATCAAAAGCGCGTCTGCGCCGGCAGCCGCCAGCGAGGCGGCCTGTGCTACGAATGCGGCGGTAATCTGCTCGCTGCCGATTTCACCCGACACAAGAAGTTTGCCCGTCGGGCCGATGGATGCGAATACCAGAGCCTGCCGGCCGGCTGCCTGCTTGGAGATGGCTACACCTGCGCGATTTATCTGGTCAAGGTCAGCTGCTGATGTAGTGTGCATGGCGACCGCATTAGCGCGAAAGGTGTTGGTGAGGATCACCTGACTGCCCGCGTCAACATAGGCGCGCGCAACTGACTCGACCTTGTCAGGATGCGTGATGTTCCAGCTATCAGGGATCATGCCGGGAGCAAGGCCGCGGGCTTGCAACTCAGTGCCCCACGCACCATCAGTAATGAGAAGACC
>Ga0316231_1002811_pt1 | contig 16035 bp, 12 predicted proteins | sample TBH18027metaG_FD_206002 | JGI IMG/M metagenome (GOLD analysis project Ga0316231, IMG submission 206002) | Freshwater microbial communities from Trout Bog Lake, Wisconsin, USA - TBH18027 | ecosystem: Environmental > Aquatic > Freshwater > Lake > Hypolimnion/Profundal zone | place: USA: Wisconsin...
ATAAATAGACCTCCTGAACATCCGGTTCTATGATAATACAATACTTCCGGTTGCGGGCAGCTAATCCTGCATCCGAAAAAATTGTTAGCAAAAAAGTCTTAACCGGCTTCGACCGGGTAAGACTTTTTTTGCTGAAACGTTGCCCGCGACAGTGATATGTTAATGAAGCGCTAATCCAATCAAGATATCTCTTCCAAAGACTTGCCGCTAGTGCGCATTCCCCAAATGATTACAACGATAACCGGCAGTATCAACATAGCCGCAACCACACCATAAACGCCGACAAAGCCGGATTGGGCAAAAATTACCGGGACCATCAGTTGCATAAAAGATGTCGCAAAGCGGCCTGATGCGTTGTGTATACCGACAGCCGTATTACGCATTCTCGTGGGATACGACTCGGCGATGTAGCTAAATGATATAAAACTCATACAGAGAATACAGGCAATCAGGCAGAAGCCCACAACAACGACAGGTAAAAATCCCGTAACTTGGCTAAAGACCAGCCCAGAGACAGCCGCAACAACGGTCACAGTACAAAGCGGAATCTTCCGCCCTCCCTTGTCAGATATAAGCGAAGCGATGAAACAGCCAACAGGAACACCAATCATCAGGATAAATGAGGCCATTAGACTGTCCTCAATGCTCAGCCCCCGTTTATTCAGGAGCATCGGCGTCCAGACAACAACAACAAAAGTAGGCGGCGTTGTCAGGAGTATGAAGGTTAACAACACCAGTGTTCGCTTAATATATTTTGCGGTAAACATTCCGATAAGCGTGTCCAGGCCCTTTTCCCGCAAATCTACTTTAGCAGCTGCTTCCTGCAAATCGACTTTTACGCCGCTGATGGCCTCGACAACCTGTTCCGCCTCCGCCACTTTTTTGTGCGCCACCAGCCAGCGCGGCGATTCTTTCAGATATTTCAGGCCAAGAGCAAAGCCCACAATACCTAATCCGCCCAACAAGAAGATGTAGCGCCATGCCTCAGGTCCTGTCGGAATAATCAACCGACAAAGCAGTCCAACGAAAGGCACCGCCGAGAAGCCGACGGCGGCAATTAAGCCTTGCCATTTGCCACGAGATTCCGCCGGAGAAATTTCGGCTATATACGCTTGCGAACAGACCATAAGGCAAAAGATACCAAACCCGGTGACGGATCTGGCAATGATAAATACAGTCCAATCATTGGTCATCCCGTTAATTAAAGAAGCAATCGAGAACAGCATAATAGAACCTAGGAAAGTCTTTCTCCTGCCAAACAGGTCCGAGATAAGGCCACCGCTGAGGCCACCCAAAGTCATTGCCATAAAGTAGAAAAAATTAATCTGCCCTATATCCACCATCGACAGTCCCCAAGTTTTAACAAGCTGAGGGGCAATAAACCCAAAGTTCCAATTATCCATCTGTTCGAAAAAATACGCCAGCATGATAATCAGATACAGAACTTTATGGAAGCGCGTCAAGGGCAGTCCATCGAAATAGTTGTTGGATTTCTTGATATTCTGAGGAGTCAATAAGGCTTGGTCTTCAGTTAAATGTCGGGGACCGGTCTCCGGAATTTCTTGCATTATACAGCCTCCTTTTATTCATCGGTTGCCGCCACGCACAATACGCCGGGGTCCAACAGGTAGGGTTTGGCTCCGACTACTGTCGTCTCCTTAACAGGAGCCAGAGACGCCGCACCGGGAACACGGAAGGTCGCTACTTCAATCTTGGCGATGGGAACTTCCTTGGGTTTAGCAAGCTGCGGCACCCATTCATATGGTGCGCGATAGGCCCGGTAGACCATGTTCAGCTTAAGCTGTTTCCCCCAATACGGACTGATATATTCCCAAACCAATTCATGCTCTGCCGTGACTTCGATGATCCGGCCGCCGGACCCTTCGGTAATGAGAGTATTACCGTTGGGTAGCCGTTGAGCACTGCTAATAAACGGACTGTAAAAACGGTTGGCGTCATAAGGCATCATGTAGCCCGCTTCTGTCGGCGTATATTGCCAGACGATCTTCAGCGTGGTCGGATCAAGCTCAATTACACGGGAATAGTCCCGCAAGGCATTCTTGATGCCTTTAGGCGCACCGGGGTTGGGAAGACCGTAACCAGCCCATCCACCGTTGTCAAAGATAAGAATGTTTCCTTCACCAGGCAAGCCGCGGGGTATCATGTGGGCATGGTGCATCCCGATAATCCAGCCAAGTTTTCTAAGCTGCTCGCTGGAATCATAATTCGGGCCGATTTGCCACACGACTTTGCCCGTTTTTTTGCTGATAATGGCCGCGATATTCGTTTCGCGCGCGTCCCAGATGATATTATCGGGATGGAAGCGCTCATCGCCAGCATCATACCATTTATTCGGCCCTAAAACAGACATGGTGTTGATATGCATCCAGTCGCCCTGGCCGCCACCGGCAAGTCGGTAGTTTGGGTCGCGCGCCAAGATGTTTTTGGCGCCTTCATCAAAGCCATAGCTGTCGAAATGGTCACTGCAGCACCATTCCCAGATAATCTCTCCATCCCAGTTGACCTCAATAATTGTGTCATCAAGCAGTGTTTTGTCAGAAATCTTTGGATTCTTCAGCGTTTTGTGGCAAAGCAGGAGAGTATTCCCTTTGTCGGTCTGGGGTTCCATGCCTGGCACGTAATATCCCACCGGATTCCCAGTCCGCTGAAAGTCATGATGCTGTCTGGCCATCCATTGGGGAGGCTCGCCGGGGTCTTCAATATACTCATACTTATCGAATTTCCAGACAACGTTGCCGTCCCAGTCAACCTGAACCAGATCGGTTTGGTCCTGCATACCGTAGGCGGGGTTCCTGACTCCCAGGTGCCCGAATACCTGACCACCAGGCAGCAGCTTGTTGGGAAAGCCGTGCAACCCCTTCCACATGTTGACCCCGGCTCCGTTCATGTCGATCAGCAGGGCTCCTTCTTCCGCAGCTTGGAAAATCGTGTAGCCATTCCAACACTTGGTTGGATCGTACACGGTTGTGCCGGTCGGATAGATGCTTGGATAACTCATCGCAATTCGCTCCTTTTCCTCTCGGTTTTAGGAAACTTAATCAGCATTGCCATTTTTCTGGCGAACACTGCTCCTTTAGTCGGCCTTTTCTATTTCGGTTTTCACCTGATGCACCCTCGCTGCAGAGCGATAAGGCAGCAGCATGCCACTATTTATTGACTCAACTTGTTTGAGCGCTTCGTCCTGGGTGCCCTCCGGCCGGAAAAGTCTTATCAAATAAGGTTGTTGCTTATTGCCGGCAGCCTCCGCGATCAGCGCCGCCGCCTCACCAATCTCACCTGGTGTCAAATAGCTGACCTCGCCACTGTCGCGGCAAATCGGTACAACCGAGGTTTGAAACTGTTTTTCAGGAAATTGGGCTACAAGAGCGATACTCTTTTTTACTTCATCCTCGCTTATCAGCATACCGGCAATTTTGCTATACAGGCTTAGTGGCCCAAGAATACTCATCACTAACCTGTCGGCCAGTCCTTCCTTAATAACGGATGCGAGAACCTCAGTGTTTTTCCCGTTGGTTTCAACCTGAAGCCTCATGGCATTTTTTTTCAAGTGGCGCAAAACAGCCAAAAAATCGTCTGATTTACCTGCATCGCCGCCGGATACCGTTATTCCGTCCAACCATTCTTTGTGCAACACGCCAATCCGGAAAAATCCATCAAGTTCATGGCCAGCCTGTAGCCAAGCTAGAGCCGGTCCCAAACCTTGACGGATCACCTGGCCGTCAGTTAAGACAGGAAACTCGACGCCTTCCGGGCCCCGGTAAATAGCCTTGCGATTGGCAGCGTAGAATCGCTGAAAAGCCTCTTTGCCTTCAGCCTTCATATCGTATTCCTGGTAGTCGATGCTTAATTCGCGCATTTTCGTCATGACAATTTTGCAGCGGGTACAACCAGTAGCAGAGTAAATTGTGTACACCGACGATGCACCTCCCCAATAATCCCCGATCATTACAGATGAATAGCGTGACCCGCAAGAGCGTGTATCCCTTCCATAAAAGCTTCGCTTAAGGTGGGATGCGGATAGATAACTTGTGCCGCCTGCTTCGCTGTGATGCTCAGACTGACCAAGGTAGCGGCTGCTCCAATCATTTCTGTTACGTGTGGACCGATCATATGGACCCCTACCAATCGCCCGGACGCATCGGCAATCAGTTTGATAAAACCGGTATTTTCATGAATTGCCACCGCCTTGCCGTTTGGCAGAAAGGGACTCTTAACGACTTGTATTGTCAGTCCCCGTTCGCGTACTTGACGCTCTGTGAGACCGACTGACGCCACCTCTATCACACCGAATACACACCGGGGGATGTTTTCATATATCAGAGGCGGGTTAATTTTACCGGCAATTATCTCAGCGGCTATTATACCTTGGGCGGAGGCAGTGTGCGCCAGCGGTAGTTTACCGGTCAGGTCACCAATTGCATATATGCCGGATACACTAGTTCTCATATCTACGCCAATCGTTATATAACCCCGCTCTGTCGCCATTCCTAGAGCTTCTAGCCCCAATCCGTCGATGGCTGGAGTTGTACCGACAGCCATTAATACCTTATCCGCCACTATAACTTCCTGCCCCCCGGCGGTATCGATTGCGATCTCGACCGCATCGCCTATCTTCTTCAATGACTGTACCCGAACATTCGTCCGAACAGTAATGCCAGCCTTAGTTAAGTGGCTTTCCGCTTCCCGGCTGATCTCCTCATCCTCAAGCGGCAGCACACAGGGCATAGCCTCAAGTACGGTTACCCGGCAGCCGTATCGGTGCCACACCGTGGCAAATTCAAGACCAATGGGACCTGCACCAACAATGACTACCGTCGCCGGTAGTTCGATCAACTGCAAAGCCTCGCGGGAACTGATGATTTTATCGCCTTCCAGCTTAATTCCAGCAAGACTGCGGGGCTTACCGCCGGTTGCAAGAATAATGGATCTGGCTTTCAGTATTTCGCCGGATGATTTTATCTCCACAGTTTCGTTATTGGTCAGTTCACCCTGCCCCCGGATAATGTCCACTCCCCGCCCCTTCAGCAGGGCCTCCACTCTTTTTTCCTGGCGCCTGGCTACCTGACGGCTTCTTTGCTGGGCTGATGCGTAGTTTAAAGTAATTTCGCCGCAGTTAAAGCCGAATGTCTTTCCCTGATGCAACAGGTGGACAACTTCGGCATTTTTTAGTAATGTCTTTGTAGGAATACAGCCCCAATTTGCGCATGTGCCGCCAAGGTTTTCCTTTTCGACCAGTGCTGTTTTAAAACCCAGCTGCCTCGCCCGCACCGCGGCCGTATATCCGCCAGGACCACCGCCTACAATGATTACGTCGTAGTCTCTCATGGTTCCCACCTCTTGTTATTTAACCGCGTCTATTCCACGTCTTTCAAGAATCGTATGTATTCCTGGCAGGTTAGCAGATTATCAATTTTAACGTCGTCAGGTTTTATCGTTATAATCCAGCCGGCGTCGTAGGGGTCTTGATTGGCAATCTCCGGGTTAATGTCTAATTCTCCGTTCACCTCCATCACTGTCCCACTCACCGGCATATACAAGGTGGATACAACCTTTACCGACTCCACAGTGCCGAAACTTTGGTCTTGGGCAAATTTTTCGCCTACTGAAGGCAATTCAAAGAAGATAATATCCCCTAATTGATTTTGAGCATAATCCGAGATGCCGACTTTCACTATATTGACTTCAGGTCTAACCCAAGTATGTTCCCGGTGATAACAAATATCTTCTGGAAACGAGAGTTCATCAACTGTTTTCTTGGAACTATTGGTCATAAAGCAGCCTCGCTTTCCTGAATTTCAATCGGGTATGACCCCGGTTTGAAGAGACAAGGGAAAAATCGGAACATTCTTGATATTACGTTAATTTTATCACGATCATCTTTTTGCCTTTGTAGTCTGGACTACAAGGGCAAAAGAATTATACTATGCCGTTCTTGGGGGGCATTACAAAATCATAGTCTGATAACGGTACTTATGGCAAGTGCCCTGCTGTCCATTTTGACGGCAGGGCACCACTTATTTTTTGTATGGCAAGTGGCGTAAGAAACCACTTTTTTGTCATCAGTCTACTGTGTCAACTTCTGATCTTAAAATAGTAACCCTATCCGCACAATGACTTCCCTATTTTATAATATTATCTTCAAAAACAATACTAGCCCCCGCAGCCGGAAGAGCCATCAGCTTTCTTTTCACCGTAAAAGTAGGTCGATGGATTCGTCAGACAATCAGTAAACTTTTCGTGAATATATTTCTTAACGGCCTTTTGAGGCATCGGCTGTGAGCCCAGACTGCTTTGGGATAAGATGGAATTGATGTCAAAACCATTTCTATATTTGCTAATAGTGTCCCAGTCTTTGCTACGAACAGCTTGAAGAAAAGGCAGCATCTGCATGAATTCGGTCTCGCAGACCTTCTCCAGCAACTTTGATGTTATCGGGATATCCTTTGTAATACTGCGCTCCAATGATTTGACATAGATACCGCAGGCGACCCTTGGAATCATCGCCGACACCTTGGTGATTGATTTAAATAATTGAAGGGTCAGCGGTTTCTTGTTAAAGTAAAGCGGCTGCTGCCAAAGCCAATTGACGTAATTCTTCCAATCTACTGGATCGCAAGTCGGCCAGACCCAAAATTCATAACGTCCGCTACAAGCCGGATCCTGAAGCACTGTTTCGCTTGGGGGTGTTCCGCAAAGAATGACCTTGGTGTTCACTTCGTCGACAAGTTCCATCAATAGGGCAACGATTGAATCACGATCGCTTCCCGCATATTGGTTGATACGCTGGATTTCGTCAAAAACTAGTACCCCTATCTTGTATTGTTCGACCAGAATTCGCATCTGTGTCAACATTCTTTGCTTAGTAAGTCCGCCATATCGCTTGTAATAATCAGATTCAATGTTGAGTTTATTTCGCAAGACATCGTCCAACGCTTTGAAGAATTTGCTGCACAACGCTTTCGGCGTGTCTGTGCCTCCTATATTGACCCGAAGCCATACCACTTGAATCTGCGAGAATACGACATTCTGAAATTTGCTGTGTACAATGACCTGCTGGATCTGTCCCAGCGCAGCATCAGACGCCATAGTCTTTCCAATGCCATTAAATCCGCATAGCAACAAGCCTTTAATAACCTTATGCCTGTCATTATCAGTGGGTCCCGCGCGCCACGGGGTTTTACTATACTTTTCTCGCAGAGCGGTGGCAATGTCACGATATAAACGAACCACCCGCGGAAAGGGGTAAACCAGATCTGGTATTAGCCGGGTGGCCATTAACTGGATTTCAAGGAAATCGTGCGTCCTGACCAGGTCTGGATCGTTCTGCAAAAGGATATCATAGGTTCTCCCGAGCTTTTCTTTCAAGTATGCCTCATTCGATGACAACACTTTTGCCTGAAATTCGTCCCCATTAAAAAATGTCATCGTGTCGATGAGCGGATTGCCCAAGGCAAATTTATCGTCGCGGTAGACGGCTTTAACAGCATCATATGGTTTTAATTCATGCGATTTTTCTGGCCTCAAAGAGGCACCTCCTCATGTCATTTTTTTCGGTAATCAGCCTCTGGGTCGTAGAAACCTTCATCTTCGCCTTCATCTTCTCCTTCATCTTCTCCCATCTCATCAGATTGTCCGGATGAGATTTCCGCTATCTCCGCAGTCTCCAACAAAAGCTCTAAATCTGATCCTTGCATTTCCCTGAAAACCTTGACTATCTCAGTTGCACGCTCTGCCAGTATTTGCGCTTGCTTGGCGTCCTGGCTGCCCTCTCTGGTCGGCGTTTTGACGTCGGCTTCTTCACGCATTTCCGCTGATAGCTTTGCGGCACGTTCTGTCTCAATCCGAATCAGTTCCTTAAAATGAACATGCAGTTTTCTGGCTTTCTCCGGCGCATAAATTGCTGCCCGCCGGTTCAGGTCGATGAACGCCTCAGCTTCTCGCAGGTTCTTTGCGAAAAAAGCTGCCTTGCAGTCTTCTGTCAAGTGTACTGGTATTCTCTGTCCCTGAATGATAGCAATGGCATATGACAAGTTGCGTTCGTCAACTCGCAGCTCGATTGGCGGAAGACTCCTATTCATTGTAGCCTGGAAGAAAAAGCCCGTTTCTTCCAACCATTCCGAAGTATAGTAAATATGTTTTTTGTACTGGATGCCGCGTTCGGTTACCTTGCCTTCAGCTTTCGGGAGCAGCTTGACCATCCGTTCTTGCGAGGAAATCTCTGTAAAATCACAGAATTCGCAGCTTCGCAAATAATTAAAGCGCTCAAGCGGCGATTTACCGATTCCGTAATATGCCGCAAGCGGATCAAATGCGCTTTTAACCTGTAACATCCCTAGATTATGGAACATTACACAAGCAACCAGTAATTTGACGAATTCTTGATATGTCAAGGAGGCAAACTTAGTGGTGTCGGGGTCACCAGGAACGGGATGATCTATGACCGTTCCCGGAAGATTATTAAATAACTGGATTTTCATTTCTTTGAACATACCTTCCACTATGCCCTTAGCCGGGGGACGATACGGAGGTGCTACCGACGCATCCATACCCAGTTCACCCGAAATCTCATCAACAGCCTTAGCCAATCCAGGGCCTCTGTCACTAAAAATTCGTTTGGGCAAATAATGCCAAGGGAACATCTCAGGCGGTATTTTTTCAATTCCAATCTCACGACAGGCAAGAACCTTGTCTTCACACATATTATTCAGAAGACCCCGGATACCGCGAACCGAATCATTTTCAGAAGTTACATGCCAAGCTACCACCATTTGGCTTAATGCTTCCACGCCAAAATAAACGACCGGAAACGGCAATACAACTTGCCTGGTGCTGGAATCTACAAGACGAACGCCGGGAAAACAAGCATCTATCTGTACGTATGATCCTAATCGGTAGGCAATATCACTCGTTCGCCCACGGATCGGTTTAACATACTTATTCTGCGCCTCCGCTTGCACCCTGATTAGCAAGCTGTTGTCCACCGACTTTAAAAACCAGTAGTCAAATTGGTCCAACGTTAACTCCTCGGTGCCAAACAGCAAATTCAGGTCAAACCTATAGTTCCTTATTGCTTCGGCACCTTTCGTCTCACGAATCATCCGACCCACGAAATCCAAGTACATAAGCCGAACATTTCCTTGGTGATCTTCAATATTCTTTCGCACCGACGCATACTTTTTAATTTTTTCCCGCATTTCAGCATCCACTTGTTGATTCGGACGCTTTTCTTTTTTGGAATGCTCCAGGCGCTTCGGGCCTATGATCCCAAATTTGCCATCCGGTGCGAGCCCACTGTTACTTTTATGACTAACAAGCCAAGACACTTGCTTGCCATATTTCCAATAACGTGTTAGCAGTAATCGAATCCAACTTTCGGCCGTGCCCGTTTTTTTTGCATGCTCCACAATAGCCCTGTTTCGGTAACCCGCTTCGAAGATAGCTGGTTCATCTTCAACCAGCTCTTTAATGAGGGCATAATTCTTCTTGCTTTCCTGCCGTCCCTGGTCATCCGGCGAGTTCCAGCGGGCGACGATTTGCCAATCAATCCATCCGGCCGTGCATAGAGCTGCCGTTTTGTCAATGATCCTTCTTTCCAGGGACCTTCGGTCCCAATATTGAGGTGCTTGTATGACCCTCTTACCCTCACCCGCCAGCAATTGACGATCGATCAGGATAAGAACAACCTTATCCTGAGTCACATATAAAATCCTGTACGGAATTGCCCGCTTCCTTTCCAAATCGATCATCATGTAAACCTTTCCGGGCACCCAATCAAAGTTGTATGATTCTTCTATCAAGTTTTTCTCCCTCCAGGACTCGTCGGACTCGTATAAAAGAGTTGCGGTCCAGTATAATAGTCCAGTCTTCCAAATCCCATTCACCAATTGCCAGTTGGCGGCGAACTAGTTCCACGCTTGCCCCAGCGGCAAGTTGAAGTGCATCATCTGTTTTCCGGCAAGTCATCCCCAGACATGACTGGCCTGAATTGATCGCCGCCATTAAATGCTGCTCCGCGAGTTTCAGCTTTGCCTCAGGTACCGGCGGTTTCTCCGAGGGCCATCTGCGAGCGGCTATCTCTAAGAGTTCCAAGTTTCTCAGCAGTCCCTTTGGCACAGTATGTTCTGTGAATAATGAAAGCTCCGCTTCTTCGTTTTCCCAATAAGTCCTGAATAACCTAAGCTTGTCCTGTTCGCGTTTGGATTGTAGATCCTTGGTGTATTTCACATATACCGGAACATTTCTGGTCCGCGAGAATGCCGGATCTTCAACAGTAAGCAAAAGATCAGTTGTGAGCACGTGGAGATCCATCTTACCTCGATACAGGCCTGGGTGTTTTATCCCCAGTTCGCCGGAGATGCGGAGGGTCTCTTCCAATGACATCGGGTACTGTTCGCGGATGTCAATCACTCCCGGCATACTCGAAAAGTAAATGAACGCCGCTGCTTCCAGCAAGGAAAAAAGATGATATACACGCCCCGTAATTTCCCAATAGCGTCGTACTCCAAGACCCAAGCTCGGGACATCCCGCACCGTCAGGAACGGAACGTATCCAGTTCCTGTTCCTTGCCCGGCTCCCTCCATAAATTTCCTCTTCGCCAAATCAATCCCCGTCTGTCTTTTCGCCATTCCCGCCATCCCCCTTTCTCTTTTCCTCCGAAAAATAGCGCTCCATTTCCACCGGATTAAGCAGCCATTTTGAGTTAGCTTCTATAAAAGCTGTAACCTCAGGCAACAAGCGTTCACGATTGATTCCAGCCCGCATTAGCAATTTCGGCATAGTAATCCGTTCTCCACCCCACCACATGTTCTTTGCATAGTAGGGTAATCGCCGGATTTGGAAATTCGACACTGACTCCAAACATTCTGACAAGGCCTTTTTTGTTTCCGGCAGGCGCTCAAGCTTCGACTTGTTGCTAATTACGTGTGTATGAAGAGTACGCCAAAGATGTGCTTGGGTGACCCGGACCGGCTTGCCTTTATGTTCTTTAGTGGTTTCCGACGCCTTCCGGATATCTTCTGCTAACTTTTGATCCAGAATCCGGTCATCCTCTTGGGTATGTCGATTTGCCACTCGACCCAAGCGTAGTGGATCAAAAGCACTAGGCAGTTGTTCTTTGAGCCAGGCTGAATCGTTTTGCCGGCACCAGCGCATTGCGTTTGCAACGCATCCGGTTGTTTCGCACCGCTTCAAATCCTGATCGATCGCTATCGCTTCTTGAATGACCTTGCGGTGACCGTCCCGAATCAGTTCACTGTCATCCTGTTTTGGGTAAACCGGTCGATAACCATATCGTTGCTTTAGTCGTTCATCCAACCATTCTCGGTCATAATTACGGCACCAACTATAGGCAGAGCCGTCAATATCGCGGAGTTCGCTGCGACTAATCCCGGCTCGTTCCTGCAAGATATGTCCTATCCGCCTACGTATCTCAAGTCTTTTTTCCTCCAGATGACCGTGATCCAATATGCCACTATAAAGCCCGTTGCGCGCTAGAATTCTCTGTATTGTACAAACGGAGACTGATCCTTTGCGGGCGATGCTGTTAAGGCTCTGGCTCGTTTGATGCAAATGGATCACTTCCTGTTCAAATACGCCGCCGTACTCTTTGACATAAATACGATCTGGTTTTTCAATCGAGGATGAATATGTGTGTAAGCAAGCGGAACACCGAAAACTCCCGCGAAGGGTTCCTTTGGACTTTTTCCATACAGTGTCTCCCCCGCGCCTCGATTGACCAAAATACTTGCAGAAAGGATTCCGACACCGTAAGCTGGGACGATCCTCTTCCTCAGTTAAAGGCGGATTCTTCGCTGTTAAAATGGTACGCAATGGAATGAATAGGGCTACCATAACGCATGCAAACAGGACTGGATTAGCAGCGCGATGCTTTTCCTGAATTAAATTTCGCAACAGTGACTCTATCTTAACCTTGCGCTTAGTCGTCAGGTGTTTCTTCAAATAATTCTCACCAAAGGATTCCACCATTGCATTTTTCAATTTTGAAAGCCAGATTCTCCCGTTTGGTGTGATATATCCAAGCCGGATAAGTTCCGACCGCAATTTGGAAACTATATTGCCTCCAGTCGGGGGAGTCTCTGTCGATACCTCAAGCAGTTCCTCGAAGAAAGCCGCCAACCGCAGATGCGCTTCAGCATGGGAATCATCTACTGAGAGTGTTGTGCCTGGCCCCGTTTCACCAGGCGTAAGAAAAACCTTGGCAATCCCTCCAGTAAAGGCTCGATGCAATGGGGCTTTAATCAAGGGTACTGCGTGTTTCGCGCACAAGTGTACTGCTCGCAGTTGATGGATAAGGTGCCAGCCCGCGTTATCGAATTCTCGCTCTTCCGCTTCCCGGCAAACGGGGCAATATCGCATTCGCTGAGCCCAAAGATAATACTGCCCGTAATAAGGATCTCTCACATAATTATCTCCACATCCAAGCATGTGGTTTACCAGTCTCTTGGCATCCGCTTCCGGTAAAAACCACTGGACCAGAGGATATGCGGTGAAGTTCATCATAATTTCCTCCGCGCTAAAGGGCTGTCCAGGAATGTTCTTAGCGACTTGGTCAAGACCTCTCGGATAAAACCAATTAACTTTTGCAGCATCTAATCCGAGGTCCCTGTAAATCCATTTCGTTGCATCACCAAGGATTTTTCTATATCTTGCGATAAGGCTATAAACTAGCTCGAATCTTGCAATAATTTCGGGAAGTCTGATAATCAAATGGAGATACGCTCCTTCCATCTTAATGTTCTGTCTCGTAGAGACGAGTAAATCCAATCCATTTAGAAAAATGCTTCTATATCAGCTCGAATGTCATCTTGAATTTCGATGGGGGCTATCTGCACCACCTTAAATGCGCTTAAGCGGTTTTCAATCATAGTTTCAACCTGAGCGAGCAGATTCAGGCTGACGTTTTTGTCTTTTTGTTCAAACTCTTGTCGTAGCCGACGCTTTACCCAACCACTGAAGTTGGGTAAAGCGTGAGCGTACTGATATAAGTCTTCATCTGAACCCATATTGAAATAAACCAACATAGTTTTAGATTTTACCTTGTCCATTTCAGTACTCCCATTTTTAGGTAGCCGCGTGAATTGGCTCGGACTGGATCTTGCGCCATGCGAGCCATGGGATACTGCTGCTTAAGCCAACGTTCCAGCAACAAGGAGCCGCCGCCGCTCAATAGAACAATGTCGCTTGCCTCATCATAGTTCATCCACTTTTTACTTAGATCTCCGATAATTCTCCTGGAAAACTGTTCACCTTGTGCATCAGTCGGCCTACTATTCATGTTATGTAGTTCAAAAATTCCATAATTTAAAGTTCCACTGTCCCGGTCAACGTATCTTCGGTTATTGATAGTGCAGTAATTCACTGTCCGGCTCCCGATATCCAAAACCCTTACCATTCGATTAGCCAGCCACGAGTCACGTAATCCGCCGTTTTCGTCTAACACAGCGTCCCAATAAGCGCCAGCACCCTCTGGTACGATCAGAACCTGTTCCACATTGATTTCGTACTTCTTATCGTTGACCTTTACCTCATGGTAGCCTGACAGCAATCGTGAAAACTGCTCTTTATTTACTGGGTCATGCTGATTAATCGGGACACCTGTTACAATATTACAGCTGACAGATTGACTGGCTGCAACTTGGGACAATGCAGTCAAAAACAATACCAGCGATTCAGGATGAACTTTAGAACCTGTCGCCATTTCCCGGGCACAGTATGATTCATCCGCTAAGTCATGAACAAAATAGGTTTTCCTGTCATACTCGACCTCGTAGTCTTCTCCACTGGTCAGCTTTCTCTCCCGCCATTCCCCGACCCGACTTCTCACCACAATCTCCTTACCTTGCGCTATCGCCTTTACTTGGTCTCGCCCTACATCTATCCCTAGAATCTCCATACAAGTACCTCCTGTTTTTTTAATCGGTAACTTTATTTCATCAACAACCCGAGTAATTTCATCTATCTAAGGAAATAAGTTTTGAGAAGTGGTCAACTTCAACACCATCCTTTCCGAAATCTGTATCCTCTATATACAATTTGATATAGGTTTTTATATATAAAAATCGACCGCTTTTGTTGCACTTAGTTTAATTGTTTTTTCGTTAAACTAAGTGCAACAAAAAATTTAGGCTCTGGGCAACATATAGTGATGTTGCCTTCCGGGGAGGCCGGTTTCCCGGACACGAACGATAAGTTTCATATCAAAAAGTCGCTTCATGCGGGTACTCGCATTAAAAATCGGTATGTCAAGCGCGTCGGCAATCTCCCGGGTGGATACCTCTCCGCGCTTAAAAATCACATTCATGGCAGCCATGAGGTTCGGTTCCGGTTTACTGCCGCACAAAGAGAACGTATCTCCTTGTTTATAGAGTAGTGTTATCCGTTGGGGCACTTCCCGCTTTAACTCGCGATGGGCCAGGACGCATTCCAGAGCGAAGTATGATTCCTCATGCAAGTTAGAGACGAAGATAATAACAATGTGTGTTTTGAGGTGAAGTATCAGTTCGGGAATGAACTCGTCGAGAAAAGACACATCCGTAGTGTTGATCCCTGAAAAGTCGATTTGAATGACCGGTCGCACTTCTCTTGACATATTTACTAAGACCATCACTCTTTCTCTTGCCGAAATCCCGTTTTGGCGATTGGCAAGGGTACCTGGCGTTTCTAAAGCTTTACTGATATCGAGTGCGTAAATTATCACAGGTATCAACTCCAATTTAATGGCATACTCGTTAAACTACTTTTAGTATACAGGATTTGCCATAGACTGTCAAACATGCCTAAATCATGTAATAAAACCGGTTGTCAGGAGAGGCCGTCCGGAAGCTATTTCCTTGTAAGGAAGACTAAAATCGGTCTTGGTTCAATCACGAAACCCGACCGTCTGGTGATCATCTTCTCCCCAAAAGAAAACTCATATAAAAAATCAGTGGCTCTTTCTGACATCTTTACAGATTTTTCCGGAGGCAGGCCCGTATTATAACATGCTTGTCAACACGTCATAGTCCTCCAACATATGGTAAAATGAAAGTTTATACAGAAGGCGAGACCATCCTCACAGACAAAGCCGGTCCCACTATGTACCTTTAGCTGTGGTCTTCTTCGTCGAAAACTGGTGGATAACTTATCATTAGGAGTTCGAAATCTTCTTATTTTACAGCCTATGAGCACCCCGCTTTCAACATAGTATTGGCTTAAAAAACGGCTTTTGATGCTGTCTATCCAACAACAAAGCACTACTCGCATTTCTCGCCAGGATTTCCGCAACTTTAATGATTGATCCGCGAACCCTACTGTCCAAAGGAACACTTATCGTGTTCCAGCCCCAGAGGCGTTTCTGACCAAACTTCTGGCGCTATCCCCAAAACAAATAAAGCCTCGGCTATTTATTGAGCCGAGGTTAACCTTAAACGTCGTGTTCTGGGACGGCTTTCGATGTATTCAATCTATCGCCGGTTTCTGATCGCCTGAACTAGTTTAGCTTGCTCTTCCAACCATCCACTTCCATGAAATAAAACATCAGCGAAATTAGTAATTAATTGCATTATATCTGTGAAAAGAAAGTCCCAAAAGAGAAATAATCTAGAAGTTATCTATGTTTAAAGCCATTTTTGTGAAGCAATCTTTTTGCTAAAAGATTACATTAGCTTTGTTGTTTGACCCGCATGTCCGGGATTAAGAAATGAATAACGCAATACTAGAACATAGTCCCCAAAAGCTGACAATTGCGGTATAACTGAAGGAATCGACAAGAGCCTCGCCGATCATCAGCGAGAAAAATCTACCCAGATTGCCACCGGAATACGCAAGGATAACGGAATCGCGTCAAAACCGGCGGGGCGCCGTTCGAGATTATCAATAAGTACCAGGCTTTCTTGATGATGTTATTCATCTTCCAGCCTGAGCCAATAATGAAATGTTTCATTACTGCCTCCGGTTACAGTTTTAAGTTTTTCAGTTTTCCCGCGTACTGCCCGGTAACCAGAATGGATTCTTCC
>Ga0316231_1002812_pt1 | contig 16034 bp, 11 predicted proteins | sample TBH18027metaG_FD_206002 | JGI IMG/M metagenome (GOLD analysis project Ga0316231, IMG submission 206002) | Freshwater microbial communities from Trout Bog Lake, Wisconsin, USA - TBH18027 | ecosystem: Environmental > Aquatic > Freshwater > Lake > Hypolimnion/Profundal zone | place: USA: Wisconsin...
GCCAGCGCCAGGGATCGAGCCTGCCAACCGGAGTACGGACCGAAGCTCTGGCTCGATTGGCCTCCGACGCTGGTAATGTTCCAGAGAGCGGCTTCGCCGGACGAAGAGTCGCTCCAGAGAATGCGCGTGTTGTTGCTCGCGTCCACCGCAATCTGCTGCGCCTGCCAACCGGCATATGGGCCGTAAGCCTGCGATGTGAACGAAGAACCAAGCGTGATGTCGAAGACCGACGCCTCATTATCCGACGTGTGGTTCCAAAGAACACGGACGTTGCCGTCCGGCCCCACGGCGAGTGATTTGGCCGTCCAGCCCGAATAGGGGCCAAAGGTTTGAAACGCCGCCGCCGTCAATGAAGATGTGACTTGCCATATCGACGCCGCACCGGTTGTGGATGTCCAGAGGATATACGCGTTTCCGCTCGTGTCCGAACTGAGAGCGGCGGGAGTCCATCCGCGGTAGGGGCCAAAGCTAGCGGAGGTTGCCGAGCCTGTAGTGGGGATGTTCCACAGCCCCGCCTGGCCGGAGTTGTTCCAGAGGACGTAGCTACTTTCGGCGGGTGGCGTTAGTGTAAAGACCGTGCCTTCGCTATATGTACCACCGATAGTCGTGCTTCCATAGATAATCCCATTACGATCTTGAACCAAGCAGCCTACGGGGCAGCCACCGTCCGTGGTTGTGTTGGCGAATGAATGGAGCGTGGTAAGCACGCCGCTCGTCGTGAGTTGAAATACGGTGCCGAAGTTGCCGTTGGCGCCGTTTCGGGTTGTCGTTCCATACAAATTGCCATCGCTTGCCTGAATAATGTTGTTTGGCTGGCTCCCGTCATCTCCTCCGGTAAATTCGTATATCGTGGTGAGATCACCCGTCGGCGTCATTTTATAGGCAGTGCCGGAGGTGTGCGTACCGCCCCAGGTCGTCGTGCCGTAGAAGTTGCCGTCCCTCCCTTCCATCACGCCGTTCTGGGGATTCTCGCCGTCTGCGCCGTTGGTGAACGAGTAAAGTATTTTCACATCCCCGGACGGGGTCATGCGGTAAACAGTGCCGGCGTCGTACGCTCCGCCGTATCTCGTAGTTCCGTAGAAGTTGCCATCGCTCGCTAAGATGATGCCAGATTGCGGCCAGTCGCCATCTGGCTTGCTTCCGAATGAATGCAGCAGAGTGAACGTCTTGCCGGACGTGATCTTGAACATGACTCCGTTGCCGTTACTGCCTCCATATCCGGCGGTGCCGTAAAAGCTGCCGTCGCTGCCTTGAGCCATCAAGTTGTCCGGATAGGCCCCGTCGCCGTTATTGAATACGTGGAGAGTAGTTTCCGTTCCGGATGGCGTGATCATATCGACGGTTCCGTAGCCATATGCACCGCGCGCGCCTGTCGTACCATAAAAATTACCGTCAGTACCCTGAATAAAGCCATTGGGACCGTTTCCACCATCGGCGCCACCTGTAAACGAATAGATGGTCGTAATCGTCCCGATCGCGGAGACTTTGAAAAGAGTACCGTAACCCAAGGCACCTTGGGCGGTCACGCTGTAGACACTGCCGTCATTTCCCAGCACCATATCCTTATCCGGATCTTTCCCATCCGCGCCACCGGTAAAGGAATGGACCGTCGCGAACGTGAATCCGCCTGAGTACGCTGCGCCGGCATTGAAAAGCAAGCTGCCGACAGTCAGGAATAGAATTGAGCAAATAGATTGACATACGTGCTTCATACGACCATCTCCTTGGCTGATAAGAGCGTCGATATTAGTATATCTCGTAAGTTTAGGGTTTTAGAGGGAATCGTTTAAACGATTGGCAGGGCATCGAGATGGCGGCATACAAGGAGGATCTTTCGTACCCGCCTACGAATAAGGTTACACAATGACTCTCTTTACCGCAGGCCTGGTTTCGGTCACATTCCGCAAGCTGACGCCTGAGCATATCGTGGATCTTGTCGCCGAAGCCGGCCTTACGGGCATCGAATGGGGCGGAGACATCCATGTGCCTCATGGCGATCTGACGGCGGCAAGCCGCGTTCGATCGTTTACCGAGCAAGCGGGGCTTCGAACTTCCGCCTATGGCTCCTATTACCGCGTCGGACAGAACGAGCCAGACGAGAACTCGTTCGACCGCGTTCTCGAGACCGCCCAGGCGCTCGACGCCCCGACAATCCGCGTGTGGGCAGGCGATCGGGATTCAGCGGTCGCCCCTCCCGAGTATGTCGATCTTGTTGCAAACGACGCTAATCGAATCGCGGAACTGGCCGCCACTGCAGGGATAAAGATCGCGTTCGAGTATCACGGCGGCACGATCGCGGATAACGCAAGGGCGTCGATGGCGCTCATGCAGCGCGCCGCGCACCCCAACTTGTACTCGCTCTGGCAGCCGTCAGTTGGCGTCTCGCCTGCCGATCGCGCCGCGAGCCTGTCGCAAATCCTGCCGATGCTCGCCCATGTTCATGTCTTTCAATGGAACGATGCCGGGCGCCTGCCTTTGTCTGACGGCGCTTCGGAATGGGCCGTGTATATCGATATCCTCAAGCAGCGCGCCGAGACCACGCCGATGCTGATCGAATTCGTCTCGGGCGACGATCCCGAGATGTTTCGTCGCGATGCCCGGACGCTCAAGGCGTGGATCGAGCAGGCCGCATAAATGACCTTCGGACTACCCAGAACCTTGCTCCTGCTCGCGTCCCTGCTGCTGTGTGTGCTGGACGCGCCGCATGCTCAGGCGCAATTCGGTGCCAATGTGGCTCCCGAAGCGACCTATATCGCGGCCAGCGAGATGGCGGCCCAGGGTCGAAGCTGGAGCTACTTTTCGTCGGGCTCGTATTTTTCATACTGGACGCCCAAGTACGCGCCGGAAGATACGATCCGATTTGGCGATCCTGTGTCTCTTGCCTTTGTGGGGCTCGATTCCAAGGCTGTGTATGCGATCGATCTGATCTTCTTGTCCGATTCCGGAGCGCGAGCCTGCTCGATCAGCGCATCGGATCGAATCATCGAAACCAACCTTCCTCTGCCCAGCCACAAGGTCCTCCACCGGCGATATCGAATTCCGACAGAGGCTTATTCGGACGGTAAGCTAGCGGTCAGCATTAAGATGCTATCGGGGCCGAATGCCATTCTTTCCGGCTTCACGCTCTACTCGTCGCAGCCCGGCCAGGTCTCAGCCGGAACGGTTCCAACACCTGTGCCGCCCGATCCGATTATTCCGCGTTATACTCCTCGCCCGGCCGATGTCTTGGGCGCCAAAACCCTGCAGGTGGATCTGGCCGGAGTCTGGAATTTCAAACCGTCACCGGAAAGCCCATCGTGGAAGAGCATCCAGGTTCCGGGCGAATGGGCTCAGCAAGGATTTCATGTGGCGCCCAACACACCTGCGACATATATACGCTCCTTTCACGCGCCGGCAACGTGGAGCCATCTGAACGTGAAATTCAAATGCGATGCCGCATTCAACAAGGCGACGGTCTTGATTAACGGCAAGCAGGCCGGCCAGCATCTCGGCGGGTTTACGCCGTTCGAACTGGATGTGACCCATCTGCTTCATCCCGGACAGCAGAATAGCATCCAAATGTCTGTCGAGGCATCGTCGAGGCTAGACACCGTTTCGCATTCCATGAATTACGCCGGCCGCGACCTTGGCGGCATCATCCGAAAGATTTACCTTTTTGATGTTCCTCGCACAAACCTGGCCGATGTCTATCTGACAACTGTTTTCGATTCGGAGTTCCGAAATGCGACCCTTCATGCCGAAATCGGCATCGCCAACGACGGCGACAAACAGTGCGCTCCCTCCAGCCTTGCGCTGGCGTTGCACGATCCATCCGGCCATCCGGTCGTCATCTCGGCGCCGGACATACCGATTCCAGCGATCCCGGCGGGCCAAACAAAAACAGTCACATTGAGTATCGGCGTGCAGTCCCCCAAACAATGGGACCCGGAGCATCCAAACCTGTACCATCTGATATGCAGCCTGAGATCCGGCGCGCGGCTAACCGAAACTGTAATTCGGCCGCTGGGATTTCGCCAGGTCGATGTGCGAGGCAATCGGCTGTTTCTGAATAATCGCGCCATCAAGATCCGCGGCATCGCCCGCCACGAAATCGATCCGCTTCGTGGCCGGTCGCTTGCGCCGGGGGCCTGGGAAAGGGATGTCAAGCTCTTTCGCGACGCCAACGTCAACAGCGTACGCACATCCCACTATCCTCCCCCGGAAGAATTTATCGACGCGTGCAACAGGCTCGGCATGTTTGTCGAGGAGGAGGCGCCGGTCATCAATGCGTGTCCGAGCGACCCGCGCCAGGCCTCGTTGTTTGTCCAGCCGATGATGGAAGCGGTCATGCGCGATCGCAGCGAGCCGAGCGTCATCATGTGGTCCCTGGGCAACGAAAGCGCGTGGGGATCGAGCTTCGAACGCTCCGCAAATACCAGCCGCAAGCTGGACAGCTCCCGGCCTTTCGTTTGCGAAGGGGACGATGCCATGCCGCCGCTTGTCCCAATAGCCGCGCCGCACTATCCGCCGCTGACAGCGCCGGCAAAGCTCAACGACAACCCCGATCCCATTCTGTACGGCGAATATGTCCATCTCACCTGTTACAATCGCGAGGAGCTCTACACCGACCCGGGCCTGCGAGATCTCTGGGCGGAAGGCTTCTCCAAAATGTGGGAAGGCATCATGAGAAGCCAGGCCACATTGGGCGGCAATATTTGGGCGGGTATCGACGAAGTCGTATTCGAACCCGACGGCAACGCTGTGGGATACGGCCCCTGGGGAATTATTGACGGCTGGCGACGTCCCAAGCCGGAATATTTCTATGTTAAGAAGGTCTATTCGCCAATTCGAGTGACGACCGAGTCGAATCCCATAGCGCCGTCAAACGTTTACCGGCTTCATGTCGAGAACAGGTCGGAGTTCAGCAATCTCAGCGAACTCGGGTTTCACTGGACCCTCGGTTCCAAGTCCGGATGGGCCAAAGTAAGTGCGCCGCCGCATGGTATGGCGATTCTGTGCATCAATGCGGGGCAATTGGCTCATGGCGTTCTCGATCTGGACATTATCAGCCAGCGCGGCTTTGTGATGGACAGATACGATTTTCCGATAGGCTCTCCTACTGAACCCCGGCCCACAGCAGGCGCTATATCGATGACTAGGCCCCCCAACCGAATTACAATCGTAACCGGACGCTCTACATGGACAATCGATGCGCGCACAGGCATGATATTGAGCGCCGGACTGAACGGCGTCACGGTCGTGTCGTCCGGTCCGCATCTTATGCTTATCCCACGTAATCTCGGCGCCGGCTGCAGCGTATCGAGCGGTCCGGAGCCATCGTTAGCTCCATTGAATTTGGAGTGCTCCGGCTGGACCGCGACATCCGTCAACGCCTCGCAATCGATAGACAGCATCTCGGTGGACATTGCGGGCAGCTACAAGGAGGCGTCCGGCAGCTTCCATATGGTTTTCGATAATTCGGGTGGCGTCGCAATCGACTACAGCTTCACCCCGAAATCGAACATCGATATCTGGCAGATGGGCCTCGCGTTCGCCCTTCCCCCCTCCTTCGACACCCTGACTTGGAGCACGGATATCGGCCGGCCCCAAGGCGTCGCCAAAGCCCGAAACGGCCGCCTCGATGTTGGTCCCTTCGGCCCGCGCAGGCCCGTGTCATGGCCCTGGTCCGAAGACGAATCGCCGCTCGGGTCCAACGATTTCCGATCGTCGAAATCGCATATCCGCAGTGCCTCATTAACCGATGCCGCCGGCAACGGCCTGCAGATCGAATCGGACGGCGCCCAGAGCATTCGAAGCTGGATCGAGAACGATCACATGAAACTCTTCGCCATAGATTACACCAGCGAGGCATCCGCGCATTTCGACGGGCTGTACCCCGACCGAGTTCCTCGGCCGGCCGCGGCAGTCGCCGGGCGGGTTGTGCTGCGGATGGCCCCCCTCCCGCAAGCGGGTCTCTCCGCCCGAAACGGGTGGTAAAGGGCGCTTGCTTCAAGGCGGAAGGTTTGTCATTTCGACGCCGCGGAGAAATCTCGAGTGAGATCTTGACCCTGCGGCGGGCACTTAGGACCACCGGCTGCGCCCTATGAAGGGCTTACCGATGGCAATTGTTCTGTCGCCGCCTCGGCGCGAGCAGGGCAGTATCGCCCTGTCGTATTTCTTGTGCTTGTGTTTCCTGGTAAACCGGATTGCGGTAGAATAGAACCAGTGGGAGCCCTGGGGTGAGAAATGCCCCTCACGGCCTTGTAGCAGATACCGAGTCGGCGGCGGTCAACGGGGCTCCTATCCTTGGACCGATTTCGGCGGGGTTTTCCGACAACGGGTATAATCTAGATATATGTTCGATTATCAGCCATATTAAGGGCGTGATAGCGAAAACAGTGTTGCTATGCCAATGATAAGTAATCCAATGACAGGGGTCTATCGGCGCCTGAGCGCAGAGGGCTTTAAGAAGGCTTATCTGAAAAAATTCGTGCTTCCTGATTGGTGGGATGACGCGGATGCCTTGGATAACGCTTCTTTTTATAGCGCCATTTTATCTATATCCCGCAGGCTGGGCATAGATTCCGACAGCCTCATGGACCCGTCTTCCGCGATTATTTTCAACGGCAGTCAGGCTAAGTTCCTTAAGCGGCAGGGGACGGCGGATTCGGACCTGCAGACCGCTTCGGTTATTGCGCAATCCGTTGCACGCATCGCGCTGCTCGGCACACCCCCGCAAAAAGGCGACATTGCTCGGCAACCGGAAGTGCTTCGTAGCGAACTTATGGCTGGTAGACGCCGCAGCATCGACTTCAGGTTGCTTGCGGACTATTGCTGGCAGATGGGAGTTCCGGTCTTGCACGTCACGGAGTTTCCCGCGAACATCAAGAAGATGGTCGGCCTCGCGCTGGAATCCGACGGGCGATTCGCAATTGTGCTTACTTCCAACCGGCAGCACGGAGCCTGGCAGGTGTTTCCGCTTGCCCACGAGATAGGCCACATTGCATGCGGTCACCTCAGCAGCAGGGAAATGATCCTCGATAGAGAGCAGGATATGCAAGATATGGAGGTTCCCCATGAGCGAGAGGCCAACGAATATGCGATGAAGCTCTTAACTGGCAGAACGCAGCTCTGGTCGCGCCGGCCGTCGTTCAAGTTTCCCAGTGAGTTAGCCGATTACGCAACTGCAAGCGCGCGCGAATACGGGATCGACCCCGGAGTTATAGTTTTACAATATGGATATGAATCGAAGGACTGGAAGATGGCGAGTGCCGCCATTAACGCCATCGGGAGTTCGAACGATGCCCCCGCCACGATCCGTACGTTGACTGGACAGTACTTAAATTGGCAGGAAATTCCACATGCAAGCGAGCAGTACATTCGCGCATTAACCGGGGCATGAATACATGCTCTACCTGCCGGACACCGATGTCATTGTTAAGCTGGCAAAGTATGGACTGCTCAAGCTGGCAGCCGATCACATTTTTCATCAAGACGCCGACATTGAATATCTACGTGAAACCTTCAACACCCTCAGCCGTCCCACTCGCATCTCAAATAGTTTAGATCTGAGAGCCAAGCAATTAGTCGCGAACTTCCTACCACGTTGCACTATTGCTGGTATCACAGCCTGGCATGGCACGGTCAAGAAGCTTGAGGGCATTCTAGGAATAGATGAAGGCGAGATCATGCTTCTGTATGCCGCCATGGAACGAAGCGGCTGCCTGGTGTTAATATCCGATTATCGGTTTCTCAAGGCGCTTGACGCAGCCCCAAACGCGGAACCCGTCAAGGACAAATTAGCATCAAGGGCTGTCTGCATCGAACAGTTGATTCTCGACCTCATCGCCACACTTGGCTGCGAAACTGTATCTCAGCTCGCATTACAATCCCGGTTCCCTGTCGACACAGTTATTGACGATGCATTTCAGAGCGGCATGGGCACTTGCGAACACAGGCTTTCGGAACGGGTGGCTGCTTTGCGGTTAATCCACGGCAAGTATCTTGTCGGTGATGATTGGCGCCAGGACTAGCAGCTATTGTGCCCGTGTGGCTCCAGATATACGGCCGCCGTTGTTGACCTGCACCTTTGGCCTTTTTGGGTTCCGAAGGAACGGGCATTGCGACAAATTTCGGCGGCCAAATCAAAGTCGTCGTGAGAACAATAGACCTGCCGGTGGCTACTGGACACTTGGATCTCATTGTAATAAGACACGTTATCGCCAGCGATCTCGAGGACCGTGTTCTCGGCTATCTCCGCTGCCTTGAAGGTTTCGCGATGTAACATTGACAACAAATACGTGGGCGTCAAGGGGAACGCAATCTCGATTCCTGGCGAATCAATCCCAGACATGCTTAAAACCGGATTCCACATGTGAGCGTGCCGAGCTACGGGATGACCAGATGTGTACAGGGTGTGGCCACTGATGTTATGCCCTATCACCCAAATGTGGCGATCTAGCGCCTCGCTTATGGCTCCCATGAGATTGGGATCAAACATCGATTGCGCGTGGATAGCGGACTTGAACTTGTCCCGTATCTTAACCGCAATCTCTGGCGGTTCTTCACCGGTCATCTGGGCGTTTTCGGCTTCGGTATCTGCTATTGCCTGCATAACAGCTTCGCGCAACTCCAGCATTTCGTCTCTCGACTCTCGGGTGCGCATACGTTGGAGCGTAAGGAACGGGATAAGGAGTTCCTTTGTGCTCCAAAATATTATATCCATTGTTGACCGCGCATGGTTTGACGGTGAAGATGTGCACCGTGCAGACCGGATCTCTCCACTCTGGTCGTTCCTCCCGCCGGTCGAGATGACAGGTGTCTCCCGTGGCTACGCAATTAGCCGCAATTTTGCGAACGTAAGTGAACAGGTTGCACAGCTAATCGCCATTCCGGTATAGTAAAAACTGTGACGTTTGTGTTTAGATTTCGCCCCAATGGAGGCAAGTATGGCATCAGCGAATATTTCTGTTTCTGACCAGAAGAGGCGAGCCCAAGAGCGCCTCGAAACGCTTCTGCTCGAAGGGTTGGAGAGCGGTGAGCCCATCGACGTAACGCGTGATTATATCGCTCAAAAACGCACCGGGCTTATCGAGCGAACCGAGGGCGTTGCAAAGCGTGGCCACTAACCGCGTTCGCATCACTCCATCCGGAGTTCTTCCCCCTGCCTTCCTAGGGAAGGGGGCTAGGGGGTTAGGTTTCGGAGAATGGATACGGTCGCATTCTCTGAATGATTCCGGTATAATACTGGCAATCGAAATGACAACCGACCCAAGTCACAGTATCCGTGGTCGTCGAAGAAGCAGACAATGTGCTTCGATGCCGGCGGATTGCAGCCTCTGATCTCTTTAGCGCGAGCAATCGCGTATAGGCAGCCAGCGGCTCAATTCCTCGCTGGCGCGCTTAGCAAATAAATCTTCTTCATCGATGGCCTTTCAAAATGTTAGCCGCGCAGGGACGTATCCTGGGCGGCCCGTATTACGTGTCGTTACGTTGAAAGGCTTGCATGCTCAAACGGCTCCAATCGGTACGGTTCCTGCCAACACGCTTCCTGTTGCTGTTTAGCGTGCTGGGGCCAGGAATCATCACGGCGAACGCAGACAACGATGCCAGTGGAATCTATGGCTATTCGTTGGCCGGCGCGCAGTATCGATACGAGATGCTATGGGTGCTTGTCCTGTCGACATTCGCTTTGGGCGTAGCACAGGAGATCTGCGCTCGTATGGGAGCGGTGACAGGGCGCGGGCTGGCGGATCTGATCCGCGAGGAGTACGGGCCAAAGATCACACTGTTTGCCATGACGGCGCTCTTTGTTGCGAACTTTGCAACCACGGTATCCGAGTTCGCCGGCATCCTGGCTGCCGTCCAGATATTCGTCCCTCACACGATTGCCCGACTGATCATCCTACCGCTTGTGGGCATCGGAGTCTATTATGTCACCATGCGCGGCACCTATAGAAAGCTCGAAAAGTTCCTGCTGGGCGCCTCGACAATCTACCTGCTGTACATTGCCAGCGCATTCATGGCCCATCCGCATTGGATACCTGTCCTCAAGGAAACGTTCCTTCCGTCGTTCAAAGAGATCACTCCGCTGAAGGCCTACATATTCATGGTTATCAACGTGATCGGAACGACGATTACGCCATGGGGCCAATTCTATATCCAATCGACGGTTCGCGACAAGGGTGTCAAGGCGCATGAGTTCAAGATGCTGCGCGCCGATGTGCTCTTTGGCGCGTTCTTCACCAACTTCATCGCGTTCTTTATCATCGTCTGCTGCGGGACACTGCTCTTTCCCCACCATGACTTCAAGGATGCCGGGGTCGTGGCGCAAGCTCTTGGGCCGCTTGCGGGCGGTCTGGCGACCGTGTTCTTTGCGATCGGCCTGCTAAACGCCTCCTGTTTCGGGGCCATCGTGGTGCCGCTTTCAACGGCTTATGCGTTCACGGAATCGCTCGGTTGGGAATCGGGAGTCGGCCGGCAAGTGAAGGAAGCTCCGCTCTTTGTGGGGATCTTCACGTTTCTCCTGGTGACATCGGTATTGATCGTGATGTTCTTCCCGAGCAACCTGGCGTATTTGATCATCCTGCCCAACATCGTCGGCGGAGTCCTCTTGCCGATCATCCTGGTGTTGATGCTTATGCTGGTCAACAAGCGACGCCTTATGGGCGAATTCGTCAACAGCCCGGCCTACAATGCGATCGCTTGGGCGACTACGATCATCATAGCTATTCTCTCGATAGTGCTGTTAGTGGCGAACTTACTGCCGGGGTAACGGAACCCAGCATTTCGTGCATGAGCGTCAAGCTGAGCGCGCCGAAGAGCAGGACGAATGCGACGAATCCCGAGTCGTTGAAGAGCAGCGCTGCGGCCGATGCCGCGATCCCCGCGCGCATGACCGCGCCAAAGGCGGGATTTGCCGCCAGAAACTCTCGGACGTGCTCCTTGAGAGGGGTTTTGCGCCAGAGTAGCCACATCGGAATGAAACCGACATAGGTTGCCAGAACTCCGGGCACCGTCGCTGTCGCGATCGCAAGCTTGGCCTTACGCAAGGCGATATGCCAGATATACGCAGAGTCCCCATGCGCGGCGTGAGATGCCACTGTCTGGATATGAGTGGTCCTCGCGCCGGTGAGGGACGCCAGCGCAGCCCAGACAAAGACCAGAGCGAAACCGGCAACGGCCGATGCGGCGCATATCCGCCAGTCGACTCGCCGGCCCTTTGTTAAGGCAAGCCAGGCCGGAACGAACGCAACCATCGCGGTGACCGCGCCGCCGGCCTTCGCGCCGAACGCCGGATACGACAACACAAACAGCAAGAACCCCAACCACAGACCCAGCGGCGCGCTCCCCTTGGCGCTGCGAATGCCTTCCGGCCATCTCCTGGCTGCGATATACGCAGTCACCAGCGCCGATCCGATGAGGATGCCCATATATTCGTTGCCGATGCCGTAGAACCGGATACCCGAGATCCAATAGCCGCTTAGCGACGATCGGGATAACGCATGCGCGCCCGTCAGACCGTCGACTCCTACCAGAAGTGCAGTAAGGGTCAGCAGAAAACCCACGCGCGGGATGACGCCCAGAAGCAAACCGGCCGCGATGATCGAAAGACCATAGGTCCATGCGCTCACAGGGTCGGGAATGGCTGCCAGCATGAACGCCAGAGGCGAGCCCATCATCATGCGCAGGAGAAAGCGCTGCAAGCCGGGCTTCCAATAGATGCCAAGCGAAAGCGACCACAGTGACGACATCACCGCGACAAATGAGATCAAGCCGTAGGTCCACATGGTCGGAAGCAAAATCACCTGATTAAGGTGCGCCAGGGAGTCCATGCCGCTCAAGTCGGGATACGCACGGGACGTGCGCTGGATCACATGCCCGGCCATGGAATCCGGAATCGGAATACCGGCGTACGAAAGCACCGAGGGGGCAATATCGCGCAGCGCGACCAGACCCGGCGTCTGCGTTGTCGACGATGTCAGGCTCGCATTGCCCCAACCCTGTGGCGCATTGACCAGTACGACCGACAAACGATTCCACTGACCTGTTCGAGGATCGACCGGCGGCAGGCCGCAGACGATTACACGATCCCCCCCTTCGATCGCCGACTGGGCGTCCGAGAATGCCTCATCCGGGTCGGCTTGCGGAACCACAGTGACCCTGCCCGGCGGGCTGGCATCGGTAATGACTCGCATGAGCAGGTCTTTGTTGGGATTCTTGGTGTTGGCCGTATCGCCCGCGTAAAGGGTGGCATACAGATTTGCGACAGGATCGGGCTTGCGCGCATTGCCCGGCGAAAGCAGGGCTATCGCCATCGAATTGGTGAGGCCGCGATAAGGCCCGTCCATGAAGCCGCGGTAAGTCAGGCCCGGGCAAACGATCAGGGTGACATGCGGGGTGCTGGGGGCCTGAGCAGATGAGGGAGAGCCAAGGGTTAAGAGCAGGGCGATTAGGACGAAGAGGAAGGACCCACCTTCCCGCAAGCGGGCTCCCTTCCTCCCGCAACGGGAGGAGTCAACCGAAGCGCAGGGTGGTTGGCGAGGTGACAAAGAAGCGTAATGGTAGGCTCCTCCCGTTGCGGGAGGAAGGGAGCCCGCCCTGCGGGAAGGTGGGTCCTGATTCATATCCGCACCAGCCGCACTCGCTCGCCCAGATCGGGATAGAGCTGCATGATCTCTTCGTCGCTTATCAATTCAAAGTCGGCGAAGTCGAAACCGGGGCTAACCAGGCAGGCGACGAGGCTCCAGCCTTGCGCGCCGTTAGGATCGGGGATCGCCGATTGCCAGCATCCGGCGGGAACCGTGCGCTGCGGATGTTCCCCCGCGGCTAGATCCATGCCGGCGATGTCGATGTGCATTTCGCCTGCCGCATCGATCCACTGCAATTGGTATGAGTCGCCTCCGTGATAGAGAAAATGCTCGTCGCTGCCGGTAACCCGGTGCCATGAGGACACTTCGCCGCGACGAAGGAGGAAATAGATCAGAGTCGACGCGTTGCGGCCGCCGCGAATGTCGACCTGCTCCGCCGCGCGATAGGTCTCCCGAAAGAACCCGCCCTCCGGATGAGCGACTAGTTGCAGCGCCTCAATAATATCGTGTGCTGTTTGGCTCGGCATGGGGGAATTTCTATGCCGGAGTTGCCCGGTCCCGAAGAATCGATGCGATATGCCAGATGCACGCCACAATCCCCGCCAGCACTCCGACCCAACCAGCATAAACGAATGCGGCCAATAAGACCGCCGCGGACCAACCGGCGAGCACGCAGCCGATGACAGCCGAGCGCTGTTCGGCGACTATCCACCCTGTGGCGATATCGAGCACAAAGCGCGCGACGAAAGTCACGGCGAACGTCTTTACACCAAGCAACAGCCACTGATTTGTTAAGAGGTCGCCAGCAAACGACATCTCAGCCACCTGCCTTCTCCCGAATAAGCTGCCGCGCGAGCGCAACAGCTTCCGACAGCTTTGCCGGGTCTTTGCCTCCAGCTTGGGCGAAATCGGGACGGCCCCCCCCCCCCCCGCCCGCAATGGTCGCGGCCGCCTTGACGATGTTGCCCGCATGCAGGCCCTTCCCGTCGACAAGCGCCTTGCTGATCTTCACTGCGAGCGAGACCCGTCCACCCGACGATGCGCCTAACACGACTGCTCCGACCTTCAATCGATCGAGAATCTCGTCCGCCATTGTTCGCAGCGTCTCGCCGTCCGTGCCGTCTTCGAGCGCGCATGCCACGATACGAAATCCGTCGAGTTCCTCGGCGCCCAGAACCAGGCTATCGACAAGCCCGCCGGATGCGGCTTTCTGCAGCAGCGCAAGCTCCTTATCGCGAGTGCGCAGGTCTGCTTGCAGCTTCTCGATAGCCGTCACCAGATGCACAGGCGCGGTCTTGAGCGCGCTGGCCGCTTCCTGCAAAATCCTCTCCTGATCGAGGGTCTTGAGCAGCGCCTGATTTCCGGTCACGGCCTCAATCCGCCGAACACCCGCTTGAGAACTGCCTTCGCTTACAATCTTGAACAGGCCCGCCTGCGATGTATGTTCCAGATGCGTCCCACCGCAAAACTCGATGGAACAGTCTGACATTTTGACCACGCGAACAGTGGAACCGTATTTTTCGCCAAACAGCATCATCGCGCCCATGCCGCGCGCTTCGTCGATCGGCTTGACCAGCGTATCGACCGGAAGATCTTCCAGGATCTTCTCGTTGACAAATGCCTCGACCTGCCGAAGCTCGTCGGGATTGACTGGGCCGTCGTTCGAGAAATCGAAACGCAGCTTATCGGGCCCGACCAGCGAGCCGCGCTGCTGGACATGATCGCCGAGAACAAGCTGCAGCGCCTTGTGCAGCAGGTGGGTGGCCGAATGGTTCCGCTTGATGGCAAGCCGCCTCGCGGAGTCGACCTGAGCCACTACAGTATCGCCGACACTCACCGAACCCGCGATAATTTCGGCCTCATGGAAAAAGTAGCCGCTGTCCTTCTCAGTGTCTCGAACATAAAGCTCGAAGCCCGGGCCCGCAAGTCGTCCGATATCGCCGATCTGACCGCCCGACTCGGCATAGAACGGTGTTCGATCGAGAACGATGCGGACGGTCTGCCCTTCCCCAGCCTCGGTGATCAAGTCATTGCCGGCGACAAGCGCGGTCACCGTGGCGTCGACGACCTCGTCCTCGTAGCCCGCAAATTCCGTCTCGGCCACGCCGGCCTCTCGCAGGCGCGGCACCAGCACATTGACCAGCATCACTTCGCGTTCGCGGCCGCCGTGAGAGATCCGCGCGTGCTCGTCAAGCATCGCGTGATAGCGCTCCCGATCGACCCCGACCCCATGCTCGGCCGCAATTTCGACAGTCATTTCGATCGGAAAGCCGAAGGTCGCAAAAAGCGTGAACGCGTCATCGCCGGAAACGTTCTGACCAGGAGCCAGATTGGCCAGAAGTCCTTCCAGGCGCTGGACGCCCGCATCAAGCGTCCGCCGGAACTGGCGCTCTTCGATGGCTGCGTAGCGAAGGATGATGTCCTTCTTCTCGGTCAGTTCGCGATAAGACTCGGCGTACTGCTCGATGACGGTCGGTATGACAGTTGCCAGCAGTTCGCCTTCGTAGCCAAGCGTGTTGCGGCCGGCCAGGATCGCACGGCGCATAATTCGACGAAGCACGTAGCCGCGACCGACGTTAGAGGGCAATACCCCATCGCCCAGGCAAAACGTCGTGGCCCGAACATGGTCGGCGATTCGGCGAAACGCGATATCGGCCTTGCCATCGTCGGTTCGCGTATAGTTCTTGCCGGTGATCTCTTCAAGGCGGGCCAGCGTCGGCGCAAACAAATCGGTCTCGAACGGCCCGCGCAGATCGTTTAGCACCGCGGCGGTTCGCTCCAGCCCCATGCCCGTGTCGATGTTCTTTTTGGGCAGCGGAGTCAGGCGGCCCTCGTCGTGGCGCTCGAACTGCATGAAGACAAGATTCCAGATTTCGAGCCACCGGTTATCGTCCCACACCCCATCAGGAGTCGGCGGCAAGTTCGGCTGGGTATCGTAGAAGATCTCCGAACACGGGCCGCAGGGGCCGTTCGGACCTATGGAAATTGCGCTTGCAGGCCAGTAGTTCGACTTCTCGCCAAATCGGAAGATCTTCTTTTGGGGCATTCCGGCCTTGATCCACAGGTCATACGCTTCGTCATCGTCCACGAACACGGTTACGCGGACACGGGCAAGGTCAAGTCCGAGCACATCGAAGAGAAACTCCCACGCCCATGCGATGGCGTCGGGTTTGAAGTAGTCGCCGAACGAGAAGTTGCCCAGCATTTCGAAGAACGTGCAGTGGCTCGTGTCGCCGACCTCTTCGATATCGGTGGTGCGAAGGCACTTCTGGACGGTCGTCGCGCGCGACGCCGGAGGAGTTTGCTCGCCGAGGAAATACGGCTTGAACTGCACCATGCCGGCCGACGTAAACAAGAGTGTGGGATCGTTCGGGACGAGCGAGTCCGACGGTATTCGCCTGGCGCCCTTGCCGGCGAAAAATTCTAGGTACTTCTGACGAAGCTGACTTCCGAGCATTATTAGTC
>Ga0316231_1002814_pt1 | contig 16026 bp, 20 predicted proteins | sample TBH18027metaG_FD_206002 | JGI IMG/M metagenome (GOLD analysis project Ga0316231, IMG submission 206002) | Freshwater microbial communities from Trout Bog Lake, Wisconsin, USA - TBH18027 | ecosystem: Environmental > Aquatic > Freshwater > Lake > Hypolimnion/Profundal zone | place: USA: Wisconsin...
AACATTGGACCGGTCTGGAGGCATAAAAAAATGAAATAACGGCAGGTCTTAAAACTGAAACAGAGAAATTAATAATGATGTGCGCAAAAAAAATGACTGTGGGGAATCCTTTGATGAAGATTCTGGTGGACGCCGACGCCTGTCCGAAAGCAGTTCTGCAGGCCTGTCTGGATATTGGTCAGAAATACGCTGTGCCGGTGTGGACAGTGGCCAGCTTTAACCATAACATTGTGTCTGATCACCACTTCGTGGTGGGCAGCGCTTCCCAGGAGGCTGATTTGAAAGTCATCAACCTGACAACTCCTGGTGACATTGTGATCACCCAGGACTGGGGTCTGGCGGCTCTGGTGCTGGGGAAAAACGCATTTTGTCTTAGTCCGGGCGGACGCGAGTATCGTCCCGACAATATCGAGTTTTTACTGGAGGAGCGGGAAGTCAAGGCCAAAGTCCGCCGGGGCGGCGGGCGAACCAAAGGGCCGAAAAAGCGGACTGATGACGATGACCGGCATTTTGTCGCCGGGCTGGAAAAAATCTTCACCAGGCAGATAACAACAAATGACGGTGTAGAGTAAAACTGACGCCCCGCTACATATTGGTTTTGCGGTTGGGCAAGGGGGAAGCAGCATGGATGGTTGGCGAAAAACCACATTGGCCCTGGCGATAGGATTGTGCTGGTTTTCTCTCTACACCTATGTACCGATCCTGCCCACTTATGCCCGTGACCTTGGGGCCTCCTACGAGATGATCGGCATGATAGCCGGATCGTATGGTTTCATGCAGATCCTGCTCAGGTTACCACTGGGGATACTGTCAGATAAGTATAATCGGCGGAAGGTTTTTATTGTCGCCGGTTTTGTTTTGTGTGTTGTCAGCGGCGCGGGAATGTGGCTTTTCCCGGGGGTGCTGACGCTGCTTCTGTTCCGGTCGATAGCCGGGATTGCGGCGACTACCTGGGTTGTTCAAACGGTGTTGTACGCCAGCTATTATTCGCCGCTGGATTCGCCCAAGGCAATGGGAATTGTGAGCGCAATCAGCGTTGGCGGACAGATGGCGGCAACGCTTCTAGGCGGCTGGCTGGCCTATCGCTTTGGCGATGAATATACTTTTTTGTTCGGGGCCGTGGGGGGCGTAATCGGACTGGTAATCAGTTTCTCGGTCGCCGACAACCGGCAGCTTCGCCGCGAGTCACCCAGAGTGGTTGATCTGCTGGAGGTTGGAACCGACAGGATGCTGATTCTGGCCTCCACACTGGCTCTTATTCTGCAACTGGTCAGTTACGGCTCGATTTACGGATTTCTGCCTATCGCTGCCCGCAACATCGGCGCCAATAACTTTGAGCTTGGTCTGCTGCCGACCCTGTTCATGCTGCCTGGGGTCATTACCACGGCGCTCAGCGGAACAGTCTTTACACCATGGCTGGGGGTGAGAAATTCGATGATCGCCGGATTTGCGATCATGGGCGCCGCGACGGCTGTCATCCCGTTCGTGACAAGTCTGAACACATTATATCTGTCCCAGATCATCGGCGGTTTCGGCTGGGGGCTGATTTTTCCACTGGTGATGGAGCTGGGTGTCAACCATGTTGCTGAGCAGAAGCGGGCCACCGCTATGGGCTATCTCCAGTCGACTTACAGTGTCGGCATGTTTATCGGTCCGGTGATTGTCGGCTTCTTGGGAGGAGCGGTGGGTCTGGACTGGGGTTTTTTGGCGATCGGGGGCATTGGTTTCATAGGATCGGTCATCACTGCCGCTTTTTTGCCCAGACGCCGAAACAGTCAGTCGACATTGGTATCCTGAGCAGGGAAATGAAATCTTCGCCAGGGAAAAGGAAACATTCGCCAGGTGTAGAAATAAGAATAGTATTCCTTAGGCTGTAGTGGGGAGGAAGACTGCAATGGAAAGGCTTTGCCGCCTGATTTTGATAATATTTATAGCCTTCCTGCCGACCTGCACGGTCGTGGCCAGCGGTCTTGGCTCACCTGTAAGCGTCAGGTTCGAGAATTTTTATCTTGATGATGCCATTGTCATGCTTACCGAGACTACTGACGTGTCCAGGGTTATGTGCGGTCCGATCAGCGGCGTGGTTACCATGAGTTTTGACAACATGGCGCTGTCTCAGGTACTGGACCAGTTGGCCAAAGCAAAGCAACTCATTGTGACCCAAAAGCCTGATGTCATTATTGTCCGGACGGCGGCCAAATCCCCGCCGAATGCTTATGCCTTCTGCAGCCTGACCAAACTTCCGGTGAATGACGCCCTAAAAGCCGTGGCTGAAGCCTACGGTTTGCAGCTTGCCGTTCGTGGGCAACTGAAAGGCGAAGTCACGGATGAGCTTAACGGAACAATGAAAGAAATTCTGGACACCTTGGCAGCAAAATATAGTTTCAAATGGTCTGTCAGCCGCAATACGGTCCGGGTGTCTGCCATCCAGACGAAATAGCGCGGGGGAGCGCCATGACAGCTTTTAGTAAATATGGAATTATTGTCCGCTGCGCATTTTGGTGGCGGGTTTTTGCGTTTTAACGCTCTGGCATAATCACCGCAGCCATGGTAAAAAATAATCTTGTTAAGGCTTTGACAACCGGAATATATTTTGGTATATTTATACTAAAGAAAACCTATCGTATTAGTCGGGTATGCGGGAGAGGTTGTTATGAAGTTATCAACCAAAGGACGTTATGGCGTGGCAGCCATGTATGATTTAGCGCTGCATTACGGACAAGGCCCGATATCTCTCAGAAGTGTGGCCGAGCGTCAGGGAATTTCCGAGCACTACCTGGAACAACTAATGGGCACTCTGCGAAAATCCGGTTATGTCAAAAGTGTGCGCGGGGCGCAAGGCGGCTACACGCTAGCCCGGGATCCCGCCCAGATCACGGTGGGTGATATCATCAAGATCATGGAGGGCCCCATCGCTCCTGTGGACTGTCTGCTGAGCGATGCACCTGACAACGATTATTGTGAGCGGGCGGCATTCTGCGTTCCCCGGGGAGTCTGGGCAAAAGTCCGCGACAGCATCAACACAGTATTAGACTCCATCTCCCTCGCTGATCTGTGCAGGGAAGACAAAGCATAAGGAGTGATAGTCATGAAACGCATTTATTTTGACCATTCGGCCACAACACCGGTCGACAGCGAAGTAGCGGCCTTGATGCTGGAATACATGACCGAAAAATTTGGTAACGCATCCAGTATCCACAGCTTTGGACGGGAAGCGCGCAAAGCTGTGGATCAGGCCAGAGAACATGTCGCCGCACTGCTGGGGGCCACAGCCAACGAGATTTTTTTCACCAGCGGAGGCACCGAGTCCGACAATCTGGGTGTGGCCTTCGCCAACCGCAAAAAGGGTAATCATATCATCACCTCAGCCATTGAGCATCACGCGGTGTTGCATACTTGCGAATATCTTAAAAAACACGGTTTTGAGATTACTTATCTTCCGGTGGATGAATACGGTATCGTCAAACTTGATGACTTGAAGAATGCCATCACTGATAAGACGATTCTTATCAGTGTCATGTATGCCAATAATGAAGTCGGCTCTATCCAGCCTATCAAGGAAATCGGGGCCATCGCCAAAGAAAAGGGCATCTATTTCCACACCGATGCCGTACAGGCTGTAGGTAGTGTTCCTATCGACGTCAAGGCGGAAAACATTGACCTGTTGTCGCTTGCTGGCCATAAATTTCACGCCCCAAAAGGTGTCGGCGCGTTGTATATCCGCAGAGGTGTGCGTGTGCAGGCCATTCAGCACGGCGGCGGCCACGAGCGCAATATGCGGGCTGGCACCGAGAATGTGCCGGGAATCGTAGCTTTAGGTAAGGCTTGTGAGATCGCAAGCCGGGATATGGACAAAAAAATTGCCTATCTCAGCCGCCTGCGGGACAGGATTATCAGCGAGGTAACCGCCAAAATCCCGCACATCAAACTGAACGGTCACCCCACCAAGCGTCTGCCGGGCAGTGTCAATTTCAGCTTCCTGTATGTTGAAGGAGAGTCGCTGCTCTTAAACCTCGACCTCAAAGGCATCGCGGCATCCAGCGGTTCGGCCTGCACTTCAGGATCGCTTGATCCATCCCATGTGCTGCTGGCGATGGGACTGAGCCACGAGGTGGCTCACGGCTCCCTCAGAGTCACTCTGGGGAAGGGCAACAGCGAGGAAGATGTGGAGTACTTCCTCCAGGTGCTGCCGGAAATCATTGATCGGCTGCGGGCTATGTCGCCGCTGTTCGGTCCAAGTTCGCTGACTCAGGTTTCTAATCCCTGCAGTGAATGTCATGTTAATAGTTGAAATAGAGGGGAGAGAATATAGATGTATACTGAAAAAGTAATGGACCATTTCACCAATCCGCGCAATGTCGGCGAACTGACTGATGCCAACGGCGTTGGTGAGGTCGGCAACGCCAAATGCGGCGATATTATGCGCATTTACCTCAAGGTGGACGCCAATGATGTCATTACTGACGTCAAGTTTAAAACTTTCGGCTGCGGCGCGGCCATCGCCACCAGCAGCATGGTGACTGAAATGGTGAAAGGCAAAACCTTGGAGGAAGCACTGAAGATTTCCAATGATGCGGTTGCCGAGGCGCTGGACGGTTTGCCTCCAGCCAAGATGCACTGTTCCAATCTTGCAGCCGATGCTCTGCAAGAGGCCATCAAAGACTATATCGCCAAAAAGGGAAAGTGATTGGTGATGACGGCTAAAACCCGCGTGGTTGTGGCCATGAGCGGAGGGGTGGACAGTTCTTTGACTGCCGCCCTTCTTGTGCGTCAGGGCTATGACGTGATAGGCGCCACGATGCAGATATGGGATACTGAACGGGAGGACACCCCTGAGGACAGGGGCTGTTGTTCGCTTGCGGCAGTAGATGATGCCCGCCGGGTCGCCGACACGCTAGGCATACCCTACTATGTGCTGAATTTTCGTGAGATGTTCCAGCAGACTGTGGTGGATTATTTCATCGCCGAATACGCCGCCGGGCGGACGCCCAATCCCTGCATCGCCTGCAATCGCTACGTCAAATTCGAAGGTCTGCTGAATAAGGCCATGGCCCTTGGCGCCGAATATGTCGCCACCGGCCACTACGCCCGGATTACATATGATGACAACCGCGCGCGTTATTTGCTGCGCAAGGGGATCGACAGCGCCAAAGACCAGTCCTATGCCTTGTATCATCTCAACCAGCAAACATTGCGGCATTTCCTTATGCCGCTGGGTGATTTTACTAAGGTTGAAACCCGTCAGATGGCACGGGAGTTTGGCCTGGCGGTGGCCGAGAAACCTGACAGTCAGGAAATCTGCTTTGTTCCGGATGATGACTATAAGGCCTTTCTAGAGGAAAAAGCTCCTGAGAGCCTGCGTCCAGGGGAGATTGTCGACACCCAGGGACGCATCCTGGGACGGCACCGAGGCTTGCCGCTCTATACGGTAGGCCAGCGCAAAGGGCTTGGTCTTGCGTCCGGTACGCCGCTATACGTCGTTGCTCTGGACAGCGACAGCAACCGTTTGGTGGTCGGAGGAGCCGGAGACGTTTTTGCCAGCGAACTTATCGCCGATGATCTCAATTTCATCACAATGGACAGGCTGGCTGAGCCTATCACCGCATCAGCCAAAATTCGCTACAGCGCCCGGGAGGCTGAGGCGCTTATTACACCGCTGGAGGGCGGCAAGGTCCGGGTTAGCTTCTCAGAGCCGCAGCGGGCCGTCACCCCTGGCCAGTCTGTCGTCTTTTATGACGGCGATATTGTTCTGGGGGGCGGAATTATCGCCAAAGTGACAAAATAGGCCGCGGATAGAAGGACAACTGCGGACGCATGATTCGGCGCGGATGGAAACCACAGGAACCGAAACCGATTCGTCGGCTTTGGCAACACGGTTTTGCCGCGCCGAATGTTATATTCTTAGGAAAAAATAAACGTCAAGCTGTACGGCAAACGGGAAATAAAATTCGAGAATTTCGGCAATAATACTATTACCATCTGTTTGGAGGCCCGTATGCAAAAATTGCGCGATGTCATTGGGCTGCCTGTACTGGATACGGAGAGCGGCACACAGATCGGTGAAGTGCATGAAGTGATTATGAATCTGGCTAAGGCGTTGATCTGTGGCCTCGCAATTTCAGGTCCCACTTGGTTCAGCCAGGAACGCGGCATAATATTTCAGGATGTTTTTGGTATCGGCTGCGACGCGGTCACGGTTGGCACAGCAGCTGTCGTGCAGGACTTCGCCGGATTTGCGGATAACCCGGAAATACTTCGTTTCAGGGATGTCTGCGACAAAATGCTGTACACCGAGACAGGTGTTTTCCTTGGGACACTGGTCGATTTGCTTTTCGATCCAGTGACTGGTGAAGTAAGGTTTTTCGAAGTTTCAGACGGTTTTGTCACTGATTTTCTCCACGGCCGGCTGGTCATGCCTCTGCCTCAAACGCAGGTTATCCAGGAGGATAGGCTGATCGTCCCGGAAGTGATGGCCCAGTTGCTTCATGCCGCAAATCAAGAACCAGGTGGTGGATGATGGATGGTAACTTGTCCTGTCTGCAACAAGCGGGGGATAGGCAAGGTAGGCTGTGACCAGTATTATTGCTGGGACTGTTGTGTCGAGTTTACCCAGCGGGGGGAAGATTTAAAAATATTCAATGTCGAGTCTGATGGCAGCTTGACATTGTATGTCGATCCAAGCCTACAACTTCAGGAGGGGTGATGTGATGCGCAGTCGATTTTGGCAGGGATTGCTCTGGGGTGGGGTTCTGGGAACAATGATTGGGGCCATCATGCGACCGATGATGGAGCCGCAGAAAAAACCGCTGGTGGAGCGCAGTACCGAGGCGATCAAGCACACGACCCGGGATTTGCTGAAAGAGGCTCGTCGGGCCCGCAAACGGATCATGAAAAAAACTGGATTGACTTAGAGAGAAGATGAGAGAAAGCAGGTAGGTTCTGCAAATTTGAGGAGACCGAAGGGTCTTCTTTTTTTGAGGTGTCGTCTTTGATATTAACCCGGCCTACAGTACGACTCGGCATCATGATCGCAGCCGCGGCGCTGGCACTTTATCTTCTCTGGCTGGTCCGCGGCGGATTATACCCTTTTATCATTGCCTTCTTTCTCGCCTATCTGCTCAATCCCGCGGTATGCTGGCTGGAAGAGCGGGGGATGCGGAGGGTCTTTGCTATACTGGCGTTATATCTTGCTCTATTTTCGGTTGTCATCTTTGCCGGCGTCCGACTGATTCCGCTTGTCATTCGCGAACTGGAGAGTTTCGGGCGGGATCTTCCCCTGATGACCGTCAAGATCGAGGAGCTTTTGCAGGCCTTTCAGGGGTCCTACCAAAACTCTGCTTTGCCGATGTCCCTCAGAACATCGATAGATAACGGACTCGTGACCTTGCAGGGAAACGTGCAGGAATATGTCGCCAGGGTAGTCGCCGCTATCCTTGGTCTGCTGTCCCATCTCATCGGCCTGATCATAAGTCCGATTTTGGCTTTTTATCTTTTGCATGACTGGCACGATATCGGCACAGAGCTCCTGCGGGTGGTGCCGGGGCGATGGCGGCATGATCTCGGACATCTGCTGCGGGACCTTGATAAGGTGTTGGCCGGAGTCATTCGCGGACAGCTTACTATTGCTGTCATTGTGGGTATCCTGGTGTCTGTGGGGCTGTATCTCCTTGATGTACGCTATGCCCTGATCATCGGTATTCTGGCCGGAATGCTGGACATCATTCCCTATTTCGGAGCTTTTATCGGAGCAACCCCCGCAGTCGCTGTCGCTCTTTTGGATTCATCATTATTGGCGCTGAAGGTCGCCGGGCTGTTCTTTGTCATCCATCAAATGGAAGGCACCATTATCGGTCCCAGAATACTCGGCGAAAACGTCGGGCTGCACCCTCTGGCGGTTATATTCTTCTTGTTCATCGGCGAGGAGGTTGGCGGATTGATGGGAATGCTGCTTGGCGTGCCGTTGGCGGCTGTGGTCAAAGTACTGCTGAGACACCTGGTCAAAGCCTTGATATAGGCGGCTTGGGGAACTGTCCGGTCATTGACAACATTGGATAAATTATGTATAATTCCAGAAGAATGTCTGCCTGATACGATGGAGGATGATAAGATTGACCGGAAACGAACTGCGTCAGAAATACCTGCAGTTTTTTGCCAGCAAGGACCATTTGATACTGCCAAGCGCGCCGCTGGTTCCTGAAAATGACCCGACTTTGCTCTTGATCGGCGCCGGTATGGCTCCGTTCAAACCGTTTTTCACCGGCAAGATGAAACCGCCGCATCCCAGAGTGGCCACAAGTCAAAAGTGTGTGCGGACAGGGGACATCGAAAATGTCGGACGGACTGCCCGTCATCATACTTTTTTTGAAATGCTAGGGAATTTTTCCTTTGGAGATTACTTCAAGAAGGAAGCGATAGCCTGGGCCTGGGAGTTTATCACCGTGCATCTGGACTTGCCGGCGGACAAGCTATGGATCTCCATTTATACCGATGACGACGAAGCTTTCGAGATATGGAACAAAGACATCCGGATTCCTGCCGAACGGATCATCAGGATGGCGGACAATTTCTGGGAAATCGGTCCCGGACCGTGCGGACCTTGCTCGGAGATCTACGTCGATCTTGGCGAGGAGCGCGGCTGCGGTAAGCCGGACTGCGCCGTCGGCTGCGACTGTGATCGTTATCTGGAGATCTGGAACCTGGTATTCACTCAGTTTGACCGCGATGAAGCCGGCAACTATACCCCGCTGGCCAAGAAAAATATCGACACCGGCGCGGGGCTGGAGCGCATCGCCTCTGTGCTGCAGAATAAACCTTCCAATTTTGAAACTGATCTGCTTTTCCCGATTATCGAGCATACCTGCGATGTTGCCGGCGTCAGCTATGGAAAAACAGCCAAAACCGATGTATCGCTGAAAGTGATAGCCGACCATGTTCGCAGCATGACGGTGATGATTTCTGACGGTATTTTGCCTTCCAACGAGGGCCGGGGTTATGTCCTGCGGCGGATACTCCGCCGGGCGGTTCGTCACGGCCGGTTGATGGGACTGGAAAAACCTTTTCTGGCCGATATCGTCGATGTGGTTGCCAAGATCTTCGCCCAGCCCTTTCCCGAAATCGGCGACAAAAGAGACTATATCAAAAAAGTCATCTTGTTGGAGGAAGACCGGTTCAGCGCCACCCTGCTTCAGGGGATGGAACTTTTGAACAAACAGGTGCAGGACCTCAAGGATGCCGGACAAAATGTCCTTGACGGCTCAACCGCATTTAAGCTTTATGATACTTTCGGCTTTCCCTGGGAACTGACGCTGGAAATTCTCCAGGAGCAAGGTCTTGAATCCGACAAGGCTGCCTTTGACGCGGCTATGCTCCAGCAGCGCGAGCGCGCCCGGGCTGCCCGTCAGGACAACGAGGAAAAACAAAGCCTGCCTGATCTGTCAGGTCTGGTCAATGATCTCAAATATGACGATTGCGCCGATCAAGGCAAAATCGTCGTGCTCTTGAAAGACGGTCAGATCATCGACACCGCTGTTGACGGTGACGAAGTGATGGTCATTCTCAGTGTCACCCCTTTCTACGCTGAAGGCGGCGGACAGGCCGGCGACACCGGATTCATCGCCGGTTCAGTTGGCAAGCTGGTGGTCAATAATACCAAAAAACTGCCTGACGGCACAATATACCATGTCGGCCAGGTGACTGAAGGAGTACTGAAACCCGGTGAGGCGGTTGAACTGGCGGTGGATTTGCCCCGCCGCGTGGCCACCGCCCGCAATCACACCGCCACCCATCTGCTGCATGCCGCATTGAAACAGGTGCTGGGCAGTCATGTCAACCAAGCCGGATCACAGGTTGGACCTGAGCGGCTGCGGTTCGATTTTTCCCATTTTGCCCCGGTAAGTGCTAAGGAACTGGCGGAAGTGGAAGCGACAGTTAACCGGGCGATTCTTGACAGTATGACCATCGGAATTATCAATACAACCCAGGAACTGGCCAAGGCGATGGGCGCAATGGCCTTGTTCGGCGAAAAATACGGCGACAAAGTCCGGGTGGTTATGGCCGGAGACTTCAGCAAAGAGCTGTGTGGCGGCAGCCATGTCGGCAATACGGCTGAAATCGGTCTGTTCAAAATCGTCAGTGAGGCAGGCATCGGAGCTGGTGTCCGGCGGATTGAAGCTCTTACGGGCGCAGGGGCCCTGGATTATATCAACAGCCGGGAAAGAATTCTGGCGATGGCTTCCGCAGTTCTCAAGACCAGGCCGGAAGACCTGCTGACCCGGTTAGAGGCCCTGGCTGTTGAACTCAAAGACACTGAGCAGCAACTCGCCGGGGCCAACGCCAAACTAGCTAAATTCGCGGTGCAGGACCTGATGGCCGGTATTCAAACCGTGGGCGAGGTTCAGTTGGTCAGCGGCGAAGTCGCTGCTGCCGACATGGATGATCTTCGGGGTATCGCCGACATGGTGCGGGATCGCCTGAACTGCGGTGTTGTCGTGCTGGCAGCCCCAGGCGGCGACAAGGTGAATTTTGTGGCTATGGCAACATCAAGCGCTGTGGCCAAAGGCATCCACGCCGGCAACATCGTCAAAGCGGCTGCGACCGTGGCTGGCGGCGGTGGTGGTGGACGGCCCGATATGGCCCAGGCCGGCGGCAAACTGCCGGCGAAAACAGCGGATGCCCTGCGCACGGCGCTGGAGACCGCCAAAAGCCAGATTAAGCAGTAGATCTTGCCAGGGCGGGTCATCCCGCCCTGATATATCAAGAATATTATATTTTTCACACTATACAGGAAAAACTTAGCCTGAGTAGAATATAATGGTAGAACAGGGGAGATAATATCAAGAGAGGAGGGTGTCCTATGGCCAATCCAAATGAACAGACGATGATGTTTCGGGTTGAGACCGAAGAGACTGACGCTGCGGTTATTATCAGTACGGTCTATGAAGCATTGAAGGAAAAAGGCTACAACCCGATTAACCAACTCGTTGGCTACCTCTTGTCCGGTGACCCTACTTACATCACCAGTTATAAAAATGCCAGGACGCTGATCCGCAAGCTCGAACGGGACGATCTGCTGGAAGAACTGGTCAGGGCGTACCTGAAAGACAAGTAGATGGAGTACCGTCTACTGGGACGCACCGGCCTTAAGGTCTCGCGGTTATGTTTCGGTGCTTTGACCATTGGTCCGTTGCAGGCGAAACTGCCCCTGCGCTCAGGTTCTGCCATAATAAGGGCGGCGCTGACCGCAGGGGTTAATTTTATTGATACCGCAGAGCTTTACGAAACTTACCCCTATATCCGGGAAGCGATAAAGGGCAGCAGTGATATTGTCGTCGCCTCAAAGTCTTACGCCTATACTTACGAGGATATGCGCCGCAGCGTTCAGGATGCCCTGAGGCAGATCGGCCGGGACTATATCGATATCTTTATGCTTCATGAGCAGGTCTCCTGCCTTACTCTGCGCGGTCATCACGACGCCCTGGTTTATCTGCTGGACGCCAAGGCCCAGGGTCTGGTGAGAGCGGTGGGGGTGTCCACCCACGCTGTTGAAGTGGTGAAGGCTGCCGCGGCGATGCCGGAAGTCGACGTTATCCATCCCATCTTGAATATCCGCGGCCTGGGCATTCTTGACGGCACTGCCCCGGACATGCTGACAGCCATCAATACCGCCGAGGCGGCAGGTAAAGGAATTTACACCATGAAGGCTCTGGGCGGCGGTCACCTGATTCCCGATGCAGCTGAGGCGCTGGAGTGGATTCGCCGGCAGGACAGTATCAGCGCAGTGGCGGTGGGAATGCAGACCAAAGCCGAAGTGGACCTCAACTGTTCCTTGTTTGCCGGACAAGCTGTGGTTGAGGCTGCCTGGCAGAAAGCCAGGGGAAAGAAACGGCGCGTGTTGGTGGAGGACCATTGCGTCGGCTGTGGTGCCTGCGCCGCGAAATGCCCCATGGGTGCCATAATGATCAGCCGGGGCAAGGCCGTGCCCCAACCTGGGCGCTGTGTTCTGTGCGGCTATTGTGGAGCTTACTGCCCGGATTTTTGTCTGAAGATTATTTGACAAGTAGATAATAATTAGGAGTACATATGCGTATACTAGCTCTTGATGTCGGTGACAAGACTATCGGGGTAGCAGTCAGTGATGAACTGCTGTTTACCGCTCAGGGCGTCGGGGTGATAAAACGCACCTCGCCGGCCAGGGATTTTGCTCAGCTGGCTGAGATTGTCGGCCAGTATACTCCCAGTCAGGTTGTGGTCGGCCTCCCGAAAAACATGAACGGCTCCATCGGCAGCCGGGGTGAGCTCATCCAGGGCTTTGCCGCCGAGCTGGCGGAGGCATTCCCTCAGGTTGAGGTGAAACTGTGGGATGAGCGCCTGTCCACCGTGGCGGCGGAAAAGGCTCTTATCGCCGCCGATGTCAGCCGCGCCAAGCGGCGAAAGGTCATTGACAAGATGGCGGCGGTGTTCATTTTGCAGGGGTATCTGGACGGCTTGTCCTCCCGGAATCTTCCTTGACAGGGCAATTTATCTAAGATAAAATTACAGTAATTGAGTAAATGAGGTGAAAAAATGGCTGATATAGAAAAGGACGACCTTGAGGAATTCGAGGAAGAACCAATTGTCGTCATGACCGACGAAGAAGGCAACGAATTTTATTATCGTGAAGAAGTAATCATTCCGTCAGGCAATAAACGGTTTGCCATTCTCGTGCCTATTACCATTGGCGAAGAATGTGGCGAAGAATGTGACTGCGGTTGTGAAGATGAGGAAACCGACGTATACATCGCCCGCATCGACACCGATGAAAGCGGTGAAGAGATTTATGTTGACCCCACAGATGAGGAGTTCGAGGAAGTTCGACAAGCTTATGAAGAATTATTGACCGAAGAGGACAATGAAGCCGAGTAAGGCTTCATTTTTTTTGCCGCATTGTGTATAATATAAGACACAGCAAGAGAGGTGATGTCTGATGCTGCAATCTCATCAACATTTAAAGCGGATCATTCCTCTGACTATTGTCGTCTGCATAATGGTTGGAAGTTTTTTGTACGGACTCAGCCAGCCAGTTAGCGTCAACACCAACAGCACCATCCTGGTTGTGGTGAAACCCGGCATGTCAACCCAAGAGATCGGTGAACTGCTCTATGAACAGGGCCTGGTTAAGAGCGCCCTGGTTTTTCGTATTTTCGCCAAAATGGAAGGACTCGCCAACTCCCTTCAGGCCGGTGAGTATGGCTTCAGCAAAGCCATGACCGTCAGGGAGATCGTCCTTAAGCTGGCAAAAGGCGAAACAGCTTATTCACAGTTTACCATCCCCGAAGGGTATACTATTGATCAGATAGCCAAATTGCTGGAAAGCAGAAAACTGGCCACAGCGGCCAGGTTTAGAGCTGCTGCGGTGAACTTTGCTCCCTATGCCTACATGGTTTCGCCTCCTGAAGTTACTTTCAAGGCTGAAGGATATGTTTTCCCTGACACTTACCGGGTGGCAGCAGGCATCAGCGAGGAGCAATTGCTGAAAATGATGGTCGGACAGTTCAACGAACAGTTTACTCCTGCTATGCGTCAGAAGGCGGCCGATTTAGGCATGACGGTACGGGAAGCGGTTATTTTGGCGTCACTGGTGGAAAGAGAAGCGCAGGTGCCTCAGGATCGACCGATTATCGCCGGCGTTTTTCTGGCGCGGTTAAAACTGGGTATGCCCCTTCAGTCCTGTGCCACCATCCAGTATATTCTGGGATATTCCAAACCTGAACTGACTGTGCAGGATACTGAAATTCCTTCGCCATATAATACCTATCTTAACGCCGGTCTGCCGCCAGGACCCATCGCCAATCCCGGACTGGAGTCCATCAAGGCCGTGCTTGATCCGGCGCTGACAGATTACCTGTACTTTGTGGCTGGCAAGAATGGAGCCCATCGGTTTAGCAGAACATATGAGGAGCATCTGGCCGCTATTGAGCTGGTCAGTCAATAAAATGAGTGAACTTTTGCTAGCCATGCAAGATTATGCCGCCAATCACAATCTGCCGGTCATTGATCCTGAAGGGTCGGCCCTGCTTGCGGCAACCGTAACCGCCTGCAGCCCTGAGGCTGTGCTGGAAATCGGCACAGCCATCGGTTATTCAACTCTTCTGATTGCCGAGCGACTATTGCCTGGTGCTCGCGTGACCACCATAGAAATCGATTCCGACCGGGCGGCCGTCGCTGTCGATTTTATCAACAGATCAGGCTTTGCCAACCGAATCGAAATCCTGGCTGGTGACGCGAACGAAGTTTTGCCCAGCCTGCACGGGACCTTTGATCTGATATTTATCGACGCCGCCAAGGGCCAGTATCTTAATTATCTGCGCCTGATTATGGACAAACTATCCCCCGGGGCGGTTATCTTCGCTGATAATGTTCTGTATCGCGGCTGGGTGCGGGGCCCCAATCCACCCAGGCGGCTAAAGACAATGATTGAACGACTGCGGGAATATGTTGCGTTTGTCACCACTGATCCCCGGTTTGTCACTACCGTGTATCCGATCGGCGACGGAGTTGCTATTTCCAAATACCAGGAGGAACCGCTGCTTGAAAAAAATTGAACTGCTGGCTCCGGCCGGAAATCTTGAAAAACTGGCAGTTGCTCTTGCTTATGGCGCCGATGGAGTGTATTTCGGCGGTAAGGCATTTGGTCTGCGAGCCTTCAGTGAAAATTTCGACGAGGCCGAACTGAAGACCGGTATCGAGCTAGCCCACAGTGTCGCTAAAAAAGCCTATATCACTGTCAACATCTTTCCTCATAACGAAGACCTGCCGGCTTTGCCTGATTATCTGCGATATTTGCGTGACTGCGGCGCAGATGCTGTTATTATTTCCGACCTTGGCGTCTGGCGCATAGCCAGGGAGGTTGTCCCCGATCTTCCGCTGCATATCAGTACCCAGGCCAACAACACCAACTGGGCATCGGTGCTGGCCTGGCAGGACATGGGAGCCAGCCGGGTGGTGCTGGCCCGGGAGTTGTCCCTGGCTGACATGATCGCCATTCGACAGAAAGCAGACCTGGAACTTGAAGCTTTCGTCCATGGTGCGATGTGCATATCCTATTCGGGCCGATGTCTGATGAGCAGCTACCTTACCGGCCGCGACGCCAATCACGGCGAATGCGCCCAGCCCTGCCGCTGGAAATACCATCTTATGGAAGAAACCCGTCCCGGGGAATATTTTCCGGTGCTGGAAGACGAGCGGGGCAGCTATTTCTTCAACTCCAAGGATCTGTGTCTGCTGCCGTTCATTCCTCAGATGGCGGAAGCAGGCCTTGTAAGCCTCAAAATCGAAGGCCGGATGAAGAGTGTCCACTATGTGGCTACGGTGGTCAAAGTGTACCGTGAGGCTCTGGACGCGTTCGCCGCCGCTCCCGACGGCTTCACCGTCAGACAGGAGTGGTGGGATGAACTGGGCAAAATATCCCACCGGCCCTACACCAGCGGTTTCTACTTTAACAAAACAACCTGCGAGGATCAGATTTACGGACTGTCCACCAATCGGCAAAGCCATGATTTCATCGGCCTTGTGCACAGCTATGACCCTGTTACCAGGCTGGCGGTGGTGGAACAGCGCAATAATATGAAACTGGGCGAGGATATTGAAGTGCTGCAGCCGGCTGCGCCAACTTTCCGGCAGAGTATCACCCGAATGACTGACAAAGACGGCAATGAGCTGGCGGTAGCTCCCCACGCCCAGCAACTTGTCGTCATGCCGATGGAAAAGCCGGTTGCCAGGTTCGCCATGCTTCGGCGGAAGTCTGCAGAATGAGCGACAGCGGCGCGGTATATTTTAGGGTGAATACCAAAGACGTGCATTACATCAATCGAATTTTCGAAGGCTACGAGTACGTCGGGGTTGTAAGCACAGTGGATAAGGGGCGGGGCATACTGGTTGTCCGCGCCACCCCGGATACGGCTCATGCGGCCCGAGAAATTCTTGCCAGTCTGCCGATTTATCTGGAATTCATTGATCAGTATGAATGATTGTATCTGGACCTTTTGACCG
>Ga0316231_1002816_pt1 | contig 16015 bp, 20 predicted proteins | sample TBH18027metaG_FD_206002 | JGI IMG/M metagenome (GOLD analysis project Ga0316231, IMG submission 206002) | Freshwater microbial communities from Trout Bog Lake, Wisconsin, USA - TBH18027 | ecosystem: Environmental > Aquatic > Freshwater > Lake > Hypolimnion/Profundal zone | place: USA: Wisconsin...
GATCGTGGACGGTGACTTCCGCCGACGTTTCGCCAACATCTAGCGTCACGTCTAGCGCGGCGTCACGGTAAACGCCCGTAGAGCGTGCGCCGAGTGCTTGCGCTGTGCCGTGGTGAATAGAGTCGCGGGCCACGTCGCGCAAGTGTTGGCGCACTTCCCCTTGCACAGCGCGGGCGACGTAGGCCAAAAGCGCGTGCGGGTTGCGCAGAGCGTTCAACCGCGCGCCAAGCTCGCCAAGGTCGATGCCATCCATCATGCACCTCCTGCCAATTGGATCTTCCCGCCCGCCAGCTTTATCAACCCGCGCGCACCGGATACCAACGCGGCGAGTAGGTCGGGGTCCATATCCTCGGCGGAGTATTCTAGCGCGTCATTCATGCCGTCCGGCTGCGCGTCGCCCATCATTTCGCCGCGCTCAATCACGCCAAGCTCTACGGCCTCATCCATCATCACGTCTTCAAGGTTCGCGCTGCTGTTGTAGGCCATCGGCGGGGGGAAGCCGATAGCGTCGCGCGCCTCTTTGGCGTCAAGCCCTTCGCCGTTGCCCAAAGCCTGCCAAAATTCCGTGTCGTCCTTGCGCGCAATCATGCGCCCGCCGCCGTAAAACTCGCCGCCGGCCGCTTCCCATCGTGCGGGCCAGTCGCGCGGTTCCTCGGGTGCGCCGAATTCGATAAGCTCCCAGCACGGGGCCACGGCGAGCGATTCGGCGTCTGTGTCGCGCGCAACACGGCCAAAACCCCATGCCTTGTCTCGCTCGGTCTTGATAATCAGGTCAAGCCGCGCGTCATTCAGCGGAATCATGGCCGGCGCGCCGTCTTCCCCCGGCTCAAACCCGATCTTATTCATCGCCGCGCGCAGGTTACCGCGCACGGTGTCCGCGTTGATGAATTCGCCCGACTTGCGCGGCGTGCCGTCTTCTTTCGTGGTCGGTGAAACTAGTTGTGCCGTCTCCGTTTTCACGTCTTGAAGAAACTGCGCTTTGACGACGTGCGCAGAGAACACGGAGCGGTCTTTAACGTCCTGCCGGACTTGCTGCCATTGCGCGGAACTCAGGTCCAGCGTGGAAGGCTCGCGCACGAGTGCGGCGGCTTGCGCGGGGTGTTGCTTGGCGTCGAAGGTTGCCACGGGTTAGGCCCCCGGTTTGGAAACGAAACTATGCCGCGCGACGTGCTCTTTCATCTGGTCAAACCTGAATCCCATTTTTTGCTGAATGTCGTGCAGATTCATGGGCTCGCCTGCGTTTTTGCGCCGCAATATTTCCGCGTTCCACGCCGTACGCCGTTGCTCTGTTTTTTCTAGCGTCCAATCGCGTTTTTCTTTTTCCTTTTCAATCGCCGTGAATCTGTCGGCGTGTTCTTGAAGCTTCGATTCGTGCTGGTTGTAACCGTCGCGAGCACCTTCGTTTTGCCCCATGTTATAGGCGCGGTGCTGCTTTTGAACGGCGTCGAATTGGGCGCGGATATTTTTAGATTCGGCGTCAAGTTCGGCGTCACTCATCGCCGCCCATCTTCCGTGATCGTCGCGCGACTGCGTGCCGTCGTCGTCACGGTTTGCCATCGTAAGCGCGTCCGGTTTGTCCGTTGTCGCCCCGTCAATCAGCGCGCTCGAAATGAAGCCTTGCCATGCCGCCGCGCTTTCCGCCGTCGCACCGTGCGCCGTGAGTGCGTCGGGAAGCTTGGCAATGAAAGCCTTGATGTCGTCGCCGGTCACCGCTCCCGCCGCGTTATAAAGCTCGTTCAGCGATTGTGCTACGTGGAACAAATCCTTTTGCACCGCAAGCGGCAACTCGGCGCGGGCCTTGGCGAGTAGTTTACCCGCGCGCGGATCGTCGGAAGCGGCGCGATTCTTCACCGGCTCATTGCCGCCCACGGCCTGCCGCCCGCCTGTAGGCGACGGCTTGCGCGCCTTGGCTAGATTGTTCGCGTTGCCGCCGTCCGGCCCACCACCGGGGCCACCAGCACCCGCCACGGGCTGCGCAACGCGCTTGAGCTTGCGCCCCAGCCGCGCGCTTTCCTCTTCAACATCCACCTCCAACCCTGCCGTCCATAGCTTGGCGACGATATCGGCCTCGGCGGCGGGGTCGGCCTGTTTGACCGCGGAAAGCGAGAACTGCGCGGCCGGTGACTCGCCATCTTTCAGCAATCCGGCGTCCTTGAGCGCGGGAACGTCAACCTGGTCTCGCAACACTTGCGCGATAGCCATGGCCTCGGCCTCCATAAGCCTGTCCAGCGTCTCGCTGTGCGCTTGTCCTGCAAACGAACCGCTGCCGCTGCTCGAAAGCATGGTCAGCGTGCCGCCAGTCAGCGCCTTGGTAATCTCGCCGTCAGCGAACTTCAGAGCGTTTTCATAGTAGGGCAACCCGCGCGACGCTGGCGGGAACAATACCTGCGTTTTCGTGTCACCTTCGCCGCCTTCCAACACGCCAGAGCGCCCGCCGCTGATTTCCGTTGCGCTGCGCTGGAATTCATCGGGGTTGGCAATTCCGGCGCCGGCGATAACCACAACTTGCCGCTTAGACTCCTGCTCCATGTTGACGTTCCACCAGCGGCGAATATTTTTCACGTCAACGAACTGCCCCAACATCTGCAAAAGCAGCGGGTCGGTATATTCGCGGATGATGTAGCGCGAAACGTCAAGCCGCGCGTCGTCTGGTAGGCCCACGCTGTTGGTTATGCGCAAGTCTCCGTTCCAAAACCAGTCGCCATAGAGGCCGTCGCGCACAAAGTTCCACGGGTCAAGCAAGCTCCACCGCGGCGCGGTCTTGGCGATATGCGCGAACCCGTAAAACGGAGCTTTCGCCAAGTGCTCAAGCGTGGCAGGCAAGTCCTGCGCGGCATACGCGGCTTTGAGTGCTTCGGTCTGCGCGGTAACTTTCGCGGCGTCCGCTCCGGTCACCGGCTCAATCTTCCACTGCATCTGCTTGATGCTATTCGTCCAGAACCGCACCTTGTCCGCGAGCATCGGCGTTATCGTCAACGCCTGATTGAGCGCCCAACACGGCACGGTGACCATGCCGCGGTTGATCCTGTGCCGATAGTCAAGCTCGATGGTGTCCGGCCGCAAGTACGAGAGTGGAGCGCCCAAACGCTCTACAGGCTCAGCAACGGTAATTTGTTTTTGCTGGCCGAGGGATAAGGGCGCAAGGGTAGAGCGCACGGAAAGCGCGGTAGGCGTGACTTCCACGGCGGGCGGGCGCATAGGGTCGCGCGTGTCAGCGTGATGCCCTTGCCCGCCGCCCACAGTCAGCGAAAAACGGTTGCGCAGCGCCTCGCCGCGCCGGTCAATAAATCTGCGTATGATGCCCATACTTTAGGGCAGGAAATCAACCGCGTCCTAAACGGTAAAGCTCTTGATTCCGCCCCCGCCGCGCTTCGCCATCGTGTACGCAATGCCCACAGCGTCAACTAAATCGTCGTGAATACTCTTACTTCCCAACCCCTCGCATTCCGTCATAAGCTCGCCAAACCATTTCGCACTGCTCGGGCGGCGCACCAGCTTGACGCGCCCGACGTGGTGCAGGCTCAACCAGCCCCACGCCCGCGCTAGCTTGTCGCCATCGGCTGGCACCATGGATACATGCACCGTCCCCGCCAAAGTCTCGCGCAACTCCGCGAAGGCCGTTTTGAACCCGCTAACCGCCTCCATGCCAACAGGCGCGGGGGCCTTGCGGATAGTCTCGCTGATACGCATCTTCGCTTCCGGCCATGCCCATCGTCCGTATATTCCGCCGTCGATGTAAAGCACGGCCGTTGTCCCGCCGCCGCGTATGCCCACGCGGGCCAAGGCCGAGTAATCGCTTTTTGTTTTCGTCGTTGCCGCAGGGTCAAGCCCCCAAAACCAGCGGATGCCGTCAGTCGGCAGCATTTCGGGTTCGATCCATTGCCACGACTCACGATCAATGCTGTTGTCCGTCTTGATGAATGGGCGGCACAGGTATTGAGACTGAAAACTGCGGTTTCCGATCTCGGCCTTTTGCTGCTGGATCCACAGGTCCGTAAACCGCGCGGGCCATATCGAATGTTCATCCTCATCGCAAATCGGGAAGCTATGAAACTTCCACTCCGCCGCCGTGGGGCCGGTAATCAGGCGCCCGATCAAATCCATGGGGCTTTGTCGCGTGCTGATGATGATAACCGCCTGCCGAACGGGGTCCAGGCGTGACACAAGGTCATTCTGAAACGTAGAGAACACCTTTTCTGTCTGCGTCATGCTGTCGGCGGCTTCTAGGTTAGGGTGAGGATCGTCCACGATCAGGATGTTAGCCCCGCGCCCCGCCAGCCCCGCCCCGATGCCGCTGAATATCTGCCGCCCCCACGCCGTCGTGCGCCAGTCGTCACTGGCCGTATAGCGCGCGTGCATCGCCGTGCCAGGGAATATGGCCTTGTAGCGTTCGTCGCGCAAAAGCTCTTGAACGAACACGGAAAACCCGCGCACCAGCCCGTCATTATTGGCGACCACCATCGAATCCATGCGCGGCCACAAGCCTAGCAGGTACGGTAGGTAATACATGACCGTTTCCGTGCTCTTGCCGAAGCGCGGGGGGAAGGAAACAATGTGACGGGCGCGGTAGGGCTGGCCCGATGCCAAGCCGTGCGCGACTTCGTTGAGGATCTTCGCCAAGGCGACGTGATGCGCAGTCAGCTCATAGTTTTCCTCCATCATCACGCGGAAAAACGCTTCGTAGTTAGAGCGCGCCGCGTTGAGGATGAAATCGGCGTTGTCGGGAGATTCGGGAGTCACCGCGTCACGCTTTCATCAGGCGGGATACCGCGCATAATCTCGGCAGCATCCGCGACTATCAACGGCCTGCCACCGGATAGCATGATGCGCCGAGTAATTAAGACGGACTGTGCGCGCCGCAACTCAGCGAACTGCGCCAGCTTGTTTCGTAAGGCTTTCTTTTTCATCGTGTCACCGGAAGGAGCTAAGTATTGCAAAACAGACCACCCCCCGCCCTTGTCAACGGCCCCCACCCTGCGATGCGTAACGTCGGATAATAACGCCTATGACTACCACGCCAAACGTATGTTATCGCATTGCGCATATTACACTTGTGACTTATTCGAGTTCTTATCCACAACGGAAAACTCCGCATCCTGCGCGTTTTGATTGCGTAAGTCGTTGCAATCGCTTGTTTGTGCCCCTGGCAGCGCGGCAGGCTGTGCGCTCGTAACCACGGCTTGCGCAACCTGTTTGAGTCGGTCTTGACTCATGTGGGCAAATAGGGCTGGCGTCACGTCTGCGCTTACGGACATGGTTGGCATCAGGAATTGAGTCATACGCAACGCCTTGATAGGGTCGCTGCGTTTTAACTCGACAACCTGCGCGCGGAAGTCTGCCACAAACTCGTCTGTACCAAATTCTTCGTCAAGCACTTGCGCGAGACGCGAAAGCACGTTGTTTTTGAATATCGTGGTGACATTCAGAGCGCCAGAGGGACGGCCGCGAGGATTCAGCACTTGACCGGGCTTGATGCGCGTCGAAAGGTTTGGGCTGGGGTTGGACATAATTCCTGTTCCTGTTCAAAAAGACGCTCAAAAGGCTTGCGGTTAGTTATCCGCCACTCTCTTCTTGCGCCGTTTCCGCGCACGCTTTGCCGTCTAGTGGGCATCCTGACGCTCCGGTTGCGGTGTGAGTCCGTCCCTTGCGCACATACCGCTTGTAGAGCTTGCGGTGAAACATCGCTTGCAGCGCGGGCCATGCCCTGATTGCGGAACGGTGGATCTTCTCGACGGCTTGCGTGCTGACATTGTACTTGCGCGCGATTTCGCCGTAGGTGAAGCGGTGCGGGTCCGTGATGTTGATGAACCGCATGGCGACAACCTCGAATTGCCGCGGGCGTAGTTGCAACATGGCGTTGAGCGCCGACGCGAACACATCCATCATGTGCGCGGATGCGGTTTCTATCGCGTCGTCATCGAAGCACACCGCGGGAGTTTTGCTGCGATCGTGTCTGGATTCGCTCCAGTCAACGTGGTCAAAGTCAACGCGCCCGTGCTCCGCTGGCCCTGCTCCGAGTTCGACGGCTGCTTGGCACGCGAAAGAGCAGTGAGGTAGCAGCCCTTGCGCGCGATGGTGGGGAAGGACGACGAACGGCGCGCCGCAATAGGCGCACGTTGCGGTCTCTTGCTTGGCGTTGGCTGGCTTGTGTTCGCGCTCACTCATAGTTGACCGCTCATGGTTTTGCCCTGGCTGCATATGATGGTACTCAAACAGGTTTTGAAAATGCAACACTTATTTTCCGTAGGCGTCATTTTGTTAGAAAATCAGCGCATTTATTTTCATGTGTTACATTTTTGTAAGACTAGAAAGGCTCGTCTCCGCTGTCGCCCATGTCGAGATTGTCGGCGGGTTGTGACGGTAGCGGAGCGGATGGAGCGCGCCCGTGTTCTTGCTGTGCCGGCTGTGCCGGCTGCGCTGGCTGCCTTGTGACGGTCTTGGCGTTGCCGAGGATTGCGCCCTTTACGCCTTGTTCGCGCTCGTCTTTGCTCACGTCCTGAATAACCATGTGCGTGTTGCCGAACTTGTCAACGCCTGACGGGTCTTTCGTGGGCAGCAGGGTTATGTCCAGATACTTGCCCTTTGCGCCAACAAACAAACGCGCTTTGTCGATCTTGAGCACGTCTATTTTGCACCGGATGATATCGCCCATGTCCTCAATCCTCCTACGCTTTCGCGCTGTTGTTAACCAAGATTATCACACGCCCATCTTGTAGCGTATATTCCGCGACCTTGCAAGCGTCCATCAGCCCCGCTAGACTTGGCGCGAGTTGTTCAAGCGCGCGGTAGGGCAGCGGCTCGGCGGGGATTGAGCAGGCGGTCACGGTGCCGCCTTCAGTGTGGCAATCTTCCTGCTCAATTCCGCACGAAATTCCACATTGTGTTCCGTCTCGGAATACTTCCCACAAATGTAGCTGTTCATGTTCGGTCCTACGCGTCTCCCTTTGGCGTGAGTCTCGCGCGGGCATATAGTCGTCATCCAAAGCGCGCAGCAACCGCACTTATCAGTCACGCCGCGCAGTTGCTCTAAAAGCGTCCTGATTTCATGCTGCCTATTTATTTCCCGCGCCATACTGTGCGCCCAAGACCACACCTCGCGCCCATCGTTAGATATTTTTGAAGGCGGAATTAGCGAGCTATTCATTTCACCAGCCCCAGCTTTCTCGCCATAGCAGCCTCGCGCGGGGTGCAGCAGCGGCGGGCCAGAAGCGATTTAACGATAAGTAGGCAAGGAACGGGTTGCCATGCTTTGCATCCTAAATATCGGCTCATCCATTCATCATTCCACCGCAACTTTTCACCCATCCGCAGCAGCCTATACACTGGTTTCATTCCGCGCCCTTTCGTTCCTGCGTTTTGCGGCTCGTGCGTTGCCTGCGCGGCCATTCCTCAAAAGTGAATCCGTAGCGATCAATCGCCATGTGCACTTCGCAATCGTGATTGCGCCTAAGCATACAGCACTTGCCGGTTTTCGGCCCTATTGCCATGCACGGCTGAAAGTCGCGTTTCATCACTCCCCCGTTTCCGGTTCAACCGCGAGCGCGAAAGCCTCGCAGCGTTGCTGGGCGGTGGCGTCAACCGCTTTGGCCTGGCCGCCGCACACAACGTAAAGCCGTGCGCGATAGTTTGAGCGAGTGCGGCTGTTTCGCGTCGCCACCATTTCAGCGCAGGCGTTTAAATCGCGCTCGTAGTCGGGTACAACGGGAACGAAATCCCCGTATTCGTCAACCGTATTCAGGCACTCTTCGCGGGCGTCGCCATGTTCCGCGTCTCCGCGGACTATCCCTGAGAACGCCCATTGGTTGCGGGTGTCGTCATACGGCGATTGAAACCAGGCCCACCCGCATCGCTCAGCGATCCACACGCGCCGCTGTTCCGCGCTCATCGCCTGCCATTTTTGCGAGGTCATTTCGTTTTTCTTTCCCGCGTCGAATCAATCGCAAGATTTTCCTGCGCGTTCCAATCGCTAACAGCGTCTTGCGCTGTCTGGTGCGGCTCATCCGTGCCTTCCCAGCATTCGTCGCAATGCACGGCCCAATGCCCCGCGCGCATCTCGAATACCTCGGGCGTTTTTCCGCAGCACTCGCGCGGGGTCAGTTGCGAGGTCATTTCGCGGACTCCTGCGCGGGCGTCGGCGCGGCGGGCGCGGTGTCCGCGAGGGCTTGTTTGATTTGTCCCATAATCACCATCGCTCCTGAGTAATTGCAGCACTTTTGAGCCTTGATAATTCCAGCATACAGCAGCCCCCGCAGTCGCTCGACCTGTGCGCGCAGCCGCTCGCACTCGCGCCAGCACGCGGGCTTGGGTCCGGTGCCGTCCCATGTCGCGATGCGCATCCGCTCAATTTGAGCGAGGGCCATCGCTGTTCGTTTGTCGGCATCATCCTCGCGCTTTTCGGAATAACTTTTATCCTCCAAAGCCATGGCAAGCTGCGCCTTCGCCGTGTCCGCCCGTGCGGCGGCTCTGGCGTGCATCTCCTGCGAGAGTTTGAGCTGCGCCTCGGCCTGCTCGCGCTTGGCTGTTTCCACTGTGCAGCGCTCGTGCTCCAGCGTGTAGTTCTCCAGCGCGCTATCACGCTGCGCCTCGGCCTGCTCGCGCTTGGTGGTTTCTGCGCGGCATTTCTCCATCCATTCGCTGCGCGTTTGCATGGCGATTTTGTTGCGCTCCTGTCGCGTTAGTTCGTGCGCGGCCCGCTCGGCGGCGAGTTCTTGCTGTGCTTTTGCGAGTGCTACGGCGTAACCTCTGTTTGCCGCTTGCGCTTCTGCGCGGTCGTTCAGCACGTTTAGCGTATATGCGCCCTGCTTTTCGGCGTTGGCGCGCAATCTGGCTATGGTTGCCAGCTCGGCGGCGAGGTCGGCGTCGTACTGCTCGCACGCCTCAAACAGCCGAGACGCCCGCAGCATCAGGTCCGGCGTATCCCTCGCCATGTCGCGTAGTTTTTCAATGCGCTCGCTCATTTCGCGTTCCTTTCCGCGATGGCGCGCAGTTTGGCCTTGGCGATGCCCTTGGCGCGAAGGGCGCGGTAGTAGTCCGGGCCGCCACGGCGCTTGGCATTCTCGCCACCGTCGGAAAGGCCGCGCCGGAGCGTGACGGGCTGCTCGTTCATTGCTGCGCTCTTTTTTGGTTGGACGGCGCGGCTGGCGGCAGGGACGGATGATGAGTCCTTGGCAAGGACGGTGCAGTCTCTGGCATCAACGTATTCGGCCTTCGGAGCGTCGAGCTTGGCAAGGACGGTGCAGCCGCTGGCGTTAACGGTCTTCGCTACCGGCGCGTCGAGCTTGGCAAGGACGGTGCAGTCTCTGGCATCAACGTATTCGGCCTTCGGAGCGTCGAGCTTGGCAAGGCAGGTGCAGCCGCTGGCGTTAACGGTCTTCGCTACCGGCGCGTCGAGCTTGGCAAGGCAGGTGCAGCCGCTGGCATCAACGTATTCGGCATTTAGGATGCAATGGTTCACCAGGTCAATGCGCTTGGGAAAGCGCTTGTTTACCCATGTTTCAACGGCGTGGCGCGTGTCTTCGGTATCCTCTGCGCGCCAGCGGATGTCGGGTTGCTCGCGGCCTTCCCTCCATTCCATTTCGCGGTACTCGCAGCGGTTGGGTTTCCGCTCAAGTTTGAGGGCTGTCCACGTGGTGGAGTGGCTGTTGATCGTGTGGATTGCCAGTCCGAAAGGTTCCGTAACCTTAACGCCGCAACTGGTGAGTTGTTCACACATTGCGACCGCCTCTTTTCTGCTGGTCGATCTCCTCGTGCTGCGCGACGCTGCCGAAGAACGCGCCCGTGGCGGGATCGAACTCCGCGTACCAGCCGCCGCAGATGCATCGGGGGTGGTCGTCCATGTCGGAGGACTCGGGGCTGTGGCGGCAGGCCAGGCTGTGCCAGACGCAGCGGAAGTAGCCGGTGCTCATTTCGCGTTCCTTTCCGCGATGGCGCGCACGGCGTCAATCACTTCCATTCTACGCGTGCCTTGATCTTGCCCAAGGTAGGCCAGCGCCAGCGTCCGCACATCCGCGCGCAGTTGCTCAACCGCTTTGAGTGATTCAGCGCGGTAGTTCTCAAAGTTGCGCTGCGTCATGCCAAGGTCTGAATTCAGGTGCGAGTAGTTTTCCTGAATGCGCGCAATCGTCGCCGCACTCACGCAGAAATGCTCTTGCACCGCGGGCTTGACCTTGGCGGGCTTGCGGATGCCCAACACGTCGCGGCGCGCGCTGTCAGCGTTGGATCCGGTGACGCGGAATAGCAACTCAATTCCCGCGTTTTTGGCGATCTCGCGCGCTGGAATGGTTGCAATCGTTTCGCGGTCCTTACCGCGCATCCATTCCGCGAGCTTGAACGACTGCGCCGAGGTCAGCCGGTTCGCCTTCGGGCGGGCGGGCAATGCGGCGTCCAGCACTTTGCCGGCCGTGGATTCCGGCGCGATGCCCAACACGGCGGCGCTGAGCGCGGCCGGCGATAGGGTTAGGTTTGTTTGCGTGGTCATCTTCGTTTTCTCCTGTGTTACGCTCTCTTCATCGGCATCAGCAGCCCTTCGCCGCCTTCGAAAGTGAAATAGCACACATCCGGCACACCGCCGTTGTCGTAGAGTTTCAGGCCGGGCAGCGCGGCGAGCTTGCGCAAATACGATTCGCCGAGAAACATTTTGCCGACTTCGACGCCTTGATCGTTTTGGATCATCTTGCCGTCACCGCCGCAATCTCCGCACGGGTGAGTATCGCCGCATCGGCATTCGTGAGTCCCGGTGCCGTCGCAGGTCGTGCAATCCATGGTACGTTCGCACGGGATTTCCTCCGGCAATTCGACGGCAACGTTGCGCGGTGCGGTATCCCACCCAAGCTTTTCGACACCCTGCGGGCCTTGAATGTCCGGCGGCGGCACCGGAAAGTCAGGCACGCGCACACAAACGCGGCCGTCCGTTGCGTAGGTGTATTTCCCGATGGTGAATGGCGCGGTAATCATGGGCCGCGATTCGTCCTGCGAACAGAACGGCATGAGCATCTCGATATTCATTGTTTTCTCCTGTTTTCGGTCAAAAAATGTCCGTATCCGCGTATTCTTCCGGCGCGTCGGCAGATTCCGGCATTGCTACGTGCCGCGATTGCACCGGCTGCGCGCCCATCCGTGCGCCCCAAATGCGCGCAGTTTGGCCCGCCAGCGCCTCCAAGGTGCCAGAAACGGGCCGTGAGCCGTCTTTACCACGTGCGATTTCATGGCGAGTTATAGGCGGCTGCGCGCTGGCTTGTCCTGAGGTTGTCCACATGGCATCCCATAGGATTTTGTGCGCTTCCAGCAATTCGATGCCGTTTTTGTCAGCCAAAGTGCGGCACGCCAGCCAATCCGGCAGCGTGGGAGAGCGGTAATCGGGCCGCGACACGCCCAGGTAGGTCCGCACAACGGCGAAATCCTCGGGCAGAAATTGCGCTGAAACCTTGCACATTAGCTCGTAAATCGCTTGATCATCGGGGCAGCGGTCAAGCTCGGCCTTTGCGCCTTCAATCGCCGAGTTGCGGCCTTGAAAGCTGCCGACGCCGCGCGATTTTAGCGCCTTGTTGCGGAAGATCTCGTCTATCAGGTCGGACGCCGTGGGGGCAAATTGCGGCGTGGTGTCCAACCGGCTGCGGCGGTCTTGCAGCGAATCAACAGCGGCAAGTATCTCCCCGGGGACAAGGTTGCGCACCTTTTTTTCAATCGCGCGGTCAAACGCCGCAAGCTGTTCTTTACTCAAGCCCTTGCCGAAGTAGGCTCTGAATTGCTCCTGCCATGAAACTTCTGATTCTTCGCTCATATCGCCTCACGTAAATTTTGACTTCGGCGCGTCGGGCTTTCCGCTGGAATCGCGTTTAGCCCGTGGCTGATCGATCATCGAAAAATGCGTCCGCAGCCATGTTCCCGGCGCTTTGATTTCACCGGCAAGCACGGCGTCGCCCTTGATGGTCTCGATATGCTCATCCGAAAGCGTAATCGGGTGGCACTTGTGAGCCGTGCAAAGCTGCTCAAGCGTCAGACCGCGCAACTCCGGCTGCTCATGCAACGCTTTCAAAGCTCGCCCGTGCGGGGTATCGGGGTACTTTTCGACAAATCCAACCTCGCCGCCTACACTCTCTCTCTTATCTGTAACCGTAAGAGAAGAAGAAGATGAAGAAGAAGAAGGAGGAGGAAGGCATTGCAACGGCTTTGCAAGTGCATTGCAGTTGCATTGCGGTTGCATAAGTTGCTTCCGCTTGTCCCAGCCTGACTTAGCGTTACCTGATAGGCGCTCGCGTCGCACCATCTGTTTTTCCGCCTCTTTCTCAAGCCCACCCGATACCAGCCGCGCACCACGCACTTTGAGCAGTCGCATGTTGGGGTTTTGGATCTCTTGCAATGCAGTTGCAATGCAGTTGCATTCGCGGCGCAGAATCACGGCGATAAACGCGGGGTCGGAAGGGATGGAACAATAATCATCCGAGTGCATCCACATCCAATCAAGAACGTCGCTATAAACGCGGTACGCCGTGTCTGACAAGTGCGCGGTGTGCGATTGCCACTTGTCGGGGTAAAACTGGTACGCTGGGCTACGGTTCATTGCGCAGCTCCGCCAAAAAGAAACGCGCCGCTAGTGGTGATGCAAGCCATGGTAGGAGATACCCGGACTTCCACTAGCGGCGCGTAAAATAGTTTGACTGCTTGCATCGGCGCGAATCCTATCTTATCCCCCGCGCATGGCAAGGGTTGGTTTGTTCAGGATTTTACAGTGAAGGATTTTGAACATCGGCGCACGCGGCCTCTGCCTCTGCCTCGGAATTTACGACATGCACAGCCGCGCCGTGAATCTTGCAAAGCTTGTGCCAGCTTTTTTCGGCCGGCGTGAGTTCGCGGGCGCTCGGGCATTTCTCTCCGTCCTTGACCTCCAGCAGCACCCACCGGCCGCACCACACCAGCAGGTCTGGCACGCCGCACCCTACCGCGGCGAGCGACTGCACAAGGTAGCCGCGCCGCCGCAATGCCTCGACAATTTCGACATGATTCGCGTCCGTTCGTTTAGCTCGCATAATCCTCCTTACCAGAACTTCTTGATGAAATGCACCGCCGACCAGATGATTCCCGCGATGATAGCGAGATTCGCAAGCATCGCAATAATCCACAGACCAGTTGTTTTGTTCATTCTGTTTTTCTCCCTGCGTTTGCGGGGTTGTCCCGCGTGGTGTCCTAAAGTCCCCGCCACCCAACCGCGACGCATGGAGCGAACCATTTACGCCGTGGGGATCTATCCGCGCACGATATGGCAGAGCCTGTGAAAACTCGCCGAGCGCCTGAGTGGCGGGAAAGTGTCATTTTTCCAACTCCGCGAACTGGTCGCGCATGGCCGTTGCGCGATTTATACCGCCGCCCATTGCGCGTAGCTTGGCTTCCGCCGCGTCCAGCTCATCGCAAAACGCGGGTATATGCTCCGCGAAAGCAGTGTGCAAAACAGGGTCTTCCGCGATGGTGATGATTCGCGACGGAATGCCTTGCTCATCGGAAAACAACACTAAATCCCATTCCGTCCGTCCGCATATCCACATACAAAACTGGATTTGCGCCGCGTAGTCTTTCGCCGCTTCCGCGTCATCCTCCAGCAAAAGCCCGATGATATTGACCGGCATCGGACACTTGATTTCCAACCCGCGCGCGTCGCCCACGAGCCCGTCCGGCGAGCATCCGGCGCGTCCCTTGAGTTCCTCGCAGGTCACAAACCCGACTTGCCGCACGTCCGTATCTGCCGTCAGTTCGTACCACGCGCGGGCCTGCGGCTCCAACATCGTGCCGCGCTCCATAGCGGGCGTAACGAACGAGTTTGCCTCGCGGCCGGTCAGGCGCTCGAATAGTAACTCTTGCATATACCGCTGCCGCGCTGCGCTCTTTGTGGCCTTGCCTGTGAGTGTTACCACGTCCGCGACGCGCGACGCCGTGACAACACCTAGGCGTGCGTCATGCCACGCGCTGGAGCCTTGCTTGGCGTCGGAGAAGATAGGCGTCATTGCGCGCCTTCTTTCGGCAGCTTGGAGCGCACTAGGTTGTAGGCAGCCTGATACATATCCTCGGGTAATTCCTCAAGCGTCGCCTTGCCGTACACCCCAGCAACACGGTGCTCTGCTTGCTTGGCGTCCGCGCACAGCACGCGCAAGGTGTGCAGATGTTCCGGAGATAGCGCGGGGTCTCCGATACCGGCGTCGTCTTTGGATATAATCAGGTTGTACAGCGCGGCCTCGGCATAGCGCCGACCGTAGGTCGTCGCCCCGCCCATGCGCTGCGCGACGTTGCTGATAGGCTTGCCGCCGCTGGAAAGCACAACCTCGGGCAGCGGGCAGTCGAAAGACGCGGGCAGGGTGTAGCCGCTGCGGTGCGTGATAAACCCGCGCAAGTGGCACACCTTGAAATCTTCGGACACGCGCACATCGTTCCACAGCGTATCAATTCCGTATTTCACCTTGACCGGCTTGATCTTGATAAGGATGCGTTCCAATTTCGCCATTACGCCCTTGTCGCTGCGGTCAAGTGGCTGAATGCTCGGGCATTCGCTTTGAAATCCGGACCAGTCGCGCGCAAACGCCTTGCGCGCTTCGTCCGCTTCCATTTGCTGGCGCACGTCCAGCAGCTTTTGAAGCTTCTCGGGGTCGCAACGTTCGTCCGACATGGCGCGCATGATAAGCTCGTAGGCGTTGACTGGCGCGGCCTGCTGTAGCGCAACCTGCGCGTGCGGTACGGTGGCCGGTACAAGGTCCGGCTGCGTTGGTGTTTGATCGTGGTTCACGGTGTCACCTTGCCCGCTTCCACCACGTACGCGCCGACGTTTTCCGGTATCACGGCCGGCTTGTCTCCGACAACCGTAACCAGCACCGTGGCCTGTCGCGCTTGTGCGTCTTCCCAAAGCGTCATCACGCTCTTACCCAAGCTTTCGCCGCGGTCAATCATGGACAAGCCAAAGCCATCAGGGTACTTCGCCGAAAGCGCGTCTGACAGGCGCATAAGCTGCGAATCGGAAAGCATGGATGAATCCGTGTTGTCGAAATCAAACCCGCCTTCCTTGAACGCAAGGCCGGTGATTCCCGTAGCGCCTCCGATGGACGCGAGCTTGGCAATCTTCGCCGCCTTGGCGTCGCGCCCAATTTTCTCTTGAGCGAGTAGCGCTTTTTCATCCACCGCCTTAGCCGCCGCTTTAACCTTTGCCGCCGCGTAGTTATCGGCGCGCACGTTCTGCGCCCAGGCATCCTGCAAGGCTTGGTCGCAAGCGGCGGTGTCCGGCTGCGTGGCCGTGATGGCGCGGTAGTGCGACACGTCGGGAGACTCGGGCGGCGGCTGCTCGACCTGCGCAGTGTGCGCGTCAAGCCATGCGTCACCCTTGGCGAGATTGTTTTCGATTGTCTCAAGCTCGGCCTGTAGCACTTTGCGCCGTTCCTTCGCCGCGTCCATTTTTGCAATCACGCCGTTTCGCGTCGTGTTGGAGTTACGGGCATCCGTGTTCTTCTTGTCAACATCGGACCGGGACGCGTTGTAGGCTTCCGTCATGCGGTCAATCGCGGCCTGCGCATCGCGCACCTTGGCAGCGTGCTGTTCGATGATTCCGGCGCGTGCTACTTTGATCTTATCAACGTCAACGCGTTCGACCGGCGTGAGGTCCAACGCGCCATAGAGCTTGACCTTGATGCGAAGCTGCGACGCCTGACGCTCGGCTTCCGTAATAGCGCCGTCTTCCTCGGCGGTATCAACCCCGAAAAGATCCGTCAGGTATCGGTTGCGCTCCAGCGTGGTCATGCGGCGCAGATAGTCCTGATCCAGCAAGTACGGGTTCAGGTGCGACTTGATGGCGTCAACCGGCTTCTTGACCGGAACTCCGTTGCGCGTGTAGGTGATTGCGCGGGCCTGCGCCGTGCCGTCTTTCGCCGTGTACCATTCTCGGCGGATAACCCACGGCTGGCCGTTGGCCTCTGTGCCTTCCAGTTGCACGCTGGCATCCTGTTGCCCGTGCCGGATGATGTCGGCCGGGAACGCGCCGCCGCAC
>Ga0316231_1002820_pt1 | contig 15999 bp, 13 predicted proteins | sample TBH18027metaG_FD_206002 | JGI IMG/M metagenome (GOLD analysis project Ga0316231, IMG submission 206002) | Freshwater microbial communities from Trout Bog Lake, Wisconsin, USA - TBH18027 | ecosystem: Environmental > Aquatic > Freshwater > Lake > Hypolimnion/Profundal zone | place: USA: Wisconsin...
GGCTGTTCCCGCTGGCTGAGCAGGGGCTCTTTCACTACTACGGCGGCGCCTTGCGGAATCGCCAGGTGATCCTCCAGTGCAACGTCCTGTGGCAAACCAGCCCCAAGGTGGACCTGAGCGCGGCCAAGGAGGACCAGTTCAACCATTCCCGGCTGGTGCCCCAGTTCTTCCCGCAGATCCCCTGCTACCGCGCCGAGGCCAACGAGCGCTTGAGCGCGCTGGCCCAGCGCCAGATCGGGTTCCTGGCCTGGGTGGTCCACTTGCAGCAAGCCTATTTCGGACAGAAGAGCATCCTCGGCTGGACCCTCGAGGACGACGGCGGCACGCCCGCGCATTACCCCCGATCGTGGAAAAACCCGCTGGCGCAAATCACCCTGGCCGTCCCGTCGGCCCCCCGGGATGACCCGCAGCGCGGACCCGCCAGTCCCCGGCACAAACCCTGGTCCGAGGACCACACCCCGACGCGCTTCGAGTGGGTGGACCTCGATGCGTCCCTTCAGTGGCAGGCGTTCCGTCTGGTCGTCGAGGACCTGCGCGCGCGCGGCAACGACGTCCTGGTCGTGCTCGGCCCCTTCAACGAGCATATGCTGGTCGAGGACAACCGGCCCGCTTATCGGAAAGTCCGCGACGGGATCGTGGCCTGGCTCGAGCAAAACCGGGTCCCGCACCTGGCCCCGGACACCCTGCCCAGCGCCCTCTACGCCGATGCCAGCCACCCGCTCACCCAGGGCTACGCCTTGCTGGCGCAGCGGTTGTACGCGGACCCCGGCTTCAAAGCGTGGTTGGAAAAAGGAAAGGACCCTCAGCTTGATCGCTCAAAATGACTGGGCGGGCTTCGTGATCTGGCCCTTCAGTTTGTTATCGGACCGCGTTGAGGCCCGGTGGGACGTTTGAGCCGTCGAGGTCCTCCCGCGTCACGTCTCCGCGCCGGAGCGAACACAACCCCTTCCGGGTTGGCTAAAGGCAGGGGTTGGTTACTTCGCCTCTTCCGGCGCCAGCGATTCGGATTCTATCGGGCAGATGTTGAGCAAGAAGAAGCCGAGAATGGGGTTCGGCACGGCAGCGTCTTCATCCACCAAAACAAAGCTGCGCGAAATCCCGCGCTCCGCGTGTTGCCGCGCGGTTTGCTTGAGTGATGGCATGCATATTGGCCTGGGTTTAATGGAACTGTCCGCCTAAACGACGCGCTCACGGCGTCTGCGCCGCCCCCCCCGGCTACTCCGCCGGCGTGGTCCGAGCGCCGCCGATGCTGATCAAGTGCCGCGTGGTGTGAATGAACATCCGGCCGGCGGCGACCGCGGGCGTGCTGTGGGCCGGTTCCCCCAGCGCATTGGTGGCGAGCAGTTCAAAATGGTCGCCCGCCCGCACCACCACGACGTCGCCCGTCGTTGAAACACAAAACAAGCGGCCATCCACGCAGACTGGCGAGCTGTAAAAGTGCTTGCCGACCCGTTCCTGCCATTTGAGGTCCCCCGTGGCCGCCTGCACGCAACTCACCGCCCCATCATCGCCCCACAGGAACAGCAGGTCACCCAGGCACAGGCTGGTGGGGACATAAGGGGCGGCACGGCGGACGGTGTAGGCCAAGGCGGCCGGGCGGCCGGAGGCGGCCTCCCCGGGACGAACGGCAACCACGAAATTCCCGCCGGCTCCGCTGCCGCAAGCCGCCACCACCAACCCCGCCGCAATGATCGGGGAACAGACGACCCGCTTGTCGAAAGCGCTGGTTAACTCCCACAGCACTTTCCCGTTTGCCGGATTGATGCCCGAGATCCCGTGCGCATGGCTGGCGAAAACCAGGGCCGCCGGGCCCTCCTTCGGCTCGTAAACGCAGGGCGTGGCGTAGGCCGTCTCCTCGGTTTTCCGCGGCGTTTGCCACCGGGTGGCGCCCGTGGCGGCGTCCACCGCGATCAGGTAGCTCTCGCCGTCGTGCTCTTTGGCCAGGACGACTTCGTCGCCGTAAACCAGGGGCGAGGCGCCGCCGCCATGCTGGCTGGCGAACGGGCCCAGGTCCCGTTCCCAAACCGGCTTGCCCGCGTGGTCGAGGGCGCGCAACGTAAGCCGCTCGGCATCGTTCCACGCCACGTACACGCGGTGCTCGTCCACCGCCGGCGTGCCCGAGGCCACGCTGTTGGCGGCGTTCCGGTGGTACGGGGTGATTGGATATGCCCGCTGCCACAGGATGCCACCCTGGCTGGCGCAGAGGCAAAGCACCCAAATCTGGTTGCTGCCCGCATCGCCGGCCGTCACAAACACCCGGTCCCCCCAAACCACCGGCGAGGAATGTCCGGGCCCCGGCAGCGGGGTGCGCCAGTTGATGTCCTTCTCCGTCCACGTGGTCGGGATGGTCTTCTCCGCGCTCAGCCCGGACCCGTTGGGGCCGCGGAACCGGGTCCATTCCTGGGCCGGTATCCGGACCATCGCGCCGCACCACAACAGGAGCACCAACCATCGACGGGTCATCGTATTCATCGTATCGGGCAGTGCATGTAGCAAATCGCCTGGTCCCGGGCAGCAACAAAATGCCAACACAACAGAATCCGGACGCATCTCACCTTGGTCGACCGGCTCCGCCGGCGCGAGATTGCGGAGACAAATGGTCCCCGCCATGCCGGCGAACCCGAGCTGGATGCGGTCCTGCTCGCCCCCCGTCATCCCGTCTCGGGCCTTGCAACTTATCGGGGTTGAAGGGAACATTGACCGGTATTGAGCATGGATTGCATCGAGCATATTGTCACCGTTCACTGGCCTCATCGGGTCATCTTTACCGATCAGGTGTTCGACCCCGGGAACCCGGTCCTGACCGACCTGCTGCGGGCCGGGGTGACCACCGGGGCTGGTAAGGCCCTGTTCGTCCTCGACCAGGCGCTGGTGTCCGCCCGCCCGGATCTCGAGGGCGCCATTACGAACTACTGCACCGCCCATCGAGACCAACTCCCCCTCGCGGTTTCGCTCCGCGTCAGCCCCGGCGGCGAAGAGGCCAAGCATTCCTGGACCCACGTCCTGGCGCTCCATGCCGTCATGGCCGAACTGGGCTTGGACCGCCATTCCTTTCTCGTCGCCGTCGGCGGGGGCGCCTTCCTGGACATGGCCGGTTTGGCGGCGGCGACCGCCCACCGCGGCGTCCGGCACCTTCGCCTGCCCACCACCACCCTCAGCCAGTGCGATTCGGGGGTCGGCATCAAGAACGCCATCAATGCTTGCGGCAAGAAAAACTTCGCCGGCACCTTCTGCCCGCCGTTCGCCGTGGTCAACGATTTTTCCCTGCTCGCCACCCTCCCGCCCGGCCACAAGCGCGCCGGTTATGCCGAGGCCGTCAAAGTCGCCTGCATCCGGGATGCCGGCTTTTTTGCCTGGCTCGAGCGCCAGACCCCCGTGCTGCGCGAGTTCGACCCGGAGGCCATGCGCGCCCTCATCCACCGCTGCGCCGAACTGCATCTGGCCCACATCGCCGGCGCCGGCGACCCCTTCGAGCTCGGTTCCGCCCGCCCGCTCGACTTCGGCCATTGGGCGGCCCACAAGCTCGAGCAACTGACCGGCTTCTCCCTCGGCCATGGCCAGGCCGTCGCCATTGGCCTCGCGTTGGATGTCGTTTACTCGCGGCTCCGGGGGTTTCTCGCGCCCGCGCAGAGTGAGCGAGTGCTCGGTTTATTGGAGGGCTTGGGCTTCCGCTTGTTCGCCGCTGAGGTGCTCCAACCCGGCCGGGCCGGCCGCCTGGCGCTGCTGGACGGCCTGGAGGAATTCCGCGAGCACCTGGGCGGACGCCTGACGGTCACTCTGCTCCGGGAGATTGGCTCCGGCTTTGAAACGCACGAAATGGACCCGGGCTGCATCCTGCAGGCGATCGAGGAACTGCGCCTCCGGGACTCAACCCGCCAGGACGCGCCCGCAGGATCGTGAAACGCACCGCCATCCTGAACCTCGTGGGGCTCTCCGAGTCTCTGCTCGGGCCCCACACCCCCCACCTCAACGCCTTCCGCCAGGCCGGCGCGCTCCGGCGCGTGGACCCGGCGTTCCCGGCCGTGACCTGCACCGCCCAATCGAATTACCTCACCGGCACCCTGCCCGCCACCCACGGCGTCGTGGGCAACGGCTGGTATAACCGGGAACTGGACGAAGTCCACTTTTGGAAACAGTCCAACCACCAGGTGGGCGGCCCCAGGCTCTGGGAAGTGCTGCGCCAAGCCGACCCCGCCTTCACTTGCGCCCAGCTCTTCTGGTGGTTCAACATGTACTCGGGCGTCGATTGGTCGATCACGCCGCGCCCCGCGTATCCGGCGGATGGCAGAAAAGTCTTCGATATCTACGCCTGGCCCTATTCCCTCCGCACCGAGATCAAACGCGACCTGGGCGAGTTCCCGTTCCCCGGATTTTGGGGCCCGGCCGCCGGCCGGGCCACCTCCCTCGGGCCCGCCGACGCGGTGACCCGCTGGATTGCCCGGGCGGCCCGGTGGGTCGAGGAACGGCACCGCCCCTCGCTCAACCTGGTTTACCTCCCGCACCTCGATTACAGTCTTCAACGCCTCGGGCCGAACCACCCGGACATCCCCGCCGAGGTCCGCCGCCTGGACGAAATCACGGGCGAACTCCTCGCTTTCTTTCGCGGCCGCGGCGTCCAAGTCGCCGTGCTCTCCGAATACGGCATCAGCGCCGTAGACACCCCCATCCATCTCAACCGGCTCTTTCGCGACCGCGGCTGGCTCACCGTCAAAGAGGAGTTGGGAAGGGAACTCCTCGATGCCGGCGCCAGCAAAGTATTTGCGGTCGCCGACCACCAGGTGGCCCACATCTATCTCAACGACCCTTCCCTCCAAGCCAAGGTTCGCGCCGCGCTCGAAGCCCAGCCGGGCGTAGCCCAGGTGTGGGGGACGGCCGAGAAAGCGGCCGGCGGCCTGGACCATCCCCGCGCCGGAGACTTCGTGGCGATCGCGCAGGCCGGGGCCTGGTTCACCTACTACTACTGGCGGGACGACGCCCGGGCGCCCGATTTCGCGCGCACCGTGGATATCCACCGGAAACCGGGCTACGATCCGGTGGAACTCTTTCTGGATCCAGCCGTGCCCTGGATCCAGGCGAAGATAGCCTGGAGGTTGTTGAAAAAGAAACTGGGGTTCCGCATGCTCATGGACGTCATCCCGTTGGACGCAACCCTCGTCCGCGGTTCCCACGGCCGCCGCCCCACCGATCCGCGGGAATGGCCCGTGCTGATCACCTCCCGTCCGGACCTGGCCTCGCCCTCCCCCATCCCTTCCACCCGGGTCTTTGAGATCCTCCGCGACCTGGTTCTGAGTTGAAAGTTAAGCGCCCGTGCGTGAATTCATTCCGAGTGTTCTGCCGGCCAGCCCAAGCCCAGAGCGCGGGCAGGCCGCGCACTCCACACGCTTCGCGATCACCGACACGCGCCAGCCGTCGAAGTCGCGAAGCGTCTAAAGTGCGGCGAGTACCGCCGCTTTGGGGGATGAAGGATGAAAGGGGCGAAGGCCGGTTGAACATTGCGGTTGAACATTGGCGCTTGACGTGCTGGGCTGTCCGCCTAAGGTTGCCTGATGAGCATGGGGTTTGCTTGCAGTCATCGCCGCCCGTTTACCAAGGAAGCCAGGAGGGCTCCGGCGTGCGGTTTGCGCGGTTTGACATACGACGTGGGCCTAATATACGAACTCGTATAATAAATAGTTGGGCAGGAACGCTATGCACATGCAGCATATGAACCGGACGATTGCCGTCATTTTGTTGCTTATTCCTCTGCTGAATGCGAGGGTTCGGGGAGCAGACATTCAGGCGACGAACCTTGACGACACCATCCTGGCGCTCGCGCTTACTGATCCTTCCCCCGGCGGAGGCTACGTGGTGGTTCTCCCAAAAGCTGAACTCGATGGTGAGAACGTCGGCGAAGCTCAGTACATCAAGGATTCCCTAGGCAGGGATGAAGCCCCCAACACAGCGGTCATCAATATGTTGGTCGACAAGCTCTTTGAACGAAATAAGACCAGCGGAACAAGGCAAGCCGTTGGGCTCAACGTCACCTCGTCGCTGACCAACGGTTATGTGGTGGACCACGATGGCAAGTACGCCAAGTATTTACAACACGACGGCGGCTCCTGGCCGCGGTATATAAAGAGAACCCTAAAGTTCACGGCATCGTGACCATCTCTCTTCCCGCTTACGACGAGAAGACCGGACTGGTCGTGCTGTACAAAGGGACCCACATTCATGGGCTCCGAGGATCGGGCGAGGCGATACTTTACAGGTATGAGAGTGGCAGGCTCAAAAGGCTGAAAAGCGTCACGTTATGGATCGCTTAGCCCAACCAGCACATGCACTCGACGGCGGGATTCCGTCTCGTTTTCGTATCGAGCATCGTCGGCCCGCCGCCAGTGATGAGCGCCGTTGCGAGTTCGTGAACCATGCAACATAAGCCCCATACCTATAAAGTGCTCGCAGCGCTCATGGCTGTGCCGCTGTTGGTCATGCTTGGCTGGTTTCTCCGCTACCAAGCGGATCGCTGGTCATGGAGAAAGATCAGCGATCTGGGGGACTCCTGTAGTCTGGAAGGCATCAGGGCCAGAGACCTGCAGGTGGCCAGATACAGGTGGCTTGCAGACGGGTGTCCCCAGCCGCCGGACGGCGAGAAATATTTGTCCCAAGGAACTGTGACCCACTTCGTTTTCAACGGGCTCATCGTTGTGAGTAACCAGAACTTCCACGGCCTGAGGTTGACCAACGAGACTTACCACGGTCTATTCGGTTCCAGGCTGGCCGCCCCGCCCCCGTGGCCAGTGACAGACCGTGACACGCTGGTGATCACTACAGCGGGAGAAATCTTGAGCATAGCTCCGTCGGGCGAGGTACGGCTGCGCGAAAGGGGGGGAATTTGGTGACTAGCCGAGGTCATGCAGACCCCGGCCACGCATTCCTCGAAGATTCCATGGTTCTTTGGCCCAACCAAGCCGTGGCCTCAGGGTCCGATGATGAACTCCGAACTCGTCTCGGAAAGGAGTTGGAGTCGAGGATTTCTGCCCGGCGAGGCTCTCCCGAGTTTCTCACCCAAATCCGAAATCTGCCGGTCGGGTTAAGAGCGATGGCTGCCACCTACGAACTCGACGTGTCCTTCGCCCTGGATGATTTGGGCTGGCACTTCGGCAACTGGCACAGCACCGAGTTAACAGAGGAGACGGCACGCGGCCTAGATGAACTGGGCGCGAGCGCTCTGGCGTCCATTTTCCGACAGGCGTTTGAACTCGCTCAAGCCTATTGGCCGGAGTTGGGTGCAGAAGGGTGGATGGGCTGGTACCACGGTTCGGCTTTCGAGCAGGCGGTGGGGCCGCTCGATAAGCAGGCGAGGTCAATTCTTGAGAGCAATGGCGGCGGCATTTTCAAGTATTGGGTCGATTATGCTCGAAAGCACCCGGATCGCGTTGGGGCGACAACAGACCCTTAATCGGGTCTGCTACGCCGCCCAAGCCCCGGAGAACGGTTGGGCACGCTCTGTAATCGCTCTTCAGCCTACCGCGGCAGCCCTGCCGCTGGGTTCATCCAGGCCGCGCACGCTCCACTCGCATCAAACGTGCCAACCGGCGACGCCGGCGACGTCGCAGCGGGGCGCGGCCGTCTCGGCTGCGGGTGCCGGCGGCGTCTCGCCTGGTCAAACGGATCAGAAATAGTTTGCGAATTGGCTTGCCGAAAAACCCCACCTGCTGTGTAAGTAACGCATGTTTTGGTGGGCGCTTTTTTCCATCCTGGGCGGATCGGAGGGCTGGAAAGTCTCTGGGGCTTGCCTGTTAAGGTGAATTCGAGGGCAAATGATCAGGTTTGAAACATTCTTTGAGGCGGCAACCGGCTGCGCGCCTTACGACTACCAGCAGCACCTAGCCGGCGGCGATCGCGGAAGACCTTGCCAATCGCAGACCATCAGCGTCCCGACGGGCCTCGGCAAAACCGCCGCCGTCGTGGTAGCTTGGCTCTGGAACCGGCTTGCACCCACACTCAACTCGCAAGCCTCGACCACCAATCCGGAATGGCCTCGCCGCCTGGTCTATTGCCTCCCTATGCGTACGCTAGTCGAGCAGACCCGGGACAATGTGGGCATGTGCCTGGAGAACCTGGCCAAGCTGTACCCAGAGAACGCAGAACTGGATTGGCTAGCCCGACACTCTCCCGTCGTACTCATGGGCGGAGAGGACGTTGAGCCCGCCAAGCGCGAGTGGGACCTCTACCCTGAACGCTCCTGCATCCTTATCGGTACTCAGGACATGCTGCTCTCACGCGCGCTCAACCGCGGCTACGGCATGAGCCGCTTCCGCTGGCCCATGCATTTCGCCTTGCTGAACAACGACGCTCTCTGGGTGTTGGATGAAACTCAGTTAATGGGCGTCGGCGTCGAAACCAGCGCGCAGCTTGATGGCTTCCGCCACAAGACGCGGGATTCAGTGCTGGGGGCATGCCTTACTTGGTGGATGAGCGCCACGCTCGACGCCGAGCGCCTCGCCACGGTAGATCATCCCAAGCCGAGCGCGGGCTGGCCGACCATCCAACTCGGCGACGCCGACCGGGCACAACCGGAGGTCCGTGCCCGCCTTGACGCTGGCAAATCCCTCAGCCAGGCTCCCATCATACTTAGCAGCGAGACAAGCAAGACCTACCCCGGCGACCTCGCTGCCTTCGTGAAGACCAAGCACACCCCCGGCACGCTGACCCTCGTGGTCGTCAACACTGTAGCGCGGGCCCGAGGGGTCTTTGCGGCACTCCTCAGAATGGGGATTGATGAGCACAACCTGGCGCTCGTTCACTCACGATTTCGATCGGCGGACCGCGACATCCAACAAGCCAAGCTCCTCGCGCGAGGAGACCGCATCGTAGTTGCTACCCAGGCGGTGGAGGCCGGTGTGGACGTTTCGGCCCGCCTGCTCATCACTGAACTCGCGCCCTGGTCCTCCGTCGTTCAGCGATTTGGCCGCTGCAACCGGCGCGGGGAATTTGCCAAAGAGGCCGAGGTCGTCTGGCTTGATATACAGCCTAAGGATGAGACCGACGGGCTGGCGCTTCCTTATGCCGCCGCGGAATTGAGCACCGCCCGCGACCTGCTCAAGGCGCGTGACAACGTCAGCCTCGGCTCACTCGAATCCGTCACCGCCCAACCCCGCCCTGTCGTTCGCCCCGTGCTCCGGCGCAAAGACCTCCTCGAACTGTTCGATACCACCCCGGATCTCTGTGGCGCCGACACCGACATTTCGCGGTTCATTCGTGATGGGGAGGACAACGACGTGCGCGTGTTCTGGCGCGACTGGGAGGGGAGGGAACCCCAGGCCGGCCTTCCCGCCGCCACGCGGGAAGAGTTGTGTGCGGTAGCGGTGCATCAATTCAGAAACTTTCTGAAACACAAATCCAAACCGGCGGCCTATGCGTGGGATGCCCTCAGCGAAACGTGGCAGCGGGCGTGGAGCGCGACACCCGGACGGGCCTATCTGCTGGCGGTGGGTGCAGGTGGCTACCGATCCGACTTGGGTTGGACCGGCGACCCCAGGGATAAGGTGCGGCCGTTGGACAGCCAGGCCGATCCGGAACTTCCCTATGCCGGAGACGAACCCACCTTCATCCATCGCTGGGTCGAGCTGGACGAGCACACGGCGACCGTCGTTGCGGTGGTGGAAAGGTTAGGAAAGGCACTGCGGCTTGATTCCGCCGCCAGCGAGGCGCTCCAGGCTGCTGCCCTTTGGCACGACCTCGGCAAGGCGCACCCCATCTTCCAGCAGATGTTGACACAGGGGGCCGCGATTGAAAAGCAAGGCAAGCTGTGGGCGAAATCAGCAAGTTCTGCGGGCAGGCCCTCGCGGCCAGGTTTTCGCCATGAACTCGCCTCCGGTCTCGCCTGCCTGCAGGCCGGCGCCATGGAACAGCGAGACCTCGTGGCGTTTCTAGTCGCCGCCCACCACGGGAAGATCCGGTTGTCCATTCGCTCGCTCCCGGCGGAGAATCGCCCCGCCGGAGAATCCAAGCGCCTCTATGCCCGGGGGGTTTGGGACGGCGACATTCTTCCTGCAATCACGGTCAGCAGCTTGGCGATACCGGAGGTGAAACTCGATCTCAGCCCCATGATCCTTGGGAATGGCCCACAAGGCGCCTCCTGGCTCGCCAGGATGATCAACCTGCGGGATCAAGTCGGCATCTTTCGATTGCCCTTTCTTGAAACCGTCCTGCGCGCGGGGGACGCGCGGGCGTCAGCCGGTAACGGAGGTCTGGAGCCATGAGCCCGCGCAACATCGTCAGCCTCACCGCCTGCGTTGCCTCACCGCTGGCGTCTTACCTCAAGGCGCTGGGCGTGTTCCGCTTGGTCGCGACCCAGGTGGACACTTCCGCCCTAGGATGCTGGCGCCAGGGGCGCCTCGTTTTGGACACCGGCCTGGACGCCGATCAACTGGTTGCGTTCTTCCTGGAACGCTATGAGCCCTCGCCTTTGATCGCCCCGTGGAACGGAGGCAGCGGCTTTTACGAAGGCGACGACGCGCTCGGGTTGGAGGCAATCGTGGGCAGCGGTGAACCAAGGCTCGCAACATATAAGTCCAGCATCCAAGCGGTGCAGCGATGGCCGCAGCTTGCTCCCGCGAGCCAACCGCTGAAGGACATGCGCGGGAAACTTGGGGCGGACCTCAAGGGGATGACTGGCAAGGCGGCAGAATCGCTGGCTGGTTTAATTTACGAATTAGACCGAGCAGTGGCGGCTCTTCAGGAATTCACCGCCCCCGCCTCCGTCCTCGATGGTACGGTCGAGGCGCTGGAGAGCTGGAGGGCGGCCGGTAAAGAACTTTCGGCCCGTGACCGACAAAAGAACGCCGCCCTGAAAGATGTCGTGCGCACGGCGAAGAAGCTCCGTTCGTCATTCAAGAAGGGATACCGTTCCGCCGGCAAGGAAACTCTGGTTGCCCTCGCGCGCGCTACTCTTCCGGACGGCGTGGTTGAATGCCTCGACGCGATGCTGCCGATCCTGGCGGGTGGCACCCTTGGCTATCCACCGCTCTTCTGTACCGGCGGGTCCGAAGGACGCTTTGACTACACCAACGCCTTCATGGGCCACGTCACTCAGATGCTCATACTGGATTCAGCGGGGCAGAGCGCGTCCTTGTTGCGCCACGCCCTCTTCGGAGAGATCACCGATGGGTTCCGGAACGCACCCGTGGGCCAGCATGATCCAGGGCGTGCCGGCGGATTCAATCAGGGCCCCGAAATCGAGACCAAACAAGTCCCCATGAACCCCTGGAACTTCATCCTGTGCATGGAGGGTTGCGTGGCGTGGGGATGCGGCGCCGCCCGGCGCTTCGGCTCGGCGCGCAGTCCCGTGCTGGTGAGTCCCTTCACTGTGAGAGCGCGCAGTGTGGGCTATGGGTCGGCCTCGGGCAAGGACGATGCCAAGGCGGAGGTCTGGGCCCCCATCTGGGACGCCCCAGCCTCCTACCCTGAGGTACAGCAGGTCCTGCGCGAGGGACGCGCCGAAATTGGCACCAGCGGCGCCGAAAATGCCGTCCAGTTCGCTGAGGCAGCGGCCTCGCTGGGCGTCGATCGCGGCATCAAAGAATTCGCCCGTTTCTCATTACTCAAGCGCCGAGGGGACAGCTACGTGGCGCTCCCCTCTGGAACCTTCCCGGTGGAGTATCGAAGCGAGGCCGACCTCGTGCGTGAACTGGATCCCCTGCTCGAAAGGGTGGATCGTTTCCTCGCCGGCTTTAAGGGCGCGGAGCCGCCCGCGCGCCTGACTTCTTTGCGCCGGCAAATTGACGAGGCGCTTTATAACCTCCTGCTTCGCGGCGGGGCCCAGCAGCTGGCCCGGCTCATCGCCGTCCTCGGCAAAATGGAGTTGCTCTTGGCCCAGCGAGATCCAACCAGGGAACCGAAACTTGCAGTCCCGTTGGCGGGGCTCTCGCCCCGCTGGATACTGGCGGCGGACGATGGCTCCGTCGAGTTGCGGCTGGCGGCAGCACTCGCCTCGCTGACGGCGTGCGGCAAGGTCGGTCCGCTGCGCTCGAACCTGGCCCCCGTGAACCCAGCTAAGCCGTGGGACTGGGCGCGCAAAAACCTCCAGACCGCGTGGTCGGGCAACACCCTCCAAGCCCGCCTCGCGGGAGTACTCGCACGCCGGATGATGGACGCGGAGCGCCTCAGCGCAGCCGCCAACCCTTTGGCCTCCCTCATCGCTCTTCATCCGCAGGATGTGGTGCCCTTGGTCACTGGCAGGCTGGATGCGGGCCGGCTGGAGGAATTGCTGTTTGGGATGACGTGGGTTCGCTGGGACACCTCGACGGCATCCCTTGAAACCTACCGGGAAGTCACCTGCCGCTGGGCCAGTCCCCTGCGCGACTCGGTTTTGCCGCGTCCGTATGTGCTGCTGAAGCACCTTTTCCTGCCGGATGGCATACGCCTGCCCGGTCAGACGAAAACGACTTCGATTCGAACCGAGCCTTCCATCATCCCGCTGTTACGAGCCGACCGCATTGGCCAGGCGTGCGCCGTGGCCCAACGTCGGCTTTTCGCGAGCGGCCTGAACGTGATGCGCACCGCCTTCCCCGATTTCGGGCAGGGCACCCCATTGGCTGCCGCCCTGCTGGTGCCCGTGCGCCGCACCGCGGCGTTTACTCAGATGATTTTGCAGGATAAAATGACCAGCCCCTGAAGCCCTAAATTATGAATGACGAACTGACCCACACTGCGCGCCTGCTCCTTGAAGCCAAACTCAAACCCGTCCAGGGCGACCGCCTCCAGCCCACCGGATTCGCCGACCTCGGTGCTGCCCTCTATGAGCGCCCGGATGGCAGGCGCATGTTACTCGTGGAGTCGGCCCAGTCGGTGGCAAACCGCTTGGAGCAGACTTGTCTGGCGCCGGGCACTGCGAGGCTTGACTCGGTGCTCGAAGGACTGCCCTGGGTCCTCGTCAAGCTCACTAGCGGCGGACAGACCCTCACGGAAACCAGCTCCCTCTTTGAGGCACACCGCATCAACTCCCCCTTCATCATCGCCAACAGCGTTTTCGAGGAGAAATTCCGCGCGACCACCAGCTACACAAAAGGCCAGGCCCTCAACTGGCCCAGAGTGGCCCGTGGCATCTTCAGTCTTGACCCGTGCTCGCTGCTGCACGGCGTCTTCATGGCCAATTTCGAGGACGGCCGCATCAAAATCCCACGGGCACTCACTGGTTTCATCGAGGCCGAGAACGTGCGCGAGGTCCACTCCGGCGGGGTGAAAAACAACCCCATTGACCCGAGCGGTACCCTGCGTGCCGAAGGCTACGACAAAGACGTGTATGGCAATGTCCCTTACCACCGCACCGAGTTCGTCGCGGGGAAGATCACGGCCTACTTCAACCTCGATCTCGCCGTGCTGCGCGGTTACGCCCTGGGACCGGATGCGTTCGATCTCTTCGTGAATCTGGCCATTTACAAGGTGCGCCGCTTTCTGCGCGAGGGTTTGCGTCTGCGCACCGCCTGCGATTTGCAGGTTGACGGAGATCTCCGGGTGACGGCTCCGGCCGGCCGCCCACTTCTTTCGGAGGAGGAAGCCCTGAAGGCGGCTCAAACCGCGATTGGCGCCTGCGCCAAGGCGGGTCTCTTTGCGACACCACCGATCACCGAACTCACCACCACTGTCGTCCGGAAGGAAAGGAAGGACGACGGGGCCAAAGGGGCGGCGGAGGCCGCCGAGCCCCAAGAGTGATCACCGCCCCCTACCTTGGCACCAACCTCCGCGCGTCCCGAGCACCCATGATTATCATTGAATTGCGCTTCCTGGCTGGTCGTTACCATTCCACCCCGTGGGGACGCCACGTCAACGAAGGGCAGCCCGAGTGGCCCCCGTCGCCCCTGCGCCTGTTGCGCGCCCTGTATGACGCCTGGCGCCGAAAACACCCCGACTGGCCCTCGGCGCGCGTGGAGCCACTGCTCGCGGGATTGACTGGATCGCCCGCCTTCCTGCTGCCCCCTGTGGCCTTCGCCCACACGCGGTCCTACCTTCCTACCAACCGGCCTGACGCGGCCGACCGCAAGTTGGTGTTCGATGGCTTCGCGGTCGTTCATCCCGAGCACCCCGTCTTGCTAGGCTGGCCGGAGCTGACTCTCCCGGCCAGTGCGCAAGCCGACCTGCGAGATCTTCTCGCCGGCTTGAATTACCTCGGGCGCTCCGAGTCCTGGGTGCGTGCCGCCCTCCAGCCCGACGCAGTCGACCCAGGCCCACATTGGAACTGTGTGCCCTCGTCGGAGGGCACCCCGCCAGGGGACCGTTTGACCGTGGCCTGCGCCGTGCCCCCAACCGCGCTCGCCCCCGGCACACGGCGGGCCACCCTGGCCGGCAAGAAGGACAAAACGGAGGAGGCCGACCCAGGTTCCGACTGGTTCCGCGCGCTTAGTTTCTCGACGCGAGGCACACTCAAGGGCCACCTGAGCGATCCCCCTGTACTGCGCTGGCAGGATTACGCCATGACCTCCACTCCGCAGACTCCGGGGCTGGACTCAGACCCAGCCGACCCGTCCACCGGCGTGACGGCCGCACTATTCGCGCTTGAGTCCAAGGTCCTCCCCCAAGTAACCAGCACCATTGAGATTGCCGAACGTGTTCGATCTAAGCTCATGGGGCTGCACAAGGTAATTCAGGGCAGTCCTGAAAAGGTTTCCTCTCGATTTACCGGGAAAGACCCCATGGGCAAGCCTCTGCTCGGCCACCCCCACACTTTCTTCTTCCCGCTGGACCGTAACCACGATGGCCGCCTGGATCACTTGCTGGTCGTCTGCAAAACACCCTACGCTGAATCTGAACTGCTGGCCTTCGACCGCCTAAGCAGCCTCTGGCAGGCGGATGGCCGGCCGGACATCCGTTGCGTGCCGTTGCGTTTCGGCACCCAGGCCGAGCTGTCGCAGCCGGCCACGGTCTTTGAGAGTGCCACCCCCTTCATCCCCACGCACCATCACCGACGCGGGCGTGGAGAGTTCGGCGCGTGGTTGAAGGACGAGCTCGTGCGCGAGTGTACCCAGGTAGGAGTGCCGACACCATCGCAGGTCGAGACCCTGGAATGCTTGACTCTCCCCGGCGGCCACCGGCTCTATTGGCTGGATTACCGGCGTGGCCGCCGCGGCGAGTCCGCTCGCCCAGGCTATGGCTTCCGGTTGCGGTTTTCCACCCCGGTCGCCGGCCCCTTCGCTTGCGGCTACGGCGCCCACTTCGGCCTCGGTCTGTTTGTGCCAGCGGAGTAATTGGTGACCACGCGCTCATGGAACATACCCTGGCTTGTTCTCCGTCACCCATGTTCGTGGCGGGCATAGCGTGAGTTCACCAAGAGGCTTCAATGAGTGAAGAAACCCGATTACCTTCCCCTCACCACCCGCTAACCTTTTCCCGCCTGTGCGCACCACCTATCTCGTCTGCTACGATATCGCCGACGCCAAGCGCCTTCGCCGGGTTTTCAAACTTTGCAAGAACTACGGCGATCACCTACAGTTCTCCGTCTTCGAGTGCGACTTGAATCCCTCGGAGAAGGCCGCCCTCGTGTCCGAACTCGATGAAGTCATCCACCACACCGAGGATCAGGTGATCTTCGTGGTGCTCGGGCCCGCCGAAGGCCGCGGCGACCGTGTCATTACGGCTCTGGGTGTGCCGTACCTCAAGATGGAGTCGCCGTGCTATGCTTTTTGAGGGGTTCTTTGACATCATATTTCAGGCGAGCGGCTTGGTGGCGGGGAAAAACCGCCAGGCACTCGCTCAGCACAAACCCTTGTTCAGCAAGGGCTTCCTGCCCTCCTCCCTCAACAGCAAGCGCCTAACGCCTCGCCCCACATCCCGCCGCTCGCATCCTGCGCTTGCCAAGTCCGTCCTGTGCCTGCAGGATGAGGGCGCCCCATTCCGCGCTCAATTGAGCGTGGCCCCGTTGAAGCAGCGTCACCGGGTTGATCAAGGGTGATGATGGCGTTCCATTCCGCGCTCAATTGAGCGCGGCCCCGTTGAAGCGTGCCCCTCGAGGACACCACCGGC
>Ga0316231_1002821_pt1 | contig 15991 bp, 13 predicted proteins | sample TBH18027metaG_FD_206002 | JGI IMG/M metagenome (GOLD analysis project Ga0316231, IMG submission 206002) | Freshwater microbial communities from Trout Bog Lake, Wisconsin, USA - TBH18027 | ecosystem: Environmental > Aquatic > Freshwater > Lake > Hypolimnion/Profundal zone | place: USA: Wisconsin...
GTATTGCTTTCATCAAAGTAGTATTTAATTGGAAATTCTGATGGCACAGTAAACAATTTCGGAAAATAGCCGAGACTTGCTTTTATGTTTGATATCGTAATTGCCAGCTGAGTTTCAAAACTTTTTCTGTGAACGACGTTTTTTGATATTTCCCAAGCATTAAGATCTTTTTTAACACTTGAGCAAAATTCTTCTGCTATTGTGTCATTTACTTTAGTTTGCCAATTAATGTTTGCGGGTGCTGTAGGTTTAAATATATACGTATAAAATAATGCTGAAGAAAAAAATACAAAACTAAAAATTAGTATTAATCGATGAGGGCGAAATAGAATATTAGACAATTTTATTGAGATTAACCAATTGAATGCTTAATTTGCAAGAATAATTGACTTAACCTCTACCTACAAATGGCATATTGGTCGCCATGATGGTCATCGAGAGAATGTTGCTCTCTAGAGGTAGCTGGGCCATGTGGAGTAATGCTTGACCAACGTGATTTACATCCATGCGGGGCTCAACCTTAATGGATTGATCGGCCTGCATAATTCCTGCTGCCATACGCTCAGTCATTTCAGTGGCGGCATTACCAATATCAATTTGACCGCAAGCAATATTGAACGGACGGCCATCTAATGAAATGGATTTGGTAAGACCGCTAATAGCATGTTTAGTTGCCGTATACGGTGCTGACATAGGTCTAGGCGCATGAGCCGAGATGGACCCATTGTTAATGATTCTGCCACCTTGGGGTGACTGTGCTTTCATCATACGAATAGCTTCTTGTGAGCACAAGAAGGCGCCACAAAAGTTAGCGTTGACTACATCCATCCACTGTTCGTAAGTAAGGTCTTCCATTGGAATGGCGGGAGCACTAATGCCAGCATTATTAAAGAGCACATCAATGCGCCCAAATTTTTCTTTGATCGCAGCAAATAGTTTTTTGACCTGATCTGGTTTACCAACATCACACGCAACTGCAAGGCAGTTTTCAGATGTGCCGCCAATATCAGCAATCGCCTTTTGAAGCTTATCTAGATTGCGTCCAGTAAGGACTACTTGATAGCCGCCATGTAGTAGGGCCTTGGCTGCTGCTCTTCCGATTCCTACACTGGCTCCAGTAACGAGGGCTACTTTATTTTTTTGCCTCATAGTTATCTTTCTAAATTTTGCCACTAAATAATATTTTATTTTTCAAAATTGAATATTGCAAGTCTACGCTAAATGGAATGACGAGGTTTGTACGCATCTTACTTAGGTAGTGGTAAGGCAGTTTTATACCGCACTTGTTTCAGGGCAAAGCTTGAACGAATTTTTTCAATACCGGCAATGGGCGTCAGTTGTTCCAAAATAAATTTTTCAAGGGCTTCCATATCGGCAACTGCGACGCGGATGAGATAGTCGCTATCTCCGGTCATGAGGTAGCACTCCATGACTTCATCATGTTCAGAGATGCGTTTCTCAAATTTAGCCAAAGCCTCTTTAGATTGTTCCTTCAGGCTGATGGAGATAAAAACATTCAGACCCAATCCCAGAGCTTTTGGGTTTGCCAGGGCTACATAGTTCCTAATAACGCCCTTGTCTTTGAGTGCCTTGACCCGCATCAGACAGGGTGAGGGTGATAAATGGACCCGCTTAGCCAGTTCTACATTGCTGTGAGAACTGTCGTTTTGCAGTTCGTTCAATATTCTGATATCTGTAGTATCTAGTTTCATAAAATTCCTTAAAAAATAGATTTATCGGCATATTATGCTGAAAATTAATATTTAAAGCCAATAAATAGCATCCTATTTTGGTAGGATTATTCCAAAATAATATCCATATTTACTTTTATTACTTACTGGAGGGGCTTTGGCTATTGAGGTTGTTGTTCCTGATATTGGGGGCTATCAAAATATTCCCGTGATTGAGGTCTTGGTGCAAGTTGGCGATCAAGTTCACAAGGAGCAATCTATTCTCACACTAGAGTCTGATAAGGCCACTATGGATGTGCCTTCCTCTCATGCTGGCATTGTTAAAGAAATCAAAGTGAAGATTGGGGATCTACTTTCTCAAGGGGGCCTAGTTATCGTTCTTGAGGGGCCTGAAGAAAAAGCTGATGTAGTTAACGATGTTCAAAAAATTGAATCGACCACAATGGAGATCATCAATAAGGAAAAAGTCATTGAGGTACCTGCAGTAAAGTCGCCAGAGATCATCTCTCGACAGGATGTAAAAAAAAATATCGAAGTACATGAAACTTGGGCTAGTCCTTCTGCACGAAAATTTGCTCGTAAATTTGGTGTTGATATTAAAAAAGTTTCTGGCACTGGCTTAAAGAGCCGGATTACCAAAGAAGATCTTCAGCAATTTATTAAGAGCACGATGTCATCTATTGGCTTGGTGTCTGAACGTCCTAGCACTAAAATTGCAGGCCTTGATATTTTGCCGTGGCCTAAAGTTGACTTTGCTAAGTTTGGTGAGATTGAGCGCCTACCGCGAACTCGTATCCAAAAGGTTTCTGCGGCCAATCTAGCCCGCAACTGGGTCATGATTCCGGCGGTGACGTATCACGATGATGCTGACATTACAGATCTAGAGGCATTTCGTAATCGTTTGAATGCTGAGTCTAAAAAAGATGTGGCCAAGATTACGCTATTGGCATTCTTAATTAAATCTACAGTAGCTGCATTAAAAAAATATCGCACATTCAATTCTTCCCTTGACGGCGAAGACTTTATCCTCAAAAAATATTTCCATATTGGTTTTGCTGTAGATACAGATGGTGGCTTAGTAGTGCCAGTGATTCGTAATGTAGATCAAAAAGGTATTTTGGAGATTGCAGAGGAAACTGCTGCTTTGGCAAAACTGGCCCGCGAAGGAAAGTTAAATCCAGATCAAATGCAGGGCGCAAGCTTCACGATTTCTTCGTTAGGAGGTATTGGCGGGACTTATTGTGCACCCATCATCAATGCCCCTGAAGTAGCAATTCTGGCAGTAAATAAGTCTGCTATGAAGCCAGTTTGGAACGGCGAACAATTTGTACCCCGCCTTATATGCCCTTTATCGATGACGGCAGATCATCGTGTAATTGATGGCGCATTAGCAACGCACTTCACTGCTTATCTTGCCCAATTATTGGCTGATTTTCGTAAAGTAGTTTTGTGAATCTAGAGCAAAGACAGACCAAAGGAATTTTTCATGAACGCGCCTGATATAAAGAAGTGCTTAAACCTTGAGCACATCGATACGGACCCCGCAGAAACTGCCGAGTGGAATGAAGCGTTTATGGATTTGCTCTCTTCAGGCGATAGTGAGCGCGCTAAGTTTATTTTGGATAACTTGGTAAAGCTTGCCAATAAAAATCAAATTAATTGGGTGCCTGATTTAGTTACTCCTTATATTAATTCCATTCCTATTGATGAGCAGCCAGAATTTCCTGGAGATTTGGCAATGGAAGAAAAATTGGCATCATTGATGCGTTGGAATGCTCTAGCAATGGTGGCTAAAGCAAATGAAGCCTATGGTGAGCTTGGCGGACACATAGCTAGCTATGCGAGTGCCGCAGACCTATTTGAAGTAGGCTTTAATCATTTTTTCCGCGCTCGAACAGAGCGTGGCGATGCAAAAGAGCGTGGCGATTTAGTTTTCTTTCAGCCACATAGTGCTCCCGGTGTATATGCTCGCGCCTATTTAGAGGGTAGGCTAACTGAAAATGATTTGGCGCATTACAGACGCGAGATCACTGCGCCGGATTCTGGCGCCAGAGGTTTATCAAGCTACCCACATCCATGGCTAATGCCCGATTTTTGGCAGTTCCCAACAGGATCCATGGGTATTGGTCCAATTAGTTCGATTTATCACGCTCGTTTTATGCGCTATCTCACTGATCGAAAATTATTAGATTGCACCGCTAGAAAAGTATGGGGTGTATTTGGTGATGGCGAGATGGACGAACCGGAAAGTATGAGCGCCCTTACTTTAGCTTCCCGAGAAAAGCTGGATAACTTGGTGTGGGTTGTCAATTGCAACTTGCAACGTTTGGATGGACCAGTACGCGGTAATGGCAGAATCATAGATGAACTCGAAAAACTCTTCCGAGGTTCAGGTTGGAATGTGATTAAGTTGGTTTGGGGTAGTGATTGGGATGGTTTATTTGCTAGAGATACGACTGGGGCTTTAGTCAAAGCCTTTGCACAAACCGTTGATGGGCAAATGCAAACATTTGCCGCAAAAGATGGCAGTTTTAACCGTAAAAACTTCTTTGGTCAGAATGAAGAGCTTGCCCGCCTAGCGCAGGGCATGACCGATGAGCAGATCGATCGACTCAAGCGTGGCGGCCATGATTTGGTCAAGATCTATGCCGCATATCATGCAGCCGCTAACCATGTCGGGCAGCCTAGCGTAATCTTGGCTCATACGAAAAAGGGTTACGGTATGGGTAATGCAGGTCAAGGAAAGATGACTACCCATAGTCAGAAGAAGCTAGACGATGAAGCCTTAATTGAATATCGCAATCGCTTTAATTTGCCATTGACCGATGAGCAAGCCACTAGCTTAGCATTCTTCAAGCCAGAAGAAAACAGCCACGAAATGCAGTACCTAAAACAACAACGTACTCAGTTGGGCGGTCAATTGCCAAAGCGGTATTCCACTTGCGACAAGTTAAGTGTTCCGGATATCAATTCTTATGCAGCTTTTGCAATCAAGGCCGAAGATAAAGAGATGTCTACCACCATGGCATTCGTACGCATGCTTGGTAACTTACTCAAGGATAAAGAGCTTGGTCCACGGGTTGTACCGATTGTTGCGGATGAGGCGCGTACTTTTGGTATGGCGAATTTATTTAAGCAGGTTGGCATTTACTCCAGCGTTGGCCAACGCTATGAGCCTGAAGATATTGGTTCTGTGCTGAGCTACCGCGAAGCATTGGATGGGCAAATCCTAGAAGAGGGTATTAGTGAAGCAGGTGCTATTGCCAGTTGGACGGCAGCCGCAACGAGCTACAGTGTCCACGGCACAGCTATGTTGCCGTTCTATATCTATTACTCGATGTTTGGTTTCCAAAGAATTGGCGATGCTATCTGGGCGGCAGCGGATCAACGCGCACGAGGATTTTTATTGGGCGCAACATCTGGTAGGACCACTTTAGGTGGCGAAGGCTTGCAGCACCAGGACGGTAGCAGTCAATTGGTTGCAGGTACTGTTCCAAACTGTAAGGCTTATGATCCAGCCTTTGCCGGTGAGTTAGCGGTGATTGTGGATCAAGGGATGCGAGATATGTTGGTAGATCAAAAAGATTTGTTCTACTACATCACCTTAATGAACGAAAACTACGCACAACCAAATTTACCTGCGAATGCAGCAGAAGGCGTGATTCGTGGCTGTTATAAATTTAAGATGGTTAACGCTAAAAATGGCGATAGCAAGCAGTGTGTAAGCTTGTTAGGTTCTGGTGCCATCATGACTGAAGTATTGAATGCCGCACATGAATTAGTCGATGCTGGCATTAGCGTCGATATTTTTAGTGTGACTAGCTGGAGCGAGCTTTCCAGAGATGGAAAGGCTAAAGAGCAGGCTATGCTTGCGGGTGAGAAGGATGTTGAGTTACCGTTTATTACCCAAGTACTTGCACAAGCGCGAGGTCCCATTATTGCTGCCACAGACTATGTGCATGCGTTACCAGAAAGTATTCGCGCTTACATTCCTGAGGGTAGAGGGTATATTACCCTCGGTACTGACGGTTTCGGCAGAAGTGACACTAGGGCAGCGTTGCGAGAATATTTTGGCGTAAATGCAGATAATATTGCTAAGGTAGCGAAAGAAGCCTTAAAAAAATAACTTAAATATATTTAATACAAATAAAGAACTGGAGATTTTTATATGTCCCTTATTCAAAAGCTCAAAGCGCGCGCAGAAAATAATAATCCCGTGCGCGTGGGCATCATTGGTGCTGGAAAATTTGGTTCAATGTATCTTTCGCAAGCACCACGGACTCCAGGTATTCATTTAGTTGCTGTTGCTGACTTATCGCCTGCCCGTGCAAAAGAATCTCTTGCTCGCGTGGGATGGGATGCGCCTCGTTATAGTGCAATCTCACTACAAGACGCCGCTAAGTCAGGGGCTACTTTTGTCACTGACGATGCGGATAAGATGATTTCTAGTGAGTTCATCGACATCGTGATTGATGCAACCGGTAGTCCAGCAGCAGGTATTCGTCATGCATTGCTCTGCTTTGAATATCGTAAACACGTCATCATGGTGAATGTGGAGGCTGATGTTTTAGCTGGTCCTTTATTAGCGCGTAAAGCAGCAGAAGCTGGTGTTATTTATTCCATGGCCTCTGGTGATCAACCCGCTCTTATTGCTGAACTAGTGGATTGGGCTAGAACCATTGGCATGGAAGTAGTGTGCGCAGGCAAAGGAACTAAATATCTACCTATTTACCATCAGTCCACTCCAGATACGGTATGGGGTCACTATGGTTTTTCTGAGGAGCAGGTTGCTGGTGGTGACTTTAATGCCCAAATGTTTAATTCATTTTTAGATGGCACTAAATCCGCGCTGGAAATGGCGGCAGTATCGAATGGTTGCGACCTCAATCCTCCAAGCAATGGCTTAGAGTTCCCGCCTTGTGGCGTGGATGACCTTCCTCATATTTTCCGCCCAGTATCTGAGGGTGGCATTCTGACGCAAAAGGGCACAGTTGAGGTAACTTCTTCTGTAGAGAGGGATGGTCGCCCAGTATTTCGCGATCTGCGTTGGGGTGTATATGTCGTTTTTGAAGCACCAAGTCAGTATGTAATGGATTGTTTTTCACAATACGGCTTAAAGACTGATAGCACTGGTAAATATGCAGCAATGTATAAGCCCTATCACCTAATTGGCTTGGAGTTAGGCACCTCTGTTGCGAGTATCGCAGTTCGTGGAGAGGCCACTGGAGCTACCGGTGACTGGAGGGGTGATGTGGTTGCCACCGCTAAACGAGCCCTGAAGGCGGGTGAGAAATTAGATGGTGAAGGCGGTTTTACCGTTTACGGAAAGCTTATGACAACAGCCGATTCATTAAGGCTGGGTGCCCTACCTATTGGTTTGGCACACAACATGGTTCTTAATAGAGACATCCCATCTGGCAAACCCGTCTGTTGGAGCGATGTTGATTATGACGCCACTAAGCAAGCAATTGCATTTCGTCGAGAAATGGAAAAAGTATTTAGTAAATAGTCTTTGTATTTTCAGTTCGGGCTAGTGTAATCCCTAGCTGAATAAGGTTTTTTTGTTTTTGTATTGCCTGTAATATGTTTTCACTAATGATAGTAATAAAGATAGTTGTATTAATAACAACATTTAATTAGGAGACAGTATGAAGATTCGTCATCACATCTATGTAGTAGCAGTTATCGGAATGCTTACAACCAGCGCTTATGCGGAAGACATTATTCTTGGAGTGCAGGGTCCTTATACGGGGGGTTCATCTTCAATGGGTGTCAGTAATCGCGCCGGCATTAAAATTGCAGTGAATGAAATCAATGCTGCCGGTGGAGTTATCGGCAAGAAAATTGTCCTAGTTGAAAGGGACGATGAGGCAAAGAATGAGCGCGGCGTTCAAATTGCACAAGAATTTGTGAATAACGTGAAGGTTGTAGGAGTTTTAGGGTTTGTTAATACTGGGGTGGTTTTGGCCTCCTCTCGTTTTTATCAGGACGCAAAAATTCCTGTGATTGGAATGCCATCAGGATCAGTAATAACTCAACAATTTCCTAATGCTCCTGAAAATTATATTTTTCGCATTGCAGCTAGGGACAGCCTCCAAGCTCCAATGATCGCTAAAGAAGCTGTAGAAAAGCGTGGCTTCAAGAAGGTGGCCATTCTGGCTGACTCTACTAATTACGGCCAGTTAGGTCGTGAAGATATGGAAAAAGCACTGAAGGCCTATGGCGTTACTCCAGTGGCAGTCGAGAAGTTCAACATTGGTGATGTGGATATGACTTCTCAATTGCTCTCAGCAAAGAGTGCTGGTGCAGAAGCCATCCTGACTTATGGTATTGGTCCGGAGTTGGCTCAAATTGCAAACGGTATGGCAAAGTTAGGTTGGAAAAAGCCCATTATTGGTAGTTGGACTTTGTCTATGTCTAGCTTTATCGATACGGCTGGTAAAAACGGTGATGGTGCAGTCATGCCTCAGACCTTTATTCAGATTGGCAACACGCCTAAGCGTAAGGCCTTCATTGATGCGTACTTAAAAGACTACAAGCCTAAAAATGGGTTAATGCCTTCTGCAGTTTCTGCTGCACAGGGTTACGATTCTGTTTATATCTTGGCGGCTGCTATCAAACAGGCTAATAGCACTGAAGGTCCAAAAGTATTGGCAGCATTGCAAAACCTTAATGAGCCTGTACCTGGTGTGATTACTACTTACGTTAAACCTTACAGCGCAACAGACCATGAGGCAATTGAGGCTAAAGATATTGTGATGGGCATTATTGAAAACGGACGCATTCAATATCTCAATGCAGAGGATGCAAAAACCAAGAAGATGTAATGTAATGTACTGAAACTGAAATGCATTTTCTAAAGACGCCGCTCCTAAGCGGCGTCTTGCTTTTAATTACCAACAGACCACACTATGACCATTAAATATATTGACGCTAACGGTATTAAATTCGCATATCACGAAGAGGGCCAAGGTCCCTTAGTAGTATTGCTGCATGGCTTCCCTGATATTGCGAGCACTTGGAGTCATCAAGTGCCCACTCTAGCTACGCAAGGCTATCGAGTAGTGACGCCTTATTTACGTGGTTACGCGCCTACTGAAATTCCTAAAGATGGCTTTTATGACAAAGCGACTTTAGTTGAAGATATTACCGCTCTCATTAAAGGACTTTCTGGTGGAGAGCCGGTTTATCTAGTAGGTCAAGATTGGGGTGCGATCATAGTCTATGCAGTATTAGCAGCATATCCAGAATTGATCGCCCGGGCTGTAGTCATGGCGGTTCCCCATCCAGGTCAAGTAACTGAAAGCTTAGTCAATCCGAAACACATTCATCGATCGTTTCATTGGTGGTTCTTCCAATTGGCCGATCTTCCAGAAAAAGCAATTCTCGCAAACAATCAAGCATTTATTGATTATCTTTGGGCTTATTGGACCATTCCAAGTCACCGTGATGAGCAGCATATTCAGGCTGTTAAAGAAACTTTACAAAAATCTGGAGTGTTGCCTGCAACATTAGCGTATTACCGGGCAATGTTTGATCCCACTAAAGCTGATCCCAATCTTGCTGCTGTCAGAGAAAAAATGGCACGCCCAATCGAAGTTCCTACGTTGGCGCTTTGTGGTCGTGAAGACTTGCGAGCAGAGCTAATGCTAGAACAGTCGCAGTATTTCACGAATGAATATGAGTTTCAGCTAATCGATAATGCAGGTCATTTTTTACATCGTGAGCAACCTGAGGTAGTCACTAAGCTCATTATTGATTGGCTGAGGAAATAGCTAACTCTTTTTTATTAAACCTTATTAGGATCCTCTACGCCTACAGAGTGATGATTCCAGATAAGCCAAATGCCTGAAGCAGCAATGAGAATCATGCCGACCACACTGAGGCTGTCTGGAAGTTGTCCAAAAATGAGGTAGCCATACCCAACGGCCCAGATCAATTGCAAGAAGACCAACGGGGTGAGTTTGTAAGGTCGCATTTGATAGAAGGCGAGCACAACAAGTAAATGCGCAAATCCACCTAAGAGGCCTAACAATCCAAATAAGGCATATTCGTAGACGGGCAAAGCAGGGAGTGGATCCGCATACGGGAGCAAAGCAGTCGATGCTATCAAGCCAACGATGCCGCTATAAAAAAAGGTGGTGTATGCCGAATCTTGGGTGAGCTTGCGGGTATAGAGCTGAAAGATGGCGTTCAAAAATGCCATCATGACGAGCAACAAAGCGGCTAAATGAAAAATAGCGGACCCTGGCCTAGCAATAAAGAGGATTCCCAAGAACCCGACCTCAGCGATTAACCACTCTTTCAAGCCAACACTCTCCCCCAAAAGGGGGCCCGATAGAATGGCCACCCAAATTGGTGCAGTGAAAGTAATTGAGGATGCTTCTGCTAGTGGTAGCCAATTTAACCCCGCAAAAAATAACGTAGCGGTGGCGACTAACAAACAAGATCTAAATAACTGCAAGCCCAAATGACGAGTGCGCCAAAAATCTTTCCCTAAGAAATACCATGCAATCGGAGCTGCGAGTAAGAGCTGACCAAAAAATCGAGACCATACCACTGCAATGAGATTGGTATCCTGAACGAGAATCTTAGCGATGGCATCTACGGTAGAAAAGCAAATTCCACTTAAGATAAATAAGAAGACTGGTGAATTCACTCGGCAGCTATTCCTGCCTTAGTGCAAATCCATTCTTTAAAGAGTTTAATTTTTTGATTGTTTTTAGTATTGGATTTAAAAGAGAGAAAATGGGTTCTATCCATCGTTGGCAGAAAAACTCCTGCGCCAATTTCCACTAACTCACCACGTGATATTTCTCTTTCTGCAAAGCGGATGCTTTCTAGTACAACTCCAATGCCGTCTACAGCGGCTGATACTGAAAGGGCTGCACGATCGAAGGCGATTTTTCTAGTAGAGGGATTTTTGAGGCGATTGATTTCGAACCACTGTTCCCAACTATGGTGATTAAGTGAAGACTCGATGAGCGTTAATTTACTCATCAATTCTTCAACGGGAATATTGGGATCAATCAGATCTGGCGAACAAAGCGGTGTAATTTTCTCTTCACCTAAGGAAAGCGAAGTTACTCCTGGACCCTCATGGGAAAATTGATAAGAGATGGCGATATCAATTTCTTGATTGCGCAATAAATCAATATGGTCGGCCCCAGAAGTTAAGCGAATTGTGATGTCGGGATTATCTTTAATAAACTCTGGCAATCTGGGGCTCAACCACTTTGCGGCAAAACTGGGCGAGCAGTGCAAGGCAAGAACTTGTGAGCTGGGCGCAAGAGTGACTTCATTGCAGGCCGCCTCAATGACATCAAAAACCCTTGAGAGTGAATCTAACAGTCGACGACCTTCTGCTGTGGGTACTACTCTGCGGTTCTGACGTAAAAATAATGATTTACCAAAATAGTCCTCAAGCTCACGAATCTGATGACTGATGGCAGACTGTGTCAGATGCAATTCTTTTCCCGCGAGCGTAAAGCTTTCTAGCCGCGCTGCAACCTCAAAAGCCCTCAATAGGACATAATTTGGAATATTTCTCATGTAAATATAATATACATGATTAATATTCATCTTTCTATGAATAGTTATCGTTTGTCAAAATGGTCAAAAAAGCCCATGATTGCTGTTAATTGGTGATCTGAATTAGCTCACCCAAAATGAATGTTTATCGAAAAGAGGAATGGCCATGGCTGAAGTAATGGAAAAAGAACGTAAATTAGACTTGGGCGGAAGAGAGTCTATTTATCAACCAGAGGACAAAAATCTAATCTTTCCTTATCAGCCTAAGTTCAACAGCTTTGAAGAAGAGCGTCAACATCTCAAAGAGCGTTTGGTTGCCGCATGTCGTGCATTTGCTTTAGAAAAGTTTGATTACGGATTTGCGGGGCACTTGACTGTGCGCGACCCAGAGCATCCACATCTGTATTGGACTAATCCAATGGCAGTACATTTTGATCAAGTCAAGGTATCCAATCTCATTTTGGCGGATCATGATGGCAATATTTTAGAAGGTAAGCATGCATTAAATCGCGCGGGCTTTGTGTTGCATGCAGCAGTACATGAAAAGCATCCTGATATTGTTGCGATGTGCCATGCTCACACTGTTTATGGCACTGCTTTTGCTGCTCTTGGTAAAACATTGGATCCCATCTCTCAAGATGCGGCAGCTTTTTTTGAAGACCACATGGTCTTGTCTGAACAAGCAGGACAAGTTGCGGTTGAAGATAACTCAGGTTACAACGTAGCGGGATCATTGAAAAAAGTGAAGGCAATTATTCACCGCAATCATGGCTTGTTAACAGTCAGTCGTCATAGCATTGAAGCTGCTGCGTTTTGGTTTATTGCTCTAGAGCGATGCTGCAAGCAACAGATGATAGTTGAGGCTACAGGCATTAAGCCGAATATGCTGACACCGGAAGTTGCTCGCTACAGTCGTGAGCACGTAGGTAGTGAATATATCGGTTGGCTTCATTTCCAACCAATCTGGGGTTATTTAAAAGAAAACCAACCCGATATGTTTTCTTAAGATCAAGCTCACGAACATTAAAAAATCCCAGTGCTGCTGGGATTTTTTAATGGTTAATTAGAACTTCGCTGAGTTGGTGAATCAGATTTTTTCTTGCTCGCATGGCGTGCAATTCGGATAGTTCCGCAGCTTTTTTCTCATCCCCATTTTTAATCGCATCAGCAATGGCTTGATGTTCATCCCAAATAGCTGATCGTTGCGTGGATTGCAAAACGGCACCCATGACTCTTCGCAGATGGGCCCAGTGTAAGTGAGCGCTTTTGGCAATTAAGGGATTTTCAGAGGCTTCATAAATAGCACTATGAAAGGCCATGTCATTATCTATTAATGCTTTAACGTTGCCTTTTTCTGAAACAGAGCGACCACTCTGAATTAAGGTGGGATCAATGACGCATTTCTTTTGCGCCGCTAGTTTTGCTGCTAGAGAGTCAAGCGCACCACGCACTTCATAAAGCTTATCAATCCATTCAATATTTAATGCCGTAACTTGAACCCCTCTTCCTGGAGCATCCTCTACAAAACCATCATTTTTTAACATGCGAAGGGCTTGCAGGACCGGCAAGCGAGATACATTCATTTGCTCAGCAATTTCTTCCTGGGTAATTCTGGCGCCTGGAGGTAGTGAGCCGTCACTAATGGCGTCAAGCAGGGCTTTATAAACTGCCTCGACATAGTCAGTTCTTGCTGGAAGTTTATTGAGTTGAGACAGCATCTATTTTTTAGGGCTCCAAAGGCTTGATACAGGTAGTTTTACATGGTGCATGCGTATAAAAACTATTATATACTCTGTATACAGTATACGGAGTACAAAAATAGTAAAAAACAGGAGACGCTAGGAATGACAACTAAGCAAGAGCAGGTGGAAAAGAAGGTTGGCGCATCAGCTGGATCAACAACCACGACTAAAAAATTGGTACCATATGGTGGTTACCATACCAATAAAGTTCCTGGTCATGATCCAGAGCTGACGGAAGTTGGACCAAGTACTCCGATGGGCGAGTACATGCGTGGTTTTTGGCATCCGGTTTGTATGTCAATTGAACTGACAGATACACCCAGGTTTTTGACGATTTTAGGCGAAGAGTTAGTAGCATTTCGTGATGGCAGCGGGAGCGTTGGTGTATTGCATGCGCATTGTGTGCATCGTGGTGCATCACTTGAATATGGTTTGATTCAAGAGCACGGGATTAAGTGTTGCTATCACGGTATGGTGTTTGACGTAGACGGCACTTGCCTGAATGCACCTTTTCCTAAAGGCGAAGAAGCAGAGGCTAAAAAATATGCCTGCTCAATTCAGCAGGGTGCTTACAAAGCATTTGAAAAAAATGGTTTAGTTTTTGCATACATGGGGCCGCCAGATAAGGAGCCACCATTCCCAGAGTGGGAGGCAGACTTTACTGTTGCAGAAGGTGATGAGCTAGTTCCATATAGCAATTTTCAACACTGCAATTGGTTGCAAGTACAAGATAATGCTGCAGATAATTTTCACACTGCTGAATTACATGCAGCTAAGAATGTTGTGGGTGGTCACTACCAGGGCACTACGTTTGATGAGGTGGGTGCGCCAACCATGGAGGTGCACCCTGATATGCAATTCGTACCAATTCATGGTGGTCGCGGTTTAGCTTGTTCAGGCGCCCGCCGTGTAAATAACGATAAATTGTTTATCCGCGTACAACATCAAGTGCTGCCAAACTTAAGTCTGCATGCATATACGTCTGAAGACGGTTCAAATAAGAAATTGTTTAGCCGCTTCCACATTATTCGCTGGACTGTTCCAGTCGATGACTTAAATAGCAAGATGATTGGTTGGCGTGTAATGGGCCCTGGCATCGATACTCGCGGTATCGGTCAAAAAGAACTTGTGGGATATGAGTCCATTGACTTCTTGGATGGACAAGTTGCATTGCGTAGGGCTGAGCGCTTTGGTAATCAGACTATTAAGGATATTGTAGAGATTCCCACCGATCACAGATCCAGACCTAGCTACAAGATGGCTCAATATGCGCCTGGTGACTATGAGGCGATCATTAGTCAGCGACCCATTGCGGTTCATGCTTTAGAGAATCCAACTAAATTCGATGCAGGTCCTTATCTCTTTAGAAAAATGTTGCGTGATGCAGTTCGTGGATCTAATCCAGCGGCTAGTGCAGAAGCATTTGCTGAGTGGCTAAAAGATGTTGGTGGGGCGCCTAATAGCTATTGTTCTGGCAATGTATTTGAGCTGCCTATTGGTGTAACTACAGAAGAGGAAGTTGCACAAAGACGTTTTGTTGCTAAAGGAGTGATTGCCATTCTTTCTGAAAGCGAACAATACAAGGGTAAAGAGCGTATTGAGTTCGTTAAGAACAAGATGGAAGAGCTTGAGCAGACTGCAAAAGGGCAATTTAAGCATTAATCTAAGTATTGAAAGAGATAGGTTGCGCTTGTAGCCTATCTCTTTTTATGGAGTGAGACAAAAAAGTGGCTGACAATCAATTACTGCAATTAAAAATAAAACAAATCCGTCAAGAAGCTAGTGGAATTCATTCATTTGAACTAGTTTCTGAAGATGAAAAAGCATTGCCACCTTTTGATGCAGGTTCACATATTGATCTGCACTTACCCTCAGGCACTATCCGTCAGTACTCTTTGAGTAATGACCCTGTAGAAACCCATCGCTATGTAGTGGGAGTATTGCGTGATGAGCAAGGGCGCGGTGGTTCAAAAGAAGCTCATCAGGTATTCAGAGTAGGTGATTCCTTGTCAGCAAGCAATCCACGCAATCATTTTCAGCTGGATGAGTCTGCTAAGAAGGTGATTTTATTGGCTGGTGGAATTGGTATTACCCCCCTAAAGTCGATGGGCCATCGCTTAAGGTCCTTAGGCATCCCATTTGAATTGCATTACTGCGCACGCGCGCAAGAAAATATTGCATTTCCTCAAGAGCTTCAGAATTTATCGGATTCAGGTGAAGTTCAATTCCATTTGGATGGCGGCATTCTTGGGAATGGTTTAAATATTACAGAAATGATTAAGGGGCTTGAGGCCGATTCGCATCTGTATTACTGTGGGCCAGCAGGATTTATGAAAGCATGTGCTCAAGCTGCAAAAGAACGCAGTGATCTTCATGTCCATTTTGAACACTTTAAGGCTCCCGAAAAAGAGGGTGGCCAAGCTAAGCTTGAGTCAGATCCCGGTGAGTTAGTTATTCAAATTCAGAGCACTGGTCAAAAAATAGCCCTTTCACGATCAGAGTCTTTAATTGATGTATTGGCTAAACTAGGAGTTGAGGTTTTGACTTCATGCCAATCGGGTTTGTGCGGTACCTGCAAAACACGCTATATCAGTGGTGATGTGGAGCATGGTGACTGCATTTTGAGTGATGCTGAACATGCGGAATATTTAACACCTTGCATCTCTCATATAAAAAGTGGAACACTTGTTCTCGATTTATAAATTATCTTTTAATAGACTTCAATCCTTTGTCGAAATATCAAAAAATCTATGTTTTAGGTGCAGGATCAGTGGGCTGCTACTTTGGCGGCATGCTGGCACGCGCTGGTCAAGATGTTGCTTTAATTGGGAGGTCTGAACGGGCCCAGGCTATCAATGAGTTGGGTCTTGAGATGGACTGCAAATCCTTTCAAGAGGTTGTGCGTATTAAAGCCTCTGACGATTTATCTGCTTTGGGGGATGCTGATCTGGTTTTGCTCAGCGTGAAATCTCTAGATACAGAAAAAACCATACAAGAAATTGCATCGATACTGCCAAGCCATGCGGT
>Ga0316231_1002829_pt1 | contig 15944 bp, 4 predicted proteins | sample TBH18027metaG_FD_206002 | JGI IMG/M metagenome (GOLD analysis project Ga0316231, IMG submission 206002) | Freshwater microbial communities from Trout Bog Lake, Wisconsin, USA - TBH18027 | ecosystem: Environmental > Aquatic > Freshwater > Lake > Hypolimnion/Profundal zone | place: USA: Wisconsin...
GGGAATTGCAACGCCCAATCTCAGTCACCAATTTGTTCCAGTACCCCACGATTGGCGCGCTGGCGCTGTTTCTTGAGCAACCGGCCCCGCGCCTGCAGGACCGCCAGCAGCGGATCACCGCGCGTGTGCAGCAGATGCGGAAAGCGGCTTATGAATATAATGCCACAACCTAAATCGACCTGTGATAGCGCCCGCTTCGGCGGGGCGATCAGTGCCGGGCGAGCGGCGCCGGTGAATCCCGGGTTCCGGGGGGAGAAGCGGGCCCGGTCGTATCTGGCGACGCAGGAGTATGTGATCCCCAAGCGCCAATTCCTGGATGTGCTGGCGGCAGAGATCGTGCAGCTGACGGGCGACCAGATCACGATCTTCGAGCCCGGCGTCGGGCCCGGGCTGGTGCCCGCGCATCTGCTCCGGATGGGGGTCCACCGGAATTTCAAGCGGTTCCGCTACATCGGCACCGACCAGAACCGCGAGATGCTGGAGTATGCCAATCAGCTGTGCGCCGCGGCCGGTAGCGCCCATAACGGCGATGTGATCGGGAGGGTCGAGTTACAACTGGTGGCCGATATGGATCTGACGCGCAAAAGCGCGGCCCTGTACCAGGCGCTGGCAGTGGAACGCGTCGACGTGGTGATTCTCTCGCAATTTCAGCACTACTTCCCCAATGACAATGCCAGCCGGCTGGCCCAGAAATTTCACGGGGCGGGCCGGCGCTCGATGAACAAATCCGAGGCGGATCGCCTTTTTCACGACATGCTCAAGCCGGGTGGGTTGCTGGCGATCTTGGATGATTACTCCGCCGCGACGGTGGCGGAACACGAACAAAATCTCAGCCGGTGGGACGCGTTTGTGGTGACGAATCTGCGCGCGCCCGAGAACCTGGCGCGGATCCGCGCGATCGACCCAGAAAAGGCCGACAAAATTGCCGCGACTTACTGTGGGGTTGAGACCATCGAGGCGCTCCGTCGCTGCCGCGCGGCCCGGGAGTCCCGCCGCGAAAAAGACAACGAGGAGACCTGGAGCCTGGCGAACGCCCGCGCCAGTTTGGAGCGCTGCTATGGGACGGAGCGGGTCCGGGTGTTGCGGCATGCGCAGTTGCCCAATTTCTACCTCCTGCTGGCGCGCAAGGCACCGGAGCCGGTGGCCCTGCCGGTGACGGAGGCTGTGGTGGTTGGTGAGTTGGACCAGCGCCGGGTCGCTTGATTCGGGCGGCAATGAAAGAGGAAGTCGAGTTTATGAAAACGTATCACCTCACGCTGTTGCAACAGGGGATGGTGTTTCATCATGTCAGCGCGCCCGGCTGTGATCCGCATGTGCGGCAGTTCAGTTGCCACCTCCCAGAAACGGTCGCGGCCGGGCCGCTGGCGCAGGCCTGGGCGCAGGTTGCGGGCCGGCATGCGGCGTTGCGGACCAGGGTGGTGACCACGGCGGCTGGGGAATCCCGGCAGGCCGTGGACCCGGTCGTGCAGGTGCCATTCCAGCAATCCGACTGGCGCGAGTTATCGGGGCCGGATCAGGCGGCGCGCCGGGCCGCGTTCCTCCACCAGGATTGGGAGCAGGGGTTCGACCTGGCCGCGGCGCCACTGTTGCGGGTGGCACTGTTTCAATTGGGCGGAGCCGAGTCGGAGATGCTAGTTACATTTCACCATGTGATCTTAGATGGGCGCTCGGTGCTGACGGTCATCCAGGAGGTCTTTGCCAGCTACGAGGCAGTGCGGCGCGGGACGCCGATCGAACTGCCGCTGATCCGACCGTTTGGCGACTATCTCGAGTGGCTCCACCAACAGGATTTTTCCCAAGCCGAACCATTCTGGCGCCAAACCCTCCAAGGATTCAACGCGCCGACGCCGTTGAACATCGACCGCAGCCCGGCGCGTCGCGACGGCGCGACCAGTTACGGTGAGTGCGCAACGCAGTTGTCACCCGAACTGACGGCCCGGCTGAAACTGCTGTGCGCCGCCCACGGGTTGACCTTGAACACGCTGGTGCAAGGCGCGTGGGCGGTGGTGCTGAGCCGCTACAGCGGGGAACCGGACGTGGTTTTTGGCAGCATTCGGGCCGGGCGCCATTCCAGTGTGCCCGGGGCGGACGCAATGGTGGGCATGCTGATCAACACGGTCCCCGTGCGGGCGCAGGTTACTCCTGACCAGCACCTGATTCCGTTTCTCCAGGAATTGCGAACGCTGTGGACAGCGATGCGCCCTTACGAGCAAGTTCCCCTGAGCCAGGTCCAGAAATGGAGCGCGGTGGGGCCGGGGCAGCCATTGTTCGCCAGCCTGGTGGTCTTCGAGGGTTACCTGCTGGGGGCGCAGTTGCAGGCGCAGGGCGGCGCGTGGAGCCAGCGGCGGTTTGGCTTCCAGCAATTGACCACGAGCTATCCGCTGACGATCAACTCGTTCGGCGGCGACCAGCTCGGTTTGCGGATTGCCTTTGATCGGAACTTGTTCACTGCCGGCACAATCGACCGGACAGTGGGCCATCTGGAAACGGTGCTGGCTGCGATGGCGGCGAACCCGGAGCAACGGTTGGTCGAGCTGCCCATCCTCCGCCCGGCCGAGCGGCAGCAACTGCTGGTCGAGTGGAATGCCACGGCGGCGGACTATCCGGCCGACGCGGTGTTGCACGGCCTGTTCGAGGCGCAGGTGGCGCGCACGCCGGCTACCGTGGCGGTGGTGGCCGACAACGGATCGCTGACGTACCGGGAGCTCGACCGGCGCGCCAACCAATTGGCTTACCATTTGCGGAATCGCGGTATCGGTCGCGAGACCTTGGTCGGCGTCTGCCTCGAACGCTCGCTGGAAATGGTCATCGCCCTCTTCGGCGTGCTCAAGGCCGGGGCCGCCTATGTGCCGATCGATCCCGAGTATCCGCGCGACCGGGTCCGGTACATGCTCGCGGACGCGGCCACACCGGTGTTGTTGACACAGGGGTACCTCGTGGAGCGGTTGGCGGGGACGCCGACGTTGTGCCTGGACCGCGACTGGGACCAGATTGCAAGCCAACCCGGCGACAAACCCGCCGAGCGGGCGGCGGCCGAGACGCTCGCCTACATGATTTATACCTCCGGTTCGACTGGCAAACCCAAAGGGGCGCTGAACACGCACCGCGGCATCTGCAATCGCCTGCTCTGGATGCAGAACCAGTACCGCCTGACCGCCGCTGACGTGGTCCTGCAAAAAACACCGTTTAGTTTCGACGTGTCGGTCTGGGAATTCTTCTGGCCCTTGCTGACCGGCGCACGTTTGGTCCTGGCGCGCCCGGGCGGTCACCGCGATCCGGAATATCTGATTGATCTCATTGAGCGAGAGCACGTGACCGTTCTGCATTTCGTGCCATCCATGCTGCAGCAGTTCTTGGAAACACCGGGCGTGGCGCGGTGCCGGTCCTTGCGCGACGTGATCTGCAGCGGCGAAGCGTTGCCGTGGGATCTCCAGCAGCGGTTCTTTGCGCAGCTGCCGGCGCGACTGCACAACTTGTACGGTCCTACCGAAGCAGCGGTGGATGTGACACACTGGACCTGCCAACGGTCGGGCGGATGGCCGGGCATCGTGCCGATTGGCCGGCCGGTGGCCAACACGCAAACCTATATTCTCGACGCGCAACTCGCGCCGGTGCCGATCGGCGTGCCGGGCGAATTGCACCTGGGCGGGGTGCAGGTCGGGCGCGGCTATCACAACCGGCCGGAACTGACGGCGGAGAAATTCATCCGCGATCCCTTCACCACACGGTCCGGTGCGCGCTTGTACAAGACCGGCGACCTGACCCGGTACCTGCCGGACGGCAACATCGAATATCTCGGCCGGCTCGATCACCAGGTCAAAATTCGCGGCCAACGGATTGAACTGGGCGAGATCGAGTGCCAGTTGGCCGCTCATCCGGCAGTGCGTCAGGCGGTCGTGCTGGCCCGAACCGATGGCGCGGCCGGGCCGCGACTGGTGGCATACCTGGTTGGTGACCATATCGCGCCGCCGGCCGCGACCGAATTGCGCACATTCCTCGGACAGAATTTGCCCGCGTCCCTGGTGCCGGCGGCCTTCGTTTGGCTGGCGCAAATGCCGCTTGCGCCGAATGGCAAGGTGGATCGCCGGGCCTTGCCCGCACCCAATCCGCCGCCGCAATCGCACGGGCGGCCGCGCACCGAGTTGGAACGGACGCTGGCCCGTGTCTGGCAGGATGTGCTGCATATCGACGCGGTCGGTATCGACGACAACTTCTTCGATCTGGGCGGCGATTCGTTGCGGTTTCTGCAGGTCCAGCGTCGCTTGCAGCGGGAATTGCCGCGCGAGATTTCCGTCACCAAACTGTTCCAGTACCCCACGATTGGCGCGCTGGCACTGTTTCTCGAGCAACCGGCGGCGCGCGCGCAGGACCGCCAGCAACAACGCATCAGCGCGCGTGTGCAGCAGATGAGAGGAGCGATTTATGACTACGAATACACCCGTTAAATCCAACCGCGACATTGCCGTCATCGGCATGGCGGGCCGGTTCCCCGGCGCGGCCAACGTGGCCGTGTTTTGGAACAACCTCGCTGGTGGCGTCGAATCCATCACCCAGTTCACCCATGCGGAACTCGCGACCGCCGGCGTCAGCGCGGAACTGCTGGCCAGCCCGTTGTACGTGCGTGCCCGGCCGGTCATCGCCGACGCGGACAAATTCGACGCGGAATTTTTCGGTATCAGTCCGCGCGAAGCGGCGCTGATGGATCCGCAGCACCGGCTGTTGTTGGAGACGGCGTGGGCCGCGCTGGAGGATGCCGGCTGCGATGTCGCGAGCTACGACGGGGTCATTGGTTTGTACGCCGGCCAGTCGTTCAATACCTATTTGCTGGCCAATCTTTGCACCAGCCGCGAACGCAGCGAGGGCCTGCTGAATTTCAGCACTCCCGGCAGCTTTCAAACCTTTCTGGGAAATGACAAGGATTTCCTGGCGACCCGGGTGGCCTACAAGCTGAACCTGAAAGGCCCGGCCATGACCATCCAATCCGGGTGTTCGACCTCGTTGGTGGCCATCTGCCAGGCCTGCCAGAGCCTGCTCTGCCATCAGTGCGATGTCGCGCTCGCCGGTGGCATCTCCGTGTTGGTGCCGCAGACCTGTGGCTACATCGCCCAGGAGGGCGGGATCACGTCCCCAGATGGTCACTGCCGGGCCTTCGATGCGCAGTCACAGGGCACGGTGTTTGGCAGCGGCGTTGGGCTCGTCGTGCTGAAACGGCTCGCGGAAGCCCTGGAGGCTGGCGACCAGATCTACGCTGTGATCAAAGGCTTTGCCCTCAACAACGACGGCAACGGCAAGGTCAGCTACACCGCGCCGAGCGTGGACGGTCAGAGTGAAGTGATCGCGCTGGCGCAAGCGTTGGCGGGCGTCACCGCCGACACCATTCAATATGTCGAAGCGCATGGCACCGCCACGCCACTGGGCGATCCCATCGAAGTCGCGGCGCTGACCCAGGCGTTCCGCCAAACAACTGACAAAACCGGTTTTTGCGGCATCGGCTCGGTCAAGACCAATATCGGCCACCTCGACGTGGCCGCCGGCGTGGCCGGGTTTATCAAGACCTGCCTCGCGCTCAAACACGGTTTGATTCCGCCGACGCTGCACTATACCCAGCCCAATCCGAAAATTGATTTTAGCACCAGCCCATTTTATGTCGTCGCCCGGCCGACGCCCTGGCCGGTGACCGGCACGCCGCGCCGCGCCGGCGTCACCTCGTTGGGCGTGGGCGGCACGAATGCCCACGTCGTCCTCGAAGAAGCGCCGGCCGTTGCGGCGACGCCGCCGGCCCGGCCCGTACAGTTGTTGACGCTCTCCGCGAAAACACCGGCCGCACTCGACCAAGCCACGGCCGACCTGACCACGCACCTCACCACCCACCCGGACATTAATCTGGCCGATGTGGCGTACACGCTGCAAGTCGGGCGCCGCGCCTGGCCGCACCGGCGTATTATTGTGGCGCGCGCCGCGACCGACTTGAAAACCACCTGGGCCGGCGCAACTGACCGGAACGCCGCCCCGGTCGCGTTCATGTTTCCGGGCCAGGGCGCACAACGGACCAAGATGGGCATGGAACTTTACCGGACCGAGCCGGTCTTCCGGGCCGCGTTCGATCAATGCCTGCAATGCCTGCCGGCGGTGGATCTGCGCGCCGCGCTGGCGTCCGACGAGCTGCTCCGGCAAACCCGGTTCACGCAACCGGCGCTGTTTGCCGTCGAGTATGCGCTGGCGCAGTTGTGGTTGAGCTGGGGCGTGCGCCCCGGCGCGATGATCGGCCACAGTGTTGGCGAATACGTCGCCGCCTGCCTGGCCGGCGTGTTCACACTTGAAGACGCGGTGCGGGTGGTGGCCGAGCGGGCGCGCCTGGTGCAGGACCAGCCGCCCGGCGCGATGCTCGCGGTGCGGTTGCCGGAAGATGAAGTGGGGGCGCTGCTCGGCAAGGTGTTGTCCATCGCGGCGATCAACGCGCCGGAGTTGAGCATTGTGGCCGGGCCGGTTGACGCGATCGCGGCCTGCGAACGCCGGCTCAAGGAGCAGGGGCAGGCGAGCGTGCGCCTGAAAACTTCACACGCGTTTCACTCGGCGATGATGGAGCCGGTCATTGCGCCGTTGGCGGCCATGCTGCGGCAGATTCCGCTGCGCCGGCCGCAGATCCGGTATGTCTCCACCGTCACTGCCGACTGGATCACGGATGCCGACGCGACCAGCCCGGACTATTGGGCCGGTCACGTGCGGCAGACAGTGCGGTTTGCCGCCGGCGTGGCGCGGTTGCTGGCGGACCCGGCCACCGTGTTGCTGGAGGTCGGGCCCGGCCAGACGCTCAGCGGGCTGGCCCGGCAACATCCGGCCCGCCACCGCGACCAGGCGGTGATCAGTTCGCTCCTGGACGAGGACGAACAAGCTGCCATGCTCGCCGCGCTCGGCCGGCTCTGGCTGGCCGGCGGGACACTTGATTCCGCGGCGCTCTTTGCCGGCGAACGGCGCCGGCGCGTCGCGTTGCCGACGTATCCATTTCAGCGGCATCGGCACTGGATTGAGCCGGCCTGGGAACACGCGGAACCGCCGGCGGTTGCCCCGATAGCGACTGCCACCGTCTCAGCGCCGGCGCCGGCCGCCACCGGCGCGGACCGGCTGCGGGCGCTGCTGACGGAAGTGTCGGGCCGCGCGTTCGCCGCGGCCGACGACCAGACGACCTTTGTCGAACTGGGGTTTGAGTCGCTGTCGTTGACGCAGGTGACCCTGGCGATTGCCAAACAGTTTGGCGTGCCGGTTGCGTTCCGGGAACTGCTCGGGAATCTCGGCACAATCGCGGCGCTGGCGGCGCACTTGGAACAGGCCGCCCCGCCCGCACCGCAACCGGTCGTGGTCCCGGTTGCGACGCCGGTGTCCGCCACGGCGCCGGTGACGGAGGCGCAACGGGAGATTTGGCTGGCGACGATGCGCAGCGACTCGGAATCCTGTACGTTCAACCAGTCCCGGACGTTGCGCCTGCGTGGTCCGCTGCGTCGCGATGTGTTGGAGGGCGCGTTGCGCCAACTCGTGCAGCGGCACGACGCGCTGCGCACCACGTTCGCCGCGCACGGCGATGTGCAGACGGTCGCGCCCCACGCCGAGCTGGCGCTGGTGGATCACGATCTCTCCGCCGCTGAACCGGCCCGGCGCGCGGCGCAATTGCAGGAGCTCCTGACCCGGGACGCCGCCCAGCCGTTCGATCTGACCCGGGCGCCGTTGCTGCGGACGCAACTGGTGAAACTGGGTGACCAGGAACACATCCTCATCTTCACCGCGCAACACATCGTCTGCGACGGCGGGGCGATGGCGGTCCTGTTCCACGAACTCGGCGAATTATATTCGGCCGGTTGCGACGGCGGGCCGGCCAAGCTGCCGCCGGTGCGGTCGTTGCTCGCCTATGCGCGCGATGAATTTGCTCTCGCGGCCAAGCCGGAGCGCCAGGCCGCGGAGGCGTATTGGCTGGGCCAGTTCGCGGCCGAACCCCCCGCCTTGCCGTGGCCGGCGGATTATCCGCCCCCGGCTGAGCCGTCGGGCCGCGGGGGCCGCGTGCGGCTGGAATTGAAGCCGGCGTTGGTGCAACAATTGCGCCAGGCCGCCGCGCGGCAGGGCTGCACGTTGTTCACGTTCTTATTGGCCGCCGACTACCTGTTACTCCACCGCCTGACCGGTCAGGCCGACGTCGTCGTGGCGGCGCCGGTGGCCAGCCCGTGTGCGGGCGGGCCGGGGGCGCTGGTCGCCCACACGGTCAATTTCCTCGCGCTGCGCGTCGGCGTGCGCGCGGCGGCGCGCTGGCCCGAGCACGTCCAACAAGTGAAACAAGTCGTGCTCGATGCTTTCGATCATCGACAGGTCACCTACGGCAGCCTGTTGGCGAAACTGAAGCTGGGCCGCGACCGCAGCCGCCTGCCGTTGGTGTCGGCCTCCTTCAACCTGACGCGCGTGCACAACCGGTTGAAATTCCGCGGGCTGGAGGCGGAGGTGCGGAATAACCCGCACCGCTTTACGAATCTCGACGTGATGTTCGATGTCACTGATTCCGCCAGTGGGCTCGAGTTGGAGTGTGTCTACAACACGGATCTGTTTGCGCCCGCCACCATCCAACGCTGGATCCAGCATTTCCAGACCTTACTGGAAACGGTGGTCGCCCAACCCACCGGCCGCCTGGCGGAGTTGCCGCTGTTGACGCCGGCCGAGCGCCGGCAATTGCTGGTGGAATGGAACAACACCGCGCTGGAGTACCGCCGCGATCAGACCATGGTCAGTCTGGTTGAGGACCAAGTGGCCCGGACGCCTGATGCGCCGGCGCTGGTGGCCGGGACCGACCGGCTGACCTATGCGGAACTGAATGCCCGCGCCAATCAACTCGCCCACCATTTGCGCCGGCGCGGCATTGGGCCGGAGCAGCTGGTGGCGGTCTGCGCCGAGCGGACGCCGGCCATGGTGATCACTCTGTTGGGCATTCTCAAGGCGGGGGGCGCGTATGTGCCGCTGGACCCGGCGTACCCGAAAGACCGGACGGCCTTCATCCTGGCCGACGCCGCCGCGAAAGTCGTGGTGACGCAGACGCGGTTGGCGGCCGAGTTGCCGGCACCGGAGGCGGTGGTGGTGAATCTGGACACGCTGGATCTTGCCAGCGAAAGTCTGGCGAATCCGACCCGGCTGGCAACGGCCCAGAATCTGGCCTACTTGATTTTCACTTCCGGTTCGACGGGGCGCCCGAAGGGCGTGGCCATTGAGCATCAGAGCGTGGTGGCGTTTATCGAATGGGCGCGGACCGTGTTTTCACCGGCCGAACTCGCCGGCGTTTTGTTTTCAACTTCGGTGTGCTTCGATCTGTCGATCTTCGAATTGTTCGTGACGCTGAGTTGTGGCGGCACGGTGATTCTTGCGGAGAATGCCCTGCACCTGCCGACGTTGCCAGCGGCCCGCGAAGTGACGCTGATCAACACCGTGCCGTCGGCGATGGCCGAACTCGTTCGCACCAAGGCGGTCCCGGCTGGCGTGCGGGTCGTCAATCTGGCCGGCGAAGCCCTGGCGCAGTCGCTGGTGAATGAGATTTACGCGCTGGGTCACATCGACAAAGTTTATGATTTGTACGGGCCGAGTGAGGACACGACCTATTCGACCTACACGTTGCGCACCGCCGGCGGCCGGGCCAACATCGGGCGGCCGATTGCCAACACCCAGGCCTACCTGGTCGACGGGCAACGCGCGCCGGTGCCGATCGGCGTGCCGGGCGAGATTCTGCTCGGCGGCGCGGGCCTGGCGCGGGGGTACCTGAACCGGCCCGAACTGACGGCGGAGAAGTTCATTGCGAACCCCTTCAGCTTGGAACCGGGGGCGCGGCTGTACCGGACCGGTGATCGGGGCCGGTATCTGCCCGATGGCCGGATCGAATACCTGGGCCGCCTCGACCGGCAGGTCAAGCTCCGCGGGTTCCGCATCGAGCTGGGCGAAATCGAGGCGGTCTTGCGCGAAGTGCCCGAGGTGCGGGACGCGGTGGCCGTGGTGCGCGAAGACACGCCGGGCGATCAGCGGCTGGTGGCGTACCTGGTCTCGCGGGATGGCGCGTTGCCGGTCAGCGAGCTGCGGAACCGCGCGAGCGCCAAGCTGCCCGGCTACATGGTGCCGGCGGCCTTTGTGGAACTGGCGCAGTTCCCGCTGACGCCGAATGGCAAGGTGGATCGCCAGGCGTTACCGGTGCCGGCCGGGGCGAATGTGGTGGCGGCGAGCCAGTACGAAGCGCCGCGCACGCCGGTCGAGCACGAACTGGCGGACATCTGGGCGAAAGTGCTGCGCGTGGCGCCGCCGGGCGTGAACGACAATTTCTTTGCGTTGGGCGGGCATTCGCTGCTGGCCACGCAAGTGATGATCCGGCTGCGGGACGCGTGGGGGGTGACGGTGTCGCTGCGCAGCCTGTTCGATTATCCGACGGTGCGCACGCTGGCGGCGCATGTGGAAACGCTGGCGGGAACGCCCGCCGCGCGCGGCGAACCGGCCGCCGGCAACCTGGTCACGGGGACCGTATGACGTTGAACGAAACACTCGGCCAGCTCCGCCAGAAGGGCGTGGAACTCTGGGTCGAGAACGACCGGCTGCGCTATGAGGCGCCGGTGGGGGCAATGATGCCGACGTTGTTGGCGGCGGTGCGCGAACACCGCGCGGCCCTGATCGAGTCCTTGCAATTGGCGACCTGGGAGACGGCGGCCAAGCGGGCCACGATTCAGCCGGTGCCGCGGCCGGCGGCGGTGCCGTTGTCATTCGCCCAGCAACGCCTCTGGCTGCTGGACCAGCTCGAACCGGATGCGGCCACGTACAATCTCCCGCTCAGCCTGGAAATGCGCGGGCCGCTGAACGTCCCGGCGCTGACGCGGGCGTTGAGTGAAATCGTCCGCCGCCACGAGGTGTTGCGCACGGCGTTTCCGTTGGCCAACAGCGCTGAGCCGGTTCAGAAAATTGTCCCGGCGCAGCCGGTGGATTTACCGGTGGTGGCAGTGCGGGACGCGGTGGCGGCGCGGCACCAGATCGAAACGGAGGCGCGCTGGCCATTTGACCTGGCGCACGGGCCGCTGGTGCGGATGCAGCTGTTGCGGCTCGGTCCTGCGGAACATGTGTTGCAATTGAACCTGCACCACATTGTGTTCGACGGTTGGTCGGCCGTCATTTTCGCGCGGGAGTTGTCGGTGTTATACAAGGCGTTTGCCGTGGGCCAGTTCTCGCCGCTGCCGGAGTTGGCGATCCAATACGCGGACTACGCCAGCTGGGAGCGGCAGTGGCTCCAGGGCGGCGTCCTGGAAAAACAACGCGACTACTGGCAGCGCCAACTGGCGGGCGCGTCGTTCGCGCTGGAGTTGCCGACCGATTTTGCGCGGCCGGCGATCCAGACCTACCGCGGCGCGACACTCGGCGCGGAATTCCCCAAAGATCTGGCGACCCGCCTCCGCGAGTTGAGCCAGCGCGAAGGCGTGTCGTTGTACATGACACTGCTGGCGGCGTTCCAGGTGCTGCTGCACCGGTACTCGGGGCAGGACGACATCCTGGTCGCATCGCCGAGCGCGGGGCGCAACAGTGTCGAGACGGAGGCGTTGATCGGGCTGTTCGTCAACACGCTGGCGCTGCGCGCCAACCTGGCGCACAACCCGCCGTTCCGCGACTTCTTGCAGCAGGTCCGGACGACGGCGTTGGACGCGTTTGCCAATCGGGACATTCCATTTGAAAAACTGGTCGAGGCGTTGCCGGTCGCGCGGCAATTGAACCGGTCGCCATTGTGCCAGGTAATGTTCACCCTGCAAAACACCCCGGCGTTGGAATTCCACCTGCCCCAGTTGCAGGTGACCGCGCGCCTCGTTGATGCCGGGGAGTCGAAGTTTGATTTGACGTTGGCCCTGGCAGAAACCGCCACCGGCTTGGCGGCCCGCTTGACCTATTGCACGGACCTGTTCGCGGCGGAGCGCATGCGGGCGCTGCTCGGCCATTACCAGACATTGTTGGCCGGGATCGTGGCCGATCCGGAGCAGCCGGTTGATGAGCTGCCATTGTTGACGACTGCCGAACGCCACCAACTGCTCGTCGACTGGAATGCCACTGCCACCGATTATCCGCGGGATGTCTGCCTGCACGAGTTGGTGGCGCGGCAGGCCCGGCTCACGCCCGCCGCCGTGGCAGTGGTCTGCGGCGAACACCGGTTGACGTACGGCGAGTTGGATGCGCAGGCGAATCAACTGGCCCGCCACCTGGCCGCGCACGGCGTAAAGCCGGACAGCTTCGTGGGCATCTGCCTCGAATCATCGGTGGAAATGCTGGTCGCGATTTACGGGGTGCTGAAGGCCGGGGCCGCTTATGTGCCGCTGGATCCGAGCTACCCGGCGGAGCGGTTGGGCTTCATGCTGGCGGATGCGAACCCGCCGGTGCTGCTGACCCAGCGCAAGCTGCACAAAAAACTGCCGCCGCACCCGGGCCGCGTGATTTGTCTGGACACCGATCGGCCGCAGATTTCCCGGGGCAGTCCAGCGGCGCCGCTCACCGGCGTGACGGCGGACAACCTCGCGTACATGATTTACACCTCGGGTTCGACTGGGAAACCGAAAGGCGCGATGAATACCCACCGCGGCATCGTCAACCGCCTGCTCTGGATGCAGGATGCGTATCCGCTGGGTGGGACGGACGTGGTGTTGCAGAAGACCCCAATTAGTTTCGACGTGTCGGTGTGGGAGATGTTCTGGCCGTTGCTCGTCGGCGCCCGGGTGGTCGTGGCCGGGCCGGATGGCCAGCGCGATCCGGATTATATCGTTGAGCTGATCACTCGGCAGGGCGTGACGGTGGCGCATTTCGTGCCGTCGCTGCTCCAGTATTTTCTGGAGGCACCGGGCGTGGAGCAGTGCCGGTCGTTGCGGCATGTAATTTGCAGCGGGGAAGTGTTGGGGCCTGAATTGCCGGCGCGATTCGGCGCCCGGCTCAGCGCCCAGCTGCATAATCTTTACGGCCCGACTGAAGCCGCGGTGGACGTGACGCACTGGACCTGCCAGCGTAATGGGCACCGGCGGTGTGTGCCAATTGGCCGACCGATTGCCAACACCCAGACTTACATCCTCGGTCACAATCTCCAACCGCTGCCCGTCGGCGTCCCCGGCGAATTACACATCGGCGGCGTGCAGGTTGGCCGCGGCTATCACAACCAGCCCGAACTGACCGCCGCGAAGTTCATCCCCAACCCGTTCCGCCACGAACCGGGTGCGCGGCTCTACAAGACCGGTGACTTGGCGCGCTATCTGCCCGACGGCAACATTGAATATCTCGGCCGCCTGGATCAGCAGGTGAAGATTCGCGGCTACCGCATTGAGCTGGGTGAAATCCAGGCCGCGCTCCAACCGCATCCGCAGATCCGCGAGAGCGTCGTGATGGTGCGCGAAGACACCCCGGGCGACAAACGGATCGTGGCCTACATCGTCGGCACCAACGGCGCAACGCCGCCGGCACTGGAACTGCGCGAGTTCCTGCGGCAATGGTTGCCCGAGTATATGCTCCCAGCCGCAGTCGTGCGGCTGTGGATGTTGCCGCTCAGTCCGAACGGGAAAGTGGATTACCGGGCCTTGCCGGCACCCGGGCCGGCCGGCGTGAATGCAGACACACGGCCGGTCGCACCGCGCACGCCAACCGAAAAATTGGTCGCACGCACCTGGGCGGAGTTGCTCCACCTGCCGCACCTAGGGATCCACGACAACTTTTTTGCCGTAGGCGGCCACTCGTTGCTCGCGGTGCAGGCCGTCGCGCGGCTGCGCGGCCTGGTGGAAAGCGAGCTACCAGTGCGGACCTTCTTCGAGAAACCGACCGTCGCCCAGTTTGCCAGCCATTTGGACGGTTTGCAGTGGGTGCGCGCGATGCAGACCGCGGCCAGTCAGCCACCGGTTGCGACCGGAATCAGGGGAGAGCTATGACACTTGAACGATTATTGACGGAGTTGCGCGAGAAGAAAATCGAGTTGTGGGTCGAGGGTGAGCGGTTGCGGTATTGCGCCCCCGACACGGCGTTGACGCCGGACCTGCTGCAACTGTTGCGGGAACACAAGCCCGAGTTGATCAGTGTTTTGCGCGCCGCGCCGCCCGGGCCGGCCGGCCGGCCAGCGGTCGTGCAGCCGGGGGCCCGACCGGCCCGCTTGCCGTTGTCGTATGCCCAGCAACGGCTCTGGTTGTTGGACCAAATTGAACCGAACCGGCCCACCTACAACATCCCCATCGTGCTGCGCCTGCGCGGGACGCTCGTGGTCACCGCGCTCGACCGGGCGCTCAACGAAATCTGTCGCCGGCATGAAGTTTTACGGACGACATTTACCGTTGATGAGGAAGGCGAACCGTGGCAGGTCATTGCCCCGGCGGCACCGGTGCCATTGCCGGTCCGGGATTTTCGGGGCCGGGCGGCGGAGGTGGAGGCGTATCTGCGCGCCGCGGCGCAGCGGCCGTTTGATCTGGCGGCCGGGCCACTGGTCCGGTGGGAACTCTTGCGGCTGACTGACGACGAACACGCGCTGCTGTGGAATGTGCATCACAGCGTGTTCGACGGTTGGTCAATCGGGGTGTTGGCGCGGGAATTATCGGCGTTATACGCCGCATTTGTCGCCGGTCAGCCGGGCCCATTGGCGGAGCTGCCGGTCCAATATGCTGATTTCGCGTTGTGGCAACGCGCCTGGCTGCAGGGCGCGGTGTTGGAACAACAACTGGCCTTCTGGAAACAACAACTCGCCGGGGCGAGCTTGGTGCTGGAACTGCCGGCGGACCGGCCGCGGCCGCCGACGCAAAGCAACCGGGGCGCGGAGGTTCCATTTGCGCTGTCCAAGCGCGTCGGCGACGCATTGGAGGAACTGAGCCGGCGCGAAGGCGCGACGCTGTTCATGACGCTGCTGGCCGCCTTCCAAGTGTTGCTCCACCGGTATTCGGGGCAGGACGACATCATCGTGGGCGCGCCGGTGGCCGGGCGCGACCAAGTCGAGACCGAAGGCTTGATCGGGTTTTTCGTCAACACTGTGCTGCTGCGCGGGAATCTCGCCGCCAATCCACCGTTCCGGACGTTCCTCCAGCAGGTCCGGGAGACGGCGTTGGGCGCCTTTGCCCACCAGGACATCCCGTTTGAAAAACTGGTCGAGGAGTTGCAGCCGGCGCGCGACATGAGCCGGCCAGCGCTGTTCCAGGTCTTGTTTCTGTTCCAGAACACACCGGCCCAGTTGTACCAATTGCCGGGCATCACGGTCACGCCGATGCCGGTGGGAACGGGCACCGCCAAGTTCGACCTGGGAATTGAGTTGTGGCAAACGGAGCAGGGCTTGCGCGGCCAGCTCCAATACTGCACCGACCTGTTTGACGAAGCGCGGATGCGGCGGTTGGTCGGCCATTTTGAAACGTTGCTCGCCGGCATCGTGGCCAATCCCGACGACCGGATCGGCGCGCTCCCATTGTTGCCGCCGGCGGAACGCCAGCGCGTGCTGGTGGACTGGAACGCGACGGCGCGCGAGTATCCGCCGACCAGTTGCGTGCATCAACTGGTTGAAGCGCAGGTCCGGCGCACACCCGACGCGGTGGCCGCGGTCTTCGGCGACGCGGCGCTGACCTACCGGCAGTTGAACCACCAGGCCGACCAACTCGCGGCGTGGCTGCGCGAGCAAGGCGTCGGCCCAGAGGAACTGGTGGGCCTCAACGTTGAACGGTCGCTGGAGATGCTGATTGCCCTGCTCGGCGTCGGCAAGGCTGGGGGCGCGTACCTGCCGTTGGACCCGATGTTTCCTTCCGAACGGTTGGCGTTCATGATCACGGACGCGAAGCCGCGGGTAATCTTGACCCGGGAAAAAATTCGCGCGGCCGTGGCCGGAGCCAGCCGGGCGCCGGTCAGCGCGGGCACAACGCCCGACAACCTGGCCTATGTGCTGTACACGTCCGGCTCGACCGGGAAACCCA
>Ga0316231_1002830_pt1 | contig 15933 bp, 12 predicted proteins | sample TBH18027metaG_FD_206002 | JGI IMG/M metagenome (GOLD analysis project Ga0316231, IMG submission 206002) | Freshwater microbial communities from Trout Bog Lake, Wisconsin, USA - TBH18027 | ecosystem: Environmental > Aquatic > Freshwater > Lake > Hypolimnion/Profundal zone | place: USA: Wisconsin...
CCACGCCAGGCCAATTACTCCCTCATTGTAAAAGAATAAGCGCAAATGTGAAACGCTGTTTCCAACGCCTAACATTTACGCCTTTGATAGTACCAAAAGGACCTGCATCAGGTAGGCTCCGTGCCGGACCGGCAAGTCGTGGCTTTCACAATAAAAGTCGCAACCTGGCAGTCATAGGCTTCAGCCCTTAGACCCATAGCTTTGCGCCCTCACCTTTCGATAAGTTTGCCAAGTATTCCATCAACTGACATATTTCGATAAAATTCTCTCTTATCCTGCACAAGCACTCAACTAACTACAATATCGTCAATATTCGTTTATGGTATAAGGCAGTATTGATGCAGCCTTCCATTTGATTGTTTTCATTTTACTTCAGCCACGTGGTTTTTTCACCGGAACAAGGAGATTCAGCATGTTTTTAGGGAAAAATGACATAATTTAAAATAATTTATCTTTTCTTGTCGGTTGATAAATAATTATAATGGGGTATGCCCTTTGCTCCTCCTAAGATAGTACCGTATATGCTGATACGAACTCGTCTTGCGATATTATGTCGGTTTCCCCATATAGTACACATAATCATTTCTCCTGATGTATTCGAAGAGGCGATGTCCGAAAAAGGACTTTCTGTTATATGGAGAAATCACACTATTGTATCGCGCGATTAGAGCGCGAAGAAAAATAAACATCGGAGCAACAAGAATAAAGGGGAGGCTAATTATGTACAATGCCAAGTGGAAAGTTATAGCCAGAGAAATAATGTCAGAAGCTATAAAGTATGCGATTGGATTAGGGATTGTTTTTGGCGGATTAGCTTTTACAGAGATAGTCCTACAAAACATCTTACACTACACTTACGCTTCTGGCATTGGCTTCGTTATTACGTGGCTATCCATCAGTCTCTGGGCCACTTGGATGGGGAATAATTGGTTAGTTCGCCACCCCTTGCGTAAAAAGAAATGGGGCGAGGATAATGCAACATGAGATATATCATCAGAACACTGTAAAATTTGACACTTCCGTTCCTATCAAGACTAAGGAGGAGCTGAGGGAATACCCCATTAATTATATTTAAGCAAACGGTTTTTAACGGCCAGGCAAAATATCTAGATGATCTTAATAGGGGGTAGTTCACTTGGCTTCACTTTATTTAGTCTTGAACCAAGGCTTACCGCCAACGATAATATAGAACACGAAAAACCCCCTCCTTCATCTGACTTGCCAGAAAGCGGGGGGGTTTGATTGCTTGGACCTGCTTACATGTCATCAGGAATCCCTAAAAGAACTTTGTCGACAAGTATCTACCAACATGCCATCGCGACTTGGCTGTATACTATGTTTTCCGTCCACGGCTCTAATCAACTTGCCACAATTGGGCTTTTGCTATCCTTTGCCTTATACAAGACCCAGTCCACCTGCCCAAATACCTGCTCTATATCCATGTCTTTTATCACCGGGATGATGCCCATGCTTACAGTCACTTGCCTATATTGGGGGTCGGCCTGGATATTCTGTCGGATCCTCTCGGTTACCTGCGTTGCCTTGGAGACATCTGTTTCGGGAAGTATGATTACGAACTCGTCCCCTCCCCACCTGGCAACAATATCGATCTCTCTTGTACTCCTTATTAACAATCGGGCGACACTTTGTAAGAGCTTATCTCCCGCAATATGACCATATTTGTCATTCACAGCTTTGAAGTTATCGATGTTGACAAGTGCAACCGATAGCGGCTGCCCGCTTCTTTGGATTCGCGCAATTTCTTCTTGCAGTTTCGCCCGGAAGTGTCTTCGATTCCAAAGGTCCGTCAAACTGTCGGTGTTGGAGTAGAGCTCCATTTTCTTTATTTCTCTTCCATAAAAATAGCCAGCAATGGCCTGGACTATTCCTACCCCGACCCAAATCACAGCATCACTATCATGAATGCGGCCAAGGACCCTGCCGATTATGTAGCCGAGATAGGTAATCCCAGCTCCTGACAGCGCAATCAGTAAAGGTGCGTATCGATAGAACACTCTTTTTGACTTCGTCTTCATTATTCCCATCATCCTGGTGAGTTAATCGATAGTCCCAACGTATCCGGTATACTTGCCTACAATACCATGGGCGATGCAACGTCAGATCAGCTTTTACGGCTAGCCGATCAGCAGCGACCTCAAAGTCAATATACCCACAAGTAGTGATAATTATTGACGGACGCTCTGCAAAAACAGCGCCAACAATGTCATCTGGATAACGGTGCCTTCGCTCATCATATTAACTCCAGCGCGAATCGAGATTACTATCTATCCATGCCACCCCTACCTGGGATGCTAAACTCATTCAACGGCTGGGACTGTCAACGCAGACCGCCTGGGTCCCAGCGCGGGTACTTATAGCAGAGGAGGATTCTCAGGCTCGGCCCCGGGCGGCCGACCTGGTCATCGCCGTTAGCATTCCACGACTGGGCCTTTACACGTTAACGCCTTTGAGAAGAATCACCACCCTTTTTGTATAACCTAAAAGCCGAGGTTCTCCCCGATGATAAAACAGTGAATGTCAGTTACTAAAGGCTTTTTAGAAATCACGGTTGTAATATTGCAGATTCTATCTTCAAAATTGCAGTCCATGCATTCACCTGTCACTGTGCAAGGATTGGGGAGCTTCATTCGCTTATTATTCATCGGCGCTGCAAGCATTTTGATCCGTTTTTCGGCTTCCCCCACGTCTTTGACGATTTTGTTTACCCCTGCGACAACCACTACTTTCCCGGGCCCAAACATCATCGCGGCCACTCGGTTTCCTGCACCATCCGTGTTTACTAATTTACCGTCCAATGTTACAGCATTCGTGCTAGTGAGAAACACATCGCTGGTTAGCTGTCCACGCCGGATCTTCATCACTTCCTCCGGGCTCAAACCCGGCTTCCAGTGGATCAAGAGATCATGTCCGCGATCCGAAAGCTTATCCAGCAAGCCCAATTGTCTCAACGTCAATGAACCGCCAATGCCAACAATGGCACCAGCAGGAATCAAATCCAAAATCCTCTCACTGGCTGTAGCTCCAGTCTTACAATATGTAGCCGCAAATTTATTTTTTTTCAACGCTTCTACCGCTTTCTCGCCAATAACATCATTGTGCCAAGCTTTATATTCGTCCATTGTTTTCCCTCCGTTTTCTCATCTTCTGCTTTTTTCAACCAGCCCAATCATAAGCTAGTTACGGTGTCGTTATTCGCTACTTGCTTGTCTTCTCATACAACGCGACTGCCATTCCCGAAATCCTTTACTATCACCCCTCAGACAATCAACAAGAACGGAGAATTGCCATGTTTTTTTTGGCTGGTAGCGTCTCGTGCTTGCCCGCTTTCGAGGCTATCATAATCTTGCTTTTTATGAACATCCTCCTCTCCCATTACGCTCGTTAAAGTTCCTTTTACGATGACTATTATCTGTAACATCCGAAATTCCTTCAAGTATGTTTTTATTTTACAGACGGAAGCCCGGGTGGAGGCGAGGTACACTAGGGGCTTTTGTTTGTGGCTTAATGATATTAATATCTAGGGATATAAGGGGACGGTTGCATGTATCATCTAATTAAAAACCTTCCTAATCTAACAAAAAGACAAAGCAGCAATAAAATAGCAAGATTGGGTCTCCTAAAGCTGTTCGGGGAAAAAACAAGGCAGTACAAAAGCTCTTGGAGCTTTGTACTGCCTTGTTTTTATATGCTGGGGCATGCTGGTTTCGAATCAGCGACCTCTGGAATGCCAACAAAGAGTTTGCCATTTTCGTGCCGGTCACATCCTCCATTCCTTCCCACTTTGGGCTGACATGAAGCTGACAAGGCCGAAGGAAAGAAGAATTAGTCCGGTGATTCCGCTAACGGCATATACCAGCGGGGCTAGATCAAGGTTGAAGATAGGGACAATAATCGGGCTCAGCAACAAAAGGAAAATACTTAGCGCGATGGTCCGATATTCAGGATTCACACCCATTCACTCCCCTACTACGTCCAATACAGACAATTTTGCCGCAGCCATGTTTATCATTCCACCCAAAACTCCTTGTCTATAATCATCATACAATGTGTTAGCTCTTGGAAGTTAAGGTCATGTGAAGCCTGTGTTAAATGTTTGCTACAAACCTTAGAAAGAGAGCTGGTATTTACCTGCTCCCTTTCTAAGGTCTGAAACATATTTGAAGACCGGTAATCGTTATACCGCGAATCGAGCTGTTGCGACATGCATTCTTTCTGCGATGGCGGCAAGGGCTTGGCTGGAGGAAGCGATTTCTTCCATAGTAGCCGACTGTTGTTCGGCGGCCGCGGAAACGGTCTGGGTTTGACCGGCTGTTTCTTTACAGATAGTACCGGTTTCATTCATCGCCGACGTAATCTGCCTACTGCCTGCGGCAATTTGTTCAATGGCCAGATGAATTTCATCAGCTTGGGTCGCCATCTCGGTAACTAAGGCTGCAACAGCCACAAAGGCTTGTCCCGTTGCTCGGACGACCTCTGTACCGGCCTTAGCCTCTTGAGTACCTTTCTCCATCGCAGCAACAGCGCAGGCAGTATCCGCCTGAACCTCGCCAATCAGCGACGCGATCTGGGAGGCCGCACTATGGGACTGTTCCGCCAGTTTCCGGACTTCTTCCGCCACTACCGCAAAGCCTCTGCCCTGCTCCCCGGCTCGGGCAGCTTCGATAGCCGCATTCAGCGCAAGCAGGTTGGTCTGACCCGCGATACCGGCAATGGCTTCCACGATCTGACCTATTTCTTGTGACCGTTCACCAAGCCTGGAAACCAGAGCTGCCGAATTACTAACCGCAGACTCGATCGTACTCATCTGACCGACTGTTTGCTCCACTGCCCTGTTGCCTTCCTGAATGGTACTGGAAGCTCTGCCCGATGTTTTTGTGACGCTTGCAGCTTTCTCCAGAATGAGAAAAACATGAGCCGCGACTTTGTCGATTTCCTGAGAAGTATCCCTGACTGAATCCATCTGTTGCTCGGTTCCCTGAGCCACCGCAGTGGCTGCTGTAGCGATTTCATTTACCGATTTGGCGCATTCCTCAGCACTGGCATAGAGTTGCTGCGAGGAGGAGGCAACCTGTTCCGCGTTCTCCTTGATGTCAATAATCATGGTTTTCAGACGGTTGGCCATATTGGAAAACTGGGCAAGAAGACGGGCTATCTCCCCACTTGCTTTGATACCTTCTGTCTTGATATTTAGGTTTCCTTCGGCCATTTGCTCGGACAACGCGATAACTTGATTGATAGGCTTGGTTATCCGATTGGCGGTATCTACACCGATAATCAGTGCAAAAACAAAACTAACTATCGCCAGTCCTATATTAATTCTTCCGATACTGGTACTATTAGCTTGGATTGCGCTTTTCTCGGCTTCCAGTTTCTTTTGGGACAGGCTGACAAGTTCATTAAAACTTGTTTCCAATTCTTTTCTCATGCTTCTGCCAGCTCCGAAGGAGAGCTGCTTCGCTGCTTCGGTGTTCCCGGCGGTATAGGTATCAATCACTGAAAGATTGATCTGGGTGAATTGCTCATGAGCTTTCGTTATCTTGTCTAAAATTGCCGTATCTTGTTGGTCTTGCAATAATGGCTTGGTCAAGTCAATCCGTTTCTTTACCTCTGCCGACTTGACCATTATTTCCTGCCTAAACTCTTTCCCTTGGGTCAAAAGGAAGCCGCGTTCGTCATTGGCCTGTCCAGTGAAGTAGAATTGTATTTCACGCAGATTGATAATTATCGCTGTGGATTGATTTACGATACCGTCGTAGCCGCGGTTCACCGAATAAAATCCCCAGGATGAAATTGCCGAGACAATACAGATACAAACACAGACAATGATGTACCCCACCAAGATTTGCGTTCTAACCTTCACAATGCATCAGCTCTCTTTCTTAAATAGTAAAATAAATCACGCTAGAAATTTTTGCCCATTTTTATCATTATTTGTAAAATTCTATAATTGTTTGGAAATTCCTGTCGATATGTTATTTTTTGGGTAATTTATTAACACTTAGCAAGAAATCAATACCACTGCAAGGCTCTACAGCACACCCAGCCAATAGGATTACGCATTGTCAAAGTGAAAAACTGTGGCTAACAGCCACAGTTTAGGTGGATTGCTTCTCATTTGTGATCTAAGGCGGCGTCATTATTTCGGCGATTGAGATTGGCAAGCAGGAACTGGCTTTGTTTCTCTTTTTCTTTTCCTAGCATAGTTCCACCACCTAAGAAAAAACCCATACAGATATATTTTGCATGGATTCAAAAAACATTTATATGTAATTATTTATCGCAGCCCCTCTTTCCGTAGGCATCAGGCGGGCAAATTACAGCAAGAGATTAGTGTCAACATTATAGCTGACAGAGTCAGCCATCCAAGTTTTGTCTCCCTGGGTCACCTTTACGTTACCGTCAAATACGCTCAGTTTGGTACCCCAGTTAAATTCCACCTTGTCGGCTACGATGGTTAAGTTGGGACGTCTAAAGGTGACCGCGCCCTCAATAACAGCCTTTCTCTCGCTGCTGATAACATGAACCCTGTCAGCTTTTACGTCAATGTCGCCCTGAATCAGGGTCACGCCGCCCGACCCCCAAATTTCCATTGAATTCAGGCTAACCTTGGCCTGACCGGCAGTGGTGATGCGGTTGTTAACTTCGATGTACACGTTGCCTTTTAGCACATGCATACCGGTTTCCACATCGTAATAAGTAGTATCTGCCTTAACAATCGGTTTTGCCGGCGCGGCAAAGGCTGCAACACTGAATAAGAGAATAAAAGCCAGAATAAAACCAATTTTACATTTCACGAATGATCACGTCCTCACTATTTCCCCTCACTTGTAGGAGATTATTTTGCCGATCGATTATCGCTAACATCGTTAATAGCCATTTCGGAATAATCGCCACAGAACACCTGGGGGATTGATTTGCTCCGAATTTTGCAGTGGAAACTCCTGAACCGACTTACCAGATTGAATTCTTAAAGTTGCCATATTCGTACCAGGCGCGATCGGCAGTTGTGTCTTCATAAGATGAATAGAAAGCGAACCGGTCATACCAGGATACCCCCAAATTTCTACAGGTTGGGGAGAGTATAAGGCACTATCACTGTGCCAGGCATTGGTTGCCTGCCCAAAACCGGTCGGTGGGGGTGTTAAGGTATATAGTTTAAACTCGGATAGGACTTCGTCCAAAATTTTTGCATTCGCATTTAGGGCGCTGTGCAAGGGTAGGTACGTCGGACTTTGGCCAAGTACCACCACCAGAATAAAACGCGGTTCCGTCCCATTACCTATAGGTGCTGCAGACACAAAGCATCCGCCGGCTGCCAATGTAGTGCCGGTTTTAATCCCAACAATTCCATGCTCTCCAAGCATTCTATTCGCGTTATATAGGATTCCTTCGACAGGGAAGGTGGCTTGCTGCATAGCCACTATCTCCCTGAAAACCGGGTTTTTCATGACAACTTGGGCAATCTTTATTTGATCCACCGCGTTACTTATGCTTGCCGGGTTCAAGCCACTTGTATCCGCATAGTGAGTTTGCGTCATACCCAGAGATTTAGCAGTCTCATTCATTTCGGCGACAAACGCACCTTCCGAACCGGAAACCCACCGCGCGAGGGTAGTCGCGATGTTGTCTGCAGATGGCAGCATCAAAGCTTCTAGCAGTTGTCTCTCGCTTAATTTTTCTCCTGCCTCAATCTCTAAAACAGAGCCGCCTTGAGCAAAATCTTCATTGTAATCAGAAACATCCTGTGCCGTCATGGTTAAGGTTGGGCCTTCCTCCCCAGGCTGCAAGGGATGTGCCTTTAGGACAAGATAAGCTGTCATGATTTTAGTCACACTGGCAATAGGAACAGGGCTTTGATCAGGAGAAGAAGCGATTACTCCGAAATCGTCCGTACCAACTGCTGATTCCCCCTGGGTGGGAAAAGTAACGGAAAACCGCCCCGGTAAAGTAATCGTGGGGGATGTTGTTTTCACCTCGATTTCCGGGTGGTAAGTCCCAATACGGACAATGACGATAATGCACAACAATGCAATAATTAGTAAGATAAGAATTCGCTTATTAAAAAACAGGGACTCGTAATATTTCGATGGAAACTTAGCCATAAAATAACCTCCTCCTGAAACGGATCACATTCTGGCGTATATGGTGGGGCTCCTTTCCGTGGCCTCGCTATCTTCATCTTCTTCTGGCATCCTTCTCGGTTACTAATTCAGGCTCCATAAAGCCTTCACAACACGAGCAGCTACCAACTTAACATGACCAAGGTGGAGTTAGCCGACTACTCCCAATAGATTATTGCCGAAAATGATTGGTGCAATACTGCTTTGCGAACGCACACACATAAACAACCTTACATTTTTCGCATACTCCCAAAGATGTGCTGTCGGCAAATTTCGGTGTACCAGATTGGGCCTTTAGCAATGACAATTAGCACCACTCACGCTGGAAAACAGGTTATCATGACGGTGCGGGATAGTGGACCAGGCATATCCGATGCAATCAAAGATAAAGTTGGGACCCCGTTTTTTACGACGAAGGAAAGTGGCGTTGGATTGGGATTGGCAGTATGCTATCAGATCGCCCAGCGGCACCATGCGACTATTGAAATAGAAACAGGTCCAGAAGGAACGGCGTTGCATCTCAAATTTTTCCTTCCATCCGTGTCGATCCCTTGTCCAGATTGAGGGAGCTAGTTTAACCCACCATAAACAAGCTGTTTTCTCACTGCGTCTGGGGGAACACATACAATTCCTTTCAAGCACCCAAAACCCAAAACACACCTGACTTGGTCAGGTGTGTTTTCTTTGCACCCTTACTACACACTCAAATCGTTATATTTAATCCGTTTTTCGCTGTTCACAGTTTACGCCGCCGAACGGAATGATAACTCTGGATATTACTCTATGCCGCTGACCCCTGGTAATATCCACATTCCCCAAAATGAGGTGGAGCTAACCGACTACCCCTATCTATTAAATCATTACTCCCCCGAAAATGTCATCCGGTACCACTAGAATATCGCCACAACCATCACCCCGGCCATCATCACAGCAGCGATGATCACAATTATCGGCAGCGCGAAACCCGCCATACGGCCAATCCTTCCGCTGCCTTCCCGACTTTGATAGCGGTATGTCAATCTACCGGCTTAACTTTGCCTTTTCCTGCCGGACATTCTCAACACTAATTGACAAGGTAGTCGAGAATAGATATCGACTACCTTGTCAATTACCTGATATAATTCCTGACCTTAGTTGCTTTCGCGATAGACGGACTTAATCGCAATCGTGCTCACGCATGCAATGGCGGACACAATGATGGTAATTATCGCGGCCCTCACAGTGTCTATGGCAATGGTGCCTAGCACGCTCACAACGCTCATTATAATAAACAGGCTGCAATCCAGCGTCTTGGGAATTTTGGATTGCTTGAGAACTTAGATCTTGGGGCGCTGCCATCACTTGCGCGGTGAGAGTAATCGCAAAAGTCATGAACAAAGTAACGCTAAGCACTAGGGTGAGACATAACACCTTTCGAATACGAGCTTTGTGCACGCTTCCCACATCCCTTTCACATTTTGGTTTATTATATGTCGAACAGTTCTACATATTTCCTTGTTTTCAGACACTAAGTACTTTAATCATTCTTGCAAGAATATAATGAACTGACTCGGTCAGGATGTTGGAAGATTAGTCTCTAAGGAGGTTACATATGCTATTACGTGTTTTGTTTGGTTACGCAATTATTTTCCTAGCTTTTCTTGCTCCTCAAATTGGCTATTCGGTCACTATGAACAATGCCTTACTTATGCCCAATGTAGTAGGATCTTTAACCAAGGGAGACCCGAACGCGCCGATAATAATCGTTGAATATACGGATCTGCAGTGCCCCTATTGTAAGACGGGAGCGCTTATTATAGATGAAATCATGCAAAAATACGACGGCAAAATTCGTCTCGTGCTTAAACATTGCCCTCTGGAAGACCATGTGATGGCTATGCCAGCGGCTCTGTACCTTCAAGCAATTTCCCGCCAAGACATCGCTAAAGCATGGTTATTTTATGACCGAGTTCTCCGTGAGCAGGAACGATTAAAAGAAGGGGAGCGGTTTCTTCGGATAGTCGCAGGTGATCTCGGAGTTAATCTACAGCTCTTAGATAGGGATTTAGCTGGATCAGAGTCCAAAAGCAAAATTGAGGCCGATCTTGCGGAAGCAGACAAGTTTGATGTCGGTGGGGTACCTGAATTTATTGTCAATGGAAAAATGTTTAAAGGACCACTGTCAGTTTCAGAATTCAGCAAAATAATAGATGATATTTTGGCACCGAATTGACAGCGTCTTTCCTTTAGGGCGGTAAAAGGGATTAAGGATATTTTTCGTAATGACTGTGTCGCATTACGTATTGTGTGAACGCAAAACATACAGTTAGAAGATTGTGCCGTAATGAAAAGTTAGAGTTTTACCAGCCCAAGCTCCCCCCCCCGAATGCACGGAGCTGTATTCCGATTTTTGGGTGGTAACCAGAGTCGCCAGGAAAATTACCCTTGTCGTCAGTCATTATAATCCGTTAGCGCAACGCTTCTCGATAGGAGCCCCGGCTCTCATAGGCATATTGGCTTAAACTGCGAGCCCTTTAAGGAGGTGTGCGTCACAGGCAGGATGGGAATATTGATTTCGAGGTGCGGAACACCCAGTGACTCAAAAATGCCTTCCGTGCAAAAGAAGTCAGCGTGTGCCGATTCATAGTCTGGGAACGACATGTAATGGATCGTGAAGCCATTTTTCTCGATCATTATACAACACAGCCAAATCTTTGACACTTGTTTGGTTTAGTCCCGTGGCGGAGCGTCAGATTATTGGGATAAAAGCCAGTTGATGGACATATGTATCGACATCGACCATAAGGGAAAGAACATCCAGATGTCTCACTGTCATCCATAAAGAAAGGAGGATATGAGCATGGAATTTTGCCGAGCGTGTGGCACGCCGATTGAGCAAAACGCTGTATTTTGCGGCTCATGTGGAAATCAGGTGGATTTGGAAAAGCAATCCGGAGAGCCATCACTTTGTTCCTCCTGCGGGGCAGCCGTCACCAAGGGACAACGCTTTTGCGTAAAATGTGGCAAGAACTTGCACCGCGAAGGCGACAGTGTCAAACCGCTGGTTTCCGAACCGAACATCGTGCTAACGTCAACAGCAGCACTCAAAACTGTCGAATCCGGAGGACCTCAACCTGCGGGAGCTCTCCTGAGATGCCTTGATGGAGTGATCGATGTTGTTATATTGTTAATCATTGGGTATCTTGTCGCCCATCTTACAGGTCAAACGACACGTCACGGATTTAATTTACATGGGCCTGCAGCATTCTTCTGGTGGGGAGTTTTCGCATGTTATTATATTTTCTTCGAAGGACTAAAGGGTGCGACTCCGGGCAAGATGCTTCTCAGCTTGCGGGTGGTAAAAGAGGATGGCACGGGCTGCGATATGAAAGGAGCTGTCATTCGGACTGTGTGTCGTATAGTAGATCACCCGCTCCTGATCGGAGTAGTTATCATGGCGTTTTCCAAGCGCAAACAACGCTTAGGGGATCACTTAGCGGGCACACTGGTTATCAGGAATAAAGATTAAATAAATCTGCTTTAATTATCCTGGTGGAAAGAGTTTGCCCTTTGTGGTTGGCTGTATTCGCATTTAGCATTGCAGATCAATACATAATGCAAATACAGCCTCCGTATTAAGAGAAGCTCAAGAAATTCAATGCCTGAAATGCTCTTATTATGGTTTGACGATGATATGTTTTGTCTTCTTACACTCCTTGCGTATTTGGGTCAGGAAAAGCATCGCAGCAAAGTTACTTTTAACTTAGTAGATAGAAAATTCAAAGTAATTGACTCCATGAATTTGGGCCGCATTTGCGGTCTTTTCAGTTGGCCGTGTTACTTGTATTGCTTTTCACTATATGAATCGGAAAGAATGCATTACTATGAGGGTAGAGACAGGGGCGGTTCTTTTGTCTCATTCACTACCTCCAAAAACCCATACAACGACTGACTTCATCAATCGTGTTTTCTTTGCACCCTTACTACACACTCAATGTGGTAGGTATAGGGGAACATATTCAAGGCATCAGACAATCGCTGGTCACTTACCCCTTAGGGCACCAAATTAGCATCGCACGAGGGCAAATAAAGCGTATTCTAACTTCCGAACCGCAATTATATAAACGTATTATTCAAGATATAATACCTGCACTATATTTCTATTAGAGGTACCGACACTGCCACGGATGCCACAAAGATACACGAAGGCCGGGATTAATTCCCGGCCTTCGTGTCGCCATCAAAACATCCTATCTCGCTGCTACCGGCACGCACCTTCCGCCATCGCCTCCCAGGCATCACCTGGTTAGTACCATGCCTGAAGTATAGATGCCATGAACCAATTATTCTTTTGAATCATGCTAATCGCTTATACATGGCGACAAGAATGTCCACATCAAAAGAGAATCGCTCATCCTTGTCAAGAGACACATTCATCGGCTCATCATTGAATTTACAAGGCAGACCTGTATCTACCGCCCCTTCAATAATATTTCATTTATATTTACAATACAGGTTTCTCTACTGACTGAGACAAGGGCACGGCTCTGCTGCTTCCTTCTTAATACAGCCTGTTATCTGGAAGGCACCTCCGCAAACCATCTCACAAACGACAAAAAAGCCACGAAGTTCGCAGCTTTTCAGCTTATCCTGATTTACAAGTCATTGCTTTATAACCAAGTCCCTGACTATATCACCGGTTGCTGGCTCCAAAGTTATTTCATCACCTTCCGGCACAAAAGCACAGGCCAACACCGGCTTTCCATTGACTTTCACCATGCACCTGGCACAACTACCTAGGTTGCAGGAACTGTGCCGATAGTAAGCCAAGCCGCTGTCCAGATTCAAAGAAATATAATCAAGAATATCCATCACCGTCCACCGCTCCGCCGCTACTACCGGAACATCATGTTCCTGGAAACAGCCTACAGGCTGAGTCGATGCGTCATACCTATATACCCTAACCTTCACTTATCTCACCCCTGTTCAAAGTGTCCCCAAGATATACTCAGGAATGGTGGCGACTTTCCCCTGAGGCAACAGCATCCTGGTTACTACCGGTGCGCGGGTGGCAAATTTCATTTCCCCACTTTCCTGGGTGGCAACGATTTTCAACAGCCAGCGGTCGTTGTCAACAGCCGGTTTATCGACACGCATATGAGTGCCCCGGCTTTCATCGCGCAATAGAGCCGCGCGTATCCCGGCTTCGGTGCAAATCATGAGATTACGCACCGCCAGCGCTGCCATCCATTCCAAGTTGTAACGCCGAGATTTACAGACAGTACTCATCCTTAAAGCAGTCTGGCTCAATTTTCGAATTTGGTCCAGAGCACTGGTTAGCCCTTCTTCATTACGGAAGAAGTTAAAGCCTCGGTCAGCAATCTGTTCGAGTTCTCGCCTCACCTGGTATGGACTGATTTCCCCTGAATTGTTAAGTGGAGCAATGATAGTATCCACTATGCCCCGCACCGCGTTTTGATCAGGCAAACTCCTTCCTATCCCCTTTACGTATTCTGCCGCTGATTTCCCGGCCCTGCCGCCCTGCGTGAGCATTTCGGCGACCCCATCCCCTCCCCTGAACGCCCCGAACAAGCCGCTGGTAACCTCGCCGGCTGCAAACAACCCCGGAATGCTCGTGTTCATCCGATCATCGATTTCCACGCCACCCATACTATATTCGCTAGCCAGACCTACCTTTAGCCTTCTGGTTTGCAGTACGTACCGCTTTAATTCATCGATGTCTACGCGGTAATAAAAGCCCGGCCGATGCCACAACGCCGAGTTTTGTTTAAACGCAGCAAAAAACTCCTCAATATCCTGGGACGTGGAGTTGGAAAAATCATAGTACATACAGTTTCCGTACTCATCATAGCCCTCATAAATGGCCTTGCCCAGGAAATAGGAATATAGAATTCTAGTAAGTTTATTCCCTCCAGGAATCTTGTGGAATTCTGATGGAATAGCAACTTCATTCCCATGACAATCTGTTGTTTTAAAAATTTTCTTCGGGAAATAAAGCGGCATATTCATCAGCATAGGAATAACAGATCCCCTGACATTCTTTGGTTCTACCGCTGTTGGAAGAAAAAGCAGAAATTCCATATTGGCAATAGCTGCTCCGGCCCTGTACGCCATCGCCACACCATCACCGGTCACATCGCCGCTCGTGTTCCGAAACGAATATGGCTGGTAGCCGCCAGTTCCCAGAACTACCGCCTTGGCAACAAAAAGAATGATTTCTCCTGAATAAGCATTGACTCCAACAGCACCGGTTACGGCCCCATCGCTTTTTATCAGGTCAACAATGATCGTATCCTCATGCTTCTCAATACCGGGGGTTTCTTTGAGCGCCTGGAGCAATGTCTTGCTAAGCTGCCCACCAGCTGTCGACCATGATGAAACAGGTGCATTAAAGCGAAAATATTGTTGGGCGTTTTTAGCCCATTCCAGCAATTGTTTCACAGCCGCTGGCGCTTCCTGCGTAAATTGTTCAACCACGTTCTGATCACAAAGATAGAAAGAATTGATCACCGTTGCCCGAAAAACATCGTCTTTGGTCTTGGTAAGATTTGCCCCATGCTCGCCACATACATTGGCGGCGCTTTCCCCATCAAGACTAAACCCGCCACCAATCATCACGGTGTTGCCGCTTCTAGCGGCTTTGCCTTTGGCAGCAAGTACGACTTTTACTCCTTGCTGGCTGGCAGCCACCGCCGCGGTCACCGCCGCCCCTCCGCCGCCGATTACAAGGACATCTGCCTCAATAACCCGGTCAATACCAAAAACGACCATACTCGTCACCTCATCGACAAATATTTGTTCATCCACTCCTTCGGTCTGGCAGTACTATATGTCCTTTTAGTGGAAAATAGTCATTAGGTTATTGTCCGGCGCTTCAGCAAGCAAGATGGGATCAATTATAAGAAATTTATCGCCAACCGTATGAATTGCGTTGGAAATGATGTGGCGCGATGGTAAAATGTTTTATGGACGATCTAATACGACGTAAATGCAATGATGCAATGATGTTACGCCACATCGCTTTTAATGTGGAAACTAAGTTACAAAATTAGCGGCATCCTCACCCACGCCTAGCGTGAGGTTTAATAAGGGGAAAATTAAAAACCGATAAACGACAAGGAGGCTTCTTCATGACCCAATCGACAGCAGTTCCGAAAGAAACCCGCGAATTTCAAACAGAAACCAAACAGTTACTGGATTTGATGATCCATTCCATTTACACAAACCGGGAAATTTTCTTGCGGGAGCTTATTTCTAACGCCTCGGATGCCATTGACAAGCTTCATTTTGAGTCCCTGACGAACCTTAAGCTTCTCGAAGGCAATGAGGACTTCGAAATCTTCCTGCTCCCTGATGAAAGCACTAAAACGCTGACGATTTCCGATAACGGCATGGGCATGACTTACGACGAAGTGATTGACAATATCGGCACCATCGCCAAATCAGGCACCAAATCTTTCTTGGAAAAAATGAAAGACACCGGAGCACCTTCCACTACCGATCTCATCGGGCAGTTTGGAGTTGGCTTTTATTCTGCCTTCATGGTAGCGAAAAAGGTAACCTTATTAACTCGTGCTCCAGGTCAGACCAAGGGAGTTCGTTGGGAGTCAATCGGGGACGGCACATACACCATTGAGGAGTGTGACAAGGAATCCCGGGGCACAACAATCATTCTAACCCTGCATGATGAACATTGTTCTGGCGATGATTCCGCAAAAAACTTCTTGAACCGCAACACCTTGCAGAGTCTTATCAAAAAGTATTCCGATTACATACGTTATCCCATCAAAAT
>Ga0316231_1002831_pt1 | contig 15932 bp, 11 predicted proteins | sample TBH18027metaG_FD_206002 | JGI IMG/M metagenome (GOLD analysis project Ga0316231, IMG submission 206002) | Freshwater microbial communities from Trout Bog Lake, Wisconsin, USA - TBH18027 | ecosystem: Environmental > Aquatic > Freshwater > Lake > Hypolimnion/Profundal zone | place: USA: Wisconsin...
GAGGAAGCGGCGATTTCACCTCGGCCACCGTGGCGCCGAAGCCTTGCCGCATGGTGAGAATGCCGCCGCGTTCAAGTTCGGGATACGCGCGGGCCAAGGTGTTGGGATTGATTCGCAACTGCTCGGCCAGCAGCGGATTCAAAACACATCCCTATAGGGCGGAGGAGCAAACCTATTCGATGCGAACGGCGCCATCGGCAAGGACTTGTCACTCGCGTCGCGGCGTTACCGCACACGGAGCAGCACGGCGGTGTTGGGCGGGAGGGTGAGGGATACGCCTTTTCCGGTTAGTTGACGGACATCAAGCGGGAGGGGGGCGACCTGGTCACTGCCGTTAGTGGGTATGCTGCCAAGTGAAAACAGCGCGGCGCTGATGATCGAGGGCAGGGGATACGGGAGTTTGTCGGGACGGAGCAGGCATTGGACTTCCCGCGCGGATTCCTCAAGATTGCCGAGCACCAGCCAGGATTCATCGGGCCGGCTGTAAATGGCGGAACCGGAGCGCGCTCCGCGAAGGGTTACGGCCTGGTTACGCCAATCGGCGAAGCGGCAGCTTTCCAGCGGCCCAATGGGTTTGAGGACCGGGAACAGTTCAGCCGTCTCGGGGCTGGCGGGCCAGGGCGTGACGCCGGCGAGGAGGGCCTCCAAGGCGAAGAGACGATGGAGACCTCGGGGCGCCTGGGCATCAAGTTGGCCGTAGCTGATGACCCCGCGCGAGCGAGCGCCGACGAGCGACCATTCCAAAGGCAACTCCTCCAGCTTTGGGCCCTGGCCGGACCACTTGCCGTAACCCCATTCGTTGGCGACGATATCATTCGCAAAATTCTCCGTGGCGAACATCGGCGTCGTGGTGTTGTGGATGATCACCAACCCGCGCGGACCGACGCGATGGCGCGTCCATTCCATGAGGTCCAGCAACTCGTCAATGTCCCAATGGCCTGAGGCGGGTTGACCCGCCTGCAGCTTTTCGTGCCGTGGATTGCAACAAAGCAGGGCGACATTCCAATCGTAATAAACGCCATCCAAAGGGTGGCCGGTCAGCACGCGGTCGATGTTGGTTTTCAGACTCTCCAGCCAGCCGGAGTGGAGGCACATCTGAACTCCGAATTCAGCGTTGCCTTTGAAGGTATTATGCTGGAGGTCGCCCTTGCGATTCATCCGGCCCCAGTCGGATCCATGTTGTTGGAACTGGAGGGTGCTCGGGTGCAGTTCTTTGTTGGAGAAATACGTGGCGACCCTGATGCCGGCGCGATGGCAATCCGCGATGGCCCGGTCGTATTTATCCATGTCCGGATAGGGTGGATACGCGCCGTCGCGCCAAAACAAGCCGTCATCGTAGTAGTCGCCGTCGTTGTGACAGTGGACGGTTTGAATGCCGGTCTGGATCCAACTCCGCAGTTGGTCGGCGCCGATCCAGTCGCCCCGGTTGCGATTGAAAGAGCTGTGGAACCAGGGCTTGAGCGCATGTCCCTCGAGCAGAGGCAGGCCCAGGTAGTAATCGAAGGTCAAACGCGAGGGAACGAGCACGGGCGACTGTCTGTTCTGAAAGGGGGAGACGGAGAAAAGCGCGCCGGCGGGAGCGGCGCGCGCCTGGAGGAGGCTCTTGCCCTGTCCGCGCTGGTGGGTGAGCTGCAAGTCCCATTGCGCGAGGTCGGAGGAGACGAACCACTCCAGGCCCTCAACGCCGGGGTCGGCAAACATCACGTACCGAGGAATGAAAGGCGCGTCGATCGCCGGGGTTCCCTCGGCGTTTAGGTTTCCCCAGTGGCAACTGCCGAACGAAAACGGGGGCGACCCCTCCTGTTCGGTCAAACCGTCGCGATATCCATAGGCCGACAAGCTTGGAGCCAGCACGGTCGAAACCGGGCAAATATCCTGCGCTCGAAAACCCGCGCCGGGGAAAGTGAGTTCCTTGTGGATCTTCACATAACCCCAACGGTATTCGTAAACCGTTTTCACGCGAATATCGGATGACTTGCCTTGAGCATCCCGCAAATCGCTCTCGACGGTGACAAGCTCCTTCAAGCCGTCCTGGCGAATCGTGACGCGAGGCGAGCGTTCCGCGAGGTCGGAATAAAGCTTGCCCGTCGCATCTTGAACCCGGGTTTCGAACGGCAACATCAAAAGGTTGGCGGCTTGGCCGTGAATTAGCCGGATGCTGGAAATGGCGCCGCCTTGCTTGAGGTCGTGCCTTACTTGGTAGTAAGGGGTGCTCAACGTGAGCCACCCGGCGGCCTTATCCCGACGTACCGAATAGGCCTGCGGCCAGGTGGAAGGCAGCCCCGGCGGCGACTCCGCGGCGGCCGATCGAGAGGCGGGGAGCGGGGCCGAGGATGTTCCCGGGGATGGGGGTGACCATGCGGCGGGCTTCGGGTCGGCGACAAACAACGGCGCCGCGTCCCCGAACCGCCGCTGCTGTTGCTTCAGGAGGGTGAACAACTTCTTGACTTTGCCGGCATAAGCGGAATCGTCCGCCAGGTTGGTCGTTTCCTGCGGGTCGGTTGCCAGATCGAAGAGTTGGGTCTTGTCCACCCGAGGGTAGCGGATGAGTTTCCAGCGTTCGTCGCGGACGGCGCGTTGCGCGTTCTGGCTCTCCGCGGCGCCAGGACCCCGCTGGTAGGCGAACAACAGTTGCGCGCGCGCGCGGGTAGCGGGGTTTTTTAGCGTGGCGCTGAGGTCCAGACCTTCGCTGGTCTTGGGCGCCGGGACGTCACAAAGCTTGCCCAGCGTGGGCAACACGTCGAACAGGTAGCACATGGCGTCCGTGGTCCTGCCCGCGGGAATGCCGGGACCGCTGATCAGCAGCGGCACACGGACGGAATCGAACTCGTAAAGATTCTGTTTGCCGATGAGACCATGGCTGCCGCAGGCCACGCCGGAATCGGCGCTGAAGACGACGATCGTGTTTGTCGCAAAGGGCGAGGCGTCGAGGGCGTCCAGCACCCGGCCAATCTGGGCGTCGAGATAGGAGACGTAGCGGTAGTATTCGGCAAGGTAGGCGCGCACGGCTTGCGGGGTCCGCGGCCAAGGCAGGAGCAACTCATCGCGAATCACCATTTCGCCGTTGTCAAACGGGTGCTGCGGCAGAAAATTGGGCGGCAGCGCGATTTGCGCGGGGTCGTACTGGATGGGAAATCCCTCCGGGACGATGTGCGGGTCGTGCGGCGCGTCGAAAGGCACATAACAGAAGAACGGGCCGCCTTTGTGCTCGCGGAGGAAGCGGATCGCTTCGTCGGCGAACGCGGCGCAAGCGTGCTTCGACGCTAAGCTCGGCTTGGTAAGGCGGCCGTCCACCAGGTCGCTTAGGTTTGCCTTGAGGGGATCCGTCATCCCGCCGGCGAAAACCGATCGCGCCATCTGGAAACTCCTCGGAAGCGAAGCCTCTCCGTTGTGCCACTTCCCGCTCATGAAGGTGGCGTAGCCCGCGCGCCCAAACGCCGCGGGCCACGTTTCATCGCGCATCAGCTTTTCGTCGATGTGGAAGAGGGAGCGGCCCGAAAGCAACATCGCGCGCGACGGCACGCACGTGGCGCCGTTCATCCCGCCCTGCATATAGGCGCGCGAGAAGGACAAACCGGCCCGCGCGAGCCGATCCAGATTCGGTGTCTTGATGACCGGGTTACCCAGCGCCGCGATAGTGTCGGCGCGCTGATCATCGGCGAAGAGGAACAGCACGTTCGGACGGGCGGACGATCGCGGCGCCTGCGCGGCGACCGGAGCGGCGAGCGAACCCAACACCAGGGCGAGGAGCGGAAATAAGGCGTGTTTCATGGCGAGTCTCAATTTGGCCGGCGCAAGGACTGGTTTCAACGACCGGCTCATCTTACCGGTTCGGGCTCGCCCTGTCATCGCCAATCCTGAGCGCGGTGGACCGGGGGACGCGCGGTTGGAGTTATTCCTCAACGCGCCTCATTGGTCAAGGCGGCCGGGGCGGAGGCGGACAGCACGGCCCAAGGCAGAGTGACCGAGGTCATATAGATCCCGTTTTGCCCATAGCCTTTGGGACCGAAGCATTCCCATGGGGCTTCATGCCCCGCGCCGAGGCGGAAATCGTAGCGGCGGAGATGGTGGATATATTCGGCGAAGACACGCGCGGCCAGTTGCGGTGCTTGCGGCCGCAAGGCCTCGATGAGCCAGCCGGTGGGCGTGTGCCAGTAGGCCCCGTTCTGGTAGGTGTTCAGCCCCACCCCGGCGGTGCGCTCCCACGCGGAGGCGCGCGAGGCATCGCAATCGGTCGGCACATGGCGCACCGCGCCTTCATAGAGGATCGTCCCGCGCTTGACGGCGGCGGCCAGGGTTGCCCGCGCCTCCCGGGCGGCGGCGCCCCGAAGGACGCCCAGGCGCAGGGCGTAAGCGGTGCCCCACACATCCGGCTGCCGCCCGATCTCCGTCGCCGCCAGCAGCCATCCTCGTAATGGCCCGGGCGCGGCGAAAGCGGGGCCCAGGTGTTGGGAGATGCGCCGCTGGAGCGACCGGTATTCGCGCGCCCGTCCGGGTTGGCCGAGGGCCCGGCACAGTTCGGCCAGTTCGCCCGCCGCGCGGTAGCGCTCCAGCGAAGGAAAGAGCACGCGTCCGGTGAAATGGATGGCGTCGCAAAATCCGAAACCGACGGCCCGCCGGCTCTCGTCGGTGACTACCAGGGCGGTCTCCGCGTCGGTACCGGGCACGGCAAACGCCGCCTCAAGCCGTTCCGCCATGGGCATGCCGTTAACTGTTTCCCGGAGAAAATCCGTCTTCCGCGTGGCGCGAAAGAGACACCAGGCGATGTGAACGAACTCATAGTGGTCATCCACCGGCGGCACGATGCCGAAGGCGCCGGTTCCCTGGTCATCGGTCGACGAGTAGGTGCCCGGGTAAAACACCGCTCCGCCGTCGAAGTTGATATGATCGGGAATGGCGAACGCCGGCACCAGCAGTCCGTGCTTGAGCGGGCGCTCAACCGCGCCGTTTTGACAGAGAGCCGCCAACCGGAGATGGTTCCGCATCTCCGCCGCCGCGATGAACCCCGAATCCAGCGACATGGCGAAATCGCGGATCCAAAAGGCCGGGTAACTCCCTCGGCCGCCCGGCATGATGAGCGGAAAGCCGCAGGAATTGGTCAGCGACCCTCCGGTCATTTGCCCCGCTCTCACGCGCGAGGCCTCCACCACGTCGCGGGTAAGGTCGCGCAGGAATGCCAAATCTCCCGCCGTCTGGTCGCGCGCCCCGGCGGCGGCGAGGGAACCCTGACCGGCGAGAAGGGCCGGCCCGGCCAGCGCCAGGGCGCCCAGCAGGACGCCCAGGAGCTTAAGCCGCCGCGCGCGCATGTTCATCCGGTTTGTCGTTTGGGCCGTCCGGCGGAGCACCCGGCTCGATTACCCGAGCTTCCAGGGCGCTCGCATTGCCTGATGGATATAGGAATTGGCCTGCTTATCGTCTATGAAGTGTTCCTTTTTGGAATCGTAACGGAGCGGCCGGCTGGTCTGGACGGCGATCTTGGCCAGGTTCACCAGGGTGCAGGAACGATGCCCGTTGATCTCGTTGAGGGCGAACTTCTTCCGCGTACGAACGGCTTGGATGAAATCGGTGAGCTGCGGTTCGGGGTCGGGCAGCGCGGCGAGTTTGTCCTCAAGATTGGGGATGTCGGACTCCATGTTCTTGCCGACCTTGCCCTTGGGGCCGGAGATGTAGGCCGCGCCAATTTCCTTGTTCTCGCCATCCAGGAGCAGCTCGCAGCCGTCGGCGTATTTCATGGAAATGCGGCGCCACGGCAGTACGGCATCGAGATCTTGCGGATTGGTCTCGGCTTCGATTCTGACCGGGCTTTCGTCGTCCTTGCCCAGAAAGTACTGGACCGGGTCGAGGTAGTGCTGCCCCATGTCGCCCAGGCCGCCGCCATCGTAATCCCAGTAACCGCGGAACGTCTGATGCACTCGATGCGGATGGTAAGGTTTCATCGGGGCCGGGCCCAGCCAAAGGTTGTAGTCCAGCTCCGGAGGCACCGGCTGCGGGATGAGTCCGGTCCGGCCGCACCACTGATCCTGTTTCCAGTCAAAGCCGGTGGTGCCGCCAATGGTGACCTTGAGCGGCCAGCCCAACAAACCGCTCTGGACCAGCTTCCTGATCTGCTTCACCCGCACGCCCATCCCGTAAAAATTATCCTGGAACCTGAACCACGTATTCAGACGGAAGACCCGGCCGTACTTCGCGACGGCCGCCTTGACCGCCTGGCCCTCGCCAATGGTCCGACTCATCGGCTTTTCGCACCAGATGTCCTTGCCGGCCTTCGCGGCCGCAATCGAAATCAGCGCGTGCCAGTGGGGCGGAGTCGGAATATGGACGATATCGATATCCTTGCGCGCGAGCACTTCGCGGAAGTCCCGATAACCCTTCACATCTGCATCCACTCGGGCCAGGCTGGATTGGAGGTGTTTTTGATCCACGTCGCAGATGGCCAACAATTTGGAAGTGGGATTAATATCCTTGAGATGCCCTTGGCCCATGCCGCCAACGCCGATGACCGCCTTGGTCAACCTCTCGCTTGGCGGGGTGGTTCCCGGGCCCCCGAGCACGTGCCGGGGCACCAGCGTGAACGTCGTGGCCGCAGCCAGGGAGGTCCTCAGAAAGTCGCGTCGAGTGAAAAGTTGGCGTTTATTCATAATGGCTTTCTGTTTATCATGAGCCCGTGAGTTTGGCCACAGGAAATTCGGGAATGCCGGCGGGAACTCAGGATGGGGTCTGGTCCTCATCTTCGTCACCGGTGTGGTCTTGCAGCAGCCACATCAGGCCCTGGGTTACTTCCTGAGCCAAGGCGCTCCGCTCGTGTTCCGCTGGCGTGAGGGGTTTCTTGAGGTATTCCTGAAACAAAGGCCCTTCCCGCCGGGTAGTAACAACGAGTATGAAGACGACCACAATTTCGATAGCGGATAACACGGGAACGTTCGTCTGGCGAATGTTCCTCTTCCTCGGAACCCTGGCGGCCGCGGCCGCAATCGGACTCCTATTCGCGAGCTTTGTCGACTTGGTGCAGAACTGGACCGTACTGCACCTGTGGACCCCCGCGTTGGTGGATTAGCCTTAGGACCCGCGCGCCCTCATGACCGCATGTTCGCTCGTTGCTTTCACCCCTCCACTCGACATAGGATACGCCCCGACCCGACGCGTCCGACCGATGACCGAGGCAGAACAGTTCGAGACCTTTGTGGAAAACTACCAGAACATGGTATTTAGCACGGCTATGCGCTTGCTCGCCAATCCCACGGAAGCCGAGGACATCGCCCAGGAGGTCTTTCTTAAGGCCTTCCAACGCTTCGGGGAGCTGAGCCAGAGCCCCACCGCCGGCGGTTGGCTCAAAACGGTGGCGACCAACTTATGTCTCAACCACCTCTCCCGCTACCGCTCGCGCTGGACCTTTTTCTCGGACCTGTTCGCTCGCAGCGGAGAAGCCGACGAGCAAGAGGTCGACTTCCCGTCGCCCGAAAATATCGAAGAGGACCTGGCCCGCGCCGACGCCCACGAAATGGTGGACCAGGCCCTGCGCCAACTCCCGCCGGCTCAACGAGTGCCGCTCGTTCTCTACCATATGGATGGACTGCGCTATGAGGAAATCGCCGCCAAGCTCCATGTGTCCCTCGGCAAAGTGAAGACGGATATTTTCCGCGGGCGCGAGGCCTTGCGCAAGAAACTCCAAAGTAAACTCGCGGGCGAGGCGAACACCGCCGCCGATCCGGCCGATTAGCCCCCGCGATCAAATATCCTCCCACGAAAATGAATAACGACTACGAGAAAGCGCTGGAAGCAAGAGTCGACCGCGCGCTCAAGCAACTGCCGGACCTTTCCGCGCCGCCGACGCTCTTGCCGCGAATCCTGGCCTCGGTCGAGCGGCGGGCCCGGATGCCTTGGTACCGGCAGGCCTGGCAAGCCTGGCCCGCTCCGCTGCGGGTGGTGTCGCTCGCGCTGGTAGGGGGGCTTTTTGTCGCGCTTTGGTGGGGAGAAGCCCAGGTGTCGCCCTCGCCGTCAGTGAGCGCCGCCATGCGCGAGGTCAGCCACTGGCGCGCGAGCGTGGGCGCCGTTTGCGGGGCGGTTCAGGTGCTTTACGAGACGGCGCTTTCGCTCCTTAAATCGCTGGGCCCGTGGTTTCTCGCCAGTTGCCTGCTGGTGCTGGTTCTGGCCAATGCCGTCTGCATGGGCTTGGGGACCTTATGCCTGCGCTTTTCCTTTGCGCGCTCCGATATTTCCGGATTTGAGAGAACTTTATGAAAATGACCATGAGACGCTTATTGCCGGCCGCGGTTTTGATCCTCGCCGTCGGCGCTTGGTGGGGGATGTCACCGCTTCGCGCCCAGTCGCCGGGCGAAGCCGCGCCGAGCGCGGAGACTCGGACGTTTGCGCGGGCGACCGTAACCGAGGCTGAGAGCCCGGACGGCAACTCCAACTCGGTGAACGCCGCCGACGCCGCCAAGACGGGGACGGAGGAAAAGACGACCGGCATCGACCGCCAACAGATTGTCGTCTTCGGGAGGAATGTGGAACTTAGGGCGCGAGACTCGGCTGATGTGGTGGTGGTGATCGGCGGCTCCGCGAAGGTTCATGGGAAGGTCCGCAATGCCGTGGTGGTGATCGGCGGGAACGTGGAGGTGGATGGCGAGGTGGGAGATGCGGTGGTGGCGGTCTTTGGGAGCATCCACCTAAAGCCCGGCGCCAAGTTGAACGATAATGCGGTATCTGTTGGCGGCAGCCTCGACGTGGACCCCCAGGCCAAGGTCAAAGGCGACGCGGTGGCCGTTGGCGGCGCTTTGAATCTGGCGGACGGGGCCAGTGTCAAAGGCGAAAGCCATGAAGTGGGCATTCCATTCCTGGGCGCGCTCGGCGATTGGTTGGTGCAATGCGTCTTCAAGCTGCGTCCCCTGGCGCCGCAGGTCGGCTGGGTTTGGGTGGTAGCCGGAGTGTTCTTCCTGTTTTACTTGTTGGTGGCGGCCGCGTTTCCGCAACCGGTTCAAAAATGCATTGACCAGCTCGACGAACGCCCTATTGCCACGTTCCTGTTCGGGTTGCTGGCGAAGTTTCTGATTCCTATCATTTCCTTGATTCTCATCCTCACCGGGGTCGGCATCCTCGTCGTTCCGTTCCTGGGCCTGGCGACGTTTATCGCCGCGGTTGTGGGGAAAGTGGCGTTGTTGGAATGGGTAGGCTTGCGGATTGGTCAGCAGTCGGGCATCCGTGCTCTGCAAAAGCCGATCGCGGCCTTTGTGTTCGGTTCGCTGATCCTCACCCTGTTTTATAACGTGTGGGTCGTGGGGTTGGTGGCTTATATTTTATTCGACATCTGGGGGTTGGGAGTGGCGGTGACCGCGGTCATTGCCGGGATACGCCGCTGCCAGGCGACTTCCCCCGCGACTGTCCCGCCGCTCTCCGGAATGCCTCCGACTGCCGAACCTCCTTCTTTCGGCGCGACCGGCCAACCGGGCGCTGCCGCTGCCGCCGCCGAACCGGACTTCCGCGCGGCGGGCGCTCCGGGCTTGCCCTCAGCGGCGCAGTCGCTGCCCGAGGCCATGGTCTTTCCGCGCGCCGGATTTTGGGAGCGGATGGCGGCGGGGTTTTTGGACCTGATCTTGGTCGCGATCCTGGCGGCTTTCTTCCATGGGGGACACGTATGGGGCTTCCTCATTACGCTGGCTTACTTCTGCGGGCTGTGGGCCTGGCGTGGGACTTCAATCGGAGGTATCGTCCTCGGATTGAAGGTAGTCCGCCCCGATGGCCAACCCCTGACGTTCACCGTCGCCCTGGTTCGCGCCCTGGCCGCCGCCTTCTCGGCGGTCGTCCTGTTCCTCGGGTTCTTCTGGATTGCTTGGGACCCTGAAAAACAGGGCTGGCACGACAGAATCGCCGGCACGATCGTCGTGCGTCTTCCCAAAGGCGCCCCATTGGTCTGTGTCTGACAAAGACGGAACGCCACCGTCCGGTTCGAAGGAAAATGAAACACCCTCCCTCGCCCCCTCGGACGAGGGGGCTGAGGGAAGAGAGCCGATGGCTCGGGGCTGGCTTAGTTTGACGCGTTTGCGCCAAGGGCCGCGTGGGATACCTCCGGGCTAATGCTCCACGCTGGCGAGTTCCTGGTTCGTGGCAACGTTGACGATTTTGAATTGCTCGGCGTGGAGGGCGGGGTCCGCACGGAAAGAGAGCTTGCCGAAATAGCGTTTTTCGATCTCGATCAGGTGCTTTTCGTCCTCGGTGCGCAGACGGTCGAGGATGGTGGGATGAACGACAATGCGGAGCTGGAAATCAGATTCATCGCGGGATCGTTTTTTGAGGATCTCGCTGAGTTTACGCTGAATTTCCACACTCATCGTGAGGGCGCTCTTGACCTTGCCGCGGCCTTTGCAATAGGGGCAGTCGTCATAGACGGCGGCGTTGACACTTTCAGAATGGCGTTGGCGGGTCATTTCCATGAGACCGAGCTGGGAGATAGGCAGGATATGGGTCTTGGCTTTGTCCCGCCGCAGGTCTTCCTTCATACGCTGATACACCTGTTGTTGGTCCCGGCGTGATTTCATGTCGATGAAGTCCAGGACGATGAGGCCGCCCATGTTGCGAAGGCGCAGTTGGCGAGCGATCTCATCCGCCGACTCCAGGTTCACCTTGAGGATGGAGGACTCCTGGTCCTTGCCCCCCTTGTGGCGTCCGGTGTTAACGTCAATGGCCACCAGGGCTTCGGTTTCGTCGACGACCAGGTAGCCGCCGCTCTTGAGGTGGACCTGGCGGGAGAAGGCGTTCTCCAACTGGCGGGTGATGTTGAAACGGTCGAAAATAGGTTGAGGTTCGTTATAGACCTTGACCTTGTCCGCAGCGCGCTTGGCCTTGATCTTAAGCATCATGTCGCGCATCCGCTCGTAAGCCTTGGTGTTATCCACTACGATCCGCTCGACATCTTCGGTCAGGAAGTCTCGCACCGTTCGTTCGATGAGGTCCGGCTCCTGGAAGACGCACGTGGCGGGGGGTTGCTTCTTGATCCGCTCCTGGATTTCCGTCCATTCCTCGAGCAAAAGGGCCATGTCGCGCACGAAATAGCGTTCCTGCTGGTCTTCGCCGACCGTGCGCATGATGACGCCCATGCCCTCGGGGATGCTGAGTTTGCGCAGGATCTTTTTCAACCGTTGGCGTTCCTGGGGATTCTCGATCTTGCGGGAAATACCGCTTTGGTCGGAATTAGGCAACAAGACCAGGTAACGGCCTGGCAGGACGAGGTTAGTAGTGACGCGAGGGCCCTTGGTGCCGATGGGGCCTTTGGTGACCTGAACGATGATATCGCTGCCCGGCGGATAAAGGCGAGGGATATCCTTTTGCGTGATCTTCGGCTTATCACGCCGCTTGGCATCGCGTTCGACGATCTCGACGCCGCTGTCAAAGGTGCTGGGGACGATGTCCCAGTAATGTAGAAAGGCGTTTTTCTCGAAGCCAATGTCAACGAAGGCGGCCTTGAGACCATCCTCCAGGTTGCGAACTTTGCCCTTGAAAATGCTGCCGACCAGCCGCTCCTCGGTGGTCCGTTCGATGTTGAATTCCTCCAGTCGGCCCTCTTCGAGGACCGCGACGCGGGTTTCGAGGCTCTCGGCGTTGATCACGACCTCTTTGTGGATCCGCTTGATGGGCTTGATGAGCCGTTGAACCTTCTTGACCAGCGTGCTGGCCGCTGAACGGAGGGTTTCGAGCAAACCCTTGGACTGTTCCTGGATGGTCACCGGCTCGAAAGGTTTTTCCTCTTCGATGCTCACGGGAACTTCGGAGTTGGGCTCGAGGATCTCGCCTTTGTCGGCGGCGACGACGGCAGAGTCGGATTCGGGTTTGCCGTCAGCGGGCAGGCCGAAGGCGCGGTTTTCATCGCGCTCGATCTCCTGCGCGTGGCGATGCTCATAGACTTTCTCCGGGGATGGCGGGCCGCCCACCGCCTCCGCGCGAGCCTGGAGGGCGTCGCGATCGGACTTTTGGGGTTGGCTATGGCCCAACCCGCCCGTCGGTCGGAAACGCATGCCGCGGCGACGCCGCGAGAAGTTTCTGTCACTCATAGTTTAATAAGCCTTTCGATAGATATAAACGCTTTGCAATAAGCCCATGGCGATTAACGAGCCGAGCACAGAGGACCCGCCATAACTCAGGAGGGGCAGTGGCACGCCCGTCACGGGCATAATGCGGATGTTCATGCCGATATTGATGAAGACATGGCTAAAGAGCAGTGCAACCACTCCCACCGCCAGTAGTTTGCCCAGACGATCGCGCGCCTGGCTGGCGATGCGGATTCCAGTAAACAGAACCAAGCCATAAAGCGTGATCACCGTCACGCTGCCCATGAATCCTTTCTCCTCGGCAATGACGGAGAAAATGAAATCGTTGTGGGCCACGGCGCGCGGCAAGTAACCCAAAGCGTTTTGGGTTCCACGCCGCCAGCCTTTGCCCGTCAGCCCTCCCGAACCGACGGAAATCAACGCCTGTCGCACGTTATGCGAATCGTCAAACTGGCGTTTGCGCAGCCGTTCCCGCTCCGCTTTGGACGCGCCGGTTTGAGTATATTCCCGATCGAAATAAACCATCAGCCGCCGCTTTTGATAATCCTGGAGCTTGACCTGCCAGTTTTCGGGGGCAAAGAGCACGTCCACCAGGAACAGCGCCCCCAGAATACCCACAACGCCCAGCGAGCGCGCCAGGTAGCGGCGCGGCGTGCCGGCGACAAACATCATCAGAAACCCCGTCGGCAGCAGGACCAACGCCGATCCTAAATCCGGTTCCTTCATGATCACCAGGAACGGGAGCAACATTAAACCTAACGGTTTGAAGAAATTGCCCGGCAACCCCAATTCGTCCACCGGCCGGCTCAAGAAATGAGCCATGGCCAGAATGAAGCTCAGCTTGGCGAATTCCGAGGGTTGGAACTGAAAGAAGCCCAGATCAATCCACCGCATCGCCCCCCATCCGTGCGTGGTGCCGATGCCGGGCACCAGTACGGCCAGCAGCGGCAGGATGGAGATCCAATACAGGACCATGGCCCAACGCGAGAGGATGCGGTAGTCCAGGAGATAGAGCCCCCCGGCGGCGGCGATTCCCAGCAGATACCAGAGGACTTGCCGCACCCAACTCTGGCTGTACCAGGGAACTATCCCCGACGCCTCGCTGGCCATGCTGGCGCTATAGACAAAGGCCGCGCCCAGAACCATCAACCCGGCTAGCGCCGCCAACTGGAGGCGGTCGAACCGCGAGGGGCTCGAATTTAGGATGACGGGGTTCATGTTCATTCGGCTTTGGCCAGCGACTGGCCTTTAGGCGCTCCGCCGCCGAGTTGCTGCAGCGCGAGATAGACCTTTCGGGCAACGGGCGCGCACGTACGCCCGCCCGAGCCGCCGTTCTCCACCATCACGACCACGGCATACCGAGGGTTTTCGTAGGGGGCGAAAGAGATAAACCACGTGATGTGTTCCTCCAGTATTCCGTGCGCGTTCTTCTTCTGCGCCGTGCCGGTTTTTCCACAAATGCGCAGGCCTTCGATGACCGATTCTCTGCCGGTGCCATCTTTGTCTTCTACGTCGGCCAGCATCGCCTCGCGAAGGATGGACAGGGTGCGCGGCTGAACCCCCAAATTGTCGCGCGCCTGCGCCGAAGGCAATTCAACGGCGGGCTCATTCGAAAACGGGTCCTGCGTTTGTATGCGCGCCACCAGGCGGGGCTTCCAGACCTTGCCGCCGTTGGCGATAGCGCATGTCATCACCGCCATTTGTAGCGGAGTGACGTCAATATCGCCTTGGCCGATGCAGAGCATGGCCGTGTCTCCGTCCGACCACTTGGAACGGACCTGTTGGGGCGTGGGGAAGTTCCCGGGAGTTTCCTGGCGGGTGAGCGTCCCTATCCCCGTTTTCTCGCCCAAGTGCAAACGCTGGCCAAGTTCAACGATTTTGTCAGCCCCCGTCCGCAAGCCCTGAGTGATAAAGTAGGTGTTGCTGGAGATTTTGAGCGCCCGCCGGAAGTCGTACATTCCCGGCGGAGCCGTGTCCTTGATCGGCCGTCCGCGCCCGGGCTTGTAATAGCCAGGGTTGTAGATCTCTTCGTTTCGGTTGAGGCCGTTTTCGAGGCAAGCCATCGCAACAACAGTCTTGAAGATGGAGCCGGGTTGGTAGTTTTCCTGCGTGGCGCGGTTGACCACCGGACGCAGTTTCAAATCTTCGCGCCGCTCTAATTCACCTTTGGGGAAGCCCTGCACGGAATGATTGGGATTGATGGCGGGCGAAGAGGCCATCGCCAGGATGTCGCCGGAGCCGACGTCCATCACGACCACGGCGCCCAGCGTGTTCTGACCGAAAACCACTTCCTGGAGCGCCTGTTCCGCGGCCTGCTGCGCGCGAAGGTCGATCGTCAAAACCACGTTGCGGCCTGGGTCGGCCGTGCTCCAGGCATTCTCCGTTTGGCGATAGCCGACGTTGTTCACGAGGACCGATTTCGCTCCCGCCGTGCCGCGCAATTGTCCATTGCAACCCGCTTCGATTCCCAGCACGCCGCGATAATCGGGTAACCGGTAGGAGAAGAAGGACTCTTCTCCTTCCACGGAACTGTCGTCAAATGTCAGGTAGCCCAGGATATGGCAGGCCGTCGTCTTGAAGGGGTAAACTCGGGTGGATTGAATTTCCAGGTCCAGGCCTGAACAGTTGAAACAATCCTCCTCGAAGCGGGCGATTTGGCCGGGGTCCAGATTGGAGATCACGGGGTAGGGGAGGGCGAGCTGAGTCTCGAAATGCTTCCGGAAGCTGACGGCGTCCAGGACGGTCCGCTGGCCCAGTCGCTGGCTGACCTGGCTCACCAGGTTACTGGCGGCCACATATCGCGAACGCCAGGTCAACGCCTGCATCTCGCTCTTCTTGAGGCGGAGATACTGAGTCTGAATGCCGCCGATCCCAAGCCACTGCTTCCAGAAAGGCCCTCCGTTGGTGACCACCCGAAAGGGACGCAATTGGCTGTACTCTCGGGCGAACGCGTCCCGCATGTCCTCCAGGTAGAGGCTCAAGTTATACGTGGGGCGATTCTCCGCCAGCGCAATGCCATTGCGATCCAGGATCTTTCCCCGCACCGCCGGCACCCGGACGGTGCGGTAGGATTGGGTCAGGAGAGAATCCTGGTAGTCCCGGCCCGATACGACCTGGACCCACCAAAGTCCGGCCAGGAGCACGCAGAGCCCACCCAAAACGATCGCCGTTACCACGCGCAGTTGCGGGTCGTCTTTTTTGAGTTGGTCGAAAATGAGCATCAGAGTCTGCCCCGCCTTATCTCTCGATCGGCGCGGAAGCTGGTTTCCGGGGCGCGACTATGCACCAGGGAACGCTCCAGCTTGGCGAAAAGCAGGAAGCAAACCGGAGTAGCCAAGGCGCCGCCGAGGCTCATGACGCCCAATTGCCAAAGCGTCGCCCACCCCAGGAGGGGTTTGCGGCCGGTGGTCAAGAGGAGGATCAGGCTGAGCACTGGCGCCGCGGCGCTGGCCCCCAGACCCAGGACGACTTGGGCGAACCGCTGGCGCTTGAGAATCAAATCACGGCTGGAGTAGATGATCATGCCCACCAGCATCAGCGGGAGGACGCTCACCCCGAGGGGGTTCAGCGAGAGCGAGTCGAAGAGCAGTCCGCCCAACAGCGCCAGCAGGGAGATGGTGACCACCCCACCGGAAAGGCTGGCATAGACCATCAGGGGCGGGAGCAGGTCTAGCTGAACCCCGGTCAAGCGACGAAACCCACCGAAGGCTGCTTCGAGGAACACGACCACGAATGCTGTTGCCAGAATAAAGAGCGCGTTGAGGAGGCTCATTCGGACACCACCCACACTTCCTCAAGCGCGTCGAGTTTGGCCGCCAATTTTACCCGCGCAACCGTTCCGAAGCCGTATTCGATGGGCTGCGAATCCACAACCTGTCCGATGAGGATATCGGG
>Ga0316231_1002834_pt1 | contig 15923 bp, 17 predicted proteins | sample TBH18027metaG_FD_206002 | JGI IMG/M metagenome (GOLD analysis project Ga0316231, IMG submission 206002) | Freshwater microbial communities from Trout Bog Lake, Wisconsin, USA - TBH18027 | ecosystem: Environmental > Aquatic > Freshwater > Lake > Hypolimnion/Profundal zone | place: USA: Wisconsin...
GTGTTTCGGCCTCGGCGCAAAACACCATCTACCTGTTGGGTGAAGTGCACGACAACCCAAACGGGCACGCGCAGCGCTTTGACTTGATCGGAAAGTTGCTGTCCAAGAACTTTAAGCCGGTGATTGAGTATTCCGGTCCAACGTGACCGCTAATTCCGGGATGATGACCGCGGTTCCGGCGAAGGTGACCGCAGGGATTCCGGCAACGTGACCAACATTCCGGTGATCGTGACCAGTAACCCGTGGTCACGGCCACCGGCACGGCGGTATACGTCACCGGTCCGGTGTTGCGCATAAATGAAACCCGCGTGGCGTGTAGCTTCAATGCTTTTAGCAAGGAGCCACATGCCCGCTTTGAGGATCAATATGCGCAAGATCAAAGACGTACTGCGTCTTAAATTCGAGGGGAAGCAGCCGCATCAGCAGATTGCGGATGCATTGGAGCTGTCCAAAGGTGTCGTCACCAAATACGTGGGTCTGGCGGTTGCCGCCGGGCTGGATTGGCCGTCCGTTGCTGCCATGGACGAAGCCACACTGGAGAGGCGCCTGCTGGCGTCCCCCCGGCCCAGCGACATCTATGCCCAGGCTGACTTCGGACGCATGCACCAGGAGCTGGGCCGCAAGGGGATGACCCTCACGTTGCTATGGGAGGAATACTGTGCCCAGGTGGGCGATGAGTTCAACCCGGACAGACCGGTCAAACCGTGGCGCTATTCCCAGTTCTGCGAGAACTACCGCCAGTTTGCCAAACGCCTCAAGCGCTCGATGCGCCAGATCCACCGGGCTGGAGAGAAGCTCTTCATCGATTACGCGGGCCCCACCATCGCGCTGCTGGTCAATGGCCAGGAGGTCGGGCGTGCAAACATCTTCGTGTCTGCCATGGGCATATCGGGATACTGCTTCTGCCTGGCTACGCCGTCACAAACGGCCAGTGATTGGCTGGGTGCTACTGCGCAGGCGCTGACGTTTTATGGCGGCACACCGCAGCTCATCGTGCCAGACAATCCACGGGCCCTGGTCACCGTGGCCGACCGCTATGAAGCCAAGTTGACGGACACCGTGCTCGACTTTGCTCGCCATTACGGCTGCTCGGTGCTGCCAGCACGGGCCTACCACCCACAAGACAAGCCGAAGGTTGAGCTCAGTGTTTTATTGGTGGAGCGCTGGATCCTGGCGCGTCTGCGCAGATTCCAGTTCGCAAGCATTGAAGAGGTCAACGACGCCATTGCGCCTTTATTGCAATGGCTCAACCAGCGCGCGTTTCAGAAGCTGCCCGGCAGTCGGGCCAGCGTGTTTGCCCAAATCGACGCCCCGGCCCTGATGGCCTTGCCCATGCAGCCGTGGGAGTGGGCGACGTTCAAGACAGTACGCGTGCACATTGACAGCCATATCGAGTTTGAGGGCCACCGCTACAGCGTGCCCAACGCCCTGGTAGGCCTGGCGCTGGAATTGCGCATTACCACCCGTGGGGTCGAAGCCCTGCACCGTGGCAACCGCGTGGCAAGTCACATGCGTTGTGCACACAAAGGCGGCTACACAACCGTGATCGAGCACTTGCCGGAGCGCCACCAGCACCAGGCGCAGTGGACACCCGAGCGGCTGGTGGCCTGGGGTGAGCGTATCGGGGTGGCCTGTGCCGCGACCGTGCGCAAGATGCTGGAGCGCCAAGCCCATCCAGAGCATGCCTATCGGGCCTGTTTGGGTTTGCTATCTCTGTCCAAGCGCTATGGGGAAGCCCGGTTGGAGGTTGCATGCACCTTGGCGCTGGGCCTGGGAACCAGCAAATACACCCACATCCGCGACATCCTGCTCAACCGGCGCGACCTTATTAAAGCCAGCGCCACACCCGAGTGGACCAGTCCGGCGCACGCCCATGTGCGCGGCCCCCACTACTACCAATGAACCCCAATACGGATGACACCCCAATGATGATGAACACCACCTTGAACCAAATGCGCAGCCTGCGCTTGGAGACCATGGCCCAGGCGCTGGAGCAGCAACTCACGCAAAGCGGCATCACTGCGATGAGCTTTGAAGAACGTTTGGCGCTGTTGGTAGACCGTGAAGTGCATGGCAGGCAGGACCGGCGCTGTGCGCGCTTGCTCAAAAGTGCCAGGCTCAAATACCCGCAAGCGGCCATCGAAGACCTGGACAGCCGCAGCTCTCGGGGCCTGGAGCGTAGTACGGTGATGAGTCTGGCTCTGGGGGATTGGGTCACTTCAGGCCACACCGTGCTGATCACCGGGCCCACCGGTGCAGGCAAATCATGGCTGGCATGTGCGCTGGCCCAGCATGCCTGCCGACGAGGACACAGTGCGCTGTACCAACGGGTTCCACGCCTGGGCGAGGACTTGCGCATCCGCCATGGCAACGGCACCTTCACACGCTGGTTGGACACGCTCAAGGCAACCGATGTCCTGCTGCTGGACGACTGGGGAATGTCTGCCATGGATGCACAGACGCGGGCTGACCTGTTGGAAATCATTGATGACCGGGCGAGTCACCGCGCCACCATCATCACCAGCCAGTTGCCGATTGAGCACTGGCACGAATGGATTGGTGACCAGACCATCGCCGACGCCATGTTGGACCGGCTGATGCAAAACCACCACCGGTTCACGATTACCGGCGATTCGATGCGCAGGCAGAGCGCCGTGCAAAAAGCAAAAGCTACAAGTTAAGGCATTAGCCCTGAGTCAGCAAAACTCACTACCAGCAAAGGAAATTCAGTCGGAAAAGCACCCCGGCATAAAATCAAAACGCGCAACACCGCCCTGCGGTCACGATCACCGGAATCCCGGTCACGTTGCCGGAATCAGTGGTCACGTTCACCGGAATACGCACTACCTGCCTTAGTTCAAAATGATGGTTGCCCACATTCCAAAAAAAGCATAAATTTCACTCAGGAAACAGGTGATCGCTTTTCCATCCAATTTATTAAAGTTAAACACCGAACGCGGCACCCCCTCTAGGCTATGCCCTGCGCGCCCAACCGTCCAACCGTCCAACCGAACTGCACGGGCAAGTTACATTTTCATACCGACCCAAGAAGCCACCTGTCGAGCTCAGTCCGGACGCCAGTAACCTTCACGCAGCCGCCACTGGCCGTGTTCATCCTGGTCCCAGCGATGTGCAACCCAATGTTCGTGCTCGCGGTGTCGTTCCCAATGGCCATCTTCCCAGCGATGCTCATTGCCGGCCCATCCCCAGTGTCCGTACACCCAGAAGTATTCATGTCCAGGTGGTGCGGAAATCACTTCCACGCGCGGTGGTGGGGGTCGCACCGGCGCCATGATAACGACCGATGGTGGGGTAAATGTCAGGTGCGGTGGTGTTACCACACAAGCAGAAAGTCCCAAACCAAGTGCCAAGACGGTCAGACCGGAAACGAGCTGCCGGCGCACGGTGGCGGAATGCATATCAGATCCCCTTTTCCACGTCATGCATGGCCTTGGTGGTCGCGTGCAATGCCTCGTCCACGTGGTGGGCGGCACGGTCTCTCAATCCCTTGGTCATGGGGTCATCCTCTTCACGCGCGATGTCGGAATGCACTTTCTTGAGCAGTTCTTCGGCCCGATGCAGCCGTCCCTTTTTGTCCAACTTGGCATCCACGGGTGGATGGTCCTTGATGTCTTTGCCATCGTCAATGGCCGCTTTCTTGATTTCGTTGATCGCGTCGTCAATGCGTGTGACGGCCACATCCTCATCACCGCTCACTGCGGCGTCCCCCGGGCGGTGCTCAATCAGCCAGCGCGCGGATCTCAGATCGGTCAAGGCGTGCAGGTAGAACGGGTGCTTGCCTGGTAAGTCGGCCAGGGCGCTTAAGGGAATGATGGCGGCCAATAAAGCGGGGATCAGTCGGGAAAAGGGCTTCATGGAATGTCTATCTCCTGGGGTTGATGGAATCGGTACGGTCATCAATTTTTGCTATCTGCCGCTTCCGCAGCTTGATTCTCCCTGCAAGCTCTTATGGCCTTCATATCGGGGGCTGCCTGGATGCACTCCTCCAATTCTTCAAGCTTGCCGATGCGCATATCAATGCCATCGGTCAGCTTTTTCTTGAATGCGAGGACTTTGGCTGAATCGGCTTGGACACCAGAATGCGCAGGGACAGCGACTGTCGGCGTTGGCTGGGCATCTGCCATACAGATGACCGTCTGCAAAAGCGCAAGAAAAATTTGTCTTTTCATCTGTGGCGCCTCGATAGAAGTCCGCGTTTATTTCTTGGTATGCGCGTTGTGCTTCTTCTCAAAGATGTCTTCACTCTGTTTGTTTTCTGCCTGTTGAATGCCGGCTTGTTCAGCCTTGCTGATATGACCATTTTTCGCCGCGCGGGCCTCCTTGCGGTCCACACGAGCCTGACCACTCTCCAGCGTGACTGTTTCATGGTTGGTAAGCGCCCCCGACTTGACGCCTTGCTCCACCCGCGTTTCCTGGTTCACATTGCGTTGCACGTCGGCTTGCATGCGTTCGGATGATTTCGATTCGGGATTACCCTTGACGCCGTTGGTCTTGGCCGCGTGGATGTCGCGACTTGCCTTGTCTTGGGCTTTGCGCAATTGGGCACGCTCCATGGGACTGAGCTTTCCATCCTTCAGGTCTTTGGCCTGCAAACGATCCACCTGGCTTTGTTCCTTCTCCAAACGGCCGGCCTCTTTGGTGCTCAGACTGCCGTCTTTCAGACCGTTCTCGATACGGGTTTGTTGGTTGACATCGCGCTGGACTGTGTCTGCCGTGGACTGCGCGAAAGCGGAGATGGCGCCCAGTCCGATCAGGATTGATGCGCTCAGGTTGCGGATTTTCATGGTGTGCCTGTATTTTGTTAAAAGCCCATCGGGCTACTCTTACAACGACTTCGGGCTCCTGAGCGCCTACGCCACTCTGCTGGCAATTGTTACCGTAAGTAAAGGGGCACCTTTCACCTTTACCATTGATTCACCTGAAATCCCGGCTGCGCCTGACGACACGTCGTCCAATTTGACGATGCCAGTGTCTGGGGTAGAACCATGAAGCCTTCCTAGCCGCTGCACTGACGACCCAACTCACTTTCATTTATGCAAGTAATTCTCTTCATTTACGGACTTGCATTTTTCTCGCTGGGACTCACCATCTGGTTGCGATATGACCCTCGCAGCACGCTCAAGCTGGCACAAATCCTGTGGTTCTTGGCCGGCTTTGGATTACTGCATGGTTTAAAGGACTGGTTGGATTTATGGGCATTGAGTCCCTCATTTCCTTCATACCTCCAGACAGCAAGTCCCTACCTGTTGTTGTCTTCGTTCCTCTTTCTGTTTGAGTTTGGTCGCCGCCTGTTACTCGATTCACTGATAGGCCAAGCCAGCGAAATGATTGCTGTTCGAGTGTTGAGCCCGTGGATCTATGTCCCTCTGCTAGCGGTATTGGGCTTCATCAGCTTGCACTCGGAGCAATCCAGCCTGTCACTCACCATCTGGTCTCGCTACTTGCCAGGGTTTCTGGGCTCCACCATGGCGACGCTTGGAACCTTTCTTTTTTGTAAATATCGGCTCCATCAGGAGGACCCAGCCACAGGACTCGCGCATCACCATTTGGCTTGGTATCTCGTCGCGCTCTCGTTTCTGGTTTACGCAATCAGTGCAGGACTGGTGACGGAATCCTCCAGCCGGTCTCTTTCCTCCGTTTTGAACGTGGAGGGTTTTCGCCAGACCTTCGGAATTCCCATACAACTGGTTCGGGCCATGTGCGCAATCACACTCGCCTGTTCGATCGGTAGTCTTTTAAAGGTGTTTAGCCAGGAGCATGAAAAGCTGCTGCGCAACGAGGCCGAAAGGAGCCGCATTTCCCTTGAGTTGTTTTATGAGACCAAGGCCTGCCTGGATGCCACTTTGCGGGCCTCGTCGCAAGGTCTGGTGGGGTTGGATTCCAACGGCTTGGTGGTCTTTGCAAATGACGTTGCGCTTGGGCTGCTGGACTACCGTATCGGAACAATCAAAGGACGCTCCTTTTACCGGACATGCCATCATACGGATATGGACGGTCAAGCCCGACCTGTGGACCTTTGGCACGGCTATAAGGGAAATCCCAACAACACGATCGAACGGGTCAATAAAGATTGCTTCTGGAGAGCCAATGGGACTTGGGTTTCTGTGTCCTATCAAGTGGCTCCACAATGGCGCAATGGACGCGCTCAGGGCGTCATCATTGCATTCACAGCCTTAGCCTAGCGCATTGTCGGCATACCTTGTAGCGCCTCACACGGGTGATTTCCGCCGTGGCCACACGTGAGTCCTGTCGGCATTTAGGCCACCTGGAAGTGCGACATCATGCACATGTCTTCATGTTCCAGAATATGGCAGTGGTAAACATAGTCTCCGCGATAGCCCACAGGGAAATGCACCAGCAGTTCGACTATTTGGTTGGAAGGGATCAACACGGTGTCCTGGCGGGCAATACCGTCCAGGTCGAGTGCCGAGTTGGGCAACAGGCCGAATCCGCCCACCGCCGCATCGTCGAGTTGCCAACGTCGGGTCACGATGAAGTTCACCAGATGCACATGAAAGGGGTGCATGTCTGGGGGATCACCAGTGCTGGTGGTCAGTGGCTGCGAGTTTCCGATGTTGGCCACGTACCAGCGTTCGTAGGTTCCCGCCTGGGCGCGAATGTTTGGTGCATGGATGGCTGGATAGGCCTTCGCTACCGTGATGTCCGGGTTGCTTTCCTGGGCAAAGAAGCTGCGTCGAGCCACGGTGTAACCTGTGGCAGTCGAGGGACCACCAGCAGTGGGATTGGAGTTGCTCGTTAGATCGACGTCAAACGGGATTTGCCAATCCGAGCCGCCAGCCTGCATCTCAAAGATTTGAACATCACTCCAGCCGCTGATGCCGTTGACGGCATCGCCCAAGGCACGGCCTTCGGTATTGCTCATGAGTAGCACCAGCCGGTTGGGTCCCAACTGGGCATCGGCGCGAGCCCCCATCTGGCTGCCATTCCAGGTGAAATCGTCATCGCTGGCGGCAGAGGTCAGCACGCCGTCGATGTCGGACACTGTGGGTATGGAAACACTGGTCGATCCGCTAAGCGGCGCTGCTTGCAAAGCCATGCGTTGCACCAGACCGAGTGGCTGCACTACCGCGTCGTAAATGGCTTGGTCCGTTATTTGGAAGCTTGCGCTGGAGGGCGTCAGCACGGTGTCCTCAAAGGTCGAGTAGATGGCCTCGGGCGTCTGGCTGTCCACGGCCAGCAGCGGCTTCAGGGCAAGGTTCACCAGGCTGAGTTCGGTCACGGATGCCGGGAGTTGTGACAGGTCCAGCAAGACATCGCGGCGCTGGCCCGGTGCAAGCACCAGCACATCGCTTGACGTCAGGCTGACCGATACCCCCATCAGACCGCCGTCCGCACCGACCAGCCGCATGCACTGGCTGTGCCAAACCTGCCCCGCTTGAGTGGCAATAGCGCCTGGATTACAAAGGGTCAGGGCATAGGTGCGTGCATTGGAGCCGTTGAGAATGCGCAAACGCCAGACACCGCGTGACAGCGTATGGGTGGTTGCGGGATGGCCATTCACAAACAGCGTGTTGCCCAGAAACTCCGGTCTCGCCAAAGGAGCCTGCGTTGGCATGCCCGCCGCATAGTCGATCGCCGTTTCGCCGGTTTGCAGAATGCGATCCTGGATGACGCAGAGCATTTCTTGTGTAGCGCCGCCCACCAATTGCAAAAGTGCGTCATCGGCTGCATCGCGGATGAAGTAGACGCCCGCCAGGCCCGCATGCACATGGCGCCCGGTTCTATCCATCGCATGATCGTGGTACCAAAGCATGGTGCTGCGTTGTGCGTTGGCGTACTGCACTTGCAGGGTTTGCGCAAAGCCGTAGGAGTTGCCGGCAAAGCCCAAGGGTTGCAGGGGCCATCCGTCGCCACCGGCTTGAACGCGCGCGCCATGCAGGTGCGTGACCAATCCAACGGGAGATTGGGTCTGCACATTGCCACACATGTCCAAACCCAACGGGACGTTGATGGGTGGTGACGCCAACAACAAAGGGGAGTCGGTAGCAGCTGCAATCGTGTTGCGCCAGGTCACCGTGCAGGGGACATTGCGCCGGACGTTAAAGACTGGACCGAGGTGGTTGCGCAAGGTGCCACTTTGTGCCGTGATGCCGTCCGCCACATAGACCCAGGCATTGGCCTGCGCGGGGCTCTTGCCCACCACCCACTGCACCTTGCGGGACTGCATGGACACGCTTACCGCGCTTGGCTCATTGAGCACCGTGATGTCGGGTTGCGCGGAGGCAGCAGAGTTTGCGCCGCAGGCCACCAAGGCCAAAGAGGCACTGCCTGGAAACAGCACCGTGCTGAAGCTTGCGACGCTCCACTGCAAAAAGCTGCGGCGTTTGAGCGCGCCGGCTTCAAGCACCGATGGCGTTGCCCAATCATTTATTGTGAGATGCTTCATGTTATAGCTCGTGATGCGCTGATGTGGCATGCTGTTGTGTCTCCCGCCTACGGAGCCCCGGACCAGGGCAGATGCGCACAGGCCCATCACCCTGGCCTGGTACGACCGTCAGGCGGTATGTGTTGCTGCCCAGTGGGCTTGGGCTAGTGCTACGGTTGCTTGTGCTCAGTCAGCAGCGCTGGCGGCAAGTGCCTTGGCGGCCCGCTCGGGGTCTGGCCGACTTCCCGACCTGTTCTCTTGCGGTGGATGGCCTAGCCAACGCATCAATGCAAAGATCATGGCCAAGGTTGCGAGGTACACCACGAGTTGCATGCCGGTGGGCCGGTCCGCATAGCCCATCAGCGAGTGCAGTGCCTTGCCAAACAAGCTGTGTTCGGACAGCACCGCCGATGTGTCCCACACCACCTGGGAGAGGGACGTCAGCATTCCTGCTTGCTGCAAAAAGACCACGGCCTGTGCCGCCATACCTGCCGCCAAGAGGGCAATAAGTCTGCTCGTTACGGCAAAAACGTGTTGTGTAGGGATGCGCAGCAAGCCAAAATACATGAGTGCGCTGACCAAGGCCCCAAGGGCCAATCCAATGGCGCCACCGAGAAACATGGACGCGCCCCCGCTGCCTTCGGACAGGGCGATGCCATACAGGAACAACGCGATTTCTGAGCCTTCTCGCAAGATGGCCACACCCACAACAATCGCCATAGCCGCCAGGGAGCGCCGCCCCCCTGCGACATCCGTTCCCAGGGACTTCATTTCAAGCCCCATCTGGCGACCTTCACGGGCCATCCAGACGTTGTGTGCTGTGAGCATCACGACAGCCAGTGCCATGACAGAGGCATTGAAGATCTCCTGACCTGCCCCGGCCAGCATGTTCGACAGGGAGTCTGCGAAGGCCGCCACCAGGCAGGCTCCAAGGACTCCCATGGCAATGCCGAATCCGATCCAGCGGCCACGCCCCGCAACGCCCGAAGTCGCCGCCATGACGATGCCAACAATCAAGCCCGCTTCAATGACTTCACGAAACACGATGATGAGCGTTGCCAACATGGTTGATGTCCTTAAAAATGCATTTCGTATTCAAGGTTCAGTCGCACGGCCTGCTGCGCCGCCGGGTCACTGACACCAAAAAGATAGGCAGCCTGGTATTTCAGGTGACCGAAGAGCTTGCCTTGGACGGAGGGGCCCATGTAATGCTCTTGCTGGTTGAGATAGCCAAGCTGAGCGCCGGGACCCAAGTCGCTTTGGATTTCAAAGCCAGGCTGAAAGTATTCGTTGTAACGGTAGCGCGTGCTCCACAAAAAGGTGTAACCGGCTTCGTCTGTCAGGTTAGGAAAAGTGCCTACGTTTTGGCTGAAACCGATGTTGGCGGTATGGGTGAATTTGCCGACATCCTTCTGCAGCAGGAGTTTGACTTCCAACGTATCGGGCGTATCTGCCTGTTTGGAGAAGGAATAGGCCACCAGGGCACCAACATCCATCCACTGCTCACCGGACTCGAAGAACTGGTAACGGCCTTCAATTTGGTGGGCATCCAGTTGCATGGCATTGCCAGGATCTGCGGAATACTCACCGCTGACTGCCACGACAAAACGCGGAGTAAGTCCGGCCTCCAGTGTGACTTCGCCTACTTGGGCGCCATCCTTTGCAGCGTTCTTGTCGAATGACCTAGCGTGACTGATTTCCAGCGAGATTTCGCCAAATTCAGCATTGGGCGAGTAGACCTCATCTAGTCCGAAAGCAAAGCTGCTCTGCATGCCGGCAGTGAGAACGGAAAAGGCAGCCATAGAGGACAGCTGTTTGAATTTGCTTGTGGATGCAGAGATGAACATGGAGTGGGCCTGGTAGTTGAGGTTTGGTCGCCTGACGGTGGCAAGTGAAAGCAGCCACTTATTTGGCGATGATCACGCCGGTGGTTGTCTCGCGATGAAAGTCGTCAAAAAAGCCGTAGCGTCCCGCATCAAGGGGGCCGACAAACAGGGTGATTTCGCCATTGGCGCCAACCACTTTTTCGCGATTCAGGTCGCTGCTTTCGAACTCAGCAGGTGTGGCATCCTGATTGCGCACGATGATTTTTGCTCTCTGGCCCGCGGGTATCACCAGCTCCTTTGGGGTGAACTGATGGTTCTTGATGGTGAGGAGGTAGTCCTCAGCATACGCAGCGCCGCCCAGAAGCATGGACAAAGACAACGCGATGAGAAAAGGCAAAGATGTTTTCATACGTACGTATTCCGTGAGGTTGCAGTGATCGGCCAAATAGAATTGAGAACCATTCGCACTAGCTATCTTACATGAGAATGATTCTCAATTGGGAAATATTCCCAAAAATGAACTACGCCGCCCCAGAGGGGCGTGGTGTCAAGGGGATGGGAACCATACGGCTCACTGGCGCTCGCCTGGTAGGAGAACGCCCCAAGTCGCGGGGAATTTACTCGCCCTGATTCAGAACCGTGGATGCTTCGTATGGACGAGGCGAGCCCCCCATGATCCGTTTGAATACGAGCGATATTGATGGGGAGCACTGCGCGGGCAGAAAGTCAGGCAGGCGTTGGCCGCACCTTCTGGTTCACCGCCAGACTGCGCAATTTTGCGTGCGAAGTATCCTGGGTTACGGGCACTGGTTGCCGAAGGCGAACCCCTCAACGCAGAGATTGCGCGCATTCGGTTGGAGGACATCGAATTTGCAGTGGACGTGGCAGAGGATGGACGAGTGGCACTGGAATGCGCGGGCAAATTTCTGTGCCCATTAATTTTGATGTAAATACAAATGCCCCGCATGAATGGGCTGGACGCTACCCGCGCGGTCAGACTGTTGCCGGCACATGTACGAACCCCCATCATTGCTTATACGGGCAATGCCTTTACCGAAGTTCGGGTGCGCTGCATCGAAGCAGGAATGACGGGCTTCGTTACCAAGCCCGTCATTCTCGACGTACTTTATTCCACGAATTTTGAAGCACTGTAGAGCGGCCTGACTCTGTAGCCATCAGTGAAGCGACTGCGTACGGCAAAACCTATGACGGCTTTTCAGTTCCAGCCAGGATTCCAGCAATGTCAGCTGGCTGACGATCCGTCTATCGTGTCCGCCACCAATTTTCAAAATTGAAAGTCTACATCCATGCGCCTGCAATCTCGGTTCTGCAGCGGTTGCAGTCGTTCGAATCTGGCTGCTTTAGGGTAAGTCAAATGATTGGCTAGGTCTGGCATTTCTAGAATTTCGCCTGCATACCCACGTAGAGCGTGCGCGGAGCACCCAGCGAGAGGAATTGCTCGCTTGCCCCCGTTGAGATGTTGTTCGTAGCCAGCGCGCCATAGGTGGCATATTTCACGTCGAACAGATTGTTGACACCGGCATATAGACTAAAGCGCTTGTCCACGCTGTGCTGCACATCCAGTTTGACCGTGGTGAAACCTGCAACCTGGCCATTTACATCCAAGTTGTTGTCGTCACCCCGCGCGAAAGTAGAGCTTTGTGCCTGGATGCCGAGTCCGATGCGAGTTTGCGCTGTGACCGGGTAGCTGAAGCGGCTTTTGAACACCCATTGCGGAATGCCGGGTATGAAGTTGCCGGGCTGTACGGGCGTGGCTGCTGCACTATTGGAGGTATTGGCGACCATAAAGCTTGACTGGTATGTCGCTTCAATGCGGTCCAGGTCCATGGAGTAGTCCAACTGCCCCAGCTTGCCATCCATGCCAATCTCTATGCCTTGTCGAAGCGTTTGGCCAACATTGGAGAAGTAGCCAGTGGTCAACGAACTCTGGTTGAACAGGATGTCATTTTCAAGTTCAGTGCGGTAGTAGGAAGTGCGCCATTTCAGCAGATTGGAAACGTTGCCCCGCATTCCTACCTCATAGGTTTTGGAAACCACAGCTTGTAGTTCCGGGTCTGCGCCAAAGGCATTCGGCACGCCGCTACAGGGTGCTGCCGGGTCAGCGCACGCCAGCTCAATGGCTGATGGTGTGCGAAAACCCTCCGCGTAGTTGCCAAACACCGTCAGGTCTGGAGCCAACAGGTAGGTAAATCCCAAAGACGGATTGAGCCTTTGGTACGTGTTGTTACGTCCCGATTTAATTTCGACTCAAGGTCCCATGCTATTTGAGGCCGAATTCGGTGCGGCATCCCGCATTGATTTCGATGGTGCACACGCCGGTCGGATTGTGGGACGGGCGTAGGCAAAGGCGCAAACAGAAACGCCGCCAGGGTTGAATCTGGCGGCGCCGGCGTGTTGGGCTTAAAGCCTGCTCACTCGGAGAATTCCTCCGTTTCAAACTCATGCGCTTGCTGCCATAGGGTGTGATAGAAGAGATCGAGTTGCTGGCCGTAGTGGTCCTCGAAGACATCAAGTGCTAGATGCAGGAAGTCTTGAATCTGAATGAGCGCCTCGTCGCTCAAGGCGGGCAACACGATTTTCTTTCGGCGTGGGTTGGTCGGTTTAGGGTTGCGTGTCATTGCAGTTCCTTGATTGCTTGTTGCAAGATTTCGTCGGGTAGGTGGTTGAGGCCTTTGGGGACGGCCAAACGCATGGCGGTGCACAGGATGCGTCCGGCCTGACGGGGCAGCCCTTTGGAGGCCTGGCGCAGGATCTCCATGCCGGTGTCGGCCAGCAGGTTGTGCTGGCTGCCCGCACTTTTGAGCGCGTGGGATACGAGCAGCGCAAAGCGCTCACGTTCCAACACGGGCTTGAGCTGCACGTGGACCTGGATACGGCTGTACAGCGCTGCGTACGGGGCCCTCTCCAAGACCTGTGCCAGCACCGGATGCCCTACCAGCCACACCGTCATGAGGTCCCTTGAGTCGAAGGCGAAGTTCAGGAACGAAGGGAAGTCACGGAAGAATTCGGCTGGCAGGTTCTGCGCCTCATCAATGATCCACAAGGGGGTGAGCTGCTTGCTGTCGACCATCTCGTGCACGCGCTGCTTGATGTCACGCCACAGTTGTGCCCGCCGGTAACTGGGCTCCAACCCCAACTCGCGTGCCAGGCTGCGGTAAATGTCCACCCGGCCGAAGTCGGTCTCCGCCTGGTACAGCACCTGATAGCGATGCGGATTGAGTGGCTGGGTCAGGCTGCGCAGGGCGGCAGTCTTACCGACACCGGGCTCGCCCGTGAGCAGCCCGATGCCGGGGGACTGAAGCAGCCAGTTAAAGCGCTGGCTGAGTTGCTCCAGTACGCCATCGTCCCAGAGCTCGGTGAGCTGCTTGCTCAGTGGTGGGTGGCGCAGGCCAAAGTGTTGCAGGTACATCTCAGCCCTCCGAGCTCGTAGGCAGTGCCCGCTCATGGCCCAGGCCGTGGTACTTCTCATGGGCCAGCTCCACCAAGTTGGGTCCGTTGCGTGCGGCGAACATGGGGTCAGTCACCGGTTCTGGTTTGCGCCGGGTACGGTGGATGTTGGCCAACAGGTCCAGCGGGGTGGCCGCTCCCAAAGAGACGCCAGCTGCATCCTCCACACCCACGACACGAGCGGCGTGCGGATCGACCACCAGGCGCACGGTCTTGCCCGACAACTCGTAGGGCACTTCAAAGCGCTGACCCAAGTAGGCCACCGTGGCGTCCTTCCTCACAAAGCGCGCGATGCGGTGAAGAAACAATGCGTCGAGCTGGACTGCCTTGGCGCCCAGGGTACGGATTCTGGGTAAATCACGTTGGTAGCGCGCCAGTGGTGTCAGCCCATTGAGACCGGCATGCGGGGTCTGGTGGTAGACCTGCTCAATCCAGGCCCACAGCCGGGCGTTGAGGTCGCCCAGATCGGCAATACGCCGCGCGTCGAGCTCGCTCAGGAACTGGTCGCGAAACGTGCGGTGCCAGCGCTCCAACTTGCCCTTGCCTTCAGGTGCATAGGGTCTGCAAAAGATCAGGTGAATGCTCAGGCGTGCGCACACGCCCTGCAGGGTGGCTGCACGGTAAGCAGCGCCATTGTCAACAATGATTTTTATGGGGCAACCACGACGCAGCAGTGCCTGCTTGAGCACTCCTTCAATGTCCAGAGCGGTCTCGCCCAGGCAGAAGGCACTATGGGCCACCAGGCGTGAGGCGTCATCAATCAATGAGACCAAGTAGGTCTTGCGCAGTTGGCCCTTGACGGCAACCCGGGGGCCGTGCATCACATCGCCGTACCAGATGGTGCCGGCGAACTCGGCCGTGAAGCTGCGTTTCTCCTCGGGCAGGCTGGCCGATCCTCTCATCTGCGACAAACCGTTTTGCTGTAGCAGTCGGTGCACGCTGGAGCGCGCCAGGCTCTGTTCGGGCGCCACTCCGGCGGCCACCATCAAGCGCTCAATCTGGTTGATCGAGCGACGCGGGTTCTCCCGCTTGGCCGCAAGAATAGCCTCCTGCACTGCAGCTGACATCTTGGACTGGCCGCGGTCCACCCTGACCTTGGGCACCAGGGCGTCAATGCCGCCTTTGCGCCAGGCGTAATACCAAGCTTGTATGGTTTTTTCGCCCAGCAGGCGCCGCCCGGAATTGGGAATGGCGTACTCGCGCTGGGCGAGTTCGCGAATGCCCTTTTGCAGATCCCCACGAGCGAGCTGCTCAGGGCTCACCAGTGCCCCCAGCACGGACAGCCGAAACAGGGCTACGGGATTAATTTCTTTCATCGATAACCTCCAGTTGTTGAGGTCTCGATCAGATTGGAAACATCGCTTTTGCGGAATGACCAAATTGTGTGGGTTGCCCCAGCACCACAGATCAGGCTGTTTGTCCTTGCCTGAGGTGCAGTGGATTACGGGACGATCAGCTCTTTGTCCAGCCAGGCCATTGCCTGCGCCAAGGTCAGTTCGTTCATTACCTGGCGCCAGAACGCGGTGAAGTCTGAGACCCGCCCCAGTTCAGGGAACCTGCTTCGAAGAAAGAACGCGAAGCTGTGCGCTCGCTCATGTAGCCAGTCGCGCCACCGGCGCACGGTTGAACGTGCCCGACCAGTTTGCTGGCAGCACTGCAAGAGCGAGACACCAGCCATAACCATGAGCAAAACCATTTGTTGAATCTCCCAGCCATACCAGCGACGCGGGGCAACGCAGGCCGGCAAGCGAGAGCAGGTTACGCCGCATGGGTTGCACAGGAAGCGCGCAATGGGCACGCGTTCGCGAGGCACACCGCCTGCAGCTTCATGATCAGCCTTACGGCGATAGAAGCCATGACGCCAAAGCCTGCCAGCTTGGCAGTGCGGGCAATTCAGTGGGCGATAAGCTTCGCCGCCATTTGCAACTTCAGCAAAGTGTTGCCCAAGGGTCGTGATGGCCCCTAAAATCCTGTTCATAGGCTGGTCTCGGTTGGTTGTGAATGTGTTGTTACTTCACACAATACAACGGAGTACCGGCCTATTTCATTTGCGGGCCGTCCCAAGCTACTTCTGATGACGGTATAGCAAAGACTCGAAATAGACTCGGGATAAAGCCAGAGAGAATTTCCTGACACAGCGTTAGACGTAACACCAGCGAGGCAATCATCAGCACCGATAGCGAGGGCCACATTCAGACATTCAATCCGGGCGCGGAGCGTGT
>Ga0316231_1002843_pt1 | contig 15895 bp, 12 predicted proteins | sample TBH18027metaG_FD_206002 | JGI IMG/M metagenome (GOLD analysis project Ga0316231, IMG submission 206002) | Freshwater microbial communities from Trout Bog Lake, Wisconsin, USA - TBH18027 | ecosystem: Environmental > Aquatic > Freshwater > Lake > Hypolimnion/Profundal zone | place: USA: Wisconsin...
CCTTGGGCATTTGATGCGTAATAATTTTTTCGATTACATTTGGTTTTACACGGTTAAAGTCTTTGCCATAACTTCCGTCAAATTTGACGCCGCCAAATACCGCTTCGACAACATCAATTTCAACCTCACCCTCAGTGATATCTTGATCAGGCAATGTAGCAACGGCTACATAACCATGCTCACGATAAAATGAACTGATGATATCAACCGCACCCTTAAGCTGCTTGATGGTAATTTCACGATTCATGATTACCGACAAAGCCCCTTCAAGGTCATCGCTGACAAGCACATGATTGCCTTTGAATTTGAAGTGCTTAATGACTACTTTTTGCTCGTTTTCATCGACTGCTTCAGGCGCCTCTTCAACTGCCTTGGGTGCGGCTTGCTGAGGCTTCACTTTGAGATCTCGCTCAATTTCATTCAAAATTTGACCAGCATCTGGCTGCGACTGAACCGTCGCAGGTGCTGCATTGCTCTCTAAAGCTAATGCAAAAAAAACCAAGCCTAAAATAAGCCCTTGCACCTTTATCAGAAGTTGTGAGTATTTTTTAATCAATTTAATCCCAAAAACAACTATGCAAATAAATTCCCTTGCGCGCGATTTTACTAGGTTTCAGAGGGATTTTCCATAAAAAAATACATGCGACTTGAACAAAAAAGAGCTTTTAAAACCTGAGCTCGGCACGCCACTCTTCCAATCTTCAGGCTAAGCACAACATATTGGGTTTAGTAGCTAAAAACAAGCTAAATAATGACAAGTTCATCAACCTGAGAACGAAAAAGAATCAACTCTCCATTTTGGCCAATAACATCAAGGCAAAGCTCTTTTGAGGATGTAATTTCTTATGGAAAGCACGCTTGAAAAATAACCCGTTAAAGTAACCCGTTTGATTACAGTTCATTTTCTTTAGGGCCGCTGATTAAAGCGCGTCCAAATAAAACTTACTTAGTATTTTTTGTAAACATAAAAAGCGAGCTTGATCTAGTAATCGCACCACTTTGCATTTCAGCTCATATTCATACAACTTTTCTAGAAAGCAGCTCTCTGCAGGCTTTCGAGGGCTAAAGCAAAAACAAATCTAAACCATCAAGGTTTATTTATTAAAAGCGCCTGCTGGACAATTAAAAAATTCTAAAAGTAATATTTTTAAACCAAATGGTTCATAATATAATACATACAAAATATCAATATGTTAAAAATATTAAACCATTTGGTTTAATATAATCTATAATATGCAAAATGTAATTCATCACGGATGATCAACATGGCAAAACGTGCTGTTGGCCGCCCTTCCATTTTCAACGAGAGTAAAGCAAAACAAATCGCCTTAGACTTATTTTGGCGTAAAGGTTATGAAGAAACTTCTCTCAATGATTTAACGGAAAATATAGGTATCAATCGTTCTAGTTTTTATCGATCATTTGGGTCTAAAGAAAAACTATTTCGCTTATGCGTTCAAAAATATATCGAAGAAAATTTAAGTGTTAAAACAGTTGCGACACACACAACTGAAATCACAGAATACCTTGAGTTTTTTTTCAGAAGTGCAGTTAATCTAATGACACAAGATATGCCACCAAGAGGCTGCTTACTGGTTCAAGGCTTACTTAATTGCGGTCATGAAAATAAAAAAATAGCGCATTATCTTAGCCAAGAGCGCACGCAAATAGAAAATCTTTTACGCAAGCGAATACAACAAGCGCAAATAAAACAACAAATTAAAGAAGGAAGAAGTGCTGTCGAGATCACCAAGATGCTTATGACAGTCTATTGCGGCCTCTCGGTTCAGGCGAGCAGTGGCGCATCTAAAAATGATTTGTACAAGCTGATTGACCTTACGATCAAGGTCATCGATCTATGAGAATATTGAAAAAATAAAAAACTGAATTCACAGCAGTGATGTTCTTGATCTAGATTATCTCTTTGCAATCTCTTTAAGAAGTTTGTGATTTTCAATCATCACAGCAAACATACCATAAAAGTAAATCACAAAAAGCATGCCGCCAAATGCGGCACCAATTGCAATCCAAACACTTTCATACTGCTTATAGACATAATAGCTCGCAACAAAAATAAAAAGAATTGTAAGCGTGGCCAAAATCTCATTTAACACCACAAAAGCTTTTGCAATAAATGCGTTCATATTAAAACTCCCCTTTAATCAACAGATCAAAATATCATTAACGGATTAAATATTTATACCCTTAAATATATATAACTTCAAACGCACTATCATGCAAGTGATCCTTGCAAAATGCTTATCCAACTTCCATCATACTAGGACCGGTCCTAAGCAATAAAAAAACCCGCTCTGAAGCGGGCTTTAAAATGTTTGGTGCGGCTGGAGAGACTCGAACTCTCACGACTTTCGTCACCACCCCCTCAAGATGGCGTGTCTACCAATTCCACCACAGCCGCGAATTTAATTACTGAGGAACTTCCTTGCTCGCTGGCGCAGGAACTGCTGGCGCTGCTGCAGGTTTTTGTGCCGCTTGCTGAGCCGCGACAGCTTTCACGACGCTCACGCGGTCAGATCTATGTCCACCCAAATAGGTCAAAGTCAAACTTGTCGTAAAAAAGATTGCCACAAAGATGGCCGTTGCACGGCTCATAAAATTAGATGACCCACTTACGCCAAATAAACTACCCGAAGCACCGCTACCAAAAGCAGCCCCCATATCAGCCCCTTTGCCATGTTGCAAAAGCACTAAACCAATGACACCAACTGCGGCTAATACGTGAATCACTGTAACTAAATTTTCCATAATCTCTTATTTTCCAAAAACGCTTAACTGACTAATGCACTGAAGCCGCAGCAAGACAAATTTTTTCAAAATCGTTCGCATCTAATGAACAGCGACCAATAAGACCGCCATCAATATCCTGCATAACTAGTAATTGTGACGCATTTATAGGATTTACGCTACCCCCGTAGAGGATACGAAGCGTATTGGCTGCCTTTTCATCATAGCCCGCAATGCGACCACGAATGAACTCATGCATGCTCTGCGCCTGTTCTGGCGTAGCACTTAAGCCAGTACCAATCGCCCAAATGGGTTCATAAGATACCACCGCATGATCAAAAATTGCACCCCCTTGACTTAGCAAAATAGCATCTAACTGCTCTGCGACCACCGCTTGCTCCATGCCCGCTTCACGCTCTTGCAAGGTTTCACCTACACACAAAATAGGCGTTAATCCTGCATTTTTTGCAGTGACAAATTTAGCAGCAATATTCTCACCACTTTCGCAGTAAGCCGTGCTGCGCTCAGAGTGCCCCAGAATCACGTAACGTGCGTCAAAATCACGCAACATGCTTGCTGCCACTTCACCAGTATAAGCGCCGACAGGATACTTCCCAACATTCTGCGCGCCCCATGCGATGTTAGTACCACCTAGCACGACCTGGGCTTGAAAGAGATAAGGGTATGGCACACACACCGCAAAGTCGACGTGGTCAATATGCGCGAGCTTTTGCTTGAATGCCTCGAATAACTGCTGGTTCTGAGCAATTGAGCCATGCATCTTCCAGTTCGCAACAACAAGCTTACGGCGCATATTTCACCCCTTTAAATGTGACGCGAATTCTACGCTTGCACTCAGCATTACTCAAGCCGTATCAATCAACTGGTAAGCAATGGCGGACGTTAAGCTGCACGCCTTGTCGACCATTAAATTCATTCGTTTGTAGCTCATACACCACCTGTACCTTCGGCGGCAAAAAGGTCGCCTGCTGAAAGTAGATCGCATCCAGCAACCGGCCGGTGGGATCATCAGCTTTCTGGAGTGAGAGCTTCAAATGCCGCTCACCAACAACCTTTTGCAACTTCACAACAAATTCATCACTAAATAGCGGCACTGGAAATCCCTGCCCCCAAACTTGCTTATCAAGTGTGGCGGCAACTTCCCAGTCCATCTCATGGACGGCAAGTGAACCATCGGTTTCAATCACAGCGTTCAAATCAGCCGGTGTGAGTAAACTCGCCGCAACCTCTTCAAAAGCTTTCTTAAATCGATCAAAGCCGTGATAAGGGATCGTGAGACCGGCTGCCATTGCGTGACCTCCAAATTTTAAAATTAAATCCGTATGCCGTTTCGAAACGAGGTCCAAGGCATCGCGCAAATGCAAGCCCTTAATCGATCGGCCAGAGCCTTTGAGATTGCCATCACCCCCCAATGCAAACACAATCACCGGACGGTGATATTGCTCTTTGACACGCGAGGCCAAAATGCCAATCACCCCTTGGTGCCAATCAGGCTCAAAAATACTCAAACTAAATTGGCCACTGACATCCACTTCTTCCAAAGAAATATTCGCCGCTTCCTGCATATCTGCTTCAATGGCCCGGCGCTCTAAATTCATGGTATGAAGTCGCTGCGCCATGACCGTTGCTTCGGTTTCATCATCCGAAATCAAACAGGCAATGCCGAGCGCCATATCATCGAGCCTCCCTGCAGCGTTAAGCCTTGGACCGACGCTAAATCCTAAATCCTGCGCGTTGGCTTTTGAGGCATCTCGCCCGGCTAATTTAAGAAGCGCGCGAATGGCTGGACAGGCCTTACCCGCGCGAATACGGCGCAATCCATGCTCGACCAGAATACGATTATTGTCATCAAGTTTTACCAAGTCAGCAACCGTGCCAAGCGCCACGATATCAAGGAGCTCGGTTAGATTAGGTTCTAGCTTGTTAGTAAACGCGCCGCGGGCGCGAAGCTCTGCACGCAGCGCCAGCATCACATAAAAAATCGTGCCGACACCTGCTAGGTTTTTACTCGGAAAGTCACACCCTCGCTGATTTGGGTTCACAATACAGGTTGCGGCTGGTTTTTCATCCCCCGGCAAATGGTGGTCTGTGACGAACACTTTGATGCCAAGACTATTCGCTTTTTCGACGCCTTCTACACTCGCAATACCATTATCGACCGTGATGATAATATCGGGATTCGACTTTGCAGCGAGCTCAACAATCTCAGGGGTTAAACCGTAACCATACTCAAAACGGTTTGGCACTAGATAGTCGACCTCTGCGCCCATGCTTCGCAGACCACGCATCGCGACCGCCGTAGCCGTCGCGCCATCACAGTCATAATCACCAATCACCAAGATGGCCTGCTTCTGAGCAATCGCATCAGCAAGTAATACCGCCATCTGCGGCGCATTAGTAAGTCGCTCAGGAGGAATAAGTTTAGCAAGTGATACATCGAGCTGCTCGAATTGAGCAATGCCCCGAGCTACCAATACCCTTGCCAAGAGCGGCATCACACCATCTTTGACTAAACCATCTGCCACATCCAGATTAAAAGAACGTCTCACAATACTGATCATGTTAAACGTCCACTACATTAAAATAAGAAGGGATTGGCGATGCCCTTCGCCAGAACTTCCAAGTATCGAGCGGTTTAAGATGTAGCGTAAACGTCATGCCGTGCACATCAAAATGAAAGTGCAGGGCCTTAAGCTCTTTTTTCTTGAGCCTTTGCAATAAGGGTGCAAACCAATTCCGTTCCAAGTGATGGTTATCCGTCACCACCACCACATCACCTGCTGACTTTAATGCCGCATCAGCTGCCGCTAGTTTTTGGCAAGGGATGCCAGCCCACTTAGCTAACCCTAAACTTAAAATATCGTTGGCAAAAAATTGAAAGCTGAACGCTTTCGCAGGCTGATTCATTGACTCGATACTTCCCCCACCAGCAAGCCAAAGGCTATTCACGGGCAATAAGGCTTTTTGCTCCCGCGCTTGATTTATTGGATGGTCATGCAAAAGCATTTGCACTTCATTGAGTAAAGCCTGAAGTTTCATGCCATGTTTGCCTTGCGGCATAAATTTTCCCACATCCCGCCCCATGGCTTCAGACAGCAAAAACGTCGTGACAACGACATCATCATTCACATGCAGATATAAAAAATCACCCGACTTACCTGCTAAGAAACTTAAGCCCTCTCGAGCGAAGTGTTGATTGAGGTCTAACACCAATGACTTGGCTTCATCCGTGCTTAAACGGACTGCATCGCCCAGGGTAAAGTAGTCACGCTGCAACACAAAATGTACGGGGTGCGCTAAAAACCAATACCCTGTTTTTTGCTCTTCACCTTCACCCATCAATCTAAGCGGTGCCAAAGGCCAATCCGCCTGCTTTTTTATACCAAACTTCTTGCAAAGGCTTGCCTCGATCGGATGCTTAGCATCCACCTCCCATGTCCCGACTGCGCATAGCTTAGCAAAAGCTCGCGCGTCATCGCTACTCAGCAGAAACTGGGCAAAATGGGGGAAATAAACATCCAAATTCAAATCATCACTCATTTCTCGAGACAAAGCGTTTAAGGGCCAATCAGGCGAAAAATCGCTTTCAAAAAAACAATTTTCGCTATACCATTTTTACATACATTTGAACGAAATCAATCCCAACGATGGAACTAATTTTATGGCGTCACGCGGAAGCCGAAGACGGCTACCCAGATGACGAACGTGCACTTACTGAAAAAGGCCACGAGCAAGCCAAAAAAATGGCGGGCTGGCTTAAATCCCGCCTGCCTAAAGATACGCAGATCTTAGTGAGTCCTGCCAAGCGCGCCCAGCAAACCGCAAGCACACTTGGACTCCCATTTACAACCCTTCCAGAACTTTCGCCTGACGGCTCCCCTCACGATTTATTGAAAGTAGCCAACTGGGATACGAGCAAAGGCTCCGTATTGATTGTCGGCCACCAACCAACCTTAGGTGTGGCAGCGGCCATCGCCATGACACGTAAAACTCACTTCTGGTGTGTGAAAAAAGCCTCCATCTGGTGGATTGCGAGTCGCATACGTGCAGAGGAAGAGCAAGCGATTATTCGTGCGGTCATCTCTCCTGAGATGCTTTAGTCATCTTAGCCGTCTCGCTTATGCCACAATAGCAACTCATGGCCAACGAAATCGAGCTGAAGCTTCGCATTGCTGAGTCAAGCGCACATCTCTTAAACAACCATCCTGCCATTACTGAGCGCTTAACAAAAGCGCCTTGGACACGAAAACTCGTCAGCGTTTATTACGATACCCCGGACTTATCTTTGCTGGATGCAGGACTTAACTTACGTGTTCGCAGTATGTCTGGCGGCTGGTTTCAAGCAATTAAAAGTACTGGAAAATCTTTAGGCGGCTTGCATCAACGTCTAGAGTGGGAAGATTTACTGTCAAAAAACGAACCAGACTTCGATAAGATTACTGAACCACATTTAGCGAATATTTTTGCCAACCATCAATTAAGAGAATCACTAAAACCTGTATTTATTGTAGATGTGATGAGAACTGATTGGTTACTTCAATACTCTGATGGGTCAGTAATTGAAGTTTCAGTGGACATTGGCGATCTCAAAAGCTCATCAGACATTGCTTGCGAACATATCCGCCCAATAGAGGAACTAGAAATCGAACTCAAACAAGGGAGTACTTATCACCTTTTTGAACTCGCCTTAGCCTTACAACAAGATATCCCAATGAGTATCGAAAATGGCAGTAAAGCACAAATGGGCTATCTTCATTTGCGTCCAGAACCTATAATTAAAACACACGCACAAGCGATGAATATTAAACGCTACAAAGAGCCACCAACAACCAAGCAAATCATGCAGGAAGCACTGAGTAGTATGCAAGACAACCAAGAGATTTTAAAAAAAGTGAATCACACACCGGCTATTTACCACATGAAACTTGCTAATAATCGGCTTGCTAGCGCATTAGCTTATAGCGGCTACCGAGCGACAGAAAAAAACACTCTCAGCATCATTCAGGACTTAGAATGGCTATCACAATTCTTAATCTCGCCGTGCGACAATTTTGGCTACCAAAATCTCAATGCTATTTTAAATGGTCAGCGCTACCAAAAAATACTGCTTAGTCTGGGCGCTTGGTTGCATAAATAATAACGATCCCTTCTTAATTACTTAAATTTGTCACAGATTACTAAAATATGAAAAAACTTCACTTCACCTTTGTCGCATTAGGCGCTTTACTCTCCACCACGGCACTAGCAGCACCTGACGAGGTTCAAGTTTATACAGATGAAATGAACGCCCCAGGAGAATATGGAGTAGAACTGCATCTTAATTATGTTCCACAAGGATCAACAACAGTCAGTCATCCAGGAGAGCTTCAATCGAACCATCGATTCCAAGCAGAACCAGAATTTTCATACGGAATCAATCCAGAGTTTGAAGCAGGGCTTTATGTGCCCGTTGTAGTCTCAAACGAAGGCAATGTGTATGCAACAGGACTTCGTCCACGCCTTAAATATATACACCAACAAGCCGATGGTGAAAGTTTCTTCTGGGGACTTAACACAGAGTTTGGTTACAGCACTCTTAAGATTACCGACAGCATGTGGAATATGGAACTGCGTCCGATCATTGGGTCGAATATCGATGCTTGGACAATCGCATTCAATCCGATTGTTGATATTCCTATTTCAAAAGGGGGAATGCACACTGCAAGCTTTGAACCGGCCCTAATGATAAAACGCAAAATCAATGAAGACTTAGCCCTGGGAATTGAACACTATAGTAACCTAGGCCCCATCAGCAATCTCCAAGGATGGGGAAATCAAGAGCATACAACTTATGTTGCTGCAGATTTCAAAGTCTATGGTCTAGACATTAACTTGGGCATTGGTCATGGCTACCAAAAAGCAGAAGACGACTGGGTGATTAAATCCATCGTCGCCTTCCCCTTTAATTAAAAATGCTTTATCAACTCAAATGCCAATGCTACGCCGAAGCCGTTTACATCACTTAAAACAGCACCCAAACCACCCTTGCGATTGTATGAGGACAAATCCACATGCAACCATGAGGTATCGTTCTCAATAAACTTAGCTAAGAAACGAGTGGCATGAATATGATCAGCGCCACCCTCTAAAGTACACTGCTTAACATCGGCAATATTACTTTCAAGATCTTCGTCATAATCATCATCAAAGGGGAATGCACAAACACGTTCTCCTACCTCGGCGCCAGCAAAGACTGCTTTGCAAACTAGTTCAGAATTGTTACCCAGCACACCGCTATATCGATCACCTAAAGCAGCCACCATGCTTCCCGTGAGGGTTGCAAAATCAATCATCCAGTCGGGTTTTTCACGCGATGCTAAGGTCAATGTGTCTGCAAGTACCATGCGACCTTCTGCATCGGTATGTACAATTTCAATCGTTGTACCGTTAAGCGCCGTGACCACATCGTTTTGTTTATAGGCAAGGGGTCCAATATGGTTCTGTGCAATCGCGAGCCAGCAATCAATCTTGATTGGCAATTTTGCTTTTGTTGCAGCAAGCAAGACCCCCAAAGCTACCGCAGATCCATTCATATCTTCATGCATGCCATTCATGTATTTAGCGGGCTTTAAGTTATGTCCACCAGTATCAAAACAAATACCCTTCCCAACCAGCGCAATGTGCTTACTAGCATCTTTTGGCGCGTAAGTGAGATGCACAATCGCCGCATCTTGCGGATCTGAGCCTTGCCCTACAGCGACAAAGGCGCCCGCGCCCATTTTAGTCAATTCATGCATATCAAGTTCTAGAAATTGCCAGCCATTTGATTTTGCAAGCTCGGCGATTTTAGATCGATATTGGGTAGGATTAAGCTCATTCGGTGGCATCATCGTGAAATTTCTTGCCAGTACGTTTCCCGCGACTAACGCTTGAATCTCCGCAAAACCATCCGCTTCTTGCCAGCCATACATTTCCACAACATCAAACACTTGTGACTTAGGCTCTTTTTGCGATTCAGCACCCTTGCGCTGCGGCAATTCAGCGGCATTCACACTTACCACGTAAAACGCATCTTTGGCGGATTGCCTGCGCACTTCTTCAGTGCCAAAAACTGCAATTGCTAGGGCTTTCGGCTTTTCATCTAGCAAAGGCTTAATCGCCTTACGCAATAAAGTCTGACGCTTGAACATAGACAAATCAGCTTTCAGCACGACCCAGCTTGCCACAGCGCCGTTAGGTAAATCAACCACAACAGCACCTTTGCTCAAATCGGTATATTTCTTGCTAATACGTTTTAACTTAGCGTCCAATGCAACAGAAAACGGTAAGTTTTCAGGGCGCTGAGCAGGCAAAATAAATAAAAGATGGGTTTGCGATTCCAATGACTTTTCATCAGCAATGGCTAAATTTTGTTTTAGGGTGATGGGCATGCAAAAACCTCAATAAATTCGTTTAAATGTCGTTAAATTTCACTAAATTCGTTAAATAAACCATATTTACGTTATTGATTAATCTAGCAAAATCCCGCCAAAACTTGACCAATCTGGTCAAAAAAGCGATGATACGAGTTAGCCAATCAATCACTTATTGATTTAAGCATTAAATGATAACGAACTAGCGTTGTAATACGTCTAGTTGATTATACCTTTTAGATAAGCCTAAAAGTTTCCTGGAGAACCACCACATGGCATTTACCCCCGATATTGACCCACAAGAAACCCAAGAGTGGCTTGAAGCCATTGATGCGGTATTGGCCAACGAGGGAACCGAACGCGCGCACTTCCTGCTTGAAACTCTGATTGATAAAGCGCGCCGCTCCGGTGCTTACCTACCTTATAACGCAACCACTGCGTATGTGAATACCATTCCTACGCACTTGCAACAACGATTACCAGGCAATCCCGATATGGAGCGCCGCATTCGTGCGCTGATTCGTTGGAATGCCATTATGACCGTGCTTCGCGCCAATGAGAAATCACCTGGCGTTGGTGGCCATATTGCCAGCTTTCAATCTGCAGCGACTTTATATGACGTGGGCTTTAACCACTTCTTCCGCGCAGCAAATGATAAATTCGGCGGCGACTTGATATTCTTCCAAGGCCACTCATCACCTGGTGTCTACGCACGAGCATTCTTAGAAGGCCGTTTAACTGAAGAACAAATGGATAACTTCCGCCAAGAAACAAGTGGGAACGGCTTATCAAGCTACCCGCATCCATGGCTCATGCCTGACTTCTGGCAATTCCCAACAGTCTCAATGGGCCTAGGTCCATTGCAAGGGATCTACCAAGCACGCTTCTTGAAATACTTACACGACCGCGGCATTGCAGATACTTCAGACCGTAAAGTTTGGGTTTTCTGTGGCGATGGAGAAATGGACGAACCTGAATCACTTGGTGCAATCTCACTCGCTTCACGCGAAAAATTAGATAACCTCATTTTCGTGATTAACTGCAACTTGCAACGTCTTGACGGCCCTGTGCGTGGCAATGGCAAAATCATCCAAGAATTAGAGTCCGACTTCCGCGGCTCCGGCTGGAACGTGCTGAAGGTCATTTGGGGTTCCTATTGGGATCCACTTCTTGCTATGGATAAAGATGGCTTGCTCAAAAAACGTATGGAAGAGTGTGTGGACGGCGAATACCAGAACTTTAAAGCTAAGGGCGGCGCGTACACACGTGAACACTTCTTCGGCAAATATCCACAATTGAAAGAAATGGTCGCTGCGATGTCTGACCAAGACATCTGGCGCTTAAACCGTGGCGGTCATGATCCTCATAAAGTGTATGCAGCTTATGCAGCAGCAACACAGCATAAAGGCCAACCAACGGTTATCTTGGCCAAGACTGTTAAAGGTTATGGCATGGGCGATGCAGGTGAAGCGCAAAACACAACTCACCAACAAAAGAGTATGGATATCGCTTCACTGAAAGCATTCCGAGACCGCTTTGATTTGCCACTCACAGATGAACAAGTAGAAAGCTTATCGTTCTACAAACCACCTGCAGACTCTCCAGAGATGATCTACATGGCAGAGCGTCGCGCAGCAATGGGCGGCTCAGTGCCAGCGCGTCGCCGTAAAGGTAACGAACTTGTTGTGCCTGAGCTTTCAGCGTTTGAAAATATGCTTACTGCGACTGGCGACCGTGAAATCTCAACCACGATGGCATTTGTACGCATTCTTTCAACCTTGGTACGAGACAAACAAATCGGTAAATACATTGTGCCTATCGTGCCTGATGAAGCCCGTACATTTGGTATGGAAGGGATGTTCCGTCAACTCGGCATTTACTCCTCAGCTGGACAATTGTACGAGCCACAAGATAACGACCAAGTGATGTTCTACAAAGAATCTAAAGACGGTCAGATTCTAGAAGAAGGCATCAATGAAGCTGGCGCGTTCTCATCATGGATTGCTGCGGCAACTGCCTATAGCGTCACTGGCACACAAATGATTCCGTTCTATATCTTCTACTCAATGTTTGGTTTTCAGCGTATTGGTGACTTAGCTTGGGCAGCAGGGGACTCACGTGCGCGCGGCTTTGTACTTGGAGCAACGGCTGGTCGCACCACATTGAATGGCGAAGGCTTACAACATGAAGATGGCCATAGCCACTTGATGTCAGCAACGATTCCAAATTGCGTGTCTTACGACCCTACCTTTGGCTATGAGCTTGCAGTGATTGTTCAAGAAGGGATGCGCCGGATGGTGCAAAATCAAGAGGATGTGTATTACTACATCACTTTGATGAATGAAAACTACAGTCATCCAGAAATGCCCAAAGGCAGTGAAGTTGGCATCTTGAAAGGTATGTACGCATTTAGTAAATCAAAAGCTAAAGGCCCTAAAGTGCAATTGATGGGCAGTGGTGTCATCTTGCGCGAAGTGATTGCAGCGGCTGAGATGCTCGAAAAAGACTGGGGCGTATCACCAGACGTGTGGAGCGTGACAAGCTTCACAGAACTACGTCGTGAGGGCTTAGATGCTGAACGTTGGAATATGCTTAACCCAGAGAAAAAACCAAGACTAAGCTATGTAGCTCAATGCTTAAGCGACGCTGAAGGTCCTGTGATTTCATCCACAGATTACATGAAATCATTTGCTGATCAAATTCGTAACTTTGTGCCACAACGTTTTGTGTCACTCGGCACGGACGGTTATGGCCGCAGTGATAGCCGTGAAGCGCTCCGTAGCTTCTTCGAAGTGGATAGATATTATGTGGTGCTTGCCGCGCTAAAAGCATTAGCGGACGAAGGCAAATTGCCTGCAAGCAAAGCAGCTGAAGCGATTAAGAAATATAAAATCGACGCAAGCCGCCCTAACCCAACAACAGTTTAAGCAGCAATTTAGCTTACCCAGAGAAGACTCTCTTAAGGAATAACAGCATGGCAATTAAAGAAGTTCTTGTCCCGGATATTGGTAACTTTGACAGTGTTGATGTCATCGAGTTACTCGTCAAAGAAGGCGACACTGTTGCAAAAGATGATTCGCTCATCACGTTAGAGTCTGATAAAGCCTCGATGGACATCCCTGCACCATTTGGTGGTGTTGTAAAAAGCATCAGTATGAAAGTCGGCGACAAAGCTGCGCAAGGCGGTTTAATTTTGACGCTTGACGCATCTGAAGATGCGCCTGCAGAAAAACCTGCTGCGCAACCAAGCGCAACGCCAGTTGTTGCCACTGTAACAGTTGACGAAAAACCTGTCGCTATCCCCGAGCCATCTCGGCCAGTTCCTGAAGTGCCTAAGGTCATTCAACCACAAGCAACACCTAATCCTATTGGTGCAAGCGCAGTAGCTGCAGATGGAAAATTGGCACACGCTAGCCCTTCGGTCCGTAAATTTGCACGTGAGCTTGGCGTAAACTTAAGTTTAGTACGTGGCACCGGCCCTAAAAATCGCATCAGTCAAGAAGATGTGCAAGCCTTTGTCAAAGGAGAGCTTGCAAAACCTCGCTCTGAAAATATGGGTTCAGGATTAACGACCTTAGCAATGCCAGTGATTGATTTCAGCCAATTCGGCGAAATTGAAAATAAACCACTTTCACGCATTAAGAAATTATCTGGTGCAAATTTGCACCGCAACTGGGTGACTGCACCGCACGTTACACAATTCGACGAAGCAGATATTACCGACTTGGAGGAATTCCGTAAGTCGATGTTAGCTGACGCTGAAAAACGTGGCGCTAAATTAACGCTCCTCGCTTTTTTGATGAAAGCTGTAGTGAATGCACTTCGTACGTATCCAAACTTTAACGCATCGCTTTCAGCAGATGGCGATAACTTAATTATGAAGAGCTATTTCAACGTGGGCTTCGCTTGCGATACCCCAGATGGCTTGGTAGTACCTGTAGTGCGCAATGTTGATAAAAAAGATGTGCTCGATATTGCTCGTGACTTAGCAGACTTATCTGGTAAAGCACGTGAACGCAAGTTGAAAATTGAAGAGATGCAAGGCGGTTGTTTCACCATCTCTAGCCTAGGTGGGATTGGTGGTACTATGTTTACACCAATTATCAATTGCCCTGAAGTGGCCATTTTAGGGGTATCTCGCTCTACATTCCAACCGGTTTACAACAAAGAAACTAGCAGCTTTGAGCCTAGGCTCATCTTGCCGATGTCTCTTTCATACGACCACCGCGTAATTGACGGTGCAGATGGCGCGCGCTTCACTAGCCATTTGCGCATGATGTTATCCGACGTTCGTCGCTTGTTACTTTAAGGGGTTCGCATGAGCAATTTAGTAGAAGTCATCGTCCCCGATATTGGCAATTTCGATAGCGTTGACGTTATTGAGGTATTGGTCAAAGTTGGTGACACCGTCGCAAAAGAAGATTCATTAATCACACTTGAGTCTGACAAAGCCTCAATGGACATTCCATCCTCAGATGCTGGCGTAGTCAAAGAAATTAAAGTTAAAGTAGGCGATAAGATTGCAAAAGGTTCACCAATTTTGGTACTTGAAGCCGAAGCTGGAAGCGCTGCTCAGTCAGAAGCACTTAAAGCGGAAATGTCGCATGCTGAAGCTGCCCCTTCGACGCATGTAAGCCAGCCATTACCAACAACAGGCACGCATCAATGCGATAATGATATCACTTGCGAAGTCGTCGTTTTAGGCTCCGGCCCTGGTGGTTACACCGCCGCTTTTCGTGCAGCTGACTTAGGCAAAAAAGTAGTACTTATCGAACGCTATCCAACCCTAGGAGGGGTTTGCTTAAATGTAGGCTGCATTCCCTCTAAAGCACTTTTACATACGGCCAAAGTAATTACTGAAGCAGAAGAAACTGCCCATCATGGCGTAGCTTTTGGTAAGCCAAATATTGACCTTGAGCAACTCCGCACATGGAAAGCCAATGACGTTGTTGGTAAGCTAACGGGCGGCTTGGCTGCGATGGCGAAACAACGCGAAGTCACGGTGGTGCGAGGCTTAGGTAAATTCACCACTCCCAACCAAATCGCCGTAACAGACACTGATGGGAATGTAATTAATGTAGGCTTTGAAAATGCGATTATTGCCGCTGGCTCGCAAGCAACGAAATTCCCTGGCGCACCAGAAGATGCTCGTATTATGGATTCAACGGGCGCTTTAGCATTGGCTGATGTACCAAAACGCATGCTTGTGATAGGTGGGGGCATTATCGGCCTTGAAATGGGTACAGTTTATGATGCACTAGGCTCCAAAGTGAGCGTGGTGGAATTTACTGACGGCCTCATTCAAGGCTGCGACCGTGACTTAGTGCGTCCACTGCAAAAGCGCATGGAAAAGCGTTTTGAAGCGATTATGCTTAATACCAAAGTAGCAAGCATCGAAGCCAAAAAAGATGGCATTCATGTGAGCTTCGAGGGCGTCAACGGGAACACCGAAGCGCCTAAAGGCGTGGAAGTTTATGACCGCGTTCTAGTCTCAATTGGTCGCCGTCCGAACGGTCTCAATATTGGCGCTGAGCATGCAGGCGTAGCGGTTGATGAGCGTGGCTTTATCAATGTCGACAAGCAAATGCGTACCAACGTGCCACACATCTTCGCGATTGGCGATATTGTCGGCCAGCCGATGCTAGCGCACAAAGCCACACACGAAGGCAAAGTAGCTGCTGAGGTGATTGCCGGTCATAAGGTTGAATTCCAAGCCATGGTGATTCCATCAGTCGCCT
>Ga0316231_1002846_pt1 | contig 15888 bp, 21 predicted proteins | sample TBH18027metaG_FD_206002 | JGI IMG/M metagenome (GOLD analysis project Ga0316231, IMG submission 206002) | Freshwater microbial communities from Trout Bog Lake, Wisconsin, USA - TBH18027 | ecosystem: Environmental > Aquatic > Freshwater > Lake > Hypolimnion/Profundal zone | place: USA: Wisconsin...
CTTGGCGTTCTTAAAACCAGGCGATACCTTTATGGGGATGAGCTTGGCTGAAGGCGGTCACTTAACGCACGGTATGGCATTGAATATGAGTGGCAAGTGGTTTAACCCAATTGCTTATGGCTTAGACGAAAATGAAGCAATCGATTACGAGCAGATGGAACGTTTAGCTCGTGAACACAAACCAAAACTCATCATTGCTGGCGCATCTGCTTATTCGTTGAAGATTGATTTTGAACGTATCGGAAAATTGGCCAAAGAAGTCGGCGCGATTTTTATGGTGGACATGGCTCACTATGCCGGTCTCGTAGCCGCAGGTGTTTATCCAAATCCAGTACCACATGCTGACATCGTGACTTCAACAACTCACAAGAGTTTGCGCGGTCCACGTGGCGGCATCATCTTGATGAAGGCAGAGCATGAGAAAGCTATTAACTCAGCCGTGTTCCCAGGCTTACAAGGCGGTCCATTGATGCATGTGATTGCAGCTAAAGCAGTTGCATTCAAAGAGGCGCAAGAGCCAGGCTTTAAGGATTACCAAAAGCAAGTAGTCGCTAATGCCAAAGCGCTTGCAGAGACTTTGATTGAACGTGGTTTACGGATTGTTTCTGGTCGTACAGATTCACATGTGATGTTGGTGGATTTGCGTGCCAAGAAAATGACTGGTAAAGAAGCGGAGCGTGTCTTGGGCGAGGCGCATATCACTTGCAATAAGAATGGCATCCCCAATGATCCTGAGAAGCCAATGGTGACCAGTGGTATTCGTTTGGGCTCACCTGCAATGACCACCCGCGGCTTTAAAGAAGCTGAGGCACGTCAGGTCGGTCACTTTATTGCAGATGTATTGGATAACCCAACTGATGCCGATAATATTGCTAAGGTGCGCGCACAAGTTTCTGAACTCACTAAACGCTTCCCGGTTTACGGCTAAATCAAAAGCCAAAATCAATCCCTAAAAAAGAAAGCCATCATTGCGCTGCCCATTCTGTCATAACGACGATACCCAGGTTCTGGACACCAGAGTATCGGATGAGGGCGATACGATTCGCCGCCGCCGCCGTTGTGCGGGCTGTGATAAGCGCTTTACGACTTACGAACGGGCAGAACTTGCTTTGCCATCGATTGTTAAAAAGAATGGCAGCCGGGTTGAGTACAGTCATGAAAAATTGGCTAGCTCAATTAAATTAGCTTTGCGTAAACGCCCTGTTTCTGCAGCATCAGTTGATGAGTCGATTGGGCGCATTGAGGAAAAGCTATTGAGTCTTGGTGAAAAAGAAATTCCTAGTGAGCGCGTAGGAGAGCTAGTCATGCGAGAGCTCAAGCGTTTAGATAAAGTTGCTTACATTCGTTTTGCTTCTGTCTATCGAAGCTTTGAAGACATTGAGTCTTTTGAGAGTGCGCTCAAAGAGTTGAAATAAAAAAGCCTGCAAACTCAGGCTTTTTTATTAATGACAATTCGCAGCTTATTTCAATACTGCAAAAATCGAAGTAGTGATGTTATCAACACTACCTGTGCCATTGACTTTGCGGTAAGCAGGGGCCTTTACTTTGTCGCTAAGGCTGCTTTGTACTGCCCAGCTTGAATAGTATTCAACTAGCGGACGGGTTTGATCGTTGTAGACCTGAAGGCGCTTGCGGACAGTTTCTTCTTTGTCGTCATCGCGCTGAATCAACGCCTCACCAGTCACATCATCTTTACCTTCCACTTTTGGTGGATTGAATTTAACGTGATAAGTACGGCCTGAAGCGGGGTGAACACGACGACCGCTCATGCGATCGATGATGGCATCAAACGGCACGTCGATTTCTAAAACGTAATCAATTGGAACGCCAGCGTCTTTCATCGCTTGCGCTTGCGGAATGGTTCTAGGGAAGCCATCAAACAGATAGCCTTTACTGCAATCTGGCTGTGTGAGGCGATCTTTGACTAAACCAATGATGATGTCATCGGAGACTAGACCACCGGCATCCATAATTTTTTTAGCGGCGATCCCAAGATCTGTGCCAGCCTTAACAGCCGCGCGCAGCATATCGCCAGTAGAAATTTGTGGAATGCTAAATTTTTCGCAAATGAACTGGGCTTGAGTACCTTTGCCAGCACCTGGTGCACCGAGCAGAATTAACCGCATTTTTTTCCCCTTAGAAGACTTTTGATTGTCCTGTATTTTTACTGCCTAGCTGCTGATGTATTCCTAGGATTATCCCCGAGTACCAAAACAAGGCTTAAATGGGCTCTTAAGGCTTCCAGCTTGAACGAATACGTTCTAGGTCATCTTGGGTATCCACGCCTGCTGTCGGCGCTTCTGATGCCACGTGAACCTGAATACGGTAGCCATTCCAGAGGGCGCGTAATTGTTCTAGGGACTCAGCCTGTTCTGGGGGTGCTGGCTCTAAGCGGGTGTAGGCCTGCAAAAAGTCTGCCCTGTAGGCATAAATGCCAAGGTGACGTAAATGTTCGGTAGTTGCTGCTGCTGCCGCATCTCTGGCAACAGGAATGCCAGCCCTGGAGAAGTACATTGCTTCGCCGGCGCGATTGAGGACGACTTTGACGACATTGGGGTTGGCAATCTCCGCTGGGTCTGCGATCACCACTGCAACTGTTGCGATAGCGCACGCAGGATGATCTGCCAAAGCTTGGGCTACTTGATTAATGAGTGCCGCTGGAATTAAAGGTTCATCACCTTGCACATTGACGACTATGGCGTTATCAGGCAATTTGAGTTGTTGGGCGATTTCAGCAATGCGGTCTGTTCCAGTTGGGTGGTCATCGCGAGTCAACAGGCACTCAATCCGATGTTCATCACAGACTGCTTGAATTTCTGGTGCATCCGTAGCGACGATCACGCTGTGGGCGGCGGATTGCATGGCTCGCTCAGCAACGCGTACAACCATGGGTTTGCCATGAATATCAGCTAACGGTTTGCGAGGTAGGCGAGTAGATCCAAGGCGCGCAGGAATAACCACCAGAAATTCAGGGGCCTTTGATGAGTTGCTCATGTGAAGGGTTGCTTAAGAGAGTTCGTCTGCTTCGAGACTGCGAGCTTCATCCACCAGCATTACGGGAATGTCATTGCGAATCGGGTAAGCAAGGCGATCTGCTTTGCAAATCAGTTCTTGTTTTGCAGAATCCAAATGTACTGGGCTCTTGCATAAAGGGCAAACCAAAATTTCGAGTAAGCGCTTGTCCATGGGGTGTCCTTGCCTTTGATATCTTTTATAAGGTGTATTGGTTTGGGTCTGGTCTTTGCAATATCGATTGCATCCATTCAGAGAGACTATCTGGGATGTTGACTGACATCGGTACAACCCAAATGCGCTCATCTGTAATACCAGCACATTTTACGGCATCCTTTTCCGTAATCAGGATGCATTTAGCATCAATCTTGCTAAAAAACGTATCGGTATAAGTACTGTGATCAGGTAGACCAATGCATTTGGCTACAACACCCTGTTTTTGTAATGCATCAAAAAAGCGTTGGGGATTGCCAAGCGCTGCAACAGCAGTCATTTTCTTAGGTAAATATTGCTCAGCAAAACTTTCAAGAGATTGTCGATTGCTTGAATCATTCAATTGATATGCCAAACCCAATTGTGGGGTCAAGGTGAAGGCGCGCCGCCCTTGAAAATATTCATCAACTGGCACTGATTTTGGTGATGGGTTTGCTGTCATCAATGTTGCATCACGATCACGTCTTGCAGGTTCACGTAAGGGTCCAGCTGGCAATAAAAAACGATTGCCTTCACCGCGTCCATCGCGCACCACAAACTCAATATCTCTCCCACCTTCTCTGGCCGGCCAACGTGGTAAACCAGCGTGCTGTAAGCCATCATCGCTGATGATCACATTGACTTCGGGATGATGCTTTAAGAGTGCTGCAATCGTTTCTTTGCGTTTGGGATAAACCCAGATTGGAAATTGATTGCCCGTACGCTGCGCAATGAATGCAGGCTCATCTCCAACAATACTCGGATCAGAATCGCTGGTCACAGAAGTTGGCATGTTGCTTGCTTGTGCCCCATAGCCGCGAGAAATGATTCCAGGCTTCCAACCTAGTGCTTTTAACTTTTGGGCTAGCGCAATCACGATAGGCGTTTTGCCAGTGCCACCAACGCGGATATTGCCAACAATGATGACTGGCACTGCAATCGGTTTTGTATTAAAGAGACGCAGATCAGAAATCAGCTTGCGCACGCGCAATACCAAGCCATAAACCCATGAGAGCGGCCACAGCAATAGGCTGGTTGGCCCACGCCTCTCCCAAAAACCTGGGGCTTTGCGAAAGTGATTGGTCAAAGACATCGTCAATTTACTTTTTAGATTGACTGCTAAAAACAATATTGGAGAGGTTCGCGTCGCGCGCTGCTTCTAAGGCGCTCATCACTGCTTGATGTGGGGCTCTTGCATCGGCATCAATATTGACTTGAATACTTTGAGCGCTATCTTTATTAGTGCTATTTTGAGTAAATTGACTCAGCGAGTTACTTAGTTGACTGCGATCCGTCACTTTACCATTTACAGCAAAGCGTCCATCGCGACTCACGGCAATATGAATTTGCTTAATGTCATTTTGACTTTCTACGCCGCTAGCTGTTGGCAGGGTGATAGCCAATTCTTGATAGTGTGTGAAAGTGGTGGAGATCATTAAAAAAATAAGCACCACTAAAAGCACATCAATAAACGGAATAAGATTAATCTCAGGTTCGATATGAGTGCTGTTGGCGCTTGCGGCACCCAGCGTGAAGCCGCGTTGCTTGCTTTGGTGCGTGCTAAGCCAACTCATGAGTTGCTTGGATATAACTTCTTAAAAATCTGTCTAGTGAATTCTTCGCACTCACGTTGGCGTTGATTGGCCATGGCGCGTAATCCACGCCATGCCGCTAATGCCGGAATCGCAATCAATAAACCAAATGCTGTGTTGTACAGCGCCACTGAAATACCATGCGCAAGTTGCTGAGGACTACCAGCGCCACCAGCAATCGCACCTTGACTGCCAAAGATTTCAATCATGCCCACTACTGTGCCGAAAAGACCTAGCAGGGGCGCGACCGTAGCGATCGTTGCTAAAGCACCAAGATATCGGTCTAACTTTAAGAAAGTGCCTTGAGCGATTGCCTGAATTTCTTCCAGAGCATGATCCGAATTGTTTCCTGCAGCCTTCTCTAATAATGCACAGGCCAATAGCGGTGCCGCTGGGGAGCTTTGGGCTAACTGGGCGATCTGAACGTCGGCAATTGACTTTTGAGTGGAGAACTGATTTGCTAGGCTAAAAGCCGCCTCTAAGGTCGCTTTTGGGAGGATATTGATTTGCCGTAAGTACCAAGCCCGTTCAATAGCAATGGCTAGGCCTAGGATCGAGATAATGAGGAGGGGCCAAATAGGCCAACCAGCAGACAGTAAGATGGAGTACATAAGCTCAGTACTTTAGCTGAATTGGGAAATGGTTTTAGGAAAGCTAGCCTGTGGATAACTCTGTGCAAAACTTTTTTCGAAGCAGTCTGTAAGTCCTTGATTGATGGTGAGATCGGGGAAAATACTTAGGAAATACCTGTCATGGGTATTAATATAACTTGATATAAATCAATGAGATAGAAATGTTCTGTTGGATTTATGAGACGTTTTGGGTCAGCATTTACTTACTTAAGACGGTCAACCTAAGGGCTCATGGGCTTCTGTGGATATTTATCTACCTTTGAGCCTTATACCTGTGTAATAAAAGAGAAAATATGTCGGAAATATCAAGAGAAATCCTCAGTGTTGGCGATCTAAACCGCGCAATTGCGAGCTCTTTGGAGGAGCGCTTCGATACCGTTTGGGTTAGCGGGGAGATTTCTAATTTCAAAGCGTATGACAGTGGGCACTGGTATTTCTCCCTCAAAGATGAAGAGGGGCAGATCCGTTGCGTGATGTTCCGTGGACGTAATGGTCAAGTTGGGTTCATGCCTCAATCGGGTGATTTAGTTGAAGTAGCGGCTAACCTGGGATTTTATGTTCCCCGAGGGGATATTCAGCTAACAGTGCAAAGCATGCGCCGCGCAGGAATGGGTGGACTCTACGAAGCCTTTTTGAAGCTCAAAGCAAAGTTAGCTAAAGAAGGGCTATTTGATGCAGAGCGCAAACGCGATATCCCTTCGCATCCTCGGGCGATTGGTATTGTCACTTCACCACAAGCTGCCGCTTTAAAAGATGTGCTCAGCACGCTTGCTAGAAGAGCACCACATATTCCGATTGTGATTTACCCAACGCTAGTTCAAGGCCCTGATGCACCCGCTGGAATTATTGCCGCATTACAGGCTGCAGCAAAAGAAGCTGAACAAGGTCAGTCGGAAGTCGATGTCATTTTGCTGGTAAGAGGCGGCGGCAGTATTGAAGATCTTTGGGCATTTAACGACGAGAAGTTGGCTTACGCGATAGCACAATCACCTATTCCGGTGGTGAGTGGTGTGGGTCATGAGACTGATGTGACGATTGCTGATTTTGTTGCTGATCTGCGCGCACCAACGCCAACAGGCGCAGCAGAAATGGCTGCACCAAGACGAGATCAAATGCTGCAAGAATTGGATGCTATTGCGCAGGCTTTGCTGCAAAGGGTTTCTCAAAGGGTTGAACGCGAAGCACAGACCTTGGATCAATTGGCACTGCGACTCAGTCATGCATTACCCAACCCAGATCGCATGCGCGAGCAAATTGGCAATTGGCAACAGCGCCTCAATCAAGCATGGATGGTCAGAGTTGAAAATTGGAGGCGCAATCAAAGTCACTACAAATCGCAGTTAGAGATGCTTAATCCCCAGCGCACTTTAGAGCGTGGGTATGCAGTGATTCTCACTCAAGACAAGAATGCTGAGGTAGGAATGCTTCAGGCCGTACGCAATCCAAAAGAGCTCAAAGTAAATGCTAGTTATCAGGTGCGCTTAGCCGAGGGTGAGGCAGAGATTGAGCTCTCAAAAATTAGCCCTTGAAAAATAAATGAGCCGTAAATGAAAAAATACGGCTCAAAAAATGAGCTGTATATGCTAAAATACGGCTCATGACTCTAAAAAAGCCACCAATAAATATCCCAAGTCTCATTTGGCAGCAGGCAGATTGGCCAAGTTTTGTTGCTACAAATCCCGCGGTCAGGGAGGCTCTGCTTGATGCTCGCAGGAAGCAGGGGGAAGTGCTTGGGCAAGCCAATGCTATCGGATTGAAGGGCGCTCAAGAGCTTGTTCAGTCCACCTATATCCAGGAAGTGATTTCCACATCGGCTATTGAGGGCGAGATATTAAATCTAGAATCAGTGCGATCTTCAGTGCTGCGCAAATTGGGTGTGCAGGTCGAAACTAAAAATCTCCCACATAGCATTCGAGTAGATGGTTTGGTGGGTATCGTACAAGATGCGATCAAACAATATCAACAGGGCATAACTCAGACAACATTGTTCCGGTGGCACCGCTCGATTTTTTCTGGTGCAGAGCAGAGCCTGCGAAAAATTAAAGTCGGTCAATATAGAGAGCATGAAGATCCAATGCAGATTGTCAGTGGTAGACAGGGCAAAGAGATCGTGCATTACACCGCGCCGCCATCAGCCAAAGTGAGTTCGGAAATGCGGGCCTTCTTGGAGTGGTTTGAAAAAACAGCACCAAATAAATTATCACTTGGTAAAGGTGTGGCTCGGATGGATGGCTTGGAGCGTGCGGCGATTGCACACCTATGGTTTGAAAGTATTCACCCATTTGAAGACGGTAATGGGCGCATTGGACGTGCAATCGTGGATATGGCGATGGCCCAAGATGCAAATTCCTCGATTAAGCTCTTTAGCCTTTCTGAGGAAATGCTGCGTCAAAAAAAAGGTTATTACGATGCCCTCAATTCCGCGCAACATGGAGATATGGAGGTGTCAGAGTGGGTGATTTGGTTTGCTGGAATTTGTGCTCAAGCATGCGTAACATCTTGCAATTTTATGAATGATGCTATCCAAAAGGCGGCTTTTTGGGCTGAGCATGAACCGATTAACCTCAATGAAAGACAAAAAAAACTCATCAACAAGCTATTAGATGCAGGGGATGGCGGTTTTTTAGGTGGCGTTAATTCCGAGAAGTACATCAAAATTACTGGCGCTTCAAAAGCAACTGCAACTAGGGATTTATCTGCGTTAGTAGCGGCTGGGATGCTATTTGTGACGGGACAAGGAAAAGCTTTGCGTTACTTCATTAATATGCCGACTTGGGGGCATGGGGTGAGGTGATCGTATTGAGAATTTTTTGTCTAATAACGAGAGAAAAGCCCATTTGCTATCATGTTTAGAGAACGCTTGGCTCAATTTGTAGCTCAACACCAAAGCGCTCTTTGACTTTTTTCTGAATGGTGCTTGCAAGCCCCAAAATATCGTTTGCAGTTGCGCCACCATGATTGACTAGAACCAAGGCCTGCTTTTCATAAACGCCAGCAGGTCCAGACCGATAGCCTTTAAATCCACACTGATCAATCAACCATCCAGCGGCAAGCTTTCGGGTTCCAGCGGCATCTGGATAAGACACTAGATTTTGATGTTGGGCTAAAAGCGTTTCATACTGAATAGCACCAACAATAGGATTTTGAAAAAAGCTACCAGCGTTCCCAATCACTTTAGGGTCAGGGAGTTTGCTTTGTCGGATTTTGCAGACCGCATTGAAAATCTCTAGAGCGCTTGCTGTTACGTTATCGGCAAATTGCTTTGTTAGATCGGCATAAGTTAATCTCGGTACCCATGCTTTCGGAAGGCTAAAGACGACCTTTGTCACGATATAGCGTTCGGGATTTTTCTTAAAGTAGCTATCGCGATAAGCAAATTGGCAATCAGCTTTACTCAGAGTGACAAAGGTTTGCTCTTTGGAGTCAAAGGCTTCGACAGAGGCTAAGTGATCTGCTACTTCAGCGCCATAGGCCCCAATATTTTGAATGGGGGCTGCGCCAACTGTGCCTGGTATGAGGGCTAGGTTTTCTAATCCAGGTAGATTTTGTTCTAGCGTCCAAGCGACAAAGTCATGCCAGTTCTCTCCTGCGCCTACAGCCACTGCTGTGAAATGATCATTGCTATTGATGATTTCTTTCCCAGAAACACTCATCAGCAGGGTCGTACCATTTAAGGTATTTGGGAGCACTACGTTGCTGCCGCTACCCAAAACTTGCCAAGCACCCCCTTCATTCAGAAGGTTAGCCATTAGTCCTGGCAACTGATCGGGGGAGGTAATGTCGTAAGCAAGTTCGGCAATAGCGGGCAAGCCAAAAGTATTTCTGCTCTCAAGGGATACATTTGAGAGGGGCTGGGGGGCAGCAGGCGCATTTTTTGCACAGTTCATGCCACAATCTTATTCGTGTTCGGCAATTTCCATGAAAAAAGGACTTGCTGGCAATGCTATAGCGGGTTTTAAGGTAAAAAAATTAAAGGATTTGATATGCCAACATTTGATGTAGTGTGCGAACCAGACATGATTGAGCTAAAGAATGCGGTTGAGCAATCTAATAAAGAGATTACCAATCGCTTTGACTTTAAGGGCTCAGATAGTCGCGTAGAGCAAAAAGATGAAACCTTGATTTTATTTGGTGATGACGACTTTAAATTGGGTCAAGTGCGCGATGTGCTCTTTGGCAAGATGGCCAAGCGTAACGTTGACGTGCGTTACCTCAAAGATGACAAAAAAGAGACTATTGGTAGCGATAAGCGCAAGCAAACGATGAAGATCCAAAAGGGTATTACGCAAGAGCTCGCTAAAAAAGTAGTGCGCATCATTAAAGATAGCAAGATCAAAGTACAGGCGAGTATTCAAGGCGATGCGGTGCGCGTAACTGGTGCTAAGCGCGATGATTTACAAGAAACCATGGCATTGCTCAAAAAAGAAGTAACAGAAGCACCTTTGGGCTTTAATAACTTCCGTGATTAAGACTTCCAAAAAACCTCTTTACTAATGGGGAAATGTATATTATAGTAATATACAGGAATGATAAATTTTCATCGGATTGTTGGCTTTGAATGGGATGTTGGTAATGCTTATAAGAGTCAAGATAAGCATGGCATTTCACAAGTACAGGCTGAAGAAATTTTTTTTAACCAGCCTCTATTAATTGATGAAGATGCCAAGCATAGTGATGTTGAGCGTCGATTCTTGGCATTGGGCATTACTGTTGCAGGTGTTTTGTTGGCCGTAATTTTTACCTTGCGCAAAAAAGAATCACTCATCCGTGTAGTTTCGGCTAGACCTATGAGTAAAAAGGAGAGGGCATTTTATGAAAAAGCCTAGTAAGACAATTCCAAAGTTTAAAAATGAGAAGGATGAACGCGCCTTCTGGGAAAAGAATGATGCCTCTGACTACTTTGATTTATCCAAGGCCGTAAGGGTTACTTTGCCGAATTTGAAGCCTACTACCGCTTCAATATCTCTGCGTTTATCTCAGAGTTTTTTGGAGGGCATTAAATTACAAGCAAATAAGATTGATGTGCCTTACCAGTCCCTTATGAAAATTTGGTTGGCAGAGAAGTTGGAAGAGGCTACAAAGTAGGTTGAGTTTGATTTTTATTTTCCCTCAAACTAACCCATAAATGGGAAATATAAAGTCTAAGAATGAGCAAGGCATTGGCACTTCTAGCAAAGAAGCCATTGAGCGTTTTTGCGATGCCTGTTGGTTGGAAGATGGCCTTGCTCAAAATAGCCTTGCAGCCTATCGCAGGGATCTTTTGCTCTTAGCGAAGTGGTTGTATAAAACTGCTCATCTGGATTTGTACTCCGTAGATGAAAAAGAGCTCACTGCTTATATTGCCCATCGCAGGGCGGATAAGGCAACGACAGCTAATCGACGGCTCACAGTATTCAAGCGTTTTTATCGACATGCTCTGCGCAACAATCTTATTAAAAGTGATCCTTGTATTGGTTTGCGTGCTGCTAAGCAAGCACTGCGCTTTCCAAAGACGCTGAGCGAGGATCAGGTGACGAGTTTGCTCAATGCTCCAAATATTGAGACCCCTTTAGGTTTACGCGATCGCACTATGTTGGAATTGATGTATGCCAGCGGCCTGCGCGTTTCTGAAATTGTTTCTTTAAAAACCGTGGCGCTGGGTTTAAATGAGGGTGTGGTTCGGATTGTGAATGGCAAGGGTGGCAAGGAGCGATTGGTGCCCTTTGGTGGAGAGGCAGGTCAATGGTTACGCAGATATCTGGCAGATGCTAGAACACCACTGCTAGAGGGCAAAACTTCAGACGCAGTTTTCATCGGGCGCCATACTGGTTCAGCGCTGACCCGTCAGGCATTTTGGGCGCTCATTAAACGCTATGCTTTGCAGGCTAGCATCCCCGTGGCTCTGTCACCCCATACCTTGCGTCATGCGTTTGCAACCCATTTACTCAACCATGGAGCAGATTTGCGGGTAGTACAGTTGCTTTTAGGCCATGCAGATATCTCCACAACCCAAATCTATACCCATGTAGCCAGAGAGCGTCTCAAATCCATTCATCAGCTACATCATCCGCGCGGCACCTAAATTGTCAGATGTGTTTAAGATAGCGGCATGGATATTCTCTTAATCCCGATTGCGTACTTGATTGGCTCAGTTTCCTTCGCGGTGGTGGTAAGTAAATGCATGCGCCTGCCAGATCCACACTCTTACGGCTCGGGTAACCCGGGTGCAACCAATGTGCTAAGAACGGGCAATAAGCGTGCTGCGGTTCTGACATTGTTAGGCGATGCCTTAAAGGGGTTTATAGCAGTGGTGTTGGCCCGCATGATTTTGGGTGAAGAGTCTTTGAGCTCCAGTCTCAATTCTTGGATTTTGTGTGGTGTTGTTGTCGCCGTATTTCTAGGGCACCTCTTTCCAATCTTTCATGGCTTTAAGGGTGGTAAAGGCGTTGCGACTGCATGCGGTATTTTGTTCGGAATCAATTGGATTTTAGGTTTAGCAACGCTAGCAACGTGGATCATCGTTGCCAAGTTTATGCGTTACTCATCTTTAGCTGCATTAGCTGCCGCAGTGTTTGGGCCGATCTATTTTGTATTTTTGTTTGGCTTTCATCCAATGGGTATTGCGCTACTGGTAGTATGCGCTTTGTTAATTTGGCGTCACCGTAGCAATATCTATAACTTGATGAACGGTAAAGAGTCCAGAATTGGCTCAAAGGATGTAAACAGTAACAACTCTTCTGAAAGTGCAAAATCATGACTATTGCATTTGCCTGTGTGTTATTCATGGGCCTACTCCCTTATGTTGCTGCAGGTATCGCCAAAAAAGGTTTTGAAGGTTACGACAATGGGCAGCCCCGTACATGGCTTGCTAAGCAAACAGGCTTTCGGGCACGCGCCAATGCTGCGCAAGCCAATTTATTTGAATCCCTACCCCTTTTCTTTGCCGCTGTCATCATTGCGTCGCTCATGCAGGCACCCCAAGCCAGGTTAGATTTGCTGGCGCTTGGCTTTGTGATTTCGCGCATTGCCTATTTGATTTGTTATGTAGGCAATTGGCCAACTACCCGCTCTATTGTTTGGTCATGTGGGATCGCTTGTGTGGTGGCGATCTTCTTTCAGATATAGATCCATCGTCAAAGATTATTTAGAAAGTATTCAGAATATATATATGGCCACTAAAAAAACAGTTGTGAAGTCAGCAGGCAAGACAGCTTCTAAAGTAGCAACTAAAAAAACTCCAGCAAAAAAACTCACGGCAAAGAAGGTTGTTAAAAAAGAAGCTGCCGGATTGCCTTTGTCTGTGGTGATTCGTCGTCGGATTGAAGCGCAGAAGGCGCGCTTTCATGCAAATGACAATATTTCAGCCTTCATTAAACCTGGTGAGTTAGATGGCTTGATGGATGAGGTGGCAGAGAAGATGCAGGCCGTATTAGAGAGTTTGGTAATAGATACAGAGAGTGATCACAACACCCAAAATACAAGTAGGCGCGTTGCCAAAATGTATGTGCAAGAAGTATTTAATGGCCGCTACATCGTACAGCCAACCTTAACGAAATTTCCCAATGTGAGTCGCCTAAATGAGCTGATGATCATTGGCCCAATCACGGTTCGTAGTGCGTGTTCTCACCACCTGTGCCCGATCATGGGTCGTATTTGGATTGGCGTCTTACCTAGCAAGGATTCTGCTTTGATTGGTTTATCCAAGTATTCTCGTTTGACTGAATGGGTGATGTGCCGCCCACAGATTCAGGAAGAGGCGGTAGTGGAGTTAGCAGACATGCTCGAGAAAAAGATCAAACCCATTGGCGTTGCAATCGTGATGGATGCCGATCATTTCTGTATGCAATGGCGTGGCGTGAAAGATCGTGACTCGAAGATGGTCAATAGCGTGATGCGTGGCGCATTCTTAAAAGATGCCAACTTGCGACGTGAGTTCCTCTCTTTGCTGGAAAGACGCTAGTCAAAATTGATTCTTCAGTATTCATTAATTATGATTCAAGTTGATCAATGGTTGAGAATAATTCTCAACTAATATTCTATATAAATCAATTACTTAAGCGAGGACTATAGAACGGATTTCTTCTGCTCTATGATCGCTCTAGTTGCCAATCAAGTTTTTCTTAATCGCTTTCAATTTAACCATTAACCCACTGGAGTCCAAATGAAATCTACCCGTCGTCAATTCCTGATCATGTCCGCCGCTGGTGCTGCTACTTTGGCTCTAAACACCAAAGTACAAGCTCAAGCAATGGTTGCTGAAACAGATCCACAAGCTGCTGCATTGGGTTACAAAGCAGATGCATCTAAAGTGGATAAGGCAAAGTACGCTAAATATGCTGCTCCACAAGCTTGTGGCAATTGCGCCCTGTATCAAGGCGCTGCTGGTTCTGCTGCTGGTGGTTGCGCATTGTTTGCTGGCAAGCAAGTTTCTAGCAAAGGCTGGTGCTCTGCTTACGCTAAGAAGGCCTAACTTACTCAGTTAGGTCCGCTCTTGCTGAGATACGTCTCTGCAAAAGAAAAAGCCACCGCAGCTTAAACTGCAGTGGCTTTTTTATTGCTAAGTTTAAAAATTAAACGTTAGCCAAGTGTGCCTCTAAAGTTTTGGTGAACTTGTTAGCGTGGCTACGTTCAGCCTTTGCCAAAGTTTCAAACCAGTCAGCGATTTCGTCAAAGCCTTCGTCGCGTGCAGTTTTAGCCATGCCTGGGTACATATCGGTGTACTCATGTGTTTCACCTGCAATCGCTGCTTGCAAAGCCTCTGCAACTGTCTTAGCTGGCATACCTGTGCCTGGCTCGCCAGCGCCGCCTTCAATCAAATACTCCATGTGACCATGGGCGTGGCCAGTTTCACCTTCTGCGGTTGAGCGAAAAACTGCTGCAACATCGTTTGCACCAGCAATATCAGCTTGGTTCGCGAAATATAAATAACGACGATTTGCTTGAGATTCGCCAGCAAATGCCTCTTTCAAAGACTGTTCAGTCTTTGTGCCTTTTACAGTTTTAGCCATGAATGACTCCTAAAAATGATGATTTTGGATAGGGCGAGTATTTCTGCATATGAGAAAAAACCACTCACCACGGGGTTATTATGAACAAAACAAGGCTATCGAATAATCATATTTTTGTATTGGCTTGATAGCTAAAAGCAACTAATAGTTTAATTTCGATTAAAGAAATAAAAGATGAGACATACTGCGAAATACCTAATCAAGCGCTATTCCTTTTATCTTGGTGGTGACCAGCCACATGTCACTTGGACTGAGCGCTTTCGCTCCAGTTGTGGTGCATTTGTGGGATTGATGTTAGTGCTTACTATTGCTAAGTACCTTGGAGAGCTGAGTGGCCTTGATGAATGGCTCATGGCATCTTTGGGCGCTAGTGCACTTTTGGTTTTTGCTTTACCAGGTAGTCCGATGGCTCAGCCTTGGGCGGTGATTGCTGGAAATACTCTATCGGCCTTGGTTGGTATTACAGCAGCCAAGCTCATTAGCGAGCCACTTCTTGCAATGCCGATTGCTGCATCCTTATCGATTTTAGGGATGTTTGTTTTGCGTTGCCTGCATCCCCCAGCCGCTGCTGTGGCATTAATTGCGGTGTTAGGCCACGTGATGAACTACCGCTATGCCTTTTTTCCAGTCATGATCGATTCAGTTTTGCTGGTTCTGGCGGGGGCTATTTATAGCAATATGACTGGGAAAAAGTATCCCAATCACCTTGCAAGATAGTGTTAATGCATGAAATGAGGTCTTTTTAGGCTTAATTTAGCGTAAAAAGACCTAAAAGTTAATAAAAATAGTTAATCACTTCATTTTAGTTGCTGCAATCGAGACGATGCAGTCTTTAATACTGTAATTTTGGTATTTACCGGCATTTTCTTTGCGAAGGGATTGGGAGCATTCTGAAACAGAATTGCGGATATTGATTTTTGGGATATTGTTTGATGTCATTTTTGACTCCTAGGTTCTTGTTTCAAAAAAGTCGCATGAACAACTGCCATCGACTTTATGGCGCGCTTATATTACGCAGTCACCCATTCTAATTAATTTTCAAATGGCAGGATGCCTTTAAAATCCAGAATTAAATAGTTTGATGCAAACAAATCCTAAAAGCGAGTATTCATCGATGACCCAAGTATTGCCAGTAATTCTGTGTGGAGGCTCGGGTACTCGGCTTTGGCCACTATCACGTGCCGGCTTTCCAAAGCAATTTTTGGTTTTATCGGGCGATGAATCAAATAAGAGTCTTTTCCAGCAGGCCATTGAGCGCATCCATTCCATTGCAAATGCCGACATCAACTTGGGTGCTACCTTAATCGTCACCAATGAAGAGCACCGCTTTTTAGCCTTAGACCAGCTTCGTGAGTTAAAGAATGAATCAAAACAACTTAAAGCCACTTTATTGCTTGAGCCCTCCGGCAGAAATACTGCCCCCGCATTAACATTAGCAGCGTTTTGCGCACTAGAGCAGGGCGACCCAATCTT
>Ga0316231_1002847_pt1 | contig 15879 bp, 1 predicted proteins | sample TBH18027metaG_FD_206002 | JGI IMG/M metagenome (GOLD analysis project Ga0316231, IMG submission 206002) | Freshwater microbial communities from Trout Bog Lake, Wisconsin, USA - TBH18027 | ecosystem: Environmental > Aquatic > Freshwater > Lake > Hypolimnion/Profundal zone | place: USA: Wisconsin...
CACCTCGTGGCGGGCATGGGTTCTGCCCTTTACACCTCGATCAACTCGGGCACGAACTGGGTCAGTCAGACGAACTCACCCAGCAGCACCTGGGGGTTCGTCGCGTCTTCGTCCGACGGCACCCGCCTCGTGGCGGCAACGACCGGCCAAACTAGCGGCTCTATCTACACCTCGGCCACCTCGGGCACGAATTGGACGCTGATGACAAACTCCCAAAGCGTTGCGTTCGGCCCGCTGGCGTCCTCGACCAACGGCTCTCGGCTAGTGGCGCTGACTCGTCCGGGCTACGTTGCCACCGGCATTTACACCTCGACTAACTACGGTACGAATTGGGCGCTGCAGACGAGCGCACCCACCAGCCTAGATTGGATGGGGGTGGCTTCCTCGTCGGACGGGACCCACCTCGTGGCGGTGGCGGCGGCGATCTCCGGCGCCGGCTGGATCTACACCTCGACTAACTCCGGTACGAATTGGGCGCGCCAGACGTCACTCAACACAAACTGGAACTCGGTGGCTTCCTCGGCCGACGGCACGCACCTCGTGGCGGTGTGCGGCGCCAGTTCCCCCGCTTTTGGCGGCTCCATTTACACCTCGACTAACTCCGGTACGAATTGGTGGCTGCAGCCGCAGGCACCCAACACAAACTGGAGCTCGGTTGCGTCCTCAGCCGACGGCACTCACCTCGTGGCGGATGTAGCTGCCGGGGGGATCTACACCTCGACTAACTCCGGTACGAATTGGACGCTGCAGACATCAGCACCAACCTACAAATACTGGGGAGCCGTCGTGTCTTCGTCCGACGGTACGCACCTCGCGGCGTTGGGTGGCGGCGGTATTGCTGACGGCATTTATACCCTTAACACCTCCCTGGTGCCCATTTCCAGCGGGGCGCAGGGCAGCACCGCTCTCCTGCAATACCTTGGTAACGGTGTGTGGGGCCTGGTGAGCGGGTCGGCATCCGGTTCGTCGGTCGCCGTGGTAAACCAGGGGACGGGCGCCAACGGAAGCGGCGCGGTTGGGAGCAGCAGTGGATTGGCCACCGCGCTCGTGGCAGCTCTCGCCGGCCAACCGCCGGCCATCGGCGGCTCTTCCAGCACCATGTCCGGCATTTCCGCCATGCAGGAACTGACGCGGCGCCTGGCGGCCCGGGACGCCGACGTGGCGCACCTGCGGGCGGACAAGGACGCCCTCGCCGGCAAAGTCGCGGCCCTCGAGGCGCGGTTGGCCCGGCTCGAGAGCCGCCTGAACGAGAACGCCACCGGCCCCGTGCGGACGTCCCTGGAGCGGAAGTAACCTTACCGTCCGCCGCGGATGAATCGGCGCGAAATCGAGCGATGCGGTGCGGGTGAAACCCGAAGAAGACTATGAAACAGACCACGACATGGTTGCGGGCGGCGGCGGGGGCGGACTCCGCGAGCCCGAAGGCCCCAACCCCAACTGGGTTGCGTAACTCAGCCCAGGGTTGCGCGGCACGCGCTACCCTGGGTATACCAGCCAAAATGCTCATCAACCCCGACGGGGTTGTGCAATCCTTCCCGTTTTGGCCACACCCGAGGGCCACAATCCCGTTGAGGCTGCGTACCGCAGCCCAGGATTGTCCGGCCAGGAATCTCATTAACACCGCGGCTTTAGCCCGGTGCCAGCGCGGGCAAGCGAGCCACAAGCGGTTCCAACAGCTTGCCACGAACGTGAAAAAGCCGTTGAAACGGCTCAGACGTCTTTGCCTCCCGTTACACCGGGCTGAAGCGCCGGTGTTAATGAAAGGGGCTCCCCGCGGGTTTCGTCCCGTGCGCCCCATCCTCGCCGTGTTGCTCCTGGCGGCCGGTTTTCTCCCCGCGGCCCTCCGCGCGCAAACCGCCCCCTTGAGCCTCGACCAAAACGCGTTTCTTTACGATACCAACTATAGCCCTTTCGGGGCCGCCTTGGTTCCGCCGGGCATCAACTGGCAGTCGCTCTCCGCCACCATCCCCAATCCCAGCTTCGAGACGGGGAACTTTAGCGGTTGGACCACGGACGCCGCCGGCAGTAGTGAGGCGGGCGTGACGACGGCGGGAGGATCTTTCGCGAACAACGGCATGATTCCCCAGGGTGTCCAGGTCGCCTGGCTCCAGAGTTTCACAGCCCCCGTTTCGATCTCCACCACCATTGCCAACCTCATCCCGGGCATAAGTTACCAGGTGAGTTTCGGCGCCAACATGCGTTCCGGATACGGCGCCCCGACCGCGGCCTGGTCGCTCAACGGCGGTCCCTTCGTGGGGTTCACGGCCTCGCCGGCGGTCGGCGGCTCCAATCCCTACTACACGATCACCCGCAGTTTCACCGCCACCGGTGACACGGCCGCGCTCGTGATTCAAAACTCGAACGTGAGTGACTCCACCTTGCTCGTGGACGATTTCACGATCCTTCAGACGCCCAATCAATCCCAGGGCTTTATCGCCCTCGGCGCGGTGACGGTGGCAGCCAACGTCACCCTGCTGAACAGCAACCTCAATTTCTTCCAAAATGTCACCAACCTCAACTGGCCCCGGCTGAGCAAGCCCAGCGGCAAGGTCCTGGCGGTGCTGCGGGCCGCCCAGGCGGGCGGGCCCGTCAGTCAGGGGTGGCTGCGGGTTCCGGGCACGGTGGCTACTTGGGGTAACGACCGGGCCGGGCAACTGGATGTGCCTGCCGGGCTCGCCGGGATAGTGGCGCTCGCCGCGGGCGATACGCACAGCCTGGCGCTGACCAACGGCGGTGTGGTTGGCTGGGGGAGCGACAGTTATGGGCAGCTTGACGTTCCAGCGGGGCTGGCCAACGTGCGGCAGGTGGCGGCCGGGGGCAACCACAGCCTGGCCTTGACCGCGGGCGGCAGAGTCTTCGGCTGGGGTGACATGGGTGGCGGACAAACGACGGTTCCGCTCGGCCTCACCGCCGTGACCTTCATCGCGGCCGGCTTTGACCACAGTTTGGCGGTTGCGAATGGGTTCGTGGTCGCGTGGGGCAACAACGCCTTTGGGCAAACCACCGTCCCCGCCGGATTGTCAAATGTCATTGCCGTGGCCGGAGGCCAAGCCCACAGCCTGGCGTTGCTTTCGGATGGGACGGTGGTGGCTTGGGGGAATAACCAGTATGGCCAGACCACCGTGCCCGGTAGTATCACGAACGGGGCGGCGGTTGGGGCCGGCTTGAACGTGGTGGCCATTGCGGCGGGCTACAACCACAGCCTGGCGTTGCTCGCCAACGGTTCCGTGGTGGCCTGGGGCCATAATCAGTATGGCCAAATCAAGGTCCCGGTCTCGGCCTCAAACGTGGTGGCCATCAGCGCCGGTTCGGGCCACAGCGTGGCGTTGCGAACCGACGGCACGCTGGTGGCCTGGGGCAACCCCGCGTACGCCCAAACCACTTTCGTCTCCCAACTCGGCCGGCTGACGGCGATCGCCGCGGGCGGAATCCACACGTTGGCGCTGGTGGGCAACGGCCAGCCGATGTTGGAACAGCAGCCCATCACCCAAGCGGTTCCCGCAGGCGGCACGGCGGTCTTTGCCGCGCTCGCCGCGGGCGCCCCGCCGTTAACTTATCAATGGTATTCCATGGGCGGCCTTATGTCCGGACAATCCAGCTCCGTGCTGACGCGGGCCGGCCTCAGTCAGGCAGATGCCGGTTCCTACTCGGTGGTCGTCGGCAATGCCCTGGGATCCACCACCAGCGCGATAGCGACTCTAACGGTGGAGTCGATCCCCACACTTACACCGATAGTTCTGGCCGGCCAGCACGTGACCCAAGGTGCGAGTTCCGGTGCCTATAATGCCCCAGCCGGCACGAGCCTTGCGTTGAGCGTTGTCGCGGCGGGGACGCCACCGTTTACTTACCAGTGGTACACGAACCTGACCGCCCTCGTGGATAACCAACATCTGTCCGGCAGCGCTTCCACCAATTTGATTATCCAGGCCCTGACGGCGAATGATAGCGGCCTCTATTCCGTCGTGGTGAATAATGAGTTTGGCACGGCGGTCCAGACCGTAGCCCTAAATGTGTTCCAACCCACGGTTCTCCAAACGGTTGGAAAGACGGACGTGACCGTCACGAGCGGTGGTTCGGCACAGTGGAGTGTGCAGGCCAGCGGCGACGGGACCTTTACCTACCAATGGACGTTTAATGGCACAAATCAGCCTAACGAGACTGGTTCCACCCTGACGCGCAATGACGTGAGCTATACCAATGCCGGCATCTACAAAGTGACGGTTACGGACAGCTATGGGGTTAGCGAACAAAGCTCCTTCTTCCTCAGCCTCCTGGTGGGCTGGGGCGATGACAGCAGCGGTCAAACCGACGTGCCGGGAAACCTGCTCGGAGTCACGTCGGTAGCCGCCGGCGATGCTCACAGCTTGGCCGCGCAGATTGACGGGACGGTGGCCGCTTGGGGGGCGGATGACTACGGTCAGATTGAGGTCCCGATGAGTCTCACCAACATTTCTTCGGTGGCCGCCGGTGGCAACCACAGCCTCGCCCTGAGCGGTGGCGGGCAGGTCTTTGCCTGGGGAGATGACGATTCTGGACAAAGCGACGTGCCGGCAGCCTTGACCAATGGCACCACCGGTGTCCTGATGATTGCGGCCGGATTCAATCACAGCCTGGCGGTCACCACCAATAATGCACCCTATGCCTGGGGTGACAACACATACTCTCAGACACACATACCCCCAGGATTGCTTGGAGTCACGGCGCTGGCTGGGGGGGTGCGCCACACGCTCGCTTTGGGGACGAATGGGACGGTCACGGCCTGGGGCGATAGTACTTATGGTCAGGCCAATGTGCCGCTTGCCATCACGACTAACATGCCCGCGGAGTCACGTATGCCAGTGGTTGCCATCGCGGCAGGTTATTACCACAGCCTGGCATTGCTGACTAACGGCACAGTGCTGGCCTGGGGGAACAATCAGTTCGGACAGACCAATGTGCCAGCCGGCTTGACAAATGTGATAGCGATCGCGGCCGGCTCCGGGCTGAGCCTGGCGCTATGCTCCACCGGCAGCGTAGTGGCGTGGGGTAACCCGGCCGAAACGCAACCTCAATTCGTTAGTGGTTTGGAAACCGTGCGGTATCTGGCCAGCGGTGGGTTCCATAATCTCGCGCTGGTGTCGGGCGGGCGGCCGCCCGAGTTTCAGGTCGCTCCGACCAACCGCGTGGTGCTGCCGGGAGACAATATCACCCTGATCTCGGAGGCCATCGGCACCGCTCCGCTGAGCTATCAATGGTACTTTACTCCGAACACTCCGCCCGGATCCACAAACACGATGCTGGCCAACACCACTCCCACGAACTCCCTGCCTATGATTGCTAACGGGAACTTCGGCGTTTATCAAATCGTGTGCTCGAACTCTTTCGGTGCGGTTACCAACTCCGCCACGCTGAGCGCTGCCATCATTGATCCTCAACCGACAAATCAGACGATCATTCAGGGCCAGCCTGTGTCGTTTTCAATTGCGGTCGCGAACGTCGCCGGGTTGGGCTATCACTGGTATTTCAACGGGATAGAAGCTGCGGGGCGTGGCACGCTTTTGGGCGGGGGCCAGGCAACTTATTCAATCCCGGCGGTCAGCGATTTGAACGCGGGATATTATTCCGTGGTGGTGACTAACACAGCCGGAGGCTCGCTGACCAGCAGTGCTGCGCAACTGACCGTGCTAGTTCCTCCTTCGATGGTCAATTTCAATCCCGGCAGCCTCACCACTAACCTGAACAGCCCGCTGACGTTGACCGCGCAATTCACTGCCAGCAGTAATAACCTAAGCGCCCAATGGGTCGTGAATGGGCAAGCCGCGGCCGGAACGGCGAACCAGGTGAGTTACCAGGCCCCTGCGCCACCCAGTACGCTTGGCCGCTACAGCAATTACCTCACGATTTCCAGTTGCCAAAACGTCAATGCGGGACAATATTGTCTGGTTATAGGCAACGCCGCCGCGACCACAACTAATACCGGACCTGCTCTGAGCGTAGCGAGCGGTGGCGTGGTTTATTTTCCGCCCTATGTTTCCGGCCAGCCGCAAAGTCTGAGCACCAATTCCGGCAGCCGGGTGGTTTTGAGCGTGGCCGCCGCTTCGGGTGCGGGTTATCCACTGAGCTACCAATGGTATAAAGATGGAGGAGTGATAACGGGCCTGGCGGCGGACCTGACCGGGCGGTTGTCTTCGGTGGCCGCGACCAGCGCGACGCTCGACCTCGGTTATGTGACAACCAGCGCCGCGGGCAGTTACAGCGTGGGCGTTTCTGACGGAAGCATAACTACCCTGAGCGATGCTGCGGTGTTGGGGGTTACAAAAGTGAGCACCCAGGCTGGGCAGGCCATACCGCAACCGCTGGCGGCGGACCTGGCGCTCGCCCCGGTGGGCGGGCCGCCGGTGGTTCCCCAGGGCGCGGCGGTCTGGAATGCGGACAACAGCAAGCTGTACGCCAGCGGCACCTACGCCGCGGCGGCGGTCACCTGGCTGGATGCTGCCAACAACTCCTTTATCGAGGAGGTAAGCATCTCGAATCCTGCCGCCACCAACGTGGTACTTGGCCAGAAAGTCCCGGTTCCCTTCTGGGCGGATGCCACGCGCATCCCCGCCGGGGGCCCGCGGGTGGACACCTTGGGCGATCCGCGGACGATCCTGCTGTGGCATCCCGCCAGCAACTACCTTTACGCGACCGCCGCGGGCGCGGCCAACGTGTACTGGCCGGTCGAGGGACAAGCCAGCACCGCGCTCACCGTGCCGCAGTTGGTGCAGACCTCCTGGCCCGACCCCTCACAATTCCAGACCTATATCGCCAACAGCGCGCCGGTCAATCTGGCCACCGGCAGCAACGGCCTGGTGGTCACCACCCTGATGGATCAGGACCCCGGCCTGGGCGTGGATCCCGCCCAGGTGGCGAATAGAAACCTATTCCAAGCCACCAACTCCGGCCGCGCCTTGCTGCTGCTGGCGCCGGCCCAACCCTCCGCCGCCACCAACATCTATTTCCAGTTCGTCAACTCCGTGCAGTGGACTAACGCCGCCCCTCAGACCACGACCTGCGTCATCGGCCGGACGTTGACCAGTTTCCCCGACCACAATCCCGGCTTCGGAGCCCCCTATGTGCTGAATCCCGTGAGCCCGTACTGCGCCGCGCCGGGGTACCTGAACCGGGCATCCCGCACCGGACCGATCATCCCGGTGAATCGCAACAGTGCTTCGAGCGATCACGACCTCGTGCTCGTCTATTACCAGGCCGGCGCCAACCTCTTCAACCCGGCGACGGGAACCCCTCTGACCGGCAACCCCATCGGCTGGCCCTCTCTGCCCGTGCGGTTTGACTGCCAGTGGCCCACCGCCTCGCAGGTCGCCGTCGGTGGTTCCGTCGCCCCCAGTTCCGTCATCCCCAACTGCGTCAGTTGGCAGCTTTACGTCCAAAACGACCCGACCCTGCCCGGTTTTAACCCCAATGATGAGCACGCCCTCACCCTGGGGGACCGCATCGCTCCGCTCCGGAACGACCTCGGGACCGCCATCACCTCCCTGCCGTACCTGCTCGTTTCCTACCAGGATAGGAGCGGCACGAACGGCATCGCGGTGTGGCAGGTGGTGGGGCCCAAGACCCTGGCGGTGACCGCCACAGCGGGCCAGCCACTCACGGCCCCCTACCCCTTGAACGAATTGCCCGCCTCCTCCAGCACCTACTTTTCGGGCGGAACCAATCATATCTGGCAGGGCCGCACCGGGGCCTTCTATGCGATGGCGGGTCCGGATGACGGCGGCACGGGGACCACCGATCTCGTTTTGAACTACTATTACCCGGTGCAGAGCGGCTTCTATTTTCCCTCGAATTGGTTCTCCGGCGCGGTCCAGACGAACCTGCCCCCGGCCGGCACGCAGATCCCCTGGCTGGGCCTGACCATGCCGACTAATTACACCTATGCGGTGAGCTGGCCGGCCAACGCAGGCCAACTGCAAATCGGCCAGACCCTCGTGGTGCCGCCGGCGGGCAGTGGCCTGCCTTTCATTGACAACCCGACGGCGCCCACGGCCAGCGTCGAAATCCTCTATCAACAGTCGCTGGCCAACGGCGGCACCAACAGCGTCATGCTGTTCGACCCCACTCTCCGCCGGGCGGTTCCACTGGCGAAACTCCCGGCCAAGATGGCTTTCTCCCCCAACGGCGGTCTCTACTACTTTCCGAGCCTGCCCCCGGCTCTGCGCGCGCGGGTCTCTTACAATCCGGTGAGCGGGCTTTTGAATTATGTCGGCCAATACGTCCAGACCAACCCCGAGGGAACCGCCCTGGCCTATCCGTATCTCCTTTTGGATGTCCTTTCACCTATCCGGGATGTCCCGCCCCTGCTGGCACTGAGCTCGGATCCGAACTGGACGACAGCGGTCAACCAGTTGTCCAATGAATGCGCCTCGGCCGCGCAGTTGGTCCCTGATGTGCCGTTCAATCACCCTGCGGCCCTCACCACCGGCGCCGGCGGCGGGACCGGTTACGTCACCCTGGCCTTCGGCTACAGCACCAATCTGGCCCTCGATCAGCCGGGGGATCTCATCACCCTGGCGGTGATCCAGGTCACCAATAGTCTCTACGCTGGGCAGATCGAGGTGATCAAGTCCGCCAATCCCTTCGACCAAAACATCACCCTCCGCCACAGCTCGGACTTTGGCGGGCTCGCCGATAGTTATCGCTTCGCGTGGAAATACGCGTCTGTCCCTAAGGACGGGTCCATCCCAGCTTCCCCGGACCAGACCCCCGGCGCTTGGCTAGACTACACCAACTACAGCACCCCGGTAGGCGCTCTGGAAATCACCATCGGCGGGCCGGGCTTGCTGACGTTGGACGACCATTATTTTGCCTGCCGCTACCAGTCCGTGAATCCGAACAGTCCTTCCGGCGCCAACCGGAGCACCTGGACCGCCGCGACGTTTGTACCGGGCTGGCTCACGCGCGTCCTCGAGGGGACCGACCCGCTGGACCCACAGGTGAGCTCCTACTACGAGGCCACCGCCAACAACACCATTGTGAGCATGATCGCCCTCGCCGGGGAGCCGTTTCGGGGCCTCGTCCCCCTGGATGGCGCCGCCGCGGTCAACCTCGGCTTGATCGAACTTTATACCACCGTGTTCAGCGTCGCCCAGGGCCTCAGCATCGCCGCCGCCTCGCCGGTCACGACGGCCGGCGATCCGAACCTCGGCCCCGAACTGCTGGCTACCGCCGGGTCGCTTTCCGATCTCTACATGCTCCTGGGCAACGAGGCCTACGCCGAGGCCTGCGACCCCACGGTCACCATCCCGGCCAGCGCGAATATCCCCGCCGTCGCGGCCGCTTCCATCCATGTGTTCGAGGGCCAGACGGCCACCCGGCTCGAAGAGGAACTCATCCTCTTGCGCGGCCGGGACGACTCCTACCAGCCCGCGGTGACCAACTTCCCGTATTACAACCGGTTGCCCTGGAATTTCACCGGATTGGGCGCCAACAACAGCGGCCAGGTCGCCTATGCCAACGAATTCGGCGTCTTCACCCTCGCCGACGCCGAGGCGCAGTACCCGATGGGCCATGGCGACGCCTGGGGGCATTACCTCTCCGCCGTGAGTTATTATTACGAACTGCTCCAAAATACGAACTTCACCTGGGTGCCGCAGGTCCAGTCACTGCCGCTGGACGGGAGTGACATCACCGTGCAGGTGAATTATGAGCATGAACAAAAATTCGCCAGCGCCGCTGCCGCCCGGGCCAAGACCGGCGCCGACATCGTCAACCTCACCTACCGCAGCGCCTACGTCGAGGATCCCACCGGCCAATGGCAGGGCTACCTGGACACCCACCCCAACCGGGCCTGGGGCGTCTCCGAATGGGGCAGCCGCGCGGGCCAGGCCGCCTTATTCGATTGGGTCGTGGCCAATGCCTTGCTGCCGCCCGTCTCCACCAATGCCGGGATTGGGAAGATCGACCGCACCACCGTCACCGCCCTGGGCGACATCGCCGCGAGCTATACCCAGGTGCAGAGTGAGGTGGACAAGGGGGACGCCGGCTTGAGCCCGCTCGGCCTGGCCAAGAACGTGATGCCCTTCGATATCGAGCCCTCCCAGGGCAGTGGCACCCACTTCGAGCAGATCTACGCCCGGGCCGTGGTGGCGGTCAACAACGCCCTCGCCTTGTTCAACCTGGCCTCCGGCGCCCGCCAGGCCCTCCTGGCCCAGGCCGATACCCTCACCTCCTTCAATAACAGTGTCCAGAACCAGGAGGCCGGTTATAATAACCAGTTGATCCAGAGTTTCGGCTATCCCTACGGGGACGATATCGGCGCGGGCGGCGCCTACCCGCAGGGTTACACGGGGCCCGACCTCTATCACTACATGTATTATGACCCCACCCAGATCCTGGGGGTGGTGCCGCCGAACACCGTCACCTTCGTCGCCACCAATGCCGACGTCGAGGTCGATGCCCAGGGCGCCTTGTACACGAACCTGGTGCCCGTGACCTATAACTTTGCGACCAATAATTATGGCCTGGTCAAGCCGGCCATCTGGACCCAACCCCGCCAGGCGCCGGGGGCAGTCCAACTGGCCCAATCCGATTTGCTCCAGGCCACCGCCGCCTTTAACGGCGCCGTCCTCGGTTATGAAAACCTCATCCAGCAAATTGAGGACCAAGCCAACCTCCTCCAGGCCCAGTACAACGTGAATGCCAGCATCATCACCATCCTGGACGCGGGGCAGAACACGATGCAGACCCTGGACACGGCCATCAGCGCCAACCAGGCGCGGCAACTCCGGTTCCAGGAGTCGGCCCAGTACGCCACCCAGGTGGCGGAGGCCCTGGCCAATGGCCTGCCCACGGTGACTGGCTTTGTCGCGGGCTTTGCCGACGGAGTGACGTTCGATCCCTCGTTTTTCGCGCGGCAGGTGATCCAGATGGCGGGCACCGGCTTTAGCGATTACTTTACGGCGGAGGCCAACAATGCCTCGCTGGCACAACTGGATGAGCAGCAGGCCCAGGCGCTGGCCCAGAACGCCGATAGCATCCAGGTCACGGCGCTCAACCAGAGCCAGTCGGTGAGCCAGCAACTGGCCCAGTTGCAGGAGTTGGTGCGCACGGAAGCCACTTCGCGGCTCCAGCTCTACCAATTGCAGGAGGCCTTGCTGCAGTCCGAAGGCAAATACAACGCCGCGATCGCCGCCGGGTGGCAAATCTGGGCCGACCGCTTGCGGTTCCGCCAGCAAACCGCCGCCCAGGTGCAGGAATACCGCTACAAGGACATGGCGTATCGGACTTTCCAAACCGACGCCCTCCAGAAATACCGCGCCACCTTTGATCTCGCCGCCACCTACGTGTACCTGGCCGCTGCCGCTTACGACTATGACACCGCCCTCGGCCCGAACGATCCGGACGGCCCGGGCTCGGAGTTCATGACCGCCATCGTGCGCGCCCGGTCCATCGGCCAGGTCAGCAACGGCCAGCCCATCGCCGGCAGCTCCGCCAACGGCGATGATCCGGGCCTGGCCGATCCTATGGCCCGGATGTACGAGAATTACCAGTACCTCAAAGGTTCCCTCGGTCTGAACAATCCCGACCCCGCCACCATCCAGTTCTCGCTTCGTTCCGAAAACTTCCGCATCACGGCCGGTGCGGGCGGCCGCACGAACTGGCAGAACCAGCTTGCGGCCTCGGTCGTCCCCAATATCTTGGCCATCCCCGAGTTTCAGCGCTATTGCATCCCGCCCTCGCCCCTCCAGTCCGTCGAGCCGGGCATCGTCATCAGCTTCTCGACCACCGTGGGTTTTGGTCAGAACTTCTTCGGCTGGCCGCTGGCCGGCGGGGATAACTCTTACGATTCCTCGCATTTTGCCACCAAGATCAGCTCCGAGGGCGTCTGGTTCGACAATTACAATGGCACCGCCTTGCAGGAGACCCCTTCCGTTTACTTGATTCCGGTCGGCATTGATTTCCTCCGCACCCCGGGCGGCGACGGCGCCACCCGCCAGTGGAAGATCGCCGAGCAACGCCTCCCCGTGCCCTTCCCGGCGGCGAGCACCAGCGTGAGCGCCACCAACTGGATTCCCATCAACGCCACCCTGGGCAACCAGTTCTATGCGATTCGCCGTTATCCCGCCCTCCAGGCCTACAACGACGGCGGGTTCAACCAGTCCCAGGTCACCAGCAGCAGCCGCCTCGTCGGCCGCTCCGTCTGGAACACTAAGTGGATGCTCGTTATCCCCGCCGGGGCGTTGCTGGGCGACCGGAACGAGGCCATCCAACGCTTCATCTACGGGGCCCTGTTGGATCCCAATGGCCCAGCCACCGGCCCGCGCGATGGTAACGGTGTCTCGGATATCAAGATTTCCTTCCAGACGCTCTCCTATCCCGGTTACTGATGGGCGGATACTCCGTTTCACCGTATGGTCTTGTCCTTCCTCAGCCTCATCTGGTCGTGCCGTTTCGCCCGGTCGCGGCCTGACGGGAACAACCGCGCCGGGGCACTGAAGACCCCGGACGCGGCAACGGCTAAAGCCGGTACTCCGAGCGGCGAAACACGGGCGCGCCGCCGCGGTCGCGAAGCGTTTGGAATGCGCGGTATTCCCGCGCTGTTCGTGCGCGCGTCGGTGACCGCCGCTCCGGCCCCTTCACGTCGTTCCGTGCGATCCCTGGCCCTCTTCTTCCTCGCTCTCTGCCTCTCTGGCTTCCACGCCGGTGCCGCCGACAAATCCGGCGTAGGCCCCAATAGCACCTCCCTGCCCACCGGTCCGGGGAGCGCGACGGGTCTCGGCGAATCCTTCCAGCCGGACCTTAATACCGGCACGGCCCATTACCACATCGGCATCGCGGTGCCGCCCGGCACTGCGGGCCATCGCCCGGGCCTCGCCCTCTCCTACGAAGGCGGCAATGGCAACGGTCCCCTGGGTTACGGCTGGGATCTGGGAGTGCCCTTCGTCCAGCGCCGCACCGACCAGGGCATGCCGACCTACGGCCAATCTGTCGGCTTCGTGCGCCCTGACACCTTCATCACCGATGCCAAGGAAGAACTGGTGCCCCTGACCAATGGCTATTACTTCTGCAAGAACGAGGGCGCGTTCATCCGCTACGCCCAGGTGGGCGGCCATTGGGAGGCCACCCTTCCGAACGGCACGCAACTCAAGTTCGGGTTGACCGACAATGGCCGCATCCAGGACACCAACACGGCGCGCGTTTTTTCCTGGTTGCTCGAGCAGGAAACCGACACCCACGGCAATACCATCACTTATTCCTACAGCGCGTTCCCGGGGGACCAAAACCGGAACCAGAAGTACCTGACCGGCGTGGCCTACGGGCCGGGCGCGCCGCCGTGGCAGAACTTCCATTTCATCGCCTTCCTCTATGCGGACCGGCCCGATTGGTTCGAGGACTGCCGCTCGGGCTTCATTGTCCGCACCGGCAAACGGCTCGCGCAGATCCTGGTTGGCACCCAGGGGCCGATCCCGGCCGGGCACGCCGCGGGGGATTTCAATGCGGACGGTATCACGGATCACCTGGACCGGTCTTATCAGCTCACGTACCTAAACTACGCGGGGACCAATTCGTTTTGGTCCCTGCTGGCTGGCGTCCAAGAGACCGGCGCCGATGGCGTCAGCCAGCTTCCCGCCCTCACCTTCGGCTACTCCGTCTGCAACCCGCCCGCCCAGCTTTCCGCCGCCGGGCAGATCATCGGCGGCATGAATGAGCCGCCGTTCGTCCCGGGGAACCCGCTGGTGGACCTCGTGGATCTAAACGGCGACGGCCTGCCGGACCTCCTCAAGACCGCCGCCGCCGGTGGCCAGCCCACGGCGTATCTCAATCTCGGCGCTACCACGAACGGCAGCGGTTCGGTGATTCAGTGGTCCAGCCCGGTGCCGGTCGGCGGCGACGCGCAGGCCTGGAACGTCAGCCTGGCCTCCACAGCGAACGTTGCCTTCCTGTCGGATATGGACGGCGACGGCTTGGCGGACCTGGTCTATGAATCGCAGACGGGCGAGGTCTTCTATTTCCCCAACCAGGGCGGGGCGAGCTGGGGCGCCCGGCGGCCGATGGACGCCGCGGATTTCCCGCTGCCCGGCCCGTTTGCCAACCCCGAGGTGCGAACCGCTGACTTCGATTTCGACAAGCGCATGGACGTCATCCAGAGCGTGGCCGACGGCAGCGGCGCAGATTACCGGATCTGGTTCAACCTGGGCAACCAGCAGTATTCCAACGGCCATACCGTCGCCCAGAGCAACGGCTTCATGTTCTCCTGGACGGGGGTGGAGATCGTGGATTTCAACGGCGACCGCGTGCCGGACATCGCGCAAATCCGCCCCACCGGCGTGGCCGTCACCGCGGGGCTCGGGTACGGCAATTTCGCCCCGCTGGTGTTCGTCAGCCTCCCTGACTACACCCTGACCGACCAGCAGATCGCCAGCGCCAAACTGGTGGACATCACTGGCGACGGCCTGGCCGACCTGGTCATCGAGCGGGCCGTGCCGGGAGAGCTGTGGTATTGGATCAATCTCGGCAATTACACCTTCAGCACCCGCAAGGTGGTCACCGGCATGCCCACCGGCCTGAGCCCGCACGCGGTGACCCGCTGGGCGGACATGAACGGCAACGGCACCATCGACCTGGTCTATGCCGATGCCACCACCCTGCCGCGGATTCAAACGGTGGACCTCGGCCAGTTGCTCAGCGGCGGCGTCGCGCCCAACCTGCTCCTGGCCATCACCAACGGCCTCGGCCGCGTCACCACTATCGGCTACCAGCCCGCCACGGGGTTTGCCCTGGCCGATGCCGCCGCCGGCACTCCCTGGCCCCACCCCATGCCCTTTCCGGTCCAGGTGGTCACGGCCGTGACCAATAGCGACTCCCTGGGCCATCAATACGCCGCCCAATACGCCTATCACAACCCCTACTACGATCCCGTCGAGAAACAATTCCGCGGCTTCGCCCGAACCGAGGCGATCGCCCTCGGCGACGCCACCGCCCCCACGCTCGTCACCCGGTCCTATTTCGACACCGGCGATGTCTATGAGGCCATGAAGGGGAAGATGCTGGGCCTGACGGAAGCACAGGCGGACGGCAGCGTGTTCTCAACAGCGACGAATCTCTATACGACCCCGCCCGTGGCGCTCTATATCGGCACGAACGGCACGAACGTGTCCTTCGCCTCTCCCGTAGCGAGCACCAACATCGTGACGGAGCTGGGACAGGGCACCCCACGCGTGTTGGTCTCCGCCTTTGCTTACGACGGGTTCGGCAACGAGACGACCAACGCCGACTATGGCATCGTGGATAACGGCAACCTGGGCGCCTTCCACGACGAGCGGATCATCACCACGCAGTTCGCCATCAATACCAACGCGTGGATCATCCATCTCCCGGCCCGGCAGCAAACCGCCGACCTGGCGGGAAACATCGTCTCGCGCGCCGATTATTTCTACGACGACGCGACCTTCTCCGCCAACAACCTCGGCCTGGCCACCACGGGCGATCTGACCTGCAAGCTGGTCTGGACCAATCCCGCCAGCCCTGCGGTTTCCATCACGGCCGCCAGGATAAAGCACGACCCTTACGGCAATCCGGTCACGTTGATCGATCCCCTGGCCGCCGCCCCCGGCGGCGCCCTCGATGCCACCCAGGGCCATGCCCGCCAGCTTGCCTACGACCCGGACTTTCACACCTATCCGGTCACCGAGACCATTCTGGTCGGCGGCGGCCACGCGCCGCTGGTCTTCCAGGCCGCCTACGACGAGGGCCTCGGCACGGTCACGAATACCACGGATTTCAACGGCAACCAGACCGCTTACGCCTACGACGCCTTCGCCCGTCCCGTAAGCGTCGTGCGCCCTGGCGATACCGCCGCCTATCCCACGACCGAATACAGTTACGCGCTCGCGCAGCCCTTCT
>Ga0316231_1002848_pt1 | contig 15878 bp, 15 predicted proteins | sample TBH18027metaG_FD_206002 | JGI IMG/M metagenome (GOLD analysis project Ga0316231, IMG submission 206002) | Freshwater microbial communities from Trout Bog Lake, Wisconsin, USA - TBH18027 | ecosystem: Environmental > Aquatic > Freshwater > Lake > Hypolimnion/Profundal zone | place: USA: Wisconsin...
CCGAGGTCTGCCTCAGGCGGAGGCACAATATAGCGCAGCAGGGGATAGAGGAAGGAAGCAAATGTGGCAAGAACTCCGCCCCCAAGACAGGCTCCCATGACGCGGCGACGGGTCGATCCCGGGGTTGAATTCTGGTCGCCGCTCATGCACTACACCTCCTGCCGCAACGACCTTTTAGGAGCAGGATCGCCAGCCAACAGCCCACAATCTGCCCGGACAAGCAGAATGCGCTTGCACCGCAGCTCCATTTTTCACAATCAGGCCTGTTTAGGGAGCATCGTAGATTGTCTGCTTCCCAGTCTGTGACGTAGATCACATATCAGTAGTCCAAGAGAAATGCAGCTCCCTTAATGCAGATCTGGATCTGCCTGCTCACAAGCAAATAATCGATTAGAACGAGGCGGATGCGCCAGTGAGGCCGAGAGAGGGATAGGAAATGTTGTAGTCAATCCCACCCAAACTTGCCACATCCAATCACAATGCTTCGTCTAATTTTCCATTCGCAATATCACTACTTCTGCAATGTGCGGACGTAGGCTATGACGACTTTGATCTGATCGTCCGTCAGTTTGGCTACATTCGCCGGCATCTTGTTCTTGCCATTCTTCACGGCGGCGATCAGTTCAGCGTCCGTGGCCTTGACCACCGTCGGGTCCTTGAAGGATACGGCCTTCATGGCTTTGCCGGCCGGGGTGGCGCCCAGGCCGTCTGCGCCGTGGCACATGGCGCACTTCGCTTTGTAGGTGTCCGCCCCGGGGTTCTGCGCAAACGCCGGCGTAACGATGGATGCTGCTAGACAGCAGATTGCCGCAAATCTCAGGTTCGATTTCACCGAATAGCTCCTTTGTACCGGGGTTTCAATCTCGTTTCCCCCGCTATTAAGCAATATATCCCAGTTGCCGCACGGTCGTCTGTTCCTGCATCCGCTTTTGTCCTAATGACCCGGATGCGCCCGTCATGGCCCTCCACCCCGGGTCAGGGAGCGTACCGTTGTGCTATTTGACTATAAGTTCCATGGCGAATTGGTGGGTCGGGGTGTGGGTCGTAGGCACGGGTTCAGTGGCCAGGGCCAGAATGAGGCGCTCCAACACCAGGAGCTTGTTGGCGGGTGAGCTGCGCAACTCCAGGTCGGCCTTGGCGACCAGGCGCAGGGCGCGCGTCAGTTCGCGGCGGGATTTATAGCGGCGGGCCTGGCGGATGAGGTCTTCGGCGGCGAAGGGCGGCATGCGGAATCCCTGCCACAGCGCCGCCCACAGGTCGCGCGAGTCGCGCACGTTCTTCTCCAGAATGATCAGCATCTGGCGGAAGGTGCGGGCCAGCATATACAGGTGGCCGATGGCCGCGTCCTCGCCGCCGTCGGAGGCATTGAGCAGGCCGTGCAGCAGAAGCAACGCGCGGGTGCGGTCGCGCTGGCTGATGGCATCTGTCAATTCATATAACGAGCGCTGCTTGGCGGCGAGTACCATCGTTTCCACATCGCCCAGGGTGATGTGGTTGCGCGCGACGGCTTCGTTAGGGGAGGCGACGAAGAGGCAGAGCTTCTCCATCTCGCTGGCAACCAGCATCATGTCCGCGCCGAGTGCGTCGACCAGCTCGCGGGCGGCGTCGGGGTCGAATCGGATGCCGCGCACATCGGCCTCGGAGGTGACCCAGCGGACCGCGTCGGACTCAGCCACGCGCGCCAGCTCAACCATGCCGCAGGCGTCGCTCAGGGTCTCGCGGATGCGCTCGTAGCGTTCTTTGTCCTGATAGTCCATGCGGCGCAGATCGGTGGGAATGCGCAGGTGGTCGGCAACGAAGAGCAGGACAGCCTGCGGATTGGGGCTGCGGAAGTAGGCGTCGATGGCAGCGAACTCCGCCTTCTTCGAGCCGCGTCCGTACAGCAGCTTCAGGCCGCGTACGAAGATCACCTGAAAGGGCGCCATCAGCGATGGGGTCTGTGCGCAGTCGAGCACCTCGAAGATGGGAGTTTCGGCGAGATCGAAGTCGTGCAGCGAGAAGTCGCGGGCCTCGGGCGGTGCCAGCGCGGCCAGCGCTCCCTGGCGGCATCGCTGGTAGAGAAAGGCCTCGTCGCCCAGCAGGACGTAGCCGGGACGCAGGGTCGTGGGTGAGGCAATCTCCGCCAGAAAACGGTCCGTCGATGCGAAGCTCTTCAGCAACGCGGCGCGGGACGGGTTGGCGGTGGGCACGGGCATCAGAACGACTCCAGCATATCGTCGACCAGGGCGTGGGCGAAGCTGCGTGCCAGGCGGTTCACGGCGGCAGGGTCCTCGCGCAAAAAGCCACCAAGGTCCTGCGTGGACTGGTACTGTTCGCGGTAGGCGAGCGCGTCGTTCTGGTAGAGGACGCGGCCGTCGCGCGCGGTGAGCACCACCTTCACCGTGATGGTGACCAGGTAGCTGGACGTCTCGCCGCTGGTGGAGTCGTAGGTCAGCGGCACCGAGGTCTGGGTGAGGATGGTGCCGCTCAATACAGCGTCGGCATCGGCCGAATTACTGGCAAGCACGCGGTAGCGAGTGCGCGTGTCCAGTTCGCGGACGACCGCCTGGGTCAGCGCCATCTCGCTGTGGTAGGCCTGGGAATGCGTGGCGAAGACAGGCACCGCGATGCTGCGGACGTGGGCCGGGATGTGTGTGGCCGAGCCGGCAGAGTGGTAGCCGCAACCGTTAAGCAGAAGCGCAAAGGTCAGCGGGACCAGGAAGAAGAGACGGCGCGCCGCGGTGGGGAACAGGATGCGCATTCGAGGTGTTTCTATTGTCGCACTGAGCCGTGGTATTGCAGTTGAGTGTCTTTGCAGTGTGCTCACTTGTTCAATGTGAGGCAGGCTTCCGGGGCAAACAGAGGAAGCGGCCCGAAGGCCGTCTCTGATTCAATTCGACTGGGGTTCAACTAGGCTGTGCTGGGACGGCCTTCGCCGTAGCCGGGCTTGCGACTTGTCTCGGGCTTGATGACTTTCTGGCCTTCGCCTGGACCGGGATCGGCATAGGCGAGGGGCGACTTGAAGGGCGGCAGATCTTTGCCCTCGATGATGAGGTCGATCTCAGCCCGGTCAAGGGTCTCGCGTTCCAGCAGCGCGGCCGCCATGCGGTGCATGATGTCGGCGTTCTCTTCCAGAATTTTATAGGCGGATCGGTAACCCTCGTCGACGAAGGCGCGCACCGCAACGTCGATCTGCTTGGCTGTGTCGTCGGAGTAGTCGCGCGACTGGGCGATGTCGCGGCCCAGGAAGACTTCCTGCTCCTTCTTGCCATAGGTCAGCGGGCCAAGGTCGCTCATGCCGTACTCGCAAACCATCTTGCGGGCCAGCTCCGTGGCGCGCACAATGTCGTTGCCCGCGCCGGTCGTCTTGCGGTTCATGAAGATCTCTTCGGCGCAGCGTCCGCCCATCAGGATCGCAAGTTGGGTGTCCAGGTAGTCCTTAGTGACCGTGTGCTTGTCCTCCTCCGGCAGATGCATGGTGACGCCCAGCGCCATACCGCGCGGTATGATCGTCACCTTATGCAGTGGGTCGGAGTGGTGCCTCTTGGCCGCAACCAGAACGTGGCCCGCTTCGTGGTACGCGGTGTCCTTCTTGTCGTCGTCGGAGAGCAGCATGGACTTGCGCTCTGCGCCCATCAGAACCTTGTCCTTCGCTACCTCGAAATCGAACATATGCACGGACTTGCGGTTGTAGCGCGCGGCAGTAAGGGCGGCCTCGTTGACCATGTTGGCAAGGTCGGCTCCAGAGAAACCGGGGGTCCCGCGGGCAAGGATGTTGAGGTTGACGTCCTCGGCCATGGGGACCTTCTTGCAGTGGACGCGCAGAATCTCTTCGCGCCCACGAATGTCTGGGCGATCAACCACCACGCGGCGGTCGAAGCGGCCGGGGCGAAGCAGTGCGGGATCGAGAACGTCGGGGCGGTTGGTGGCTGCGATCAGGATGACGCCATCGTTGGACTCGAAACCGTCCATCTCGACCAGCAGCTGGTTCAGGGTCTGCTCGCGCTCGTCGTGTCCGCCGCCGAGGCCTGCGCCGCGGTGACGCCCGACTGCATCGATCTCGTCGATGAAGATGATGCACGGCGCGTTTTTCTTGCCCTGCTCGAAGAGGTCGCGCACGCGGCTGGCGCCGACGCCGACGAACATCTCGACGAAGTCCGAGCCGGAGATGCTGAAGAATGGAACATTCGCCTCGCCGGCGACAGCGCGGGCCAGCAGCGTCTTGCCGGTGCCCGGAGGCCCGACCAGCAGAACGCCCTTGGGAATACGTCCGCCCAGACGCTGGAACTTCTGCGCCTCGCGCAGGAACTCGATGATCTCCTTCAATTCTTCCTTGGCCTCATCGACACCGGCGACGTCCTTAAATGTGATCTTCTTCTGCTGCATGGAAAGCAGGCGGGCACGGCTCTTGCCGAAGCTCATGGCCTTGTTGCCGCCGGACTGCATCTGGCGCAGCATGAAGAACCAGAGGCCGATCAGCAGGGCGAAGGGAGCGAAGCTGATCAGAGCGGAGACCCACGCGTTGGAGTTCGGGTCCTTGATGGTGATGTTGACGTCGTGGTCGCGCAGGCTCTTGTACATCTCCTGATCGTTGAGCGGAACCGTGGCGTGGAACTGATCGCCGTTGGTGTATTGTCCAGTCGCTGAGGAGCCGTCGAGGACCACGCTCTTCACCTGGCCGGCCTGCGCCTTGTTCATCAGGTCGCTGTAGCTGGCGGGTGCCTCCTTGACGGCACCCATATTTTTGCCGACAAAGGTCCACAGGCAAATGACGCCCGTGATCAGGAACACCCAGATAATCAGTTGCTTAACGGTCGAGTTCAATCGCGTTTCCTCATTCTTCCGGCCTGAAGCGCCCGGTTGCAGCGACACTCTGATGCGGCCATCGACCTGGCAGGTGGCGCTTGTGCGCGGAAACCTGCTCTTTGTTAGACGCTCCCATGCACTGAAGGGTTCCAGGTCTTCGGCAGGAATCGCCATCCCGGCACTGTGTCAGTCCGCGTCAGATTAAAGAAGATTCTACTCTGAGTGGAGGCTAATAGTGCAGCGAAACGGTAACAAATGAACGGGAACCCGCGTAGTATCTGAATCAATTTGACCACTTTCTGGCGTCCTCGACGCTGCGCGCTTGAGCAAGGCCTTCGCCAACGCAACGCGTGGGAGGGGTCAGAGGCCCTTCGGTCTCTTCGGCGGAGTCTCGCGGTAAAGGCGTAGCTCACGCGCAGAACGTTCGGCGCGCAGCTGGCCGGCGAGTTGGAGCTTGGAGCCGCAGCGCACGGTTGCAGCAGGCTCTGCCGGGTTCGGATCCGCAGAGATCCCGGCCAGCGCCAGCAGGCGTGCGGTCTCGTCGAAGCTGAGACGCGCGCCCAGCGTACGAGCAGCGGCCCGCACCACGCGGCGGCGCAGAGCAGGGTCGAGCGCGCGCAGACGGTCGATCTCAAGAGCGATCGCACCGGATTCGCCCGCAGCGGTGCTGACGGCGCGGCCCCCTCCGCGCACCGGCCGACCGGGCAGCAGGAGCTGTGGCAGGATGCGGCCCAGCTCCGACTGCCAGCGCGCCTCGTCCTCACGCGCCAGCTCGGCCAGGTTGGCCAGAGCCTGATCGATGGCGGGATTCTCATCGCGCAGCAGCGGCAGCAGCTGGTGGCGGATGCGGTTGCGCGTGAAGGCGTCGTCGTCGTTCGAGGAGTCGATGCGCCAAGGTTGGTTGCGCGACTCCAGAAAGGCGATGAGCTCGGCGCGGCGGACGGCAAGCAGTGGACGCAGGATCTTGCCGGAGCGGGTGACATTCGGAACGAGGACCGAGGGGTGAATGCCGCCGAGCCCCTCGGTCCAGGCACCGCGCAGCAGCTTCATCAGGACGGTCTCGGCCTGGTCGTCCAGCGTGTGGGCAGTGAGCACGGAGTCGGCATGCCCCTCAATAATGAGCTGCCGGAAGAGGTCATAGCGCACGGCGCGCGCAGCCTCCTCGATGGTCTCGGGCTGACCGGCTTTGCGGGCCTTGGTAAGTCGGTCCGGGACACTGGCCCGGCGGATATGCAGCGGAACCTTAAGCCGCGCGCAGAGCGCCTCGACGAACGCGAGGTCCTCGTCAGCCTCGCCGCCGCGCAGTCCGTGGTGGACGTGGATGGCCGACAGTCCTACGCCGAGCGCGTTGCGCGGCAGAGCGTTGGCGGCGTGCAGCAGGAGCAGTAGCGCGACCGAGTCCGCGCCTCCGGAGACGGCCGCGCAGATGCGGTCTCCGGGTCGAATACTGCTACGGTCCAGCCTGGGCTCGGGGTTTGCCATCGTGACTTATGGTACTGCGCGACGCCGCAATGGGGTGTTCGCGGCAAATTTGCGTCTGAAGACGCGGCCATCTTGTTATACTTCGTGGGCTATGCAAGTATTTGTGATTCTTCCGGCGGCTGGGATTGGGACGAGGATGTCCGTAGGCAGTGGTGCGGGCGGCAGCGCGTCCACCCCGAAGCAGTTTCTAACCATTGCCGGCGTGCCCGTGCTGGTGCATTGCCTGCGCGCCTTCCTTGCGGTCGAGCGCGTGGAGGCCGTTTACGTCGCGGTGCGCGGGACGGAGATCGAGCGCGTGCAGGCCCAGATTGCCGAGTTCGGACTGGGCAACAAAGCTCATGTGGTGGAAGGTGGCGACCAGCGCCAGCAGTCGGTGTCGAACGCATTTGCGCTTCTCGTCGCCGAAAACGGCTGTGGCGATGACGATGTAGTTCTGGTACACGATGCGGCGCGCCCCCTGATCGACGCAGCCATCATCGAGCGCACCATCGATGCCGTTGCCGAGCACGGCGCGGCCATCGTCGGCCTGCCCGCGGTGGATACCATCAAACAGGTGGAGCGCACAGCGCACGGCGCCATTGTGACCGCGACCATTCCGCGGGAGAGGATTGTGCAGGCGCAGACGCCGCAGGGAGCTCGCTGCGGATTGCTGCGACAGGTCTTCGCCGAGGCTGAGGCGGACGGTTTCGCGGGCACCGACGAGTCCAGCCTGCTGGAGCGCGCCGGAATCGAAGTGGCCGTCGTTCCCGGCTCGGCAAAGAATTTCAAGATCACGCAGCCAGGCGACCTGGAGCTGGCCGAGTTCTACCTGCGAACGGCTCCGGGCGGGTCATCGGAGGGAGCGAATCGATGAGTATGCGGATCGGCTATGGCTTTGACTCACACGTCTTCCAAGCGGGCATTCCGCTGATCATCGGCGGGCTGGCCATCGAGCATACCGAGGGCCTTGCAGGCCACTCGGACGGCGACGTACTGCTTCATGCCATCACGGACGCACTGCTGGGAGCTGTCTCGGCCGGCGACATCGGCACCTTTTTTCCGCCCAATGATCAGCGATGGAAGGGCGCGGCGTCCAGCGTCTTCCTGCAGACGGCGCTCGAAGAGGTGGCCACGGCCGGCTATCGCATCGTCAACGTCGACACGGTGCTCATCATGGCGCGACCCAAGATCGCGCCCATCGCCGGAGAACTGCGCGAGCGCGTCGCCCAGTTGCTGGGCGTCAAGCCCGGCGAGGTAGGCATCAAGGCCAAGACGCCCGAGGGCCTGGGGTTGGACCACGCGGCCGTGGCCCACTGCACGGTGCTGTTGGAGAGCCTGCCGGCGCCCGAGGCGCTGGCGGAGATGGTAGCCACTGCGGAAGCTGGCTCCGAAGAGGAATTGAACGCTGTCGTCGAGGGGCTGATCGACGGGCGGCACGACGTCACTGCGCTGGGCCGCAAGGTGACGCCATTTGATACGGACGACCTGACGTAAGGGTGGGCGTACGCAGGGAGAGTGAGTCAATGATTACGACGGTGCAGCAGCACATCCTGCAGCAGCAGCAGGAGATCAGTGATGCCAGCGGGCGATTTAGCTGGCTGCTCAGCGGCATCACGCTGGCAACCAAGATGGTCGAGGCGAAGATTCGCACGGCTGGACTGAACGACGTTCTGGGCGCCATCGGGCAGACCAACGTGCAGGGGGAGCAGCAGCAGAAGCTCGATGTGTACGCCAATCAGGCGCTGCTGCATTGCCTCGGCCTGCGCGATTCCGTCGCCGCGCTGGTTAGCGAAGAGGACGAAGAGCCTGTCACCTTCGACCGCTCGGTCGAGAGCGGCAAGTACATCATCGTCTTCGATCCGCTGGACGGTTCCTCCAACATCGACGTCAACGTGAACGTCGGAACCATCTTCAGCGTGCTGCGCCGCCTTCCTTCATCCGACGGCGATCTGCAGGCGTCCATCCTGCAGCCGGGATATGCGCAACTCGCTGCTGGCTATGTGGTTTACGGGCCGTCGACGGTGCTGGTCTACACCACGGGCCACGGCGTGCACGGGTTCACGCTGGATCCCACGATCGGCGCTTACGTGTTGACCAGCGAGAACATGAGGATGCCTCAGCAGGGAAGCTACTACAGCGCCAACGAGGCCAACGCAGCCACCTGGCCCGATGAGTACCGCGAGTACGTCGGCAAGCTGCGCTCCGGCGCGCTGGGCCGCCCATACAGTTCGCGCTACATCGGCAGCCTGGTTGCGGACTTCCATCGCACGCTGCTCAAGGGCGGCGTCTTCCTCTATCCGCCAACGCTGGAGCAGCCCGCCGGCAAGCTGCGGCTGCTGTACGAGGCAAATCCGCTGGCCTTCATCGCCGAACAGGCGGGAGGAATGGCGTCCAACGGGCAAGGCCGCATTCTGGACATCAAGCCCGACGGAATTCATCAGCGCACCCCGTTCATCGTGGGCGGCAAACAGGAGCTTGAGTTGCTGCTGAATGGACGGGCCAAATGAGCGGCCAGGAATCTTCCGCTGCTGAATTTTCCGCTGTAGTCACGGACATCCGTCTGGAGTCGCGCGATGGAGCAGCGGTGCGCTGGCGGATGACGCTGGATCGCACCGAATTTGCCGCGGGCGATGTGGGCGTTCTGCGCGCCGTCTCGCGCAGTGGAACGCGCATCGAGGTCCCTGTGCTAGCCGTCGTCGCGGACGAGGCAGGCGATCTGTGGCATGTGGTGGAGAAGCCACTCGCCGGCGGAACCGACGTGGTCGGCCAAGTCACGCGCTGAGCGGGGATTATTGCGGTGCGTGAATACGGGTCCTTCCGGGGGTTGGCGGTTGACGCAGGTGTCCGAGGTTACGCGGAGATCCGATCCCACATCATCAGAAGCGAGATGTGGGGCAGTCGGCCATTCCACTACGCCCTCAGAATATCTCGAAGTTCACCTCGATGTTCAGGTACACGGCGACCGGCTTGCCATTCTCCGTTGCTGGTCTGAACCGGTACTTATTCACCGCCTCCACCGCCTTCTGGTCCAGTCCCATCCCCACTCCGTGTTTCACATGCACATTCTGCGGTTTCCCATCCTTATCCACGATAAGACTGACGCTCACCACCCCCATGAACTTCGCGGCTGTTGCCTCTGGCGAGAACTCCGGCTCCGGCTCGTAGATAATCACCGGCCCTTTGATTCCGCCGCCAATCTGCTTTACTCCATCGCCTGCGTCGCCCCCCGAATCCGATCCATTGCCCGGCCCAATCCCGGTGCCGCTTCCAATGCCCTTGGAACTGACCACGGGAGGCGTGACGACCGGAGGCGTAACCACCGGAGGCGTAATCGCCGGAGTTTGGTCGGTGGATGGGTGAGGCTGGGCTCCGTCTCTAGGCTTGGGACTAGGTAACACCCGGTCGAGCCTTATGATTGAGTCTCGTGCCTCCTGCTGCGCCTCCTGAAGCTGCTTAACTTCATGGGCAAGGTTCGATGTAGTCTCATGGTTCTCCTGGCTTTGGACCTCTACATGGCTCAGCTTCTTTTCACTGACAGAGAGATAAGCATTTGAACGACGAATATAGTCATAGCTCCAGGCCAGAGATGCAAGAATTAGGAAGCTCGCTAATGCCATCAAAATCGCCGACAGCGTAGATGTAGTTCGGTACGATCTCTTCAGGGCTTCGATTTCTGCCGCTGATCGGTCGGGAGGGTTGTCTTCTGGAAGGGTAAGCATTGATATTGATCCTACTGCCCACGGAAGGTGCGGAGTTTTGTCAGATGCCCAGGACGGCCTTAAACACTCTGTTGAACATTACCAATAGCCGATTGATACTCAAAGTCACCACCCCGGCGGAGCCGAACATAAGGCCAGCCGCACTTTTGCTTGCGTATTGCTGCGTTAGGGACTGGTATCCGACCAATATAAGTACAAGAGTTGTAACAAGACTTACACCAAGGTAGGTGAACCGTTCAATGCGGAAAAGCTTCAGAATCTTCTCCGCCAATGATAGGCGGTCGTATGCAGTAAGTGATGGGGCCATGATTCCTGCCTTTGGTTGTCTTAGTGCTATTCATAACACAGAACAGGCATCAGGACGGATATTTCGGCTTCAGTGCGACAAAGCTCCCTGACCTCCATTTACTCTACGGTGACGGATTTGGCTAGGTTGCGGGGTTGGTCTACGTCGCAGCCGCGGCGGACGGCTATGTGGTAGGCGAGGAGTTGCAGGGGGACGACCTCGAGGATGGGGAGGAGCAGCTCTGGCGCGCAAGGGATGTAGATGATGTGGTCTACCAACTGCCTGATATGTTGATCCCCTTCAACCGCGATGGCGATGACGCGGCCGGAGCGCGCGGTGACCTCCTGAATGTTGCTGAGGGTCTTCTCGTACTTGAGGACGCTGGTGGGGTCGGCGGGGTCCTTGGTGGCGATGCAGACTACGGGCAGCGTCTCGTCGATGAGGGCGTTGGGGCCGTGCTTCATCTCACCGGCGGGATAGCCCTCGGCGTGGATGTAGGAGATCTCCTTGAGCTTGAGCGCGCCCTCGAGGGCGATGGGGTAGTGGATGCCGCGGCCGAGGAAGAGGAAATCGTTGGACGTGTGGAATATCCGGGCCAGCTCGAAACACTGGGCGTCTACGGAACGCAAAACTTCTTCAAGCTTGCCGGGGATTTTGCCGAGTTCGGCGACTAGCTGGATGGATTCCGCGTCGGTGACGGTGCCGCGAATCTGGGCCATGTGCAGCGCGAGGAGGAAGAGCGCGGTGAGCTGGGCGGTGAAGGCCTTGGTGCTGGCGACGCCGATCTCCGGGCCGGCGTTGGTGGTGATGGTTCCCTGGGCCTCGCGGCTGACGGCGGCGCCGACGACGTTGCAGATGGCGATGGTGCGGGAGCCGAGGGCGTGCAGCTCGCGCTGGGCGGCGATGGTATCGGCCGTCTCGCCGGACTGGGTGATGAGGAGGCCGATGGAGGCGGGGTCGGCGATGGGCGAGCGGTAGCGGTACTCGCTGGCGTAATCGACTTCCGTCCGCAGGCGGGCGAGGCGCTCGATCATGAACTTGCCGGCCAGGCCGGCGTGCCAACTGGTGCCGCAGGCGGCGATGGTGATCTGGGTGGCGGCGCGCAGTTCGTCATCGGAGAGATGCATCTCGGAGAGGAAGACGTGGCCCGTGTCGGCGGAGACGCGGCCCAGGATGGTGTCGCGGACGGCGGCGGGCTGCTCGTTAATCTCCTTAAGCATGAAGTGCTTGTAGCCGGATTTTTCCGCCTGGATGGGGTCCCACGCGATGCGCTGGATTTTTAGCGGGATGGGCGCGCCGTCGAAGTCGGTGAGGGCTATGCCTTCCGGCGTGAGGATGGCGAGTTCGCCGTCGGCCAGGAAGTGGATGTTGCGCGTGTGATGCAGGATGCCGGGAACATCCGACGCAAGGAAGTACTCGCCGTCGCCCAGGCCGAGGATGGCGGGCGGGCCAAAGCGCGCGGCCACCAGCTTGTTGGGTTCGTTGGCAGAGAGCACGCCGATGGCGAAGGCCCCGGTCAGGCGCTTGACGGCGCGGCGGACGGCTTCCTCCAGGGGGAGTCCTTGCCGGACGGGCGGACGCGCTTCGCGCCGCGAGGCTGAGCTAACGACTGCGGTACTTTCGTTGGCCTCGACGGTACGCTCGTTCTTTTGATCGGCGGCGAGGTTGAGCTCATTTTCGATGAGGTGGGCGATGATCTCGGTGTCGGTCTCGGAGACGAATTTGTGGCCCTTGGCGATGAGTTCGGCCTTGAGGGCGAGGTAGTTCTCGACGATGCCGTTGTGGACGACGACGAGGGTGCCGGAGCCGTCGCGATGCGGGTGCGCATTCTCCTCTGTAGGCCGGCCATGAGTGGCCCAGCGAGTGTGGCCAATGCCGAAGGTGCCGGAGATGGGGCTGGCGGCGATGACCGCTTCAAGGTTGGAGAGCTTACCGGGGGCGCGGCGCAACTCCAGGCCCTGCGGGCCGCCGGCGACGGCAATGCCGGCTGAGTCGTAGCCGCGGTACTCCAGGCGGCGCAGACCTTCGAGAATGATGGGGACGGGAGGCTTGGGGCCGATGTAACCGACGATTCCACACATAGATTGAGTGTAGATGGAGGCGAGGGATTTTTGTGAGTTGCGAGAGATGGGAGTTTTGCGGGGGGCTAGGGTGAACTGCTGAAGAGCGGCTTCGACCAGAGGACGGATTCGCCCGCCGAGGTACGGTAGACGAGTTGATCGCCGTCTTCGTGGTCTGCGCCCAGCAGGCCTGTGACCGCGATCGGTTCTTTGGGTTTATCCGTGGGGTGGGTCGCCGTGTCCGGCGGCTGGGTGTTGGCCGGTAGGGCCTTTTCGGGGACCTCGGCCCAGTGCAACGTTTTGCCATCCTTGGATGGGAGGAGTTCGGCGAGGATGCGTTTGAATGGGTCGCCGGGGCCGGAGTGGATGACGGCGTATGCGTGGCCCTCGCCGAGATAGGCGAAGCTGGAGAACTTCCAGTAACCTCCGAAGTCCGCGCGGCTTACCTCATCGATCTTGGTGATTGTGAAATCTTTTCCAGGCGTGTACTCAATCCATTGACTGTCGCCGGTCAGGACGTGAATCTTGTCGCCGGAGCAGTCGATGGCGGACTTGCCGGCGGCGTTGCTGTAGCTCGGGAAGCTGTCGCTATTGTTCGGCTCAAAGTTGGAACGCGGAACGACAGCCCGAACCAGTCCAGAGCCGAACTTGTAATTGCGCAGTATGCCTTCCTCGGGAGAGTAGATTGGACGTCCGTTGTCTTCCCCGGAGAGCGTCCAGATCGATTGGTCGTTGGCGATGCATAGACGCACGGCACGCCATTGTCCCAGGTCAATGTCCTCGAGAAAGTTACCGGCTGGGTCGTAGTGGACGAGACTGAAGTAGCGACGATTGTCGTGCGGCAGCATGTAGATCCACGATGCGACGATGCTGCCGTCTTTGAAGATGGCCGCGTCATGGATACCGGTTAGTGGACGTACCGTGTCTTTCTCTTGTGGGCGAAGATTGAAGTCGCCGGTTAGATGGCCATCTTTGTTACGGATGAGGATGTGTCCTTCTACGCCGGCGTTGATAAAGAAGCCATTCATATACTTGACATCCGGATTGTCGGATTCGAGCTTGGTCGTGCGCATCGGCTCGCCAAGGGAGAGAGTTGGAGCGATGGGTGCGAGCTGCGAGGCCGGTGTGGCGTCCGTTTGTGCGATGAGGTGAGTGCTTGCGCTGGAGATTAGCAGCAATGCGGCGATGACAGTCGATGTTCTGACTTGATGCGTGATGATGTAGCTGATCATGCGTACATTCCTCATTGGCATGGCTAGTTTGGCGTAGGCATTTCGGCGGAGTCGATGACGAGGATGTCCAGCGGAGCGGTTGACGGTTCGAGCTTGAGGCCGAGCTGTTCCTGAACGGCGGTGAAGATGGAAGGGCCGGAGAACTGGAGCGCCTGTGCCGGCGTGGCGTCCTCCGGCGTCCAGTTCAGTTCGTAGTCGTAGGGGCCGGAGAGGCCGGTCTTGTCGATCACTGTACGACCGGTGGAGTACCGCAGCAGGTCTGCCAGATCCGCCATTGTGCAGCCTTGTCGTTCGGCTATGCCCCCACGGTTCCCGGCGGAGCACACCCCCTGAACAACGAACTCACTATTGGTATCGGGTTTCGACGCTTGGACCTTTGCCCCACCTTTTGCGACTACAAGGTTAAAGACAGGTAACTCTTTTGCCTCGTGGTGGACCTTCAACTTGAAGCGGTCGGCGAGGAGCGCCTGCAACGCTACTTTGCGCTGATCGATTGTAGTGTGCGGAGTCACCGAGGCATCGAACTTTGCCACGACATCGAACCTTTGGGTGTCGAGCCAGGCAGGACCGCCAGACCAGAGTTTCGCGTCTTGAACTCCGTAGGCCTCCCGAGCCAAATACTGCAATGAAACGTTCGTCCAGACATATCCGTCAGGGGAGGGCTGTTCGTTCCACGGGAATTTGCCGGGCCTGTTGCTTGGCTTAACGGTGGCGATTTCGTAGGTGAGGGGTTTTGCGGTGGTGGGTGCGGGTGGTTGAGCGAGTGCAGCGGGAGCGATGAGGGCCATCGATGCCGCTGCGACGAGCAGGAACCTGCCAACACAGTTCAGTTTGAGGGCGGCATGGTTGTTCGTCATTGGGACAATCCTTTCTTGTGCGCAAACGCAGGGTTCCCAAGATGCAAGGCCGGAAGAAGCTGCCAGGATTGTATGCCTACAGATAAGACGGACGACTTTCGAAATTGCTCGGATTTATTTTGAGGACTGCGCCGGAAGTATTGGCCATAGCAGCACGCGGAAGAGACTGTTCGAGCCCGCGCAGGCACGCGGAGTGGTAGCTTGGTGGTGGCCGCGGAGTGGGCTGAACGAATGCATATTCTGGTGTTGAATCCTGGGTCGTCGTCGATCAAATTTTCCATGCATGAGGCGGGTGAGGGCTCGGCGGAGTGCCGTTCGCTGTATGCGGGCGAGCTGGGCGGCATTGGGGGCCGGTTGGAGAAGCTGGTCTTTCGCGACGCGGCGGGGAACGATCTGAGCGGCAGGCTGGGCGCGGTGAAGCCCGGTTCGATGGAGGAGGCCATCGCGATCGTCGAGCGCGCGGTGGGGCTGGATGGGCTGCCGCCGCCGGACGCGGTGGGCTATCGTGTAGTGCATCCGGGAGCGCACTTGCGCGGGCATCAGCGGCTGACGCCGGAGGTGCTGGCCGAGTTGCGCGTGGCGTGCGAGTTCGCTCCGCTGCACGACCCCGAAGCGTTGGCGATGATCGGCGAGATGATGCGGCGGTTCGCCGGCGTGCCGCACATTGCGTGCTTCGACACCGTCTTCCACGAGACGATGCCGGAGGAGGCGACGGTTTACGCGTTGCCCTACGCGGTGCGCAGGCAGGGCGTACGGCGGTACGGATTTCATGGGCTCTCCTGCGAATCGGTGGTGGTGCAGATGCGCGAGGCTGTGGGGGTGGAGTTCCCGCGAGCTATGCTGATCGCGCACCTGGGCAGCGGATGCAGCGTGACCGCGTGTATCGACGGCAAGTCGGTGGACACCACGATGGGGCTGACGCCGACCGGCGGTGTGATGATGGGGACGCGCACCGGCGATCTCGATCCCGGCGTCGTGCTCTTCCTGCTGCGCCAGGCGGACGCAACGGTGGATTCGGTGGAGCGGATGATCGATGGCGACGCGGGGCTGAAGGCGCTGGGCGGCGTGAACGACATGCGCGAGCTGCGCAAGCGCGCCGCCGAGGGAAACGCGCGGGCGCAACTGGCGATCCGAGTCTTCTGCCGCACTGTAGTGAAGGCAATCGCGGGGTTGATCGCACTCCATGGCGCGGATGCGATCGTCTTTACCGGGGGAATCGGCGAACACGATGCGGCCTCGCGCGGCGAGATTGCGGGCGCACTCAGCGGTCTTGGCGTGGAGCTGGATCCTGCGGCGAATCAGTTGGAACATTCCGCGACAAGTCAGATCGCGAGCCAGAGTGTGCGCAAGATCAGCGACGAGGACTCAACCGTCGCGGTGTATGTGGCGTCAGCCCAGGAAGACCGGATGATCGCGCGGCATGTAGCGCGCATGTGCCGCGAATCACCTAAGGTCGGGGCGCAATCAACGTAAATTGA
>Ga0316231_1002852_pt1 | contig 15871 bp, 7 predicted proteins | sample TBH18027metaG_FD_206002 | JGI IMG/M metagenome (GOLD analysis project Ga0316231, IMG submission 206002) | Freshwater microbial communities from Trout Bog Lake, Wisconsin, USA - TBH18027 | ecosystem: Environmental > Aquatic > Freshwater > Lake > Hypolimnion/Profundal zone | place: USA: Wisconsin...
CAGAGCCAACAGCGGCCAGGTGAAATGGGGCGACAGTGTTTTCCTGCCAGGTTGGCAGATCCTGGACATGTCCTCGCCGTATCAGGATTACCTCGCTGACCAGACCACCGAGATTCTCAAACTGTTTAAGCCGGTCGATGGCGTTTTCTTTGACATGTGTTGGGATCAACCTTCCACCACGAAGTATTTCATCGCGAGCATGCGCCGGGCCGGTTTAAATCCCGAATCCGAAGCGAACCGGGACACTCACTCCAAGCAGGTGTCGCTCGACTATCTGCGGCGATTCTATCGCTTGGTAAAAGCCAGCAGCCGCGATGCGACCGTCTTCTTTAACAGCCGCCCGCTGCATAACCTCACGGCGGACATCGATTTCCTCACGCACACGGAAATTGAGGCGCTGGCGACGGGGGGCTGGGGTTATATGTATTTCCCAAAAAACGTCCGGTACGTCCGGACGTTCCCGAAACCGTACATGGGGATGACAGCGCGGTTTCACAAAAGTTGGGCGGATTTTGGCGGACTCAAGCCGTATGCCGCACTCGAATACGAAACAAGCCAGATGATGGCCCACGGCGCCCAATGTTCCATCGGCGACCAATTGCATCCTCGGGGAGTTCCGGACCGGGGCGCTTACGAATTGATTGGCCAAGCGTACCGGCGGGTTGAAGACCGTGAACCATGGTTGACCGGGGCGGTGGCGGTTGCGCAGATCGGCCTGTTCCAACTTCCGACGGCAACGACCGGTACGGACGAAGGTGCCACGCGCCTGCTCACCCAGCTCCGCCACCAGTTCGATGTCGTCAACGAAACAAGCCCGCTCGAGCGCTATGAACTCGTCATTTTGCCCGATGCCATTCCGGTGAGCCCGACACTGGCAAAACGGTTAAAGGCCTACCTCAAACAGGGCGGGAAATTGCTTGCCACCGGCACCAGTGGTCTCTCGGCAGATGGGACGAAGTTGCTCCTGCCGGAACTGGGGATCAAACCGGCCGGGCTATCGCCGTTCACGACGACCTATTTCCGCTGCAACGGCGGAGATCACGTGATGTATGACCAGGGCGTGCGCGTTACGAGCCCCCACACGATTGTTCGCATCGTTGAACCGTACTTTGAGCGGACCTGGGATCATTTCTCATCGCACAACCAGACCCCGGGCGACAAACTCACCCGCTATGCGGCCGCGACACTCCGCGGGAATGTTGGCTACATCAGTTATCCAATTTTTGGTGCCTACGCGACCCACGGGAATTATCCGTACCGGTTGCTCGTCAAGAGCCTCCTCGATCAGTTGCTGCCCGAACCCTTGCTGCGACTGGAAGCGCCCACAGGCACTGAAGCGACCATCATGCGCCAAGGCCGACGCACAATTGTGCATCTGCTCAACTATTGTCCGGAACGGCGGACCCGGAATATTGACATCATCGAGGATATAGTCCCGCTCTACAATGTGCCAATCTCACTGAAGTGCGCCCACCGGCCGAAGTTTGTCTATCTCGCGCCGAACCGGGAAGGTTTGGTTTTCGATATCCGGGGTGGACGGGTGGATGTGGTCGTGCCGGAAGTTCGCGGACATGCGATGATTGTGTTTGAATAATCGCGAACGAAAACGACCTCACCAGCGCGGAAAAGTTGGCCGTAGAAATGCGGCCGTTAGATCGCCGTCGGGAATCAACCGGTGCAGATACGGCAGCGCGTGCTCGATCCGTTTCAAGCTCGCCGCATACATCGCTGCGCAGTTAGAAAAATGCGCGCCGTGGCCGCCCAAGTTCAAATCGACGGATTCGGTGACCATCTGCTGGTACGTTTTTAGAATCCCGCTGTGCTCGTCCGGGACGCTGTGGTTTGCGATAATGAAACTGAGACCATCCGGGGCGCCGTGGCTCTGAATTGTGTCGCCGGTTAGTGCGAGTCGCAACCCGTGAAAAGTCAGGAAATAGCCGGCATGGCAGTAACAATGCCCCGGTAAATGCCTGGACCGGATCGCCACCCCGTGCCACTGGAAGATTGTCCGGGTGTGCAAAATGATGTCCACCGGGACGCAGTCCACGCCAGCGTTGTACCACGGCAAAAGCGCTGCATACGGGTAATCGCGGGGTGAACTGACAACTTTCGCAACCAGATCCAGTGCGCCGACCCGACATTCGGGGTAGCGTTCCCGCAGGACCGGTACCATGTCATAATGATCCCCATGAATGTGTGTGATCAGCGTTAAATCAATCGTCCGGAGTCCGCACTCGCGTTCCAATAGATCCAGGTCGCGGTGAAATGCGGGAACGCGGTCTGGCGATTCGTAGTCGCACGGACCGGGATCGACCATTAACCCTTGCCCCGCATCGTTGATCAGCAGAATACAATTCCCAAAGTTATCGATCTGATAGACACCCCGGTGCAATTGACAGTAGCGGCCCACCTTGGGGAACTCACGCGCCGGGACCGGTGCCGCCGGATTGCCCGGCCATTGGAGCGCGACGTGATAAGAGTCAAGGGCATCGGCCAATTCCCGCGCTTGGGCCGGCCCGTCCAAAATGACCGGGCCCGTTGCCGGAAAGTACGGCTGAACCGGCAAGTCCGCCAAGGATCGCAAGACGGCGGGTAATGCCGGTAGAGCTGTCCCGCCATAGTTGATTTCGAGATCGAAAATATTTACCAATTGCGCCGGTGACCGAAGTAGGTCGCCGGTGAAAACTGCCAGCTTTTCGTCCGCCAACTCCAGGACAAAGCCCACAGGCTGCAAGCCGTGCCCCGGCAACGGCCGGACCCCAAAAGTCAGGTCCTGCCATGGGAGCCGGTCTCCATCGCGAAATGTCCCGCCGATTTTCAAGGGCGACTCCGGCGGGAAAGCTGTCACGCTGCCTGCAATTCCGTACTTCTCACGGCCCATTGTGATCGGCCAGTCGGCAGGATGATCCCACCGGGTTTGACTGGCGCGGGTATATCCAACGGGATCACTGGCCAATTCCACCAGCGCTTCATGCACCAAAATTCGCGCCGCCGGAAAGGAATTTGCCTCCCGACAATGCCTCGGTTGCACGTGAGTGTGGAGGATCTGGTCCGGCAGCGGCAAACCCGCCGCCGTAATCCAGTCGCACAGTTGCGCCGCCTGGCAGTCGATCAACAGGCTCTTCCCTCTCCGAATAATTAGATGACTGCTGGTTTCTCCGACAAATGATGCGACGAACAAATCCGGAGCCAACTGGGTCAGGATGGGGCGTATCATGAGGCCAATTTAACCGCCCACGACTTGCATGGCAATCTGCGCCCACTCGCACAAGCGTTGCGGCTCATAGCGCACGGTGCTGATGTCCTTTAGGATAAACTCCAGCGGACAGCCGTGCTTTTCACAGACTTTTCGCGTCGCCAGCAAATCTTCACGGACCTGGCCCGGGCTAAAGTCATCGGTAGCAACAAATGCCGGATTGGGTTTGCGGGAATAGACAAAGTCGCCCTGAATCGCCGCCGCCCCCCGCTCTTCGTTGACCCAGGGGCTCATGGAAACCTTGCGGACATTCGGGATCAGGCGAACCTCGGCCATTTTCCCATCCAACGGATCACAACACCCATAGTACACCAGCCCAAACCGGGCACAGATGCGGCTCGCGTAGGTCACTTCAAATTCCTTAAACATTTCTGGGGAGACGGTCGCCAGCATCTGGGCCAGACCGAACATCCAGCGATCCTTCGTCCGGGGGCGCTCCGGATTGTAGCCCGGTGCGGGTAACTCGTTCGTCTCAGCCCCGGTGCAATGAATCAGGCTCTGGGGACCGCACAGCAGCCCTTGGGCCTCGAGCTGGTCGAGCATGCTGAGGTAGCCGTCCGTCAACTGGGTCAGCAGCCGATGCATGAAGTCCGGTCGGTCGATAATGGCGTAGAGCGCGTTCTCGACCCCCATCCACATGCTGATCGGGTCCCACAAGGAAAGATAGGGATCGGCACCGTCGGCCCGGACCTGTAACAATCCGTCAAAGAGTTCATGGGCCACCGTCAAGCGGCGTTCCGTCTCTGCCGCATCATGAGTGATCCGGGGTTCCTGTATCTTTTCCAGGTCGGCTTCCGTCTGAAACTGATTCTCGTATTTATGGCCTACGACTGAATTGGTCGGATCGCTAACAGCGATTTCCTCTTGAATCCGGACCCCAAAACCGGTGTTCCGAATCGCCATGGGCACGCGGATGAAGTTTTCCACGACCCGGTCCACCGGAAAATGCTGCCACTGGTAGAGTGTCCGCCGCAGCTGCTCCTCATAGCCGCGGCATTCCGCGTCGGTACATTGCAGCGTCAGTTCGCCACCGCCATTCAACTCGTGCCAGCACACCTGATCCATCATCACCAGGGGCCGGACCGGTTGCCGGGCATTGAGTTTACGCCACAGCGCCCGCTTCTCTTCCTGCTCCGGACGCTCGGAAATTTCGGCGACGCGAGCAGCCAGATCCCGAATCATCCGGACATCGTTTGGATTCAACACAAGGGGTTCCCGGTTTGCCAATTTCGACTTTCACTGAGCGTTTGCCAAAGCGGCTACTGCCGGGAGTTTGGCCTGCCGCAAGATCGCGGTGACTTCGGTGGACAAAACCCGGCCGTTGTTGAAAGGTCGACCGAACATGGCGAAAGCCAGGGGAACAATCCACCGGTCTTTTTCCATCGCCACCCGCTGTGCCAGAGCTGGCAGGACTGGGGCCGGCAAATTTTCCAGGCCCGCCGTCAGTCGCGCCTGGGCAGCGGTCAGCCGGCTGATTTGGATCGCCTGGTCAGCCCGCTTTGTTTTGGCTCCCGCGTCGCTGATTTTCATAGTGGCAAGGGTGTAAAGATTTTGCATCCACAGGTCCACCACGGGTGCCGCAACAGCAATGTCGCCACAGCGCAAGGCCGCAACCATGGCGGTTTCACCTTGCTCATCGGAGTCAGTAAAGCTGTCGCAGAAATCACCGGGCGGAACCGTCCGCAGCGGGCACTTGCGCATCACCTCGTGCAGGGAAGGAATGATCGTCGGGTCGCCCAGCCAACCCAGCCCTTCCAAAGCCGCCAATTGCACTGCCTTGGTCTGTTCGATGTTCACCTTGGCCGCGCCAGGATTCAAGTCGGAGTCCCCCAGAGTTGACGGATGGCCAACGGCATCATCCAGGACCTCGTCCACACTGGGCGGCCGGCTCCGACCGGCCGAATCCACCCGGCCGTTCGCGAAGGCCGTCCGCAAAAACTCTTTCGCTCCTGGCGCATGGCTTAGACCGAGGAGTCGCAATCCCAGCGTCACCTGTGGGGAGTGTCCGGACTCGATCAATGCCTTTGCCCCCAGCGCAAAATCCTGATCAACAATCGGCCGGGCCGCTTCAAAAAATTGGTCAACCGCGTTCGTGCTGGTCACCGCAGCTTGCAGATGGGCGATGATCGTCTTTTTGGCCGGTGGCCCGGAAGCCGCGGCAGTTGGCGCCAGTCCCATCATCGTCTCCGCCAAGACCACCGGCCATTGATTCCACTCCCAGAAAGGCAGCTGACCGGTTGCTGGATCGCCCATCACGCTGCCGGCAAACACCGCCACCCGCCCTTTGCCAAACGTGCCGCTAATGAGTAACGGCTGCCCGTCTGCAGTCAATCCCACATGCGCGCCGGGCTTCGGCGTGACCGTGTGCCGCCAGAACACGCGCGGCTGAGTGCCGTCTTTGACCGGCTCGATCCGCGCCCCGGTCGGACAGGCCACCAAATCGCGTTGGTCCAAAAAATCGACCGGTGCAATCTCTGCCAATTCTGTGCCGTGGTACTCTGCGCCAAACGCGTAATAACCACCCAGCATCAGCACGGCACCTCCCGATTCAACGTAGCGTTTCAGCAATACCCGCCCGTCCGGTGGCAACGACCGCCCGTTGATGTTGGCGAGAATCACGAGATCATACCGCGCAAATTCTTCCGCAGTGACGGGAAACGTGCCGGACACGCCACCGGGCCAGTGCCAGACATTGACGCTGCGCACACCGCCGAGCATTGCGAACGCGGTATCACATTGATACAAATCCGACCACAGTCCACGGACTGTGAGAACGCGCCGGGGCATCTCGGCCTGTGCCGAAACAGCCAGGCCGAACAGGAGTAGGAATCCACTCAGACACCTTCGCGAGTGGTTGCGAATCGGAGGGACGCGCTCCGTCGCGTCCGTTCGCTCGGCGGGTTCGGCCACGACGGAGCGTGGCCCTCCGATTGGAACGCGGTCAAAAATACTTTCCAAGCACGTGCTCACAGCAATTCCTCCTGCGAAGTATAATCAATCACGATTGTTTGAAAGAACCGCAATTCCGGCAGGCGAAGCGTGACAGTGCCCGCCACGGTCTTTTCAATCAATCGCTCGTGGTGCGATTCCGGCACCGGACACAGGCTCCAGGCGCCGATTACCTGTGCGTCCGCCGGCAAGTGAACGGTCACCGGTAAGTCATGCAGGACCGGCGGCGTAGCCAGCGCATGATTGGTGTAGAACTTATAATCGGGCACAATGTTGAGCAGATGAATGATGATCCGTCGCCGGTCTCCGCCCCGATTGAGCTTGCGCACGAGTGGTTGCCAGTCGAAGAAAATCGCGGAATTGGTCACCCCGAACGACACCACCTGTTCTGGTTTGCTGACCGGCCGCATCCGATTATTCCAGAAAAACTCGGCATACCGGAGCGCGTGCCGTTGATGCTGGCCAAGGTCGCCTTCGAGCGGGTGGTAGTACGGATGCGAGCCGGTGGCCAACATGACCGAGGAAACATACACCGCGTCCAAGCCGGTCGCGACCGTTGCGAGCGTCTTTTCCGGCACGGCGTTGCCCGTGTAGAGCGGTCCAAGGTGGCCGTTGTGCGGCCAGATCAGATCGCGCCATTGAATCAAAGCCTGCGCGTAGCTTTGCAGCGACGGACTGCGTTCCATGCGGATCCCCTCGGCCATGATCATTCCACCGCCGCCAACCATGACGTCCAGCGCGCCGGCCCGATCATCCGCATCGGCAAACGAGTTGTAGCCAAACTGAAAACCGGGCACTTCGTGTTCCACGAGTTCGCGCGTCAGCTTGGTCGCCTTCTTCGTCCACTCGTTACTGTAATAGGAATCGTACCGCACCCCATCCCAGCCAAACTGCCGGTGGCTCGCCACCAATTGCGCCGCGTGGTAACGGATCGCTGCCATGCTGTTCGTCTCGTCCTGCACCAAATTGGTTTCGTACCACTGATGGGGCGGCGGAATTTTTTTGGCATACATGGCGGGCCAGTAATCAAGCACCTCCGTAGAAAACCCACCGCCCGCGATCCACTCCGGGTGCCGCCGCATGGTTTCGTAGCCGACGGCGCCATCCGTCCCCCAGAGATTGGCGTACACGGTCCCCACCATCCCCTGGCGATGCGCCGCGGCAATCAAATTCTTTGTGCCGGAAATTGAATGCGTGTATTGAGTCTGGCCGCTGAAGAAATCTTCCTGAGTCGGAGTGAACCCGCTAAAATCACATTCCGCCCAGAAGAAACACTCGAAGCCGGTGAACCCCTGTTGCCGGAACCGTTGGATCTGCGCTTCCGCGCTGGCGGGATCCTTCCAACCCAGCCCGCCGTTCGTGGCCTGTCCTGCGAGGGACGCAACCTCCCAAAAATTACTGGCGACCTCAAAAACAGTCGACAGCCCGGACTCACGCCCGTCTGGCAGGCGCGCCCGCGCGAGCACTTCTGCGCCCCAATACATGTCGTGCAGGATGATCGCACCCCGCCAACTGTTGGATCCGCCGGCCGGCACATCGAGCGTGGTTGCCCCCACCATCTCGGACGCATCCAAGCCATGCCGGCATTCAACTTTCAATTCTGCGCGCGCGGGCAATGCGCCAAAATTCCGCACCACCACTTCCACGGCACCAGTCATCCCGGGCTCATAAACCACCCGGTCCGTCTGCACTGACGTCACCTCGACTGGCGACAGCCGTTCAATCACCGGTTCCTGGCCCACCAACCGCAAGGCACGCTTGCGCACGTCGGCCAACGGTACCAGATCGCCTTCCCCTTCGAGTTGCGTATTTGCCAAATCATCAGCCGCGGCCGGCACGTCGTTGATGGAGGTCGGAATTAATGCCTTTGTGCGCGTCCGGCGGGCTTTTCCACCCTGCATGCTCCAGCTCACGGTCACCGGCACTTTTACGGGTTGCCCGACCACGAAATCCACAGTGACGTCGGTAAAGACATCCGGCTCGCCGAACTGCAACCGAGTGATTTGCCGGGCCTGTGGACCGGCTTGTACGAAAATTTCAATCGCACTAATCAGCGGGTTCCCGAACGGGGCCAGTGCGAGTGGGACATGCAGCCGGTACCGTCCCGCAGTCAACAATTCACGACTGGTACTGCGAAGCAGCAAACCAGTCTCTTTTTGAAGATCGCCGACAAAACAGTCCGTTGCCGACCGGCTACGGGTATTCCAAGTCGCCAATTCCGTCGCATTATTCGCCACGGCAATTTCCTGTTCCTTGGCGAACACCGGCCCCGTCGAAAGGAACAAGGCCACGGCGAGGAATGCGGCGCATGCAATGGCGGTTGTGGAGAGAGCTTGAAAACTGGTGTTGACCATGTGTCGACCGGAGGGCCACGCTCCGCCGTGGCCGAAGCTTGGGCACAAACGGACGCGGCGGAGCGCGTCCCGCCGATTATTAACCATGCTCTGAGCGATCATCTTCATTGATTCACGCCTTATAAATGGCCAGCAGCTTCTCGAAACGCTGAGCACTATCGTTCAACCCACCCGGCCGGCTGCGCGCCAACCAGCGCCGCCGGTACTCAGAAATTAGTGGCTCAAGTTCCTGCGCCAAAAATTGCCGGCGTTCGGCCGGTACTGCTGCCGTGTTGGGTGCGCGGGATTCGGCGCGTGCCAGCCCCATGTGGCAGGCGTGGACCACAATCGAAAGTGTAAACTCGTACTCCGCCCGAATGAGATCGGCGTCGACGCATTCCAAACGCACGCTCCCCAATTCCCGGCGCAAGCGTGCGAGGGCTTCCAGCGCCGTCTGGAAACAGGCGGGCGTGCCTTCGACGCACCGACCATCTGCAGCCGACGCATCCGGATTTCCGAGCATGATGGAAAAGCCGAGGCCATTGGACTCATAACTTCGCGCGGTTTGATTCAACTGGGCCAGTTCACAGGCAATGCGCCCCAGTTGACCGGTCCGATCTTGAAAGAGATGCAGGCTCAAGGCACCCGGGAGGTCGAGATCACGGTTGGCATCGAGCGCCCAACACACCGCCGCGCCGTAGGCGACGGATGGCAGGGCAATCGGCCATTGCTGCCAGTGACCACCATCGCCCCACTCGGTGTTGAGATAACCGGCCGCGCCGTATTTCTTGCCATGAAGTGCCGCCGACACCAAGTTGGCCTTGGCGTTGACCAGCATTCCGCTCAGACTGTTCCACGCCGAGGTGCCGGGGCAGACATAAAACGGCACACCCGCCTTGGCCAGGAGCCCGCAGTGCCCAGCAAAATCGTGGGTCGCGCCATACCCCCACTCCAATGCGGTCACACCCGCTGGAATTTCAGTCAACAGGTCAGGATGATGCTGGAGAATGTCGCCCCAGAACTGCACCGTGTGTCCATCGCGCTGTGCGGCGGCAATGATTTTTTTCAGAAAATCGAGATAGACTCGGCCGCGGCCGAGCTGTTCACAGGCGTCATGGCTCCGGCCCTGGCCAACATCGTAGGTTTCATCGCAGCCGATGTTGATTTGCCGGCTGGAAAAGTTCGGCAGCAACTCGCCGAGTAGCTCCGCAATGAATGCCGCCGATCGCGGGTCGGTCGGACAGACGCTGAAGGGGTTCCCGCAATGGCCCCACGGAAAATCAAAGCCGGCGGGCGCCTCGGCCAGGTCCGTATACTTCGCGTGTTTCAGCCAGCGCTCGAGATGACCAAAACAATTCTGGTTCGGCACCAATTCGATAAACCGGTCCCGGCAATACTGGTCCAATTCGCGAATCTCAGCCGGGGTCATGGGCGAAGCGTGCTCCCAGACTTCGCGGTGATTTCGGTAGGCAAACGTGTGCTCGGTATACAACTGGAGCTGATTGATTTTCCACGACGCCAGCAAGTCGACCAGACGGAACAAGGTCGCCATCGTCGGCACCCGATCACGGCTGATATCGAGCATGAACCCGCGATTGGCAAAGTCCGGCCAATCCTCAATCCGCAACGCCGGGATTCCGCTGGGATATTGTCGCTGCAATTGCACTAAGGTCTGCCGCCCATAAAAAGCACCCGCCGGCGTGGCGGATGCCAAAGTGATCTTCCCGTCGTTCACCGTCAGCCGGTACCCTTCCGCTGGAAGGTCAGTCTCTGTTACCGTCCGGATGGGTGCGGTCACAGCAACGGATGCACCTGCCAACGACTCCAGCCGGCGTGGTTGCGGCAGCAAAATGATCAAATTGTTTGATGAGAGATTGTTGTTCACGAGATATTCCTTAAACTTTCCTAATATTACACTCAAGCATCATTGCAGACGGCACCGGCGGTAACATCTGAACGCTCAACGTTGAACTTTCAACGCTCAACTTCCAACTCCGAACCGGAAATGGAGGGCGAGCCTCCCGGCGAGCCGTCCGCGCGGCAAGGCGACGCGGGAGCAGAACAGTAGAACGAGCGTCCCGCTCGTTTATTAGTAGGACAGGCGTCCCGCCTGTCTGTGTTAAATGCGCAAGTTGGAAGCACACGCAACAAATATAGACAGGCGAGCCGTTAGACGAGACGCGGTCCTCCGCAAATCCTGTCCTCCTAATACAATTCAAAGCTGACCCCACAACCTCATGCTACGGTCCCGTGCGGAACGGTCCCGCGGGGAAACCGGCTCCGTTATAAAGGTTGCAGGTGGGATTAGCCGCCCAAGCGTACCGGACCCCTACTGGCTCGGCCACGCTGCTTGATTCCACAACCACGGTGTCACCTTCAATGTGAGCGTCGGCCCAGACCCAATATTTCGGGTCTTTTCCGCAAACCGCAAAGCCTTGCAATTCGCTCTGGGGGCTGTTGAGGACCAGCGGCGCAGTCTTGGTGACCGGGCCTTCGGTTGTGATGACATACTCGGCCGGGAGCTTCCGCGCCACCAATCCGCCATCGGTATGCTTGAAGCGCAGCCGAATCTTACCGGCTTCGCTGGTCATGGATTCGTAGACCGGACCCGAATACGGAATTTTTTGGCCATAGGTTTTCGCCAGAGCGATAGCGGCAAGCCGTTCGCCCGGGTCCTGCTTGTTGCGCGGGTGCAAATTTCCCTCTTCGCCGGTATCGATCAACACCGCCATGCCAGTCTGGGGCACTGCCAACCCTGATGCCTGGGCTTCGCGAAAATCGATCCAGCCGCCTGTGAACGCGGGATCGGCACTCTTCGGATAATAGTTGGGCAACTGGCAGAAGTAGAACGGAAAATCTCCCTGCCCCCAGTGGGTGCGCCAGTCTTCGATCAACATCGGAAAGTTGCGCCGGTAATCCGCCGACCGATTGGCGTTGTTCTCGCCCTGATACCAAATGACTCCTCGGATGCCGTAAGGAATGACGGAGTTCATCCGGGTTTGGAAACAGAATCCGGCAATGTGCCCGAGCTCGGGACGACCGGGAAACCGCGGGACGGTTTTCAAAGCGGCCTGCGCTTCCGCCGACAACGGCGGCAGCTCGAACTCCACTTTCGCCAGCCAGTCACCGGCCAACGGGATTGAATTCAGATGCAACGAAGCCGCAGCACCGGGAAATCCGAGTTTGCCGACCGGTGAGAACAACCGAATCGCAATAACGTTTTCTCCGGCTTTGACGAGCTTGCCCGGTACCGGAAAAGCCCAGCCCACCTGGGCTCGCGGATGGTTATAACCGATGGGTTCGCCGTTCCAATAGGTCGCCACCGATTCCATCATCGATCCGCCGGCTACTTCGCAATCTTTCCCGGCCAGCTCCGCCGGAATGGTGGCAGTCTTGCGAAACCAGATCGCACCGGAATCGGGCAATCCCACGTTCGCCGCGAGCGCCGGCAGCTTGACCGTTTTCCAATCCTGCGTCGCGACCCCTGCAGCAGTAAACCGGCCGGAGTCCACCGGGTCGGAAGACGCAATCACCCGTTGGGGCGGAATATCAACAGTCGGGAATCGGCGCGGATTCGCTTTCTTATCTTCCCGCCCAAACTGCCGTTGCCATTCGACGTAGGATTTGTAATACGCTTCGACCAGATCGGGGTAATCCATAAACTCATGCTTCTGTTGATCGGCCGTATTCTGGATTGCGGGATCGCGGCGGATCATCCCTGGGCTCAACCATTGTTCGAGAGCGGTATTGCCGACAGCGGTGTTGACCAGTCCAACTGGCACGTTGTTCAGCTCGTGGTTGAGTTTTTTGCCAAAGTAGTAACCGACTCCAGAAAACGCGTTGGCATTGGTCGGTGCTGCGACCACCCATTTGCCTTCCAGGTTTGGTTTGACGGTAAAGGTGAGCCGGTCGAAATCGTTGGCCTTGGTGATCACAAACGTGCGGAGCTTCGGATTGGCGCAGCGGGGCACTTCCTCCCTGGCGTGCAATTCGGTGTCGAGCATCGGATAACCCATATTGGACTGGCCGGCGCAGACCCAGACTTCGCCCACGAGCACGTCCTGGATTTCGATCCGGTTGGAGCCTTCCACCACGGCGGTCTGCGGCCCTTCCCCGGTCGCGCTGAGATTCAGCGTGACCTTCCAGTTTCCATCGGTCCCAGCCTGCGTCGTGGCGCTGACACCGGCCACGGTCACCTTGACGGATTCGCCCGGTGTGGCCATGCCCCAGACCGGCACCTTCTCCGCTTTCTGCAAAACCATGTGATCGGAAAAGATCGCCGGCAGTTTCACTTCCGCATTGGCAATGGATCCAACGCCCAGCCAGAAACCCACAGTTAGAACGGTTGCAATGTATTTCATATTTATTCTTTGGCTATCGTTTTTGCGCTTGGGCAATCACAAAATCGACAAGTTCCTGGCTTTGAAACCAGCCCGGCCACATGTTATGACCCTGTCCCTTGACCACGTTGAGCGTGATCTCTCCGCCCAACTGTCGATACCGTAGCGCCAATTTACCGGAGTTTTCTTCGAGTGGCACGACAGTGTCGCAATCCCCGTGGATATGGAAGATCGGGACATGTGCTTGGGCCAGCGACGCCAAACTGTTAATCGGATTATGCGCGGCCAATTGCGCCAAGAGTTGCGCTTCGGTCAGGCCCTGGGCGCCCTTGTTGTCGAGGCCGAACGCGCCTTCACTGGTCTGTCCGACCAGAATGAGCGCTTCGGCCAGGCCGTAGGCCGCACAGGCATTCTTGAGGCCCGGGTAACTCAGAAAATCACAGACCGGATAGATTCCCGCGATCCCCGCCACAGCTGACGGGTGCTCGATGGCCCAGTTATAAAGCATCAACCCGCCACGACTGCGCGCCAACAAACAGGGTTTCTTCGCCAGACCGCGCTTCCCGACCAGTTCCGCATAGAAAGCCGAAAAGAGAGCGCAACCCTGCGGATTGCCATACGATTCGCCCACGTCGATTCCGGCGACGGCAATGCCGGCATCGGAAAACTTCTGAAACATCCACTTCTCTGCCGGACCGGGCAGGCTGGGCAGCGTTGGTGCGTACCAGACCCAGGGCATCTCGTTGCTGGCGGCGACTGACCGTGGCAGGATGAGAAAAGCGGTCCGACCTGCCACGCTGAAAACCTCTCCCACAATTGGCAGTTCCTTGGACGGTTGGATTGTCATTTCTCCCTTTCGTAGATCCGCTCCAGCAACATCTCGCGGCAGACCACCCCAGCAAATAAGTGCCGCCGTCAGTGTGATGAATGGCAGATTTATGTTCCGCTCAGAATATGCGATTGTGGGTCTCCTCCTTACAATTATTTCTTTCAGCATTTGTTCGATGCCAGAACAACCCTCGATCAATAACGGCAAAACGCGATTGATGGCGAAGCGAGGATCCCGACGAATGTGATAACGATTTTTGTTTTCATAAAAATGTCAGCTTGGCGGGTCGTCATCAAATAGTGGAACGGGCGTCCCGCCCGTTGATTCCGAGGAGATTTCCAACCAAACGGGCGGGACGCCCGTTCCACTAAATACGCCGGACCGAATCTCAACAGGGACCATCATGATACCCGAACCAACCCGTACAATAAATTGCTGCCGCTCGCCGATAATCCGCCGTAGAAGAGCGCCGCCCGCGTCGCCACGCTGCCCGGTTGCGGGGTCGTCGTGACCACGATCTGAAACAGGAACTCACCCGCGGACAGATCGAGTTCCAACAACGACAACGGCACCAGCGCTTGCAAAGCATAACCGGTGTCATGTGTGGTCCCGCTTACTTGAATCTCCGGCGCCGGCATTTCCTGACCACATTGCTTCCGCGCCAGTGCCGGTGCGGTGCCGACAGCCGGCACGAGAAACACCTGCCGAATACCGGCATTGGTCAGGCTGGGATGCCATTGGCCCGAATTGGTTGGCGAAGTGAACACCTCGACACACGATCCCTGCCACGCCAGTTCCCCGGCACGGATGGCATGATCGGTCACACGCAGATCCAATGCGAGCGAATCACCGGATAATGCCAGACGCACCGTCGCCACCTGCTCACCACGGATGGTCTCGATCACACGCGGCTCCAGTTCGCCCAGCTGGTCGGGTAACCCGGAACAAACTTTCCGATTCCGAGTTGAACAGGCGTCTCGCCTGTTCTTTTTCAGCAACTCGGAAGCCAACAGGCGAGACGCCTGTTCAACTTTTCGGGGAGAATCATTTTCAGTGTCGCTCTCGAAGGGATTTGCCGCCGGCAACCTGACAATCTGCCAATCTTCGGATTGAACGAAAAGTTGAATCGCTGCCGGCAGGATGTCAGCCCCCACCGGCAATGTTTCCAACAGGACCCGCCGCGGGACCGACGGCGTAACGGTGAATGGAACGTCAAAAGTCTGACGAGCGCCGGGTCGGAGTGATTTGAAGGAGATCTCGGACCGGCCCGGTTTTACTCCGGGATCCGAACAGCGCAACCGCAACCGGCCAGAAGCCGGTTGGGTGCCGTAGTTTTCCACGGTCAACCGCGCCACCTGCCGGGCACTTTGTTCCCAGCCGGTGCGCACGCCGGCCACCGGCTTTTCACCAAAGGTTCGCACCCAGTCCGCGTACGAAAGGCGGAACCCTTTGAGGCGCGGGCCGGTCCGGGCCGGATCGAGCGGACGGATTCCCAGCTTGATGAGCGGCGATCCCGGCCGCACCGAATAATCACCCGCCGCCGGATCGGCAAACAGCGGATCGGCAATCACTGTGCCGAGGTGTTGCTCGAGCCGTTGCCAATCGGCCAGCCGCGTGTCGCGGCCGAAGTCGAGGTCCCGGCACCCCCGGGCATCCCACAGGATGTTATTTTCAAACAACCCGTGGGCGGTCTGCCAATTATCCGAACCACCCCACGGGTTTTTGACAAATTCGCCTTCCGCCCAATAAATGACGTTATGGGTGTGCACGAGGCTACGGTGCCGTTCCGGAGCGGCGGGGGCGAAGTGGGCGAGCCGACTCAGACCGCAAACGTTATACCGGACCAGGTTGTCAATGCCGTAATGCAGCGTGATGCCGAGGTTTTCAACATGATGGACCAGATTCCCTTCCACGAGGAATTCGCTGCTGCCTTCGTCGAGGTAGATGCCGTTTCCACCAATGTGGTGAATGTAGTTATTCCGAATCGTCGAGCCCGGGTGCACGCCCAGGGTATAGATCCCGCCGAGATCGTGTAGTAAATCGTCGGTGGCGATGTGATGCACGTGGTTGCCTTCGATGCGATTGTCGATCGTGCGCGAGGGCGCGTACCCCCAAATCCAGCCGCAGGAAATCCCGCTGTAGCTCAAATTGAAAATATGATTAT